>Ga0210405_10000213_pt1 | contig 82324 bp, 48 predicted proteins | sample IncBWH11MmetaG_FD_155492 | JGI IMG/M metagenome (GOLD analysis project Ga0210405, IMG submission 155492) | Forest soil microbial communities from Barre Woods Harvard Forest LTER site, Petersham, Massachusetts, United States - Inc-BW-H-11-M | ecosystem: Environmental > Terrestrial > Soil >... | reverse complement strand
ACCGTCGCCTCCCCGGCCCCCGGCCACCCCGCCGCCTCGCCGCCCTCGTTCCACTCCACCACCAGCTGCTGGCGCTCGCCCGCGCTCAGCAGCGCCAGCTCGCCGAGCCGCGCCTCCGGCCGCTCCACCATCTCCGACCACAGCGCCTGCAGGTGCCGGCGCAGCCGTGCGATCGCCGGCGGGGCGAAGAGCTCGGCGTCGTAATGGAAGGCCCCGGCCAGCCCGCCGCCGGTTTCCCCCATGAACAGCAGCAGCTCGTGCTGGACCATGCCGTTGTCGATCTCCAGCACCGCCAGCTCGAGGCCGGAGAGCGCCAGCCGCACCTCGGGCACGTTGACCAGGCCGAGCTTGACCTGGAACAGCGGCGCCAGGCTGCGTCCGCGCTCCGGATTGAGCTCCTCGACCAGGCGGTCGAAGGGCAGCTCCTGGTGAGCGTGCGCCCCGAGGACCACCTCGCGCACCCGCGCCAGCAGCTCGCCGACCCGGGGATCGCCGGACAGGTCGGTGCGCAGCACGAGCTGATTGGCGAAAAAGCCGATCAGGCCCTCGAGGCCGGCATGGGTGCGGTTGGCGACGTCCGTGCCCACCACCACGTCGTCGCCGCCGCCGTAACGATGGAGGAGAGTCTGCAACCCGGCGAGCAGGACCATGAACAGCGTCGCGCCGCGCTCCCGGGCCAGCCGCCGGAGCCCGGCATGCAGCACCGGCGGGAGGGCGAAGCGCAGGCGCCTGCCGGCGAGGCCGGGCACCGGCCCGGGCGCGCCGGAGTACGGCAGGCTCAGCCGCGGCAGCGGCCCCGCCAGCTGGCGCCGCCAGTAGTCCAGGTCGGCGGCGAAGGCCTGCGCGGAGAGCCCGTGCCGCTGCCAGCGCGCGAAATCGGCGTACTGCAGCGGCGGTTCCGGCAGCGGCGAAGCGGCGCCGCGGCGGCAGGCCTCGTAGAGCGCGGCCAGCTCGTCGACCAGGATGGCCCGTGACCAGGCGTCGAACACGGCGTGATGCACGACCAGCAGCAGCACGTGCTCGCCGCCGCTCAGCCGCAGCAGCGCCGCCCGCAACAGCGGGCCGCGCGCCAGGGCGAACGGTCGGCGCGCCAGCCGGCGGGCGAGGCGCTCGACCTCGCCGTCCCGCGGCGGCCCGGCAAGGCCCGCGAGGTCGACCCGCACCAGCACCGGCGGGAAGGCGGCAGGCCGTTGCACCGGTTCGCCGCCGGACTCCGCCAGCGCGCTGCGCAGCACCTCGTGGCGCGCCACCACCGCGTCGAACGCCCGGGAGAAGGCGCCGGCGTCGAGCTCGCCGCTGAGACGCACCGCCGTCGGCAGGTTGAACAGCGGCGTCCCGAGGTGCAACCTCTCCATCAGCCACAGCCGCTGCTGCGCCAGCGACAGCGGCGCGCTGCCGGCGCGGGGTCCGGGGCGTGGCGCCGGCCGCGCCGGCGCGGCGCCGCCCGCCAGCGCCAGCGTCACCCGCCGGGCGAAATCCGCCAGGCTCTGCGCCTCGAAGAGCTCGCGCACGGGCACCCGCACCCCGAGCAGGGTCTCGAGCCGGGAGACCACGCGCATGGCCAGCAGCGAGTGCCCGCCGAGGGTGAAGAAGTTACCCTCGCGCGTGACCTCCGCGCCGCCCAGCAGCTCGCTCCAGACCGCCGCCACCAGCTCCTCGACCGGCGTCGCCGCGGGCGCCGCACCGCCGGGCGTTGCCAGCCGCGGTGGGTCGCCGCGCGGCGCCGCCGGCAGCGCGGCGCGGTCGAGCTTGCCGCTGGCCAGGCGCGGCAGCGCCGCCAGGAAGACGAAGCGTCCGGGGACCGCGGCCGCCGGCAGGTGCCTGGCCGCGTGCTGCGCCAGCACCTCGGGCGTCGTCCCGCCAGTCGCCTCGGGCGCCGTATCACCCGGCGCCTCAGGCGCCGTACCAAACATCGCGACGTAGGCGACCAGCTCCGGCTCCCCCGCGGCGCCGGCGCGGGCCACCACCGCGCAGTCGCCGACCGCCGGATGCGCGGCGAGCACCGCCGCCACCTCGGAGGGCTCGATCCGCAGGCCGTGGATCTTGACCTGGTCGTCGAGGCGGCCGGTGACCGCGAGGCAGCCGTCGGGAAGGTAATGCCCGCGGTCGCCGGTCCGATAGATCCGCTCGCCGGCCGGTCCGCCCAGGGGGTGGGGGACGAACCGCCGCGCCGTCTCGGCGGGATCGTCGAGATAGCCGCCGCTCAGGAACGGGCTGCGGACGGCGACCTCGCCCGGCTCGCCCACGCCGCACTGCCGGCAACCGCCGGCCAGCACCAGCAGCTGGCTCTCCGGCAGCGGCAGCCCCGCGGGTTGCACCCCCGGCACGACCTCCTCCGGCACCTCGTAGAAGCACTTCACCAGGTTGGTCTCGGTGCTGCCGTACAGGTTCACCAGCCCGCCGGACCGCGGATAGAGCTGCCGCCAGCGCGCCACCAGGGCGTCGTCGAGCGGCTCGCCGACCAGCAGCAGCAGGCGCAGCGACGCCAGCGAGACACCTGCCGGCGGCGCGGCGAGCCAGGCGCGCAGCAGGCTGGGCACCGTATGCAGGACGGTCACCCGGTCCCGCTCCAGCCAGGCGAGGAGCGCCGGTCCGTCGCGGTCGGCTGGAGCCCGCGGCAGGCAGAGCGCCGCGCCGCTTGCCAACGCCACGAAGCATTCCCGCAGCACGACGTCGACCGCCAGCGAGGTGACCTGCGCCACCCGATCCCGCGGCCCGATGGCCCAACGCCGCCGCTCCCAGTCGACGAAATGGCTCAGGCCCGCGTGCCGGCCGATGACCGCCCGCGGCGCACCGGCGCTGCCCGAGGTGAAGACGACGTAGGCGGTGGCCTCGCGCGGCAGGGCAGGCAGCACCGCCGCCGGCGCCGCCGGCGGTGCGCCCGGCGGCGGCGCGGCAGGCTCCGCGGTGTCGGTGTCGGCGTTGGTGTCGGCGTCGGTGTCGGCGTCGGCGTTGGTGTCGGCGTCGGCGTTGGCGTCGGCGTTGGCGTCGGCGTCGGCGGCCGCCCCGGGATCGGCGGCCAGCCGCATCACCGCGAGGCCCTCGGGCCAGTCCTGGACGGCTGCCCCGGGCGCCGGCGAGCCGATCCACAGCAGCAGCCGGGCTCGCGCCGCCGCGAGCATCAGGCGCCGCCGCGCCGGCGGCAGCTCGGGAGCCACCGGCAGCAGCACGCCGCCCGCCGCCAGCACCGCGATCAGGGCGACGATCAGACCGCAGTCCTGCTCGCCCGAGACCGCCACCACGGTCCCCGGCCCGACGCCAGCGCCGGCGAGCCGGCCCGCCAGCTCGCGGGCCCGCGCCGCGAGCTCGCCGTAGGTCCAGGCGCGGTCGCCGCGCAGCACCGCCGGCGCCGCCGGCTGCGCCGCCGCCCTGGCGAAGAACAGCTCGTGGACCGGCCGCGGCTCGGAGCGGCGCAGCTCGGCGCCGGGGTCGGGGAGCCGATCGCCGATCCCGGCGGCGAGCAGCGAGTATTCGTCGATGCCGCGCTCCGGCGCGGCGGCGGCCTGCGCCAGCAGCAGCTCGAGCTGCGCCAGCAGCGCTTCCCCATAAGCCGCGGCGAGCGGCCGCCGCGCGAAGAGCAGGTACAGCCCCAGCTCTTCTCCCTCCTCGACCAGCGTCAGGCTGAGGTCGAGCTTGGTCTCCGCCGGCGGCGGTTCGCCGCTGGCCAGGCGAAGGCCCGGCAGCTCGGCGGCGGGTCGCGGCGTGTTGACCAGGTTGAAGAGGACTTCGAAGATCGGGTTGCGCCGCGGATCGCGTTCCAGCTGCAACTCCTCGACCAGCCGCTCGAACGGGAGGTCCTGATGCGCGTAGGCGGCGAGCGCGGTGGCGCGGACCCGCGCCAGCAGCTCGCGGAAGCTCGGCCCACCGGACAGATCGGTGCGCAGCGCCAGGGTGTTGACGAACATCCCGATCAGACCCTCGAGCTCGCGGAAGCGGCGGCCCGCGATCGGCGACCCGACGACGACCTCGAGCTCGCCGGACAGGCGCGACAGCAGCAGCTGAAAGCCGGCGAGCAGGGTCATGAACAGGGTCGCGCCGCTGTCGCGGGCCAGCCGCCTGAGCTCCCGGACCAGCGGCGCCGCGAGGCGACGCGAGGCACGGGACGCCTCCCGGCCACCCGCGCGCTCGCCGGCGCCGGCGACGGCAAGCCGCAGGCGCGGCAGCCGGCCGCCGAGCTGGCCGCGCCAGTAGTCGAGGTCGCGCGCCAGCGCCTCGCCGCGCAGCCACTCGCGCTGCCAGAGCGCGTAGTCGGCGTACTGCAACGGCAGCTCGGGCAGCATGGCGCCAGGGTTGCCACCGGCCTGATCGCGGTAGAGCGCCGCGAGCTCGCCGGCCACGATGCCCATCGACCAGGCATCACAGACGATGTGATGCGCGGTCAGCAGCAGCTGGTGCACCGTTTCGCCGCCTCGCGCGAGACCCAGCACGGCCGCCACCAGGAGCGGTCCGCGGCGCAGATCGAAGCGGCGGTGCCGCTGCTGCCGCCGCAGCTTCGCGGCCTCCGGCTCGCGGCGCGCCGCCGGCAGCTCGCAGAGGTCGACCAGCGGCAGCGCGAACGCCGACGGCGGGGCGACCTCCTGGTAGGGCTGGCCCTCGGCTGCCGGGAAGCTGGTGCGCAGCGCCTCGTGGCGAGCGACCAGCGCGGTGAGCGCCCGCCCGAGCGCCGGCAGGTCGAGCCGGCCGGTGAGCCGGACGGCCTCGCAGACGTCGTACGCCACCCCCCCCTCCTCGAGCTGGTCGAGGAACCACAGCCGCTGTTGCGCGAACGACAGCGGCGGCCGGGCCGGCCGGTCGAACCGCCGGGGCGGCGGCGGCAAGGGCGCCGCGTCCCGGGCGGCGATGGCGGCCGCCAGGCCCGCGGCCGTCGGCGCTGCGAGAAAGGCGCCCAGCGGGACCTCGACCGCGAACGTCTCGCGCACTCTGGCGAGCAGCTGGGTGGCGAGCAGGGAATGGCCGCCGAGGTCGAAGAAACTCTCGCCGGCGCCGATCGCGTCGCGTCCCAGGAGCCCGGCGACGAGACCGGCTGCCAGCTCTTCGAGCGGCGTGCGCGGCGCCGCGGGCGGCGCGCCGGCGGCGGCCGCCACCGGCCTGGGCAGGGCGTTGCGGTCGACCTTGCCGCTGAGCGTGCGGGGCAGCGCCGCGACGCGCAGGAAGGCGTCCGGCAGGAACGCCTCCGGCAGCTCTCGCGCCAGGGCGGCGCGCAGGCCGGCAGCAGGCAGGTCGCCGTCGCCCACCACGTAGGCGTGGAGGTGCAGGCCGCCGCCGGCGTCTTCACGGTCCACCACCGCCACGTCCGTCACCCCGGGATGGCGGCGCAGGCGGTCCTCGATCTCGGCGATCTCGACCCTGACGCCGCGCACCTTGACCTGCTGATCGCGGCGCCCGAGGAAGTCGAAATTGCCGTCCGGCAGCACGCGGCCGAGGTCGCCGGTGCGGTAGACCAGGTCGTCCGGGTCATCGCCCAACGGGTTGGCGACGAACGCCGCGGCGGTCAGGTCGGGCCGGTTGAAGTAGCCCAGGCTGCGGTACGGGGTGCGCAGGTAGATCTCCCCCACGCTGCCCTGCCGGCAGGGGCGCCCGAGGGGGTCGACGATCAGCGCCTGCGCCCCCGGCATCGGCTTGCCGATGGGAATCGCCGGCCGCGCGGCGTCCAGCGGCGAGACCAGGTGGAAGAGCTTGGTCATCGTCGTCTCGGTCGGCCCGTAGAGGTTGACCAGGCGGATGCGCTCGCCGAAGGTCCCGCACCAGCTCTCGACGTCGGCCCGCAGCAGCCGCTCGCCCGACAGCAGGACATGGCGCAGCGCCGGCAGGGCGTCGGCCTGCAGCCGGGCGGCGAGCAGCTGGCGCAGCAGCGTCGGGACGGTGTGCACCAACGCGACCGCCGAGCGCTCCAGCCAGCGCGCCAGCGCCGCGCCGCCGGCCAGATCGTCGCGGCCGGGAACCGTCACCGTGCCGCCGCTCGCCAGCGGCGTCAGGACGTCGCGCAGGAAGGCGTCGAAAGCCGGCCGGGTGAGCTGGCTCACGCGCGTGCCCGGGCCGACCGCGAAGGCCTCGATCTCCCAGTCGACGAAATGATCGACGCCGCTGCGCCTGCCGGCGATGGCCTTGGGAGTGCCGGTCGAGCCCGAGGTGAAATAGATCGAGCACAGCTCGTCCGGGCCGGCCTGGCGCAGCGGGCGGCGGACCGGCTCCCTGGCCGCGGCCGGCCACCAGGAGCCGGCGGCCTGAGCCAGCACCGGCACCTCGCCGCCGATCGCCGCCCACAGCCGGCGCCAGACCGGCTCGAGCACGCAGCAGGCCGGCTCGACCACGGCCAGCATCGCCCGCAGCCGTGGCGGCGGGAGGTCGGGATCCAGCGGGACGAAGGCACAGCCGGCGTCGAGGCAGGCGAGCAGCGCCGTCACCACGGTCGCCCGGTCCTCGGCCAGGACCGCCACCCGCGCTCCGGCAGGGATGCCGGCCTCGACCAGGCGGCAGGCGAGGTCGCCCACCGCACCGGCCAGCTCGGCGTAGCTCACCTCCACCCCTGCCGGCAGCGCCAGGGCCGCCGCACCGCCGGCGGTGGCCGCCTGACGGTAGAAGCGCTCGAGGGCGGAGGCGAAGGTCACCCGCGGCCTCCGCTCCAGCGGATCCCCACCTCGCCGTCCGGCGGCGCATCGCCGCCGGCCGCCAGGGTGAGCAGATCGATCGGCGCCTCCGGGCGGCGGGCCGCGTCGGCCAGCAGCTCCAGGTAGTCGGCCACCATCTCGCGCGCGGTCTGCGCGTCGAAGAGCCCGCGGTCGTACTCGAGGCCGCCGCCGAGCCCCGTTGCCGTCTCCTCGAGCAGCAGGGCGAGGTCGAACTTGACGGCGCCGGTCGCGACGGCGAACGGCCGCAGCGTCAGCCCGGGCATCGCCGGCAGCGCCGCCGCCGCCGGGTCGGCATGGGCGATCAGGATCCGGAACAGCGGCATGCCGTCCCGCTCGCCGGGTGGCGCCAGCTCGCCGACCAGCTTTTCGAAGGGCGCCTCCTGGTTGGCCTGCGCCTCCAGCACCATCCGGCGGACGCGCGCCAGCGCCGCCGCGAAGCTCGGCCGCCCCGACAGGTCGGCGCGCAGCGCCAGGTTGTTGACGAAGAAGCCGACCACGCCCTCGGTCCGCTGGTGGTGGCGGTTGGCGACGTGGGTTCCCACCACCACGTCGTCCTGCCCGGAGTAGCGGTGCAGCAGGACCTGCCAGCCGGTGAGCAGCGCCATGAACAGCGTGGCGCGCGCGCCGTGGCAGAGCGCCCGCAGCGCCTCGAGCAGGGCGAGCGGGGCGGCGAGCGGCACCAGGGCGCCTTCGCCGCTCGCGGCCGGGAACAGCCGCCTGGTGGGCAGGACCACCCGGGGATCCGACCCGGCGAGCTGCCGCCGCCAGTAGGCGATCTGCGCGGCGAGCCCATCGCCGGCCAACCGGCGCCGCTGCCAGACCGCGAAATCGGCGTACTGGACCGGCAGCTCCGGAAGCTCCGCCCGCCCGCCGCGGCTGGCGGCACCGTAGAGCGCCGCCAGCTCGCCAAGCACCAGGCGCAGCGACCAGCCGTCGGCCACGATGTGGTGCAGCACCAGCAGCAGGACGTGCCGCTCCGGCGCGAGCCGCAGCAGCAGAGCCCGCAGCAGCGGCCCGCGCTCGAGATCGAAGGCGCGGCGCGCCTGGCGCGCCGCCAGCGCGTCCGCCTCGGCCTGGCGGCGCGCCGGCGGCAGGGCCGTCAGGTCGATCTGGCGCAGGATGCCGGCAGGGGGCGGCAGGATCCGCTGCTGGGGAATGCCGCCGCGGGCGGCAAAGACCGTGCGCAGGCTCTCGTGGCGCCCCACCACCCGCAACAGGCCGGCGGCCAGCGCCGCGGTCGCCAGCGGACCTTCCAGCACGATGCCGCCGGCGACGTTGTACGCCGGTGTCCCCGGGCGCAGCTGCTCGACGAACCAGAGGCGCTGCTGCGCGAAGGAGAGCGGCAGCGGCCCGGCGCGCGAGGCCGGCTCCAGCGCCGGCGGCCCGGCGCCGTCAGGCGCCGCGGCGCGCCGGCGGCGCTGCAGGCGCAGCAGCAGCAGGGCGCGCTGCTCGGGGGTGAGCGACCGCACACCCTCGACGAGCCCGGCGCCCGCGGCCGCCGGTTGCCGCGGCACCGCCGCCGCCGTCGACGCACCGCCGCGGGCCTCGCCGAGCCGCGCGAGCAGGCTCTCGAACGGGCCGACCCCAAGGCCGGCGACGAAAGCGAGCGCCGCGGCGCGCGAGGCTGCCGCCAGCCTGCCGTAGAGCTCGCGATCGCCCAGCAGCCGGCTCAGCGTGTCGCGCCAGGGGCCGGCGTCCTGACGCGGCACCACCGGGATGGGGATCAGGTTCTCGTCGAGCGCGCTGCCGAAACGCTCGATCGGCAACACCGGGATCACGTAGTCGACGCCGAGCTTCGCCTCGGGCAGCCCGCCGGCATCGCTGGCCAGCACCGGGATGCCGCGCAGCATCGCCTCGACGGCGGTGTGACCGAAGCCTTCGGCGATCAGCGACGGCATCAGGACCACCCGGGTGCGAGCCAGGATGCGATCGAAGTCCTCCTGCGGTTCGAGCAGCGTGACGTTGGCCAGCGCGGTCAGCGCGGCGCGGTCGGCGGTCGTGGTGCCCCAGGTCGGGACCGCGGCAAACTGCACGCCCGGCAGGGCGCCGGCCAGTTCGAGCAGGATCGGCAGCCCTTTGATCGTGCAGGGATTGACCAGGGTGACGAAGCCGCGCTCGCCGTCGGTGAAGCACGGAAACGGTGGCTCGCCGTAGGCCGGCCAGTGGATCATCGCCGCCTCGTGGCCGCCGTGGCTGCGGATGTAATCCGCGAGGAACCGGCTCATGGCGATGATCGCGGTCACCCGCGAGATCAGCTCGCTGCGCTCCCGGCTGGGAAAGAACGAGTGCGGCCCGAACGGCAGGAAGGCAGGCGTGTTGACGCAATAGACCACCCGCCCGGGAGCCGCTTGCAGCGCCGCGGCCAGCAGCTTCTGCGACGGGTCCTCGGAGGCGACGAGCACCCAATCGGGCGCCGCCCGGTGGATCCTCTCCGTCAGGCAGGGACAGAGCCGCGCGGCATCCGGCACGGCGTGGACCGCGACCCCGTCCAGCGTGAAGCGGTCGGCAGCGTCGGCGGTGTCGGCGGCGTCGGCGGCGTCGGCGGTGTCGGCGGTCTCGGCGGTGTCGGCGTCGGCGACCGCCACGCCCTTGAGCGCCAGCTGGGCATGCAGCTCGGCGCGACTCAGGCGCGGCGGCGTCGCCAGGGCGGGCACCACCACCTCCACCTGGTGCCCCCGTGCCGCCAGCCCTTCCAGCAAGCGGCGATGGCCCCGGTCCGCGCCGCCGCGGGTCGGGAAGTAGGGGACGTTCATGGTCAGCAGGAGTCTCATCGCGCCGGCTCCGCGGCATCCCTGGCCCTGGCGACGCCTGCCGCCGCGCCTTCCAGGCGGATCCGGGCGGCGGCCTCGGCCGGGGAGAGAGCGGCGATCTCGTGGAGCAGGCCGGCCGCGTCCGCCGGCTCCACCAGCGCCAGCTCGCCGGCGGCCATGGCCACCGTCAGCTGCTCGATGGTCGGGGCGTCGAACAGGACGTGGAGCGGCACCTCCAGGCCGAACCGCTCGCGCAGGCGCGATGCCAGCTGGGTGAAGAGCAGCGAGTGGCCTCCCAGGTCGAAGAAGCTGTCCTGCACGCCGACCTCGGAGCGGCCGAGCAGCGCGCACCAGATCTCCGCCAGCTCGGCCTCCAGCGGCGAGCGCGGGGACGTCGCCGGGTGCCCGAGATCGGGCCTCGCCGCGGCCGGCTCCGGCAGGGCCCGCCGGTCGACCTTGCCGTGGGGCGTGCGCGGCAGCGACGGCAGCACCACGTAGGCCGACGGCAGCAGCGGCTCGGGCAGGCGCTCCCTGAGATGGCGGCGCAGCTCTCCGGTGCCGGCGGTGCCGGCGCCGTCGTCCCGGCGCAGCGCCACGTAGGCGACCAGGACCCGCTCGCCCGCCGCGTCCGGGCGTGCCACCACCGCCGCTTCCGCCACCGCCGGATGGCAGGCCAGCGCGGCCTCCACCTCGCCCGGCTCGATACGGACGCCGCGCACCTTCAGCTGGGCATCGGCGCGGCCCAAGTATTCGAGATCTCCCGTCGACCGGTGGCGGGCGAGATCGCCGGTCCGGTAGAGCCGCGCCCCGGGCTCGGCCGCGAAGGGGTCGGGCACGAACCGCAGCGCCGTCAGCTCGGGCCGCCCGAGATAGCCGCGCGCCAGCCCGGGACCGCCGACGTGGATCTCTCCCACCGCGCCCCGCGGCGTCAGGCCGCCGTGGGGATCGAGCAGCAGCAGCCCCAGGTCGGCGAGCGGGGCGCCGATCGGGCTGCGGGCCGCCTGCTGGTCTTCTGACCGGAGCCGCCGGACGGTGACGTGGACCGTCGTCTCGGTGATGCCGTACATGTTGACCAGCCGCGGCCGCTCGTCGCCGAAGCGGGCCAGCCAGGGACCGAGGCTCGCCACCTCCAGGGCCTCGCCGCAGAGGATCAGCAGCCGGAGACCCCCGCGCTCGAGCCCCTGACCCGGCGGCAAGGCGGTCGCCACCTGCGAGAGCTGGCGGAATCCCGCCGGGGTCTGGTTGAGCACGGTGATCCGGTGGCGGATCAGCAGGGCGTGGAAAGCGGCGGCCGAGCGGCTCGTCTCGTAGGGCACGACCACCAGGCGGCCGCCGGTGGTGAGCGGTCCCCAGGTCTCCCAGACCGAGAGGTCGAAGGCGAAGGAGGCGAAGAGCGTCCAGGCGTCGCCGGGGCCGAAGTGAAAGTGCGGCACGGCGGCCGCGAGCAGCCGCGTGACGTTGCGGTGACTGATCGCGACCCCCTTGGGCTGGCCGGTCGAGCCGGAGGTGTAGATCACGTACGCCAGCCGCGCGGCGCAGCGCGCGCCGCGGAGGGGCACGGCCCTGGCGCCGGCGCCCGCCGCGCCCACCTCGTCCGCCTCGCCCGCGTCGCCCGCCGGCGTGGCGAGCGGCGAGGCGTCGATCAGCACCGGGCGCAGCGCGCGCCCGCCGGCGGTACCCCCGCCGGCGGTGCCTCCGCCGGCGATGCAGGAATCGGGCAGCTTCGCCAGCAATCGCTGCTCGGTGACGAGGATGGTCGCGCCGGAATCGGCAAGGATGAACGCCACCCGCTCCCGTGGATAGGCGGGATCGATGGGCACATAGGCGCCGCCGGCCTTGGCGATGGCCAGCATGCCGACCACCAGGGCGGCCGAGCGCTCGAGCAAGAGTCCCACCGGCTCCTCGGGAGCCACGCCCAGCGTCTGCAGCCGGCGCGCCAGCCGGCCGGCCTGCGCGTCCAGCTCGCCGTAGGTGAGCGCCGCGCCGCTCCCGATCACCGCCACCGCCGCCGGCTGGCGAGCCGCCTGCTCCTCGAACAGCTCGTGCAGCAGCCGGTCCTCGGGGAAGACGGCGAGCCCGCCGCGCCATTCCCGCAGCAGCTGATGGCGTTCGGCGGCCGCCAGCAGCGGCAGCGCGGAGAGTCGGGTTGCCGGGGCGGCCGCCAGCGCCGGCAGCAGGGTCCCCAGCTGAGCCGCCAGGCGATCGACCATCGCCGCCTCGAACAGGTCGCGCCGGTACTCGACGGCGCCGCTCAGGCCGCCGTCCCGCGACGCGAGCAGCAGCGCCAGGTCGAACGGCGTCGCGCCACGCTCCACGGCCAGCGGCAGCAGCGGCAGATCGCCCAGCCGAGCGGGGGTGGCGGGGCTCGTGTCGACCGCCAGGAAGGCCTGGAAGAGGGGCGAACCGCCGCCGCCGCGGCGGGGCGCGAGCTCGGCCACCAGCTTTTCGAACGGCAGGTCCTGGTGCCCATAGGCGGCGAGGGCGGTGCCGCGGACCCGCGCCAGCAGCTCGGCGGCGGGCGGATCGTCCGCCAGCTCCACGCGCAGCACCAGGGTGTTGGCGAGCAGGCCGACCACTCCCGCGAGCTCGGCACGGCCGCGATTGGCCACCGGACTGCCCAGCCATACCTCTTGCTGGCGCGAGTGGCGCCCGAGCAGCGCCGCGAAGCCGGCGAGCACGGTCATGAACAGGGTCGCGCCGCGCTGCCGCGCGAGCTCCGCCAGCGCGCCGGCCACGGCCGGCGGCAGGACCAGGGGGCGGCTGCCGCCGCGCGTGCTCGGGCTGACGGCGCGTGGACGGTCGGCGGGCAGCGCCAGGCCCGGGGGCTCGCCGGCCAGCTGCCCTCGCCAGTAGGCGAGCTCGCGCTCGAGCGCCTCGCCCTGCAGCCAGGCCCGTTGCCAGGCCGCGTGGTCGACGGCCTGGAGCGGCAGCGGCGGCAGCGCCGCGTCAGCGCCGCGCCGGGCCGCCTCGTAGAGCGCCACCAGCTCGCGGAGCATGACGGCGAGCGACCAGCCGTCGGCGATCAGATGGTGCAGGACCAGGAACAGCGCCTCGCCGGTGCCGGCGGCGGCGGCGCCGCCCCCGCCCCTGCCGGCGGTCACCCTGACGACGGCGGCGCGCAGCAGCGGGCCCGCGCCGAGGTCGAAAGGGCGCCGGCCCAGCGCCGCGCCGACCCGTGCGAGCTCGGCGGCACGGCGCCCCGCGGGGAGCCGCCGCAGATCCGCCTCCAGCAGCGCCGGCGCCGGCGCCGGCCCAGCGCCGCACGGCGCGATGGCCTGCAGCGGCCTGCCGGCCGCGTCCACGAAGGTGGTGCGCAGCGCCTCGTGGCGCTGCACCACCCCGCCCAGGGCGGCAGCCCAGAGCGGCAGCTCGATGCTGCCCCCGAGCATCGCGCCGCCGGCGATGTGGAACACCGGCGAGCCCGGATCGAGCTGGCAGAGAAACCACATCCGCTCCTGCGAGAAGGAAAGCGGCAGCGGCCCCGCGCGCGGGATCCGCCGCAGAGCCGGCGCCGCGGCCGGCCCCGACTCCGCCGCGAGCCGCGCCAGCAGCATCTCGACCACCGCCGTGCCGCTGGCGGCGCCCAGCAGATCGGCAGCCGCGATCGTCACGCCGAGGGCGGTCTCGAGGCCGTGCTCGAGCAGCGTGGCGGCGAGAGAGTCGAGCCCGTAGGCGCTCGGCGGCCGCTCCGGCCGGATCTGCTCCTCGGCAATGCCGCTGGCGGCCGCCAGCTCGCGCCGCCAGAGCGCCGCCACCGTCGCCCGCCGCGCCGGCCGCGAGAGCTCGTGCCACGCGACCGCCGTCACTCAGGCGCTCCTGAAAGCGATGAGCTCGCATTCCTGGAGCTCGCGCAGCAGCTCCAGGAATGCGCCCGCCTGCCCGGCGTCGCCATGTTCCCGCTGCAACGCCGCGAGGATCTCCGCCGTGGTGCGTTGCCCGTCGATCTGGCGCAGCAACCAGGCGGCGGCGGCCGCGCCCTCCCTGCCGACCGGGCGACGATTCTCGCGGTCGAAGACGGCGACGAGCTGGCGCTCGCCGCTGCCGTCGACGCCGTGGGTCCGCTCTTCGATCAGACCGACATAGCTCGAGAACCTCGGCACCATGCTCAGGATCGCGCCTGTCCTGCCGGCGAAGTAGTCGGCAAAATAGTCTACGGGCGGGCTGGGCGAACCGTCCTTGCGCGCCACCGAAAGGATGGGGGTGTGCGTCGCCGTCATCGCCCATTCCGAGAGCGCCGATTGATCCAGGTGGACGTAGCGATGCATGGCCTGACGCAGCGGCACGAAGCCGGACCGCTCCAGGAACGACGCCGGATCCAGGCTGTCCAGAGGGTCGTACGCCCTGACCACCGGCGGGCTGCTCTTCTCGCTGAGGGTGGAGAAATTGATCCAGATGCCTCCCGTAGCGAGCACGCGGTGAATCTCCGCGGCCAGGGTCCTCGGGCTGGGCACCAGATCGAGCAGGTACTGCGTGATCACACAGCTGAGGGCACCGCTTGCGAACGGCAACCGGCTGGCATTGGCGACCACCAGCTCAATACGGCCGCGCCCTGGCTGAGGTTCTTGCGGTGCTTGCGGTGCTTGCGATGCTTGCGGTCCCTGCAACCTGACGGCCGCCTGCGCCATCGGCACGCCGGCGCGCGGAAAGTTGAGCCGCACGTCCACCGTGCCGCCGTCGAGCAGCACCTTGGCCAGCAGCAGCGAATCGACCGCGAAATCGACGCCGAACACCGCGGGGAACAGCCGCGCCATCTCGTAGGCCAGGCCGCAGGCGCCGCAACCCAGCACGGCGACGCTCTCGCGCCGGTCGCCGCCGTGCTCCTCCACGGCGGCGCCGAAGAGCTCGGCCAGGAAGCCGGCCTCCCGGGTGCCGCCCCAGTCCCGATAAAAGTACGGCAGCATGTTGAGGCTGCTCCACCAGCTGTCGTCGCTGGTGCTGAAGTCGGCGAACGGATCGCTCACCCGGGTTCGCGTCGACAGGTACTCGGCGGCCGGCGCCATGGCCCGTTCGATGACCGACAGGTTGGCGAGCTGCCCGTCCAGACCGCGCTCGGCCAGCGCCAGCGCCGCACGGGACCGCCCGGGGGTTGCGGCTTCGCTCAGCTTCGCCTTGCTCGCCGTCAGCCCTCGGCGTTGCTCGGCAAGCGCCCGCCAGCGCGAGGCGAGAGCTCGTTGCGGATTGGCGACGCAAAGCCTGACCCCGCCCACCGATGGGTAGACCTGCGAGCAGGTGGTGCAGATCAGGGCATCGCCGCGCTGCCCTTGCACGCCGCCGCGGCACAGGATGCAGCCATAGCAACCGTGATCAGGCTGCGGCTCGCTCAGCTCCTTGATCCCCCGGGTCCCTGCCGTCCGCGAGGACGGCGGTGAAGGTGTGGATCTCGCCGCGGACCGGCAGCAGGCAGTAGGGCCGCCCCTGTTCGATCCGGCGCGCCTGGTCGTCGAGGGCGGCGGCGGCGGGCGGCAGCCGCGGCGGCCAGCGGACCTCGATCCAGTTGACACCCGGGCGCAGGGAGGCGGCCGGAGCGAGGAACCGTCGGGTGGTCCAGCGATCGCTCATCGGCAGCGGCCCGAGAGCGATGCCATTGACCAGCAGCGCGCCGCCGTCTGCGTCCCCGGCTCCGCCGCCCTGGCGAAGGGTGAGCTCGAAGGCGACGGGAGCGGCGCCGTTCGCGACCAGCGGGAAGCGCGACACGTCGGCGTACGCCCGGAAAAAGTGCTGCGGGTACCAGAGGCCCTCCCGCACGGCGTGGGAAGGGAGGTTGTAAGGGTCGAGCAGGTCGACGCCCCGAGCGGGCTCGAGCCCTCGCTCCGCGAGCCGCAGGTCGAGGAGCCGGGCACGGAGGGAGAAGTCACCCGGTTCCAGGTCGCCGCGCTCTTCGAGGGCCGCGGCCACGGCGTCGAGCAGGATCGCGTCGAACAGCTTGTCCTCGAAGAACAGCTCGCGCCAGGGAGCCAGGCGGGCCAGCGGGCTGGCGCCGCGGGCGCTCAGCCGTTCGGCCGCCACGCTCGCCCAGGACGGAGCGTGGCCGACCTGCAGGTCGACGTAGTCGCGCATGATGCGGGCCACCTGCGGCGAGCCGGCGGCGAGCCGGCAGTGGTGGCCCACGATCTCGCCGCCCTGGCCCCAGTGGGCGTTGTGGATGGCGGCCGCGAAGTGAGCTTCGGCCTCCAGCTCCGCTGCCGGCTGCAGCGCACGCGTCAGCAGCTCCTCGCGGCACGCCGGGCTGGCGCCGAGGGCCGGCAGCAGGCGCTCGGCGGCGGCGGCCATGGCGATGCGGATGCCGTGGGCCGAAAGATGACAGTAGTCGAGGAAGAGGTCGCGTCCCGGCAGGCCGCCGGCGGCCTGCTCGAACAGCTCCGGCAGCTCGATCAGCTCGATCCCGGCGGCCAGGGCCGAGCGGCGCAAGACCTGGCGGTCGCCGGCGGACAGGCCGGGCACGCGCAGCACGGAGTCCCAGTTGCGCGCGTCCCGTGCCCGCTCGAGCAGGTCGCGCGCCTCCTCGACGCGCCCCTCCCGGCGCGCCACCGCCGCCAGGATCGACCAGGCGGTCGCCGCCGTGCCCGCGTCGAGCTCGAGCATCCGCCGCGCCAGCGTCGCGGCCTCCGGCCGGCCCGCCGCGAGGGCGTCGCACGCCTCGCTGCGCAGGCGCAGCCAGCGCTCGGTGCCGTCGGCGGGCAGGAGGGGAACGTCGGCCGCGAGCTGCGGGCGCCAGTCGGCGAGGTTGGAGCCGGGGACCAGGAAGCAGACCGGCAGCTTGCCGGCGAGCGGCGCCAGCGCCGTCCGGAACAGGGCCTCGATCCCGTCGGCGGTCCGGCCGGCGAGAAAGCGGCTGAACCCGGCGACCCCCTGCCGGCGCAACACGCTCGCCACGAGCGCGCGCTCGACGCCTTCACCGAAGACCTGCGGCGCGATGTTCCAATTGTTGCCGGCGAAGATCACCAGGGCGTCGGGCTCGAGCGCCATGCACGAGCCTGCCAGCTCCGCCAGGCCCTGAGCGGTGAGGGCGGTGCGGGCCAGGTCGACGACCTCGACGCCACCCGGGACCGCGGCCGAGGCGAGCAGCGCCTCGAGCACCTGAGCGGGTGTGTAGCAGGGATCGTAGAAGAAGCCGCGCGCCACGGACTCGCCCACCAGGATCACCCGCCGGCGCGAGCCCTTGCGCTCGATGGCAGGGACGTCGGCCCAGGCGTCCAGCGTCCCGGGGCTCGCCGCGACGCGCTGGTAACGGTGGCTGGCGCCTTCGCCCGCCGCGTCTCCCGGCAGGGAAACCAGCTCCCAGACGCCGATACGAGGGGGAAGCGTGGTATCCGCCGCGTGCGCCGCGTGCGCCGCGTGCGGCGCGTTGGCTGCGCCTGGCGGTCCGGCCGTCGCGGCGAAGGCGCCGGGAGCGCATCCGAGGCACTGCATCAGCTCGAATGCCCTTGCCCCCGCCCCTTGCAGGAGCTCGCCGGCGAGCTCCTCGGCAAGCGCTTCGAGAGCCGACCTCACCGGCCCGAACATGCGCGTACGATAGCATGAGGGAGTGCTTGACCAGGCCGGCGAGCCGCCGCCGCGGACCGCCCGCCACGACCCATTTCCGTGAGAGGTGGCGCCGTCATGGAGACGATCCCGAAAACCGGCGGTGAGGGCCCATCAGGCCCCGCCAGCCGGCAGCGCCGCGCGCTGAAGATCTCGGACGAGGCGCTGGTGAAGCGGAGCCTGCCGGCGCCCGGCAAGGCGATACCGCTGATGCTCGAACCAACGTTGCCGAGCGTCGATCTCGTCGATTGGGCGGCGGGCCACGCCGAGCTCCTGGCAAGCCTGCTGCTCGAGCATCGCGCGCTGCTCTTCCGCGGCTTCGCGATCGCCGGCGCGGGCGGCCTGCGCCGGTTCACCGAGGTGACCTCGGGCGGCGAGCCCCTCGACTATCGCGACCGCTCCTCGCCGCGGCATGCGGTGGCGGACCGGGTCTTCACCTCGACCGATTATCCGGCCGGCGAGAGCATCGCCATGCACCACGAGGGAACCTACTGGCTGACCTGCCCGCTGAAGATCTACTTTTTCTGCAACACCGCGCCGCCGCAGGGCGGCGAGACGCCCATCGCCGATGGCCGGCGGGTCCTGTCGCGGCTCGATCCGGCCCTGCGGCAGCGCTTCGCGACCGGCAGGCTGCTCTACTCACGCAACTACAACGCCGGCTTCGGGCTGCCCTGGCAGGCGGTGTTCCAGACCGACGATCCGGCCGAGGTGGAGCGGTTTTGCCGCGACCACGCCATCGCCTGCGAATGGCGGCAGGGCGGCCGGCTGCACACCCGGCAGCTGCGCCCGGCCTTCGTCCGCCATCCGCGGACCGGCGAGGAGCTGTGGTTCAACCACGCCGCCTTCTTCCACGTTTCGGCGCTGGACCCGCAGCTGCGCAGCGGCCTGCTCGCCGACTTCGCGGCGGCGGACCTGCCGTACAACACCTATTACGCCGACGGCGGCGAGATCGCCGCGTCCGACCTCGACGCGGTGCGCGACGCCTATCGCCAGGAGAAGGTCCTGTTCCCCTGGCAGCAGGGGGACCTGCTGATGCTGGACAACCTGACCATCGCGCACGGCCGGGAACCCTTCGCCGGTCCCCGCGAGATCCTGGTGGCGATGGGGGAGCCTTTTCTCCGCGACGACGTCGCGCGCTAGCGACCCGGCTTCATTCGGCGTCATTCGACGAGGATCTCCTTCTCGCCGAACAGGCGTTCGGCGACGATGCCCCGGGCGGCGCATTGCTGCAACAGGCGATCCGATTCGACGATCGGCCGGCTCTGCTCGGTATATTTGATGGACATCACGTAGTTGAGCCACGGCTCCTGACCCATGGCATAGACGTAGACCTCGCGGCAGCGGAAGACCTCGACCAGCTTCATCGCCTGCTCGCAGTTGGAGCCGGCCAGGCGCCGCGACTCGTCCATGGCGCGCTCCAGCCGTTTGGTGAGCAGCGGGCCGTAGAGCCAGGTCAGCGGCGCGCCGTCGCACTCCATGCCGACGAACAGCGCGTCCGCCTTGCCGACCGCGGCGCCGAGGTGCTCGTAGAGCGCCGGCTCGACGTTGCAGGAATCCGCGGCGAACACCAGCGAGTGATGCTGCGTCCTGACCAGATAGGCCAGCTTGCTGCGGACGTCGAGGTCGGCGTGCTCGCCGAAGAAGGGCAGGCCGGTGATCGTCACCCCTGCCGCCGCCAGCTCTTCCAACTCGCCCAGGTCGATGACGTTGCGGAAGCCGGCGCTCTGCAGCAGCAGCCGCAGCGATGGATCCTGCAGCGTGCCGCCGCCGTTGCGCGGCACGACGATACAGCCCACCTTGTGCCTGATCTGCAGCAGGGTCTCGAAGAGCACGTGATCCTGGTGATTGTGAGTGATCAGGACGTAGTCGATGTGCTCCGGCAGATCCTGATAGGTATAGCGCGAGACCTGGCTGTCGTAGGTGTAGCTGAGCACCGGATCGACGACGATGCTGACGCCGCGGGTCTCGACCAGGATGCAGGCGTGGCCGAAATACCGCCAGCGCACGCCGGTGCCGGTGTAGGGCTGGTAGGGCGGCGGCGGTTGCGGCGAAAAGTAGCTCGCGAAGCGGTCTGCCTCGCCGCCGTCGAGGCCGACGAGATCGCCGATGCCGTGCAGCGGGCGCGGCTCGGACTTCATCCGGAAGAGCGCGTCCACGGCCTCGTGATCGAAAGCCACGCGCAGGTGCAGGTTGTCCGCGGACGCGAGGCGCGGCGTGCTGAGCACGAAGGGGCGGTCGTCGCCGGTGATCGGCGAGAGCATCAGCGTCTGGGCGCCGGTCTCGTGCAGGGGGCTGCGGTACAGCAGGGGCTCGACGAGCCGGAAGGAGGGGTTGCTGTTGAGATCGTAGATCAGCTCCACGTAGCCGCGCAGCATGGCCGGCACCCTGCCGTAGAGGGGCTGGAGCGAGAACCCCTTCGCCTCCGAGCGCAGCAGCTCGTCGAGCTCGCCCAGGGCCGCCGAGAGCTGGATCAGCGCCGCGCGCCGGCGCTTGGTCTCGTCCCGCAGCGCGCGGATCTCGTCGACGCGCGGCACCTCGTAGTCCATGAAGGGGCCGCCGAGCATCTTGGGGTTCTTGACCGCCGCGGCATGGACCTGGGGCGCATTGATATAGGAGTCCATGATCTTCAGGTGGCGCTCGACCAGGTTGCGGGCCGCGGTGGCCGGCGGTATCAGGTAGGACCACGCGTACCATTGATCCACCAGCGGCTCGACCTGGATGTTGGGGCGCAGGTAAAGGCTTTCGCGGCTCGCCATCGTGTGCTCCCTATCGCCGCGCGGCGATGATCCGTTCGAGCGTCTCGTCCAGCAGGCGGCGCGGCCGCCAGGCGAGCAGCCTGTCGATCTTGGCGAGATCGGGCACTCGCCGCGGCATGTCTTCGAAGCCGGGCCCGTAGGCCTGCCGGTAGGGGACCAGCCGGATCCGCTGCTCGGCGCTCTTCTCGGGGCCGTCGACCAGCGTCAGGATCCGCCGTGCCAGGTCATGGATCGAGATCTCGCGGTCGGAGCCGACGTTGTACGCCTCCCCCGCCGTGCCGGGATGGCTGGCCAGGGCGGCCAGGGCCTCCGCCGTGTCCTCCACGTCGCAGAACGAGCGGGTCTGCGTGCCGTCGCCAAAGACGGTCAGCGTCTCGCCGTCCAGCGCCTGCGCCACCAGCCGTGGCACGACCATGCCGTAGCGGCCGGTCTGGCGGGGACCAATCGTATTGAACAGACGCGCGATGGTGACCGGCAGGCCATGCTGCCGCCAGTAGCCCAGGGCAAGGTACTCGTCGGCGGCCTTCGAGCTCGAGTAGCCCCAGCGCAGGCTGCTGGTGGCGCCCAGCAGCCGGTCGCCGTCCTCGGCCAGCGGGATCTGGGGGGATTTCCCATAGATCTCCGACGACGAGGTGATGAGCACGCGCCGGCCATGGCGCCGGGCGCAGCGCAGCAGCTCGAGGGTGCCGACGACGTTGGTCTCGATGGTCCTCACGATGTCCTGCAGCACCAGCTCGACGCCGACCACCGCCGCCAGGTGGAAGACGAGGTCGCAGCCGCCGACCAGCGGCTCGAGCGTGCGGGCTTCGACGACGCTCCCCTCGACGAAGGCGAAGCCGGCGTGGCTTTCCAGTCCCGCGAGATTTTCCAGGCAGCCCGTCGAGAGATCGTCGAGCACGGTGACGGCGTGGCCGCGGCGCAGCGACAGCTCGGCAAGGTGACTGCCGATGAAGCCGGCGCCACCGGTGATGAGCACCCGCACTAGGCCTTCACCACCTTGTCGCACGGCGACCGAAAGACGCCGCGCGTGTCGACGATCAGCGGCGCATGCGCCAGGACCATCTCATAGTCGCAGCCGGAGTGATCGGTCAGGATGAGGACAGCGTCGCTGCGGCGCAGGGCGTCCGGCTCGAGCGCCACGGAGGTCAGCTCGGGGGCATCGCGCGGCCGCGGCCAGCAAGGGATCCAGGGGTCATGGTAGGCGACCTCCGCGCCCAGCCGCCACAGCCGCCCGACGATGTCGAGCGCCGGGCTCTCCCGCGCGTCGCCAAGGTCTTTCTTGTAGGCGATGCCGAGCACCAGGACGCGGCTGCCCTTGACCGGCTTGCCGCGTTCGTTGAGCGCCAGGGTCAGCTTCTCGATGACCCAGTCGTGCATCCGCGCGTTGACCTGGCCGGCGAGCTCGATGAAGCCCGTCGCCTGCCCGACCTCCCGCGCTTTCCAGGTGAGGTAGAAAGGATCGAGCGGGATGCAATGGCCGCCCCATCCCGGCCCCGGGTCGAAGCGCATGAAGCCGAACGGCTTGGTGGCGGCGGCATCCAGCACCTCCCAGATGTCGACGCCCAGCTTGTCGTAGATGACCTTGAGCTCGTTGACCAGCGCGATGTTCACCGCGCGAAAGATGTTCTCCGCCAGCTTGGTGGCCTCCGCGGTGCGCGCCGACGAGACCCGCACCGTGCGCGGCACGATGCGGCGGTAGAGCGCCTCGGTCAGATCGGCGGCGGCGGCGTCGACGCCGCCCACCACCTTGGGGATGCTGGTCAGCGAGCGGCGCGGCGCGCCCGGGTCGTGACGCTCGGGGGAGAAGGCCAGGAAGAAGTCCTCGCCGCAGCGCAGGCCGCTCTGCTCGAGCATCCCGCGCAGCAGCTCGTCGGTGGTGCCGGGATAGGTCGTCGACTCGAGCACGACGAGCTGTCCGCGCCGCAACCGCGCCGCGAGCTGCCGCGCGGTGCGGATGATGTGGGTCATGTCGGGCTCGCGATGCGGAGTGAGCGGCGTCGGGACGCAGATCACCAGGGCATCCGGCTCGCCGAGGCGGGCGAAGTCGTCGGTCGCCGCGAAGCGGCCGGCGGCGAGCAGCGGCCGCAGGCGCGCGGCGACGGCAGGGCTCGAATGGGAGCCGCCGGCGGTCAGCATGGCGACCTTCTGCGCATCGACGTCGAAACCGAGCACGCTCGAACCGCTTTCGGCGAAGGCCATGGCGAGCGGCAGCCCGATGTAGCCGAGGCCGATGACGCCGACGCTGGCGGAGCCTGCCGCGAGCCGCCGGCGCAGCGCTGCGCCGGGGTCCTGCCTGGTCTTGCTCTTGGCGGCCTTGGCGACCTTGGCGGTCTTGGCGGTCTTCGCGGGCCTCGCGGGCCTCGCGGTCGTGGCGGTCCTCGCGGGCCTCTCGATCGTGGCCATGCAGAGCGCTCACTCCTGCCGCAGGGCGACGATCGGATCGATGCGGGCGGCGCGGCTCGCCGGCAGGTAGGCGGCGAGCAGGGCCGCAGCCAGCAGCAGGGCGGCGCCGGCCAGGTAGGGGGCCGGCTCGACGGCGCGTGTCTGGTAGAGCTGGGCGGCGAGCAGGCGCAGCAACGCCAGGCCGCCGGCGAGCCCCAGGATCACGCCGGTGGCGGCCAGCCGTGCCGCCTGACCCAGCACCAGCCCCAGGGCGTCGCTGCGCTTCGCTCCCATCGCCATGCGCACGCCGATCTCGCGGGTGCGCTGCGCCACCGTATAGGCCATGAGCGCGCCGGTCCCCGCCGCCGCCAGAGCCAGGGCGAGGCCGGCGAAGGCCGCCACGATGAGCAGCGCGAAGCGCGGGCCGGCGAGCGCGCGGCCGACCTGATCGCCGAGCGTTCGCAGGCGGTTGAGCGGCAGGCCGGGATCCATCGTCCAGACCGCATGGCGCACCGCCGGCGCGGCGCCGAGCGGATCGGCGGCCGTGCGCACCACCATGGTCAGCCCTTTGCCGGGCTCCTGGGCGTGGGGGAAGAAGATCTCGGGCTCCGGTGCGCGGGCCAGCGAGTCGAAGCTCGTATCGCCAACCTCGCCCACGATCTGCGTCCGCGGACCGTCGCGGCCGTCGCGTATCCAGCGGCCGATCACCGGCTCGCCGGCCAGGAAGCGGGCGGCCAGGGCGTGGTTGACCACCGCCGCCCTGGGGGCCCGCTCGTCGTCGCGCTCCGACAGCGGCCGGCCGGCGAGCAGCGGGATCGCCATCGCCCGGAAGTAGTCAGGCGTCACCACGCGGCCGCCGACGCTCGGCGGCCCTTCGGGAGGGATGGGCCTGCCTTCCACGACGAGCTCGCTGACGCCGTAGGCCGGATCCAGCGGCAGGCGGCTGGTGCCGCCGGCCGCGACCACGCCGGGCAGCGCTTCGAGCCGCCGGATGAGCTCCACGAAGAACGCGTTCGCTTGCCCCTGGTCGAGCTGGCGCGGGACCTCGATCCCGAAGGTGAGCGCGTGTCCGGCGATGAAACCCGGATCGACGCGGCGGAGGCGCGCGAAGCTCACCAGCATCAGCCCGGCCCCCACCAGCAGGAGCAGCGAGAGCGCCATCTGAGCGACCACCAGGCCGCTGCCCAGCCGGGCGTGGCCGCGCCCTGGCGAGCCGCTGCGTCCGCCGGCCCGCAGGGTCCGCGCCAGCGCCGCCCTCGCCACCCGATGCGCCGGCAGCGCCGCCGCCAGCAGGCCGGTGAGGAGTGCGGCGCCGAGCAGGTAGGCGAGCAGGGCGACGTCGAGATGTGCTCCCTCGGCGCGCGGAACTCCTGGCGGCACCAGCCGCGGCAGCAGGCGTATCACTGCCAGCGCCAACCCCAGGCCGGCGGCGGCGCCGGCCAGCACCAGCAGCAGGGTTTCGGCGAGCACCTCCCACGCCAGCCGGCCTGGACCGGCGCCCAGCGCGGCGCTCAACGACAGCTCGTGCTGCCGCGTCTCCGCGCGCGCCAGCAGCAGACCCGCCAGGTTGGCGCACGCGATCAGCAGGAGAAAGGTCACGGCGCCGAAGAGCAGGACCAGGCTCAGCCGCACCTCGCCCACCAGCTGCTCGGCGAGCGGCACCAGCGTCGCGCCCACGCCGGCGCAGTCCTTGGGGTCTTCCGCCGCCAGCCGTCCGGCGATCGCCTGCGCCTCGCTGCGCGCCGCCACCAGGGTCGTCCCGGGCGCCAGCCTGCCGAGGACCTGATAGACGTGCACGGCGTGGTTCTGCAACCGCTGCCGGTACCGCAGCGGCACCCAGAGCTCGGCGGGCTCGGCCGGCGCGCTCAGGTGCAGCGGGACCGTGAAGCCGGGCGGCATCACCCCAATCACCGTGACGGCCTGACCGTCGAGGTGAAGGATGCTGCCGAGGGCCCGGCGGTCGCGGGCGAACCGCCGCCGCCAGAGCTCATCGCCGAGCACCACCGCCGGCGGCGCATCCGGGCGCAGGTCGGCCGCGCCGATCAGCCGTCCCAGCCGCGGAGCGATGCCGAGCAGGGGAAAGAAGCTCGCATCCACCTCCGAGCCGCCCACCACCTCCGGCTCGCCGTCGGTGAGGTCGAAGTCGTGCGACAGCATGGCGGCGAGCGGTCGCAGCGTCAGGCTCTGCCGCCGGTAGTCGTCGAAGGTCGCGGGCGCCACGGTCATCGTCGAGCGCCCCTGCTGGCGGGAATGGTCCTCCCAGAGCACCACCAGGCGGCCCGGATCGCGGTAGGGGAGCGGCCGCAGCAGGACCGCCTCGATCAGGCTGAAGGTCGCCGTGTCGGCCCCGATCGCCAGCGCCAGCATGGCGACGGCGGGCAGCGCGAATCCCGGGCTCCGCAGCAGCCGGCGGGCAACGATCCGCAGCCTGCCCGCCTGCTCGGAAAGAGCGCTCATCGCAGCGGCGAGGATATCGCGCCTCGCGAAATCGCTTCAAGAGCTGCAGGAGCAGCGAGCCGGCGTGATGCGGCCATTTTCCATTGTCGCGGCCAGCAGCGATTGCTATAGTGCGTGCCCACGCGGAGCGGTCCTCCGCTCGAGGGGTGAGTTGGCGCTCAACGTCATCGGGATCTCCGCGCACTTCCATGACGCTGCCTGCTGCCTGCTGCGCGACGGCGAGCTGGTCTGCGCGGCCGAGGAGGAGCGGTTCTCGCGCGTCAAGCACGATGCCCGCCTGCCCAGGCGGGCCTTCCGTTTCTGCCTCGCCGAGGGCGGTTTGACCTTGCCGCGGGTCGACCGGCTCGCCTATTACGAAGATCCGCGCAAGAAGTTGGAGCGCCAGCTGTGGATGGCGCTGCTGCCGCAGACGTCGGCGACCGCGCGCCGCAGGATGTGCGCCCGGCTGTTCGGCGGTCTCGGCCGGGTCGAGAGAGAGATCCGCGAAGAGCTGGGCTACGAGGGTCCGATCGACCTCTTCGACCACCACCAGTCGCATGCCGCCAGCAGCTACTACTTCTCGGGATTCGCGGAGGCCGCGGTGCTGACCGTCGACGGCGTGGGCGAATGGGCGACCACGGCCTATGGCCGTGCCGAGGGCAGGCAGCTCGAGATCTTCGAGGAGGTGCGGTTCCCCCACTCCCTGGGCCTGCTTTACAGTGCCGTTACCGGCTATCTGGGCTTCGCGGTCAACGACGGCGAGTACAAGGTGATGGGACTGGCGCCTTACGGCCGGCCGCGCTACCTCGAGCAGCTGCGTGCCCTGCTGGCGCCGGAGGCCGGCGGCCAGTACCGGCTCGACATGAGCTACTTCGACAATTTCACTGGCGAGCGCATGGTTTCCGAGCGCTTCGTCGAGCTGTTTGGCGAGCCGCCGCGGCAGCCGGGGTCCGAGCTCTTGGAGTTCCATCGCGACCTCGCCTGCAGCATGCAGCGGGCGCTCGAGGAGGTGCTGCTCGAAAAGGTGCGTTACCTCCACCAGCAGGTGCCGAGCCGCAACCTCTGCCTGGCGGGCGGCGTGGCGCTCAACTGCGTCGCCAACAGTCGCATCCTGCGTGACGGCCCGTTTTCGCGCCTCTTCGTGCAGCCTGCGGCGAGCGATGCCGGGGGCGCCTTGGGGGCGGCGGCGCTGGCGCACCTGCGGGCCACCGGCGAGCGTCCGCGCCAGGGTCGGCTGACCCATGCCTTCTGGGGTCCCCGCAGCACGGCTGGCGAGGTCGCGCGCCTGTTCGCCGGCACCTCCGCCGCGGCGCTCGACTTGCGTGGCCGCGACGAGGAGTTGCTTGCGGCGACGGCCGAGCGCCTGGCGGCCGGCAGGGTCGTGGGGTGGTTTCACGGCCGCATGGAGCTTGGGCCGCGGGCGCTCGGCGGGCGCTCGATCCTTGCCGACCCGCGCGTCCCGGGGATGCGCGACCGCATCAACCAGCTGGTCAAGCTGCGCGAGAGCTTCCGTCCCTTTGCGCCGGCGGTGTTGGCCGAGCGTGCCGCCGAGCATTTCGACGTCGACCACCCCTCGCCCTTCATGCTCGAGACGGTTCAGGTCCGCGGCGACCTCGCGCTGCCGGCGATCACCCACGTCGACGGTTCCGCCCGCCTGCAAACCGTGGACGACGCGGCCAGCCCGCGGTTTGCAGCGCTGCTGCGCGCCTTCGAGCGCCGCACCGGCTGTCCGGTGTTGCTCAACACCTCCTTCAACATGCGCGGCGAGCCCATCGTCTGCACCCCGGCGGACGCCCTGATCTGCTTCGTCCGCTCGCGCCTCGACACCCTGGTGCTCGAAGACTTCCTGCTCGACCGCGAAGGCATTCCGGCTGCGTGGCACGAGCACGTCCGCGCCCTGCGCCAACCCGAGGCGAGCGCAGCCCCCGGCCGCGACGTCTATACTCTTTTTTGAGATCCCATCGCCCTAGGTGACCCCGATGGCCTCCCGTGCGACGCCGCTCTGCCGGATGATCGCCAGCAGGGTGCCGATGGCAACCTGATGATGGTCTGGCACCGGGACGGTGACCGTCGTTTCCGCTGCGCGAAGCTGCATGACGACGTGGCTGCCGCGCCGGCGGACCTCTGCAAAGCCGTTTTTCGTGAGGATCTGGCAGATCTGGCGGCCAGACAGGACTCGGAGCTTACCCATGCACGGCTTCGAAGTGGGTCACGAAGACGGCGCCATGCTCGCGCTCGGCGATCTCGCGCGAGTCGGCGCACTCCAGGAACAGCTCGACAGCTTCCTTGAGATTCGCTGTGGCCTCTTCGACGGAAGGTCCCTGACTCGCCACGTCCAGCTCAGGACAGAGGGCGACATAGAGATTCCCTTCCTTCTCCAGGATGGCGGTGTAGGTTCTGGCGGGCATTCTCGGCCTCCGGTTGGATCTTAGCATCGGGCGGCAAGAGGCCTGGCCTACCGTCAAGCCTTGAGTCAGCGCCTATTCAGAGCTTACGGCTTCGAGATACGGACAGCCGGAGGTGGCCAGGGCGAGCCGCAAGCGGTTGACCTGCGGCCATGAGGTGTCGACGTCGAGCCAGGCCAAGGTATCGCGGAGCGGCAGCGCTTCATCCAGCGCGGCGTAGACCCGGCGGGCGAGCTCGGCGCGCGGCTGGCCCGGAAAGGCGACGACCTGCGGCCGCCGGGAGTAACTGCCGTCCGCACCACGGACGAACAGCTCTTGCTGCGTCTTGACCCGCAAGAACCTGGCGTCGAGGAAACCGTCGCAGATCTCGCGCTCGCCTCGGCGCGGCCGCGGGCAATCCCGGCGCTGCAGGTAGAACCAGAGCATGGGCGACGCCTCGGCAAGCAACAGATTCGTGATCTGCCAGCGGTCCTCGTCGGCCCGCTCCAGGTAGAGCCGCTGCAGCTCCGGATCTCCCAGGTCCAGGTTCCAGTCGGCTTCTCCCTTGACCCGGCTGAAGGCGTCGTTGCAAAACGTCAGCAGCTCGAGTCCGCAGCGCCGCGCCAGCTCCCCGAGCGACGCCACCGTATAGCTGTGAGCCACCGGTTGCAGCAGACTGTCGGCGAAGGCGGCATCGCCCAGCCGCCCGGTGACGTCCAGGAACTGCGACATCAGGTTGCCCTGGCGGAACGTCTCCACCAGCCGCCGCGCCGCCGGCTGCTCATGCGCCAGGTCCGGTGTCGCCGGCTTCCCCAGCAAACGCCACAGCGCTTCGTGAAAGGCCGAGGTGAGGATGCGATGAAATTGATTGTAGACCATCAGCTCGAGCACACCTGCCGGCTTGAGCGCCTGGGCGAGGCGGGTCAACGGCTTCGCGGGGTCGGCGTTGTGATGGATCACGCCGGTGCAGATGACGTAGTCGAAGGCGCCGCAATAATCCACCGCGTTGAGGCTCTCGCGCCTGAGCTCGAGATTGCCGATGCCGAGGCTCGCCGCGTTCGCGCCGCAGACCGCCAGCGATTCCGCCGAGAGGTCCGAGCCCAGCACCTGGGCGCGCGGGAACCGGAGCGCGGTGAACAGCGCCTGGTTGGTGCCGCAGCCGGCCACCCAGATCCGGGGCTCCTCCGGCAGCAACCCACCTTGCCAGCAACCGATGTCCTGGGCCAGCAGCCGCGGCGCCAGGTCGGCTCGCTGCAGGCGGTCGAAATACTGCGGCGGCCAGGGGTACTTGATCTGGCCGTAGAACTGCGCGTTCTGCCGATCGACCTCGCTCTGTGCCGTCGCGAGGTCCGGGAGCGAGGTGTCACCGGGCATCATCGTCCTGGCTCCGGTTCCTGGTTCACGGCCGCTGCCCTCCTTCTCGCCACCATGACGACGCGCCAGGGTTGCTCGACCGTCCTCGGCGCCAGCTGATCATAAGCTTCGCAAGGGGCAACCGCCGGCGCCCGGACCCGCCATCCCGGCCCTGCCACCGGTCGCACCGATCACGTCCGTCACCAGGCGTTCGAGCCCCGCGATGTCGAAGTCGGGCGGATCGACCGTCGCCCCGAGTCGGGCGATGACCAGCCGCTGCGACGGGATCACCACCAGTCGCTGGCCGAACAATCCGGAGCCGAAGAAGCTGTCGGCGGGCATGCCGGCCCGCACCCGTCCCCGCGCGTGCGGTGCGGCGCCGACGTTGACCCAGAAGCCGGCGCCGTAGTCGCTCGCCAGCGTCGGCGTGGTGGAGAAGCGCACCCAGCCGGGAGGCAGGATCCGGCGGCCGGCGCACTCGCCGTCGTCCAGGTAGAGCTGGCCCAGTCGCGCCCAGTCGCGGGCCGATGCGAGGATGCGGGTGGAGCCGATGGGGGTTCCCGCGGCGTCGAACTCGATGGTGACGTGATGCATCCCGAGCGGCGTGAAGAGCTCGCGCCGCGCCCAGGCCAGGACGTCGGCGGCGTGACCGCCGACCGCATCGCGGATGATCGACGACAGCAGCAACGTGTTGCCGCTGGTGTACTCCCATGCGGTCCCCGGCGCCGCCTTGAGGGGAGCTCGGCTGGCAAAGGCCGCCATGTCCGGTTCGAGGAACAGCATCCGCGAAACGGGATCGAAGCCCGAGTCGCTCTCTTCGAGAGCCAGGCCGCTGGTCATGCGCATCAGCTGCTCGACGGTGATGGCGTGCCGCGGGTCGCGGGGGCTGGCCCACGCCGGGATCGGCGCCCGCGCGGCCACCTGCAAGCGACCCGCGCGCACCAGGACGCCGATCATCGCGTTGATCACCGACTTGCTCAGCGAGTAGCCGAGCAGCCGGGTCTCCGGCCCGATGCCCGCGGCGTAGCGTTCGGCGACCAGGCGGCCGTCGCGGTAGATCACGATGGCGCGCACATGCCGAGGCCGCCGCGGGTGCGGCTCGGCGAACGCCCGGTCGAGCGCCAGCCGCAAGCCCTCGTTGACGGGCGCCACGATGGGCCTTTCGGGCGGTCCCTCCGCCTCAGCCATCGCGGCGCGAGCGGCGCCGGCGCCAGCAGCGGGAGCGGAGGCCAAACCGCAACCCAGATCCGGCCGCATGCCCGAGACGCCGGCGACGCTGGCGAAGTGGCCGCCCCAGCTCGCGGTCACCTGCCGGTGGCGGCGGTCGACGTCGACGCGCAGCCGTCGCAGCAGACCGGCCTGGGGTGCCAGCTCCTCCGCCACCACCCGCGCCGGATCCAGGCCGGCGACGAACACCTCCGAGCACAGCGTCTGGGCGACGACCGCCGCGCCCACCCGCAGGCCCTGGCCGAGCATCCGGTCCGGGCGCCGGATCGCCACCACCGCGGCGAGACCCGCCAGCAGCAAGACCAAGATCGGAAGCCAGCGCCGGCGCGGCATCGAACGTCCCTCCTCACCTCGTCGTAGGGCCTGCGCTGGCTTCTACGGCGCCGCGGGCAAGGTGTTTCGGCGGCGATGCGCGCCGGCCAGGGCTCGCGCGGCGAGTGGCGAGAGCCCAATCGAGGCGGTCGGCCGGGCCACCCCAGGCAGTATCAGCTTCCCGTTCAGCCTCCCGCCGCCGCCAGCGCGGCAGCGGCGCCCAGCAGCGGCGCGATCCTGGGCCGCAGCAGCGGATCGAGGGCGACGGCCCGATCGAGCGCCGCTTTCGCCCTGGCCGCGGCCTCGCGCCGCGCGCCCGCGGCGCCAGCCTCGCGGGCCGCGGCCAGCTCCAGAGTGCCCTGGAGACGCTCGGCCTCGGCAAGGCGGGGGTTCAGGGCGAGCGCCTTCCGCGCTGCTTCCAGGCCCCTCTCAATCGCCGCCACGCAGACCGCGCCCACCGGCGCACCGCCCACCGGCGGCGCCACCGCCCGCGGCCCCGACGGCGTCACCGCCCGCGGCCCCTGCAGCGTCACCGCCCGTGGCCCCTGCAGCGTCACCGCCACCGCCCGCGGCCCCGGCGGCGCCTTCCCCGGCATCGCCACCCCCGGCTCGCAGCGCAGCTCCTCGACCGCGGCCAGGTCAGCCCAAGTGCCGGCGTCGGCGCCGTTGACCGCCAGCGAGCGCGCCAGGTCCCGAGCCGCCGCCGCCAGCCGGCTGGCCGCCCCGGTACCGCGGCGCAGCGCCCAGCGCGCCGCCACCAGCTCGAGCTCGGCGCGGGTGCGGATCACCTCGGCGTCGTTGGGATTCATCGCCAGGCTGCTCGCGACCTCCCGCCGCCCCGCGGCCAGCGCCGGCTCCGGGTCCAGGCCGCGCCCGGCGAGATAGTCGCCGAGGTAGAACGCGGCCGCGGCCAGGTTGCTGACCGGATCGGGGTCGTTGCGGTTGAGCGCCCTGGCGGCCTCGAGCTCCTGGCGCGCCTGGCCGATCGCCGGCCGCGGATCGAGACCCGCCTTGGCCTCGTACAGGGCGCGGATCAGCAGCGCGCCGCCGAGGTTCTGGTGCGCCGAGGAAAACCGCCCTTGCAGTGCGAGCGCGCCGCGATAGCTCGCCACCGCCTGCTCCAGGGCCGGCCGCGGGTCCAGCCCGTGGTCGAGCTCATACTCGCCGGCGACGACGTAGGCGTTGCCGAGATTCGAGTAGGCCTGGACGGTGCGCGGATTGATGGCCAGCGTTCGCCGGTAGCTCGCCGCCGCCGCGGCCAGCAGCGGCCTGGGGTCGCGCCCGTGCAGCTGGTCGTAGGCGGCGCGCTGGAACAGCGTATAGGCGAGGCGGTGATGCAGGTTGGCGGCCCGCGGGTCGATCTCCAGGCCCCGCCGGAAGCTGGCGGCCGCACGGTCCAGCACCGGCGTCGGATCCAGCCCCTGCCCGATCTGGTATTCGCCGAGCGCCAGCTGCGCGAAACCCAGGTCCTGATGGCTCGCCGCCGACCCGGGCGCCAGCGCGGCCGCCCGCTCCCCGTCCGCCAGCGCCCGCTCGAAGGCGGCTCGCGGGTCGCGCCCATGAGCGACCTGGAACTGGCCCAGGCGCAGCCAGCTCTGCGCGCGGAGGCGCAGCGATTCGTCGTCCGCCGGCCCCTCGCCGGCCGTCAGCGCCTGGGTGGTGGCGGCGATCGCCGCTTCGAGCGCGCTCACCGGGTCCGCGCCCCTGCCCTCGCGGTCCACTCCCAGCGTCAAAGACGCCTGGGCCAGCGCCGCGAGCGCCGCGGCGTTGCGCGGCTCGGCGGCCAGGGCGGCGTCGCAGGCGGCGCGGACGGCGCCGAAGCCATCCTCGGCGGCGTTGCCGCGCGCCCATTCGAGATCCAGGGCGGCGGCCTCCAGCGCGCAGCGGGCGGCATGGACCTCCGGCGCGCTGCGCGCCACCAGCGCCGCCGCCGCCTCGTCGCGCCTGCCCGCCGCCAGCCATCCCGCCGCCGTCTCGTAGTCGCCGCGCTCGCGCGCCTCGCGCCCGAGCTGCAAATGGACGCCGCCCATCAGCAGGGCGGCCTCGAAGCGGGCGGGGTCCTCGGCGAAGGCGCGCGCCGCCTGCCGCACCGCCTCCGGCTGGCGGTGCTCGGCCAGCGCCAGCAGCGCCAGCAGGTAGTGCCGGCTCTCGCCTTCCGCGCCGCGGCTGGCGCCGAGCGCCGCCCGCGCCGGCGCCAGGAAGCTCCGTTCCGCCGCCTGACGGCGGGCGCGCCGCAGGTCATCGTCCGCCAGGTGTGCCGCCTGCTCGAGCGCCGCCTGGTAGCGCTCGGTCAGCACCCGGCCCAGGGCGTAAGCCACCTCGGGGCCCCGGTAACCCAGCCCCCAGGCGGCGCCGAGCTCGCGATGCGCTTCGTCGAGGCGGTGGAGGGCAAGGTAGCCGCGCCCGAGGGCGTAGTGCCCCGGGCCGTCGGCGAAGTCGCCCAGCCGCGTCATCTGCGCCGCGAGCTGGCGCATCCGCTCGCGCACCAGGAGCTGGTCCCGCCGCACGTCGTGGAGCGGCAGCAGGTAGGCGATGCGCAGCGTGCTCTCGATCTCCTGCACCTGGCGCCCGAAGCGCTGCGCCGCGAGCGCCGACTCGCGGGCGCGCCACTGCGCCCGCCAGGCCACTGACGCCATCGCGCCAACGGCGAGCAGCGCGACCGCGCCGGCCGCCGCCGCCGCCCGATGCTTGCGCAGCCGCTTCGCCGCGCGGTACCACCAGTCGGCGGGCCGCGCCAGCACCGGCTCGCCGTCGAGGTAGCGCCGCAGGTCGGCGGCCAGCGCCCGCGCCGAGTCGTAGCGCCGTGCCGGCTCGCGCTCGAGGCACTTCATGACCACCGTTTGCAGGTCCGGCGGCAGGCCCGGCGCCCGGCGCGAGAGGGGCGTCACCTCGCCCTGCAGCAGCCGCACCAGCACCTCGGTCTGGTTGCCGCTGCCGAAGGGCGGCTGGCCGCACAGCAGCTCGTAGAGGGTGGCCCCCAGGCCCCACACGTCCACTCGCCGGTCCACCGCCGACGCCCCGGCCTGCTCGGGTGCCATGTAGTGCAGCGAGCCCACCGCCAGGCCGATCCGCGTCTCGCGCGGCGCCGCGGTGTCGCGCGCCACGCCGAAGTCCGCCACGTAGGGGTGCGGCTCGCCGTCCTCGCCGCGCTCGATCAGGATGTTGCCGGGCTTGAGGTCGCGATGGATGAGGCCGGTGCGGTGGGCGGCGTGCACCCCTTCGGCGACCTGCCGCATCACCTCCACCCGCTGCTCGACGCTCATCTCCGGCGCCGCGTCGCTCAGGTTGCCGCCGGCGATGAGCTGCATGGCGATGTACGGCCGGCCGCCTATCTCCCCGGCGTCGTACACCTTGCAGACGTTGTCGTGCTCGATCCTGGCCTGCGCCCGCGCCTCGCGCAGCAGTCGTTCGACCGCGGCCGGGTCCTGGGCCAGCAGGCACTTGAGCGCCACCGGCCGCCGCAGCACCGTGTCCCAGGCCTGCCAGACCCGGCCCATGCCGCCCGCCCCCAGCGGCGCCTCCACCCGGTAGCGCCCCCAGTCCTCACCCGGTACCGGGCCATCCCGCGGCCCGCCGTCCGGCTGCCAGCGGCGATGATCGCCGGCGTCGGTGCGTGCGCCGCCACCGCTCGCAGGCTTCGCCACTCGCGTCTCCTCGAATTGGGCTCGCCGTCAAGCATAGCGCGAACACCGTGCTCGGCGGCCCTGCCAGAGCGGTTTTCCGCGCTCTGCTCTCAGCCGCTGCCATGGCTCGGCACCCGAGGTACAATCGACTCGTAGGCTGGAGGGACCTCGCCATGAAGCTGTCACAGAGAATTGAGGCAAACCCCGATGTGATGCTCGGAAAGCCCGTGATTCGCGGAACTCGGGTCCCGGTAGAGCTCATCCTGCGCAGGATCAGCGAGGGAGCCTCTGAGGAAGCCTTGCTTGCTTCCTATCCCCACCTGACCCAAGACGACATCCGCGCGGCGGTCGCATTTGCGGCTGACACGATCGCCAACGACGAGATCATCGAGACCGCTGCCCATTCGGGCTGACCACCCGGGCCGTCCCCTGTGCGGTTTCTCGCCGACGAGAGCTGCGATTTCAACGTCGTCAAGGCACTGAGGACCGCGGGCCATGACGTGACTGCCGCGGTTGAGGACAGTCAAGGCGCGCCCGACCGGGAGATCTTCTCTCGGTCCCACCGCGAGCAGCGAGTCCTGCTGACAGAAGATAAGGACTTCGGCCGGTTGGCGATGGCCGCCGAGCCGATACAGCAAAAGGGGCTTCTCCTCATCAGGTGCCCGGAGGAGTCTCGTGGCGATCTCCCGGCGGCGATCGTCAAGCTCGCCGACACCTCCGGTGAACGCCTACGTAAAGCGATCGTCGTGTGGACGCCAGCGCGAATCCGATTTCGGTCAATTCGCGATGACGCTGAGCTGGAACCCAAGTGACAGGTTCGTGAGGTGCCGCAGCGCCCCCCCTCAGCGCCCCTCGCCCTCCCGCAGATCCTCGAGCATCACCGGCTCGGCGAAGTAATTCTCGATCTCGATCCGCCTCGACTCGGGATTGGGGCGGATGCGGCTGGCCTGCAGCAGCCTGCCCTCGCCGCGGCCGTGCTTGTCCACCTGCATCTCGATCAACATGTAGGGATAGCTCAGCGAGCGCGTGTGGTACATCTCCTCCCACATCTTGATGACGCGGTCGGTGGCGAGGAAGATGTGGCGGCTGCCGTCCGGGTCGAGCCGCTGGTGGGCGTAGTGCAGGTTCCAGGAGAGGGTATCTGGCGTGCGGATGGTGCCGACGGCCGGCACCGCCTGCAGCGCCGCCAGCAGCCCCGGGTCGCCGTCCTGGCGCAGCGCCAGCACCAATCGGTCGCGCTCCTCCGGCGTCGACCAGCGATCGATGCTGATCTGCACGATGGCCGCGCCGCCGGCGGGCACGCCGGACGCGTCGCCGAGATGCACCGCCAGCGCCGTGAAGCGGTCCGGCATCACCTCGTGCGGCTGGTAGGCCTCGCGCCCGGGCTCGCCCTTCGCGCCGGTGTCGGCAGTGCCGCCAGTGCCGCCATAGCCATACGCCCCGTTGCCCCTCGTCGCGCACCCCAGGACCGCGCCGAGCAGCGCGCCCGCCGCCACCAGCGCCATCCCGATCGCCGGCCAACCGGATCCCCGCGCCGCCCGCTTCGCCCGCACCGCCCGCTCCGCCTGCACCGCCCGCTCCGCCCGCTTCGCTCGCTCCGCCCGCACCGCTTGCGACATGCAGATCCTCCCTTTCCTCGCCGCCCCGAAACGTTCGGGGCGGCCTTCGATACCCCCTCTTGGCATCCCTGCATGCCTGCATGACTGCCTGGCGCCCGCGGACCCGCCCCGCCGGCGCTCCGCCGCTCGCGTACCGCGGTCCACGCCGCGCACTCAAGGATGCTACCGTAGCCGTCGCATGGCAAGGGACCGCGCCTGGGTGGTGCTCAAGTTCGGCGGTACCAGCGTCGCCACCGCGGCACGCTGGGCCACCATCGCCGCACAGGCGGAGCGCCGCCTGGCCGAGCGGCGGCGGCCGCTGATCGTCTGTTCCGCCCTGGCCGGCATCTCCAATCGCCTGGAAGAGATGCTGGGCCTGGCGGTGGTGGGGCGCCACGAGGCGCCCCTGGCCGAGATCCGCGACCGCCATCTCGAGCTGGGCGCCGCGCTGGGGCTCGCCGCCGCCGACGTGCTGGCGGCCGAGCTCGAGGAGCTGTCGCGGCTGGCGCTGGGCGCCGCGCTGCTCGGCGCGGCCGGCGCGCCGCTCAAGGCCAGGGTGATGGCGTTCGGCGAGCTGCTCTCGACCCGCCTCGGCGCCGCCTGGCTCAACGCCCGCGGCATCCCCACCGCCTGGCTCGACGCCCGCACCGCGCTGCTGGCGCGCGACGAGCAGCCTGCCCATTCGCCGCGCGCCTACCTGGCCGCCTCCTGCGACGCCGAGCCCGACCCGGAGCTGCGGCGGCGGCTGGCCGCGGAGCCCGCCGCCGCCGTGATCACCCAGGGCTTCATCGCCCGCAACCGCGCCGGCGAAACGGTGCTGCTGGGCCGCGGCGGCTCCGATACCTCGGCGGCCTATTTCGCCGCCAAGCTCGGCGCCGAGCGATGCGAGATCTGGACCGACGTGCCCGGCATGTTCACCGCCAACCCGGCGCAGATCCCCTCGGCGCGGCTGCTGCGCTGGCTCGACTACGAGGAGGCGCAGGAGCTCGCCACCACCGGTGCCAAGGTGCTGCACCCGCGCTCCATCCCGCCCCTGCGCCGGCGCGGCATCCCGCTGCACGTGCTGTGCACCGATCGGCCCGAGGCGCCGGGCACCGTGATCTCCCAGGCCGGCTCGACCGGCGGCCCCCAGGTCAAGGCGGTGTCGTCGCGCCGCGGCATCACCCTGGTGTCCATGGACACGGTCAGCATGTGGCAGGAGGTCGGCTTCCTGGCCGAGGTCTTCGCCTGCTTCGCGCGCCACGGCCTCTCGATCGACTCGGTCTCCACCTCCGAGACCAACGTCACGGTCTCCCTCGATCCGAGCGCCAACGCCATCGAGCCGGCGGCGGTCCAGGAGCTGCTGCGCGAGCTGGCCAGCCACTGCGAGCCGCGCCTGATCGCGCCGACCGCTTCGCTGTCGCTGGTGGGCCGCGGCATCCGCACCATCCTGCACGAGCTCGGCCCGGTGCTCGAGGCGTTCGAAGAGCTCAAGATCCACATGGTCACGCAGTCGGCGAGCGACCTCAACCTCACCTTCTTCGTCGACGAGGAGCAGAGCGAGCGCCTGGTGCGCCAGCTGCACGGCCTGCTCTTCGGCCAGACGGCGGAGACCGCGCTGCTCGGACCCACCTGGAGCGAGCTGACCGGCCAGGACGACCAGGCCGGACCCGACCATCACGCCGGCGCGGCCGCCCATGGCGCGAGCGCCGCCGCCGCCGATACCGACGCCGGCAGCGCTTGCGCCATGGGCGGCGGCGACTGGTGGCGCCGGCGGCGGCAGGAGCTGCTGGCGCTCGCCGCCGAGAGCTCGCCGCTCTACGTCTACGATGCCGCCACCCTGGCGCACGCCGCCCGCCAGCTGCTGGCGCTCGCCGCCGCCGACCAGGTGCTCTACTCGATCAAGGCGAACAATCACCCGGGAGTGCTGCGCCTGTTCCATCAGCTCGGCGTCGGCTTCGAGTGCGTCTCGGCAGCCGAGCTCGAGCACGTCCTCGCGCTCTGCCCCGACCTCGACCGCCGGCGCCTGCTGTTCACCCCCAACTTCGCGGGCCGCGAGGAATTCGCCCGCGGCTTCGCGCTGGGGGCGCTGGTCACCGTGGACAACCTGCATCCGTTGCAGGCCTGGCCCGAGCTGTTCGCCGAGCGGGAGATCTTCCTCCGCCTCGATCCCGGCCGCGGCCTCGGCCACCACGCCCACGTGCGCACCGCCGGGCGGCAGTCGAAGTTCGGGCTGGCGGCGGCGCAGCTCGACGAGCTGCCGCCGCTGCTCGCGCGCTGCCGCGCCCGGGTGGTCGGGCTCCACGCCCACGTCGGCAGCGGCATCCGCAAGCCGGAGGCCTGGACCGAGGTCGCGGTCTTCCTGGCCGCGGCCGCGGAGCGCTTTCCGGCGGTGCGCGTGCTCGACGTCGGCGGCGGCCTCGGAGTGCCCGAGCGGCCGGGCCAGCCGCCGCTCGATCTCGCGGCCCTCGACCTGGGGCTCGGCCGCTGCCGCGCCGCCAACCCCGGCTTCGACCTGTGGCTCGAGCCCGGCCGTTTCATGGTGGCCGCGGCGGGCGTGCTGCTGGCGCGGGTCACTCAGGTCAAGCGCAAGGGCGACGTCACCTGGGTGGGGGTCGAGACCGGCATGAACTCGCTGATCCGCCCGGCGCTCTACGGCTCCTATCACCCCATCGTCAACCTTTCCCGGCTCGACCAGCCGGCGACGATGACCGCGCACGTGGTCGGCCCGATCTGCGAGACCGGCGACATCCTCGGCCGCTCGCGCCACCTGGCGCCTGCCGCCGAAGGCGACGTCCTGCTGATCGCCGGCACCGGCGCCTACGGCCGGGTGATGAGCTCCCACTACAACATGCGCGCCCCGGCCGCCGAGCACCTGCTGGCCGCCGACTAGCCCACCCAGACTGCCGCACCTCTCCGACCGTCGCGCCGCCGGGCCTGCCGCCGGCTCGACCCGCCGCCCGCCGGCTCGACCCGCCGCCCGCCGCCCACCGCCCACCGCCCACCGCTGAAACTCCCTCGTGGGTGTTAGCGTAGGAGATTCAGCGGCGGCCAGCTCTCTGCCCCGCGGAGGTCCCTGCATGGAAACTCTGTTGGGCGACCTGCGCTATGCACTGCGCATGCTGGTCAAGCGGCCGGCCTTCACCCTGGTCGCGGTCTCGTCGCTGGCGCTCGGCATCGGCGCCAACACCACCATCTTCAGCGTCGTCAACGCCCTGCTGCTGCGCTCGCTGCCGGTCGCCGACCCTGCCCGGCTGGTGTCGATCTACACCCGCGACGCGCAGAACCCGGCGATGCTCGCCGGTCCCCTTTCGCACCTCAACTGGCGGGATTACCGCGAGCAATCGCGCTCGTTCAGCGGCATCCTGGGCTACGACTGGGCCGGGATGAGCTTCACCAGGGGCGCCGACTCCAGCCTGCTGGTGGGCCAGCTGGTGTCGGACAACTACTTCGCGCTGCTGGGCGTCCGCGCCGAGCGCGGCCGCCTGTTCACCACCGAGGAGGGGATCAAGCCGGGAGCCCACCCGGTGGCGGTCGTCTCCCACCATTTCTGGCAGCAGCGGCTGGGTGGCGACCCCGACGTCATCGGGCGCGCCATCACCCTCGACGGCAACGCCTTCACCGTCGTCGGCGTCGCCCCCGAGCGCTTCACCGGCACCGACACCGGCGTCCAGCCCGAGCTGTGGGTGCCGATGGCGATGAACCGCCAGATCAAGCCCGATGCCGAGCTCAACTGGTACGAGGAGCGGCGCGGCCTCTTCGTCTGGACCATCGGCAGGCTGCGTTCCGGGGTGACGCTGGCGGCGGCGCAGGCCGAGATGACCGCGATCGCCCGCCGGCTCGAGCAGGAGTACCCGAACGACAACCGCGGCCGCACCGTCCGGCTGCTGCCGCTGTCGCAGGCGGCGGTGAACCCGCAGGTGCGCGGGGCGCTGGTCGGCGCCTCGCTGCTGCTGCTCGGGGTGGTCGGCCTGGTGCTGCTCATCGCCTGCGCCAACGTCGCCAACCTGCTGCTGGCGCGCGCCACGGCGCGGCGGCGCGAGATCGCCATCCGGCTGACGCAGGGGGCGCGACGCGGCCGCCTGGTGCGCCAGCTGCTCACCGAGAGCCTGCTGCTGGCGCTGCTCGGCGGCGCGCTCGGCCTGCTGCTGATGACCTGGGCGAACCACGCGCTGCTGGCGTTCCTGCCCAGCCTGCCGTTCCCGGTCACCCTGACCCTCGACCTCGGCGCCGACCCGCGGGTGCTCGCCTTCGCCCTGGCGGTGACCCTGGCCACCGGCCTGCTGTTCGGACTGTTGCCGGCGTTGCAGAGCTCGCGCCCGCAGCTGGTCGCGGCGCTCAAGAGCCACGGCGCCGCCGCCGCGGCGCCGGCCGGCCGCGGCGGCGGCATGGGGTTGCGCGGCGCGCTGGTCGCCGGCCAGGTGGCGCTGTCGTTGATGGCGCTGATCGCCTCCGGCCTCTTCCTGCGCAGTCTCGACGCGGCGCAGCACATCGACACCGGCTACGACACCCCGCGGCTGTCCTCGCTGGCTTTCGACGTCGGCCTCTACGGCCTCGACCGCGGGCGCGGCGAGCAGCTGTTCCGCGGCGTGCGCGAGCAGGTGGGGACGTTGCCGGGCATCGCCTCGGTGGCGCTGGCGCAGGCCGGGCCGTTGCAGGCCGGGCTGTCGCGTTCGATCTTCCTCGAAGGGCGGGAGGACCCGAGCAACAACGGCGTGCTGGTGACGGTCGACGCCGTCGATCCCACCTACTTCCGCACCGTCGGCGTGCCGCTCGTCGCCGGCCGCGGCTTCGCCGACGCCGACCGCGCCGGCGCCCAACCGGTGGTGATCGTCAATCGCACCATGGCGGAGAAGTTCTGGCCAGGCCAGAGCGCGCTCGGCAAGCGCTTCCACTTCCACGGCCAGCCCGCCGTCGAGGTGGTCGGGGTGGCCCGCGACGCCAAGTACGGCAGCGTCTCGGAGGATCCGCAGCCCCACGCCTACGAACCGCTCGCCCAGAACTATGCCACCGGCGTGACGCTGGTGGTCCGGGCCGTCCGCGATCCGCAGGCGGTGCTGCCCGGCGTGCAGCGGCAGCTGCGCGCGCTGGCTCCCGGCATGCCGCTGGTGATCCAGGGGACGATGGCGCACCAGATCGACCAATCGCTATGGGCGCCGCGCTTCGCCGCCTCCCTGCTCGCCCTCTTCGGCGCCCTGGCGCTGCTGCTTGCCACCCTCGGCATCTACGGCGTGATGTCGTTCTCGGTCGCCCAGCGCGCGCGCGACATCGGCGTGCGCATGGCGCTCGGCGCGCGCCGGGGCGAGGTGCTCGGCATGGTGCTGTCGCAGGGCATGAAGCTGGTCGCGGCCGGCCTCGCGATCGGCCTGCTGCTCGCCGCCGCGGTCAGCCGCCTGGCCTCCGGGCTGCTGATCGGCGTCAGCGCCGTCGATCCGGTGGCCTTCCTCGCCACGCCGCCGTTGCTGGCCCTGGTCGCCCTGGTCTCGATCTACGTCCCGGCGCGCCGCGCCACCGCGGTCGACCCGACGGTGGTGCTGCGCTACGATTGAGCGGCCTGCCCGGCCGCGACGCTCGGACAGGCGGTCATGGGCACGGTGTCCAACGGCAGCCAGGAGTCGTCTTCCCGGTGCTAGAGCGCCGGAGCCAACTCCTCTACCAGTCCACATAGTCCTCGATGTTCGTGAATCCCAAGTCTTTCGCTCTCTCGTCCAGGTCAAACGCGCCGGCCGCATCGCGTGAGCCTACCTTGGCCCGCCATGGCGGGCGGGCCTTCGCCAGCTGGTGAAGCAGTATCCGCTCGACGGAGCGGAATGCGCCTTCGCTCCAGCCCTGATCGCTCGACATCACTTCGCCGGCGAAATAGATGTTGGCCTCCAGCCAGGGTCTCTCCCAGATCTTCTTCGCATCGTCCGATACGACGCCAATACGCCACGAATGCCAGCCACCATAGAACGGCGGACTCATCCAATTCTTGAACAGGACGGTCTTCGACTTCGCGATCGTTTGTCGGTTGCCAGCGTCGTCGCGCGTAAATTCGCTGACCTCTCGCATATCCTGGTCCAAGTCGTCGCTCTTGACTAGGCCCCGATGCACCCGCCAGATCTGTTCGTGGGCCCGTTCTGCCAAGATCCTTGACACTCCAAACTCCGTGAGATCCTCGACCATTTTTGTATCTTTCTCATACTTGGCAGAGGTGTACCAAAGCCTTTCTCGAAATGCGAGTGCGTCCCAGTAGGTTGCATGCTTGGCATCGCAGTAGGCCATGATCATGCCGTCGCCGGTACCAGGCACCCACTGCTCCCCTGCAGCAGGCCCTTGGTGGCTCAAGCTGGTGGAGAAGTGGTAGAAGAGCTGCCGGAGCGGCAAATTGGTCAACACCTTGAATCCCTCTGGCACCTTGGCGCTGTTCTCCGTCTCGGTCTGCCACACTCGCTCCCACCAGGCGTGCTTGAAGGCGAGGAACATCTTCAAGAGCGGCTGCCGTTCCACGCAGTTCAGGAGCCAATCAAAGTTGTAGTCAAAATCGACTTGATAGGCATTCACAGCTCTGCCGATCAAGTCGCGCTCGGGCTTGGCAACATAGGCTGCGGGTGCCGACAAGCCGCGGGCACCGGCCGTCATCAGCATGCTCCGATTTCTCAGGTCGTCAATCGGACTGATCCCATCGCCAGCGGTCATGGCGAACTTGATGCGCTCCACCGCGCCCTGCGACACGCAGATCAGGCAATGCGACGCCTTGACCCGCCAAGGAGCGACACCGGCGGCCACCGTGACGTCGGCGTCGATCACCACGCTCTTGTCTGCTTCATGCCAACAGACCCGCTGCACCTTGGTCTCCTGAAAAACCACCAGGGCAGGGTGGAATGGAATGAGATCCCGTCTTTGCTTCATGGAATCCAGAAAGGACCCATAGAGGTGGCGTGGAATCTCGCCCATTCCACCGACGATAGATCTGTAAGGCAAATCTGAAAAATCGCTCAGGAACCAGGGTATAGCGTCGGCCGCGTTCCACGTGCCGATGATGGTCTGATATCCCAAGCCATCCTCGACGAAGGAATAGGCTTCGGCAGACAGCTGGCTCTGGACCACGTCCCAGAGACCCAGCTGATAGAGATAAGGGCCGCCTTTCGGCGGATACTTGCCATATAGTTTGATCGTCCGCCACTCCATTGGCGTGAACGCCTTGAATCCTCTGGTGCGCACGTCGTTGGCACATTCCGCCAGCTTTTTGTTGAGGTTGGCCGGGTTGACGATGCGGCCTCGGAGCTGTCCCGGCACGGGCGCATTCTCGTCTACGCGGACCTCCTGAAGAACCCGGGAAACGGCATAGATGACCAGCTGTCCGGGTGTCTGATTCTTTTCATGAGCGCGAAGGCTGTCGTAGACGTTCTCGGCCTCCGGCGGGTTGATGCGGCGCCCGCGCACGAAGAAGAAGTCGGTGGGGAACTGGTAATCGTAGGTGGCCAAGCCATAGTGGTCCACGAGCGAACTGATCAGCGGTTGGGCCGGCAGAAATCGCATCGCCCCGAGATCGGCGCGGAAAGGGCTATCGGGGATGTCCACTGAGACCATCCGGCCGCCAATCCTCTTGGTTGCTTCGAGAATGCAGATCCTCGGCGGTTCCGGACCGTCCTCCGCTTGGGAGAGCCGGACGGCCGCATACAGGCCGCTAACTCCCCCGCCGACGATACAATAATCAACATGGATCTCTTTACTTTCGGGATGCTGCCAGGGATGCAGAGTCTCAGTCATTTGGGACCTCGTGAGGACATGGGAGGCGCCTGCGGTGTCGAGATACCCTCGCCGCTGCCGGAGCAGACCGGAGGCGAGGAGCGCGGTTACTCCAGATATGCATTAGTGCGCATTTTTCTTCTTGTTATACATAAGACTGCTGTAACGTAGCCTATCCCGCCTCTTGCTCTCTTGTAAAGAGAATAGAACGACGGCTGTACGGCGCCATGGTGCTTGCGCCACGGGTGAGGCCAGCTCGGCGACGGCTGCGGGCAAGGGCAGGATCATCCCAGCGCCCGAGGGGAACTACATCCGCCAGATCTGATCGATATTCCGAACCTCCCCTGGCGGGTGGCCTATGTACGCAGCCCTTGGGTAAGGAGGTCACCCGGCGTTTGGTGCGGACGGGGGTGCCATACCATTGGAGGATCGGTCGGCGGCGAACGAGTTTGCTCCCGGGCGCCCTGGGAGGACGTCGCTCAGCCGGCCGCTGCCGCGGTCTTCGCCGGGCGGAAGATCAGCACCGAAGGCACCTGGACCGCGTCGGCCAGCCGCAGGTAGAAGTAGCCGATGCCGGCAAGGCCGAGCATCAGGCCGGGGACCTCCACGGCGCCCAGGGTGCCGCAGGGCCAGGGCAGCTTCTGCTCCTCATAGGTGACGATCGCCTGGCGCGCCAGCCGTTCGGCGCGCTCGCGCCAGGCCGGGTTGCCGAAGGCCGCGGCGCCGTCGAGGAGGAGATCGCAGTTGCCGCCGATGCCGTGGCAGAGCGAGTAGTTGTTCTGGCTCATCTCGGCGCCGCCGTCGAGGCTGGCCAGGGTGGTGCCGATGGCGACCTCCGCTTCCCGGCGGCAGCGGTCGTCGCCGAGGATCTCCCAGGCCCGCAGGCGCGCGAGGCCGATCCCCGGCGCGCCGTGGCACCACGCCGTCATGAAGGCCGGGCCGTCCGCCGGCGCCGGCATGCCCGACAGCTGCGGGTCGCGCAGGTCCGGCCAGTTGCCGCGCGCCGCGTCGAACCAGTGGCGCTCGTAAGCGAAGGCCTGCTCTCCCGCCTCCCGGAAGCGGCCCTCGCCGGTCGCCTGGTAGAGCTCGAGCAGGCTCCAGCCAATGCCGGCGGCGCCGTGCGAGAAGCCGGTGAGATTGCCGATCCAGGGCAGCCGCGCGCCGTCGGCGGCCGCGGCGGCCTTGGCAGCGCCGCCGGCCTCGGCGCCTGCGGCGGGCTCGGCGGCCTCTGCGAGATTGGCGGCCTCGGCGGGATTGACGGCCTCGGCGGCCGCGTGCCCGCCCCAGGACCAGCCGGCGCCGGAGCGCACCGCGGCGGCGATCAGCTGGTCGCCGAAGCGCACCGCCGCCGCCCGCAGCGGCTCGGGCCCCCCGAGCTCGGCGTGGGCTTGCAAGAGGGGGGCGATGGCGCCGGCGCAGCCGGCCAGCAGGTCGAGGTTCTGCTCGTCGGGCTCGCTCGCCGCCACCGCCGCGAGCAGCGCCAGCGCCGGCTCTCGCAGGGAGTCGTCGCCCAGCAGGGGTGCGGCCCTCAGCGCCGCCAGGCCGATGCCGGCCCAGCCGCTGTAGGCGCCGACGCGGGCCGCCGGGGCGATCTCCTCGGCGCAGGCCAGCGCATGGCGAGCCGCGCCCAGCGCGGTGCGCTTGAACACCCGCTCGCCGGTCGCCGCATGCAGCCTGGCAAGAAAGATCGCGATGCCGCCGGTGCCGCCGTAGAGCTCCGGGCCATAGGCCCGGTGCACCTGGCGCCAGCGCCCGCCGAGCGGTTCCATCGCGGGGCCGATCCAGTTGCAGATCCCGCCGGCCCACAGCGCGTCGCGGCAGATCCTCGCCCCCAGCGAGGCCGCGGTAGCGAGGAAGGCCGCCCGCCCGGACTCCGCCGCCGCCGGTGTCGGCAGGGGCAGGCTCATGCGAGACCGGCCGGGAGCTCGTACCAGTCGAGCGAGCCCGCGTTGAGATGGAGCTGCCGCGCATCGACGCCGTTGACGCCGAGCAGGCGGCCGAGCTCCGAGAGCCGCGCCGACAGCGACTGGTTGCCGTTGAGGAAACAGTTCCAGAGGGTCTCGGCGAGGATGCGGCAGCGGTGCTGCCCAAAGCTCTCGCCGTTGCCGGGATCCTCGGCGATGCCGACGCCGGCGGCCAGCGGCTTGGCGAACAGCGGCACGGCCTCGGCGAGCGAATCACGGACCTGCGGGTGGATGTCGCACAGCAGGTCGGCGAAGACCGGGAAGAACCGCTTGACCAGATAGATCACCGCCACGTCGGTGCGCTCGAACTGGCTCAGCACCACCGAGCACTTGAAACGGAAAGGCACGTGAAAGCGGTTGAGCCGCTCGCTCAGCAGGCGCACCAGCCGCGGCGCGCCGGCGGCGTCGACGTTCCAGTAGGCGCGAACCAGGCCGAAACCGTGGCTCTCCTCCTCGGGAGTCTCGCCGAAAACGTAGTAGAAACCCGGCTGCAGCGAGACCGACTCCTTGGGGTAGAAGAGGCTGACCTGCGACCCCGGCCGCGGCCGCGCTCCGGGTCCGTCCTTGCTCAGGAACTGCCCCGGCCAGACGGTGCGCTGAGCGGCGCCGCGCTGCGCCAGCACCTGCCCCATGGGGAGCACCTGGCCGATCTGCCAGCCGTGCTCCCAGCGGTCGCGGCTGCCGTTGGCCGCGGCGAGCCTGGCCGTCAGCTCGGGATCGAAGGAGTAATCCTCCGGCGAGGTCTCCGCCGGCTCCGCCAGCCGGCCGCTGAAGCTGCGGCTGTAGACGTGGTGGTAGAGGACGTTGCTCAGCCTGCCGAGCAGCGGCGCCTGGGCCGCGGCCGGCGCGCCGCCCGGCGCCGGCAATCCCGGCGGCGACGGCGCCGCGGCCGGCGCGGTGAACTTCCTGCCGGCGAGCGTGAGCTCGTGCGGCGACTCGATCCGGATCGCCCGGAAGATGTCGGCGGCGGCGCCGTCCCAATCGCCGCTCACGCCGGCACCCCCGCCTCGGACCCCAGGAAATCGCGGATCGCCGTCCGCGGATCGCGCAGGATGTTCATGCTCATCTGCAACTGGCAGAGGGCCTGGGGCGTGATCTGCGGCGTCCGCTGGATGCCCTCGTAGGCGGTCTGGATCATGCGCGCCGCGGCGCAGGCGATGCTGCGTTCGAGCAGCGCGCCGCTCTCGGCCGGCCGCAGCCCGCGGGCCTCGGCGTAGCTCGTCCAGTAGGCCGCCAGCGCCGGCTGCATCTCCTCGACCGCGAGCGGGGAGCTCGCCGCCGCCGCCTCGAGCGTCACCCCCGCGGTGAGCGGCAGCGAGAAGATCCAGAAGCTCAGGTAGGCCTGGAAGATGGCGCCGGCGTCCCAGCAGGCGTCGCCGACGTCGGCCATCTCCCAGTCGATCACCCGCAGCTCGGGAGCCTCCTCCTCGCGCTCGCGGAAGAGCACCAGGTTCTCCCACTTGACGTCGCCGTGGATGATCGCCTCGAAGACCCAGCTGCGCTTGATCTGTTCGAGCGCGGCGGGGAGCTCGGGATACAGCTGCAGGATCTGCAGCAGCTGCGCGTTGCCGAGGCTCATCTGGTTGAGGTACATCGGGTTGGTCTCGTGGATCGAGAGGATCCAAGGCAGCTTGCGCTCGAAGACGGCGAGCTCGCCCGGCGACGCCGCCGCGACCGTGGTCTGGCGGTGGCAGGAGCCCAGCGTGCTGCCCTGCAGCCGGGCGATCTCGACCGGGAAGCGGCGCACCGCCAGGTGGTGCTCCCAGAGGCTCTCGGCGTTGGGCAGCAGTTGCAGCACCAGGATGAAGTTGGCGGCGTCGTAGTGATGGCAGCTCGGCAGCAGCGAGGCGAGGCGGGAGAAGCTGGTCTGGCGGCCCAGCAGCTGGTAGCAGGCGGCCTCGCGTTCGAGGGTGCGGGTGTATTCGGGGCTGCGGCTCTGCGCCTGCTTGAGGAAATAGCCGGGGGACTGCTTGCGGATGACCTTGAGGTTGCGGTTGCGGCTCGACTGGTCCACCACCATGAAGTCGCCGCGCACCACCGACTCGAGCGTCAGCAGGCGGCGCTCGGCCAGGTAGAAGACGACGTTGGCGGGATCGACGAACATCGTGACCTTTGGCGTGCGCGGGGCGAGCGCGGGCCGTGCGCGCGGGAGGGCGGGCCGGGACGCGCGCCGGAACGCCTGCTCACCCTCGGCCGGCGGTCGTCCCTAGCGCCCGCAGGCCTGCGGGCCGCAGGCGGTCGCACCGCCGCAGGTCACGCCCGGGCACGACGTCGCCGGACCGCAGGTGTGTACGCCACCGCAATGGGTGAGCGGACCGTGCGTGAATCCACCCACCTCCCGCGGGCACTCCGGTGTGCAGGTCACGATACCACCGCACTGCGTCGGCACGAAGGTCACGCGGGTGGGTGCCTCGCCTCTTGCCTCGGCTCCGATCGCGCACTGGAGCGTCCTTACGCACACCAGGCAAACCGACTCGCCGCCGTGAGTCGGCACGGGGCAGCCGACGAAAGTGTGCAGGCAGCAGGCGGTGTAGTGCTCGCTGACCCAGCATTGCGGCCCGCGGGTGGGAAGGATGGTTGCCCCGGCGACCACACCTCCGATCGGGCCACAGCCCGGGAAGGCGCAGGTGTAGACCTCGGCAGCGCAGGTGGCGGTGACGCAGGTCCGGCCGCAGTAGGTGGGCTGGTCGACACAGGTGGCCGGTGGGCCGCAGGTGGCGCAGGTGACCAGACCGCAGGTGGCACCGGCGGTCTGCACGACGATGTCGACCGCTCGCGGACACGCTTGCACTCCGGTGTGCACCGGGCAGCCGTCGGTCGGGAACCAGGCGCGGCCGGGCGCGGCGCCCGGCTGACAGCCGAAGCCGCCGCCGCAGACGGTCGGCCCGCCACAGGTCGCACCGATGCAGGAGGTCTCGCCGCCGCAGGTGTTCACGCCGGCGCACTGCGTCACCGGACCCTGGGTGATCCCGGGCGGTCGCAGCTGGGCCTGGCACTCGGGGGCGCAGGTGAAGCCCGGGCATTGGCTCGGATCGCCGGCGGTGAGCGAGCCGCAGCCGCAGGTGGCCTGCCGGCAGTGGGTGTAGGCGGTGAACGGCGGCGGGCAGCATTCCGTCGGCCCGAAGTCGATGCAGCTCACGCCGCAGGTCGGATGGCCGCGCCTTGGGCACTGGGTGACGACGCAGGTGACGCAGGTCGCACCGCCGCACGCCGTCGGACCACCACAGGTGGCCACACAGGTGGCCTCACAGGTCACGCCGATGCAGGTGGCGCCGGCGCAGGTGAAGCGGACGCAGGTGGCCACCGGGCACACCGTCGGCTCGGCGACCGTATGCGGAACGACTTGCGGCGCCCTCACCCGGCATTCCTGAAGCACGCCGGCGGTGTTGCCGCACGCCGCCGGGCAGAAGCTGAAGGCAGTCCCTGGCCCGGCGACGGCGGGGAACGCTTGGTTCCTGCAAATGACTCCGCCACCGGTGACCGGGCACGCCGGGCCGCAGGTGACGGCGCAGGTGCCGATGGCGCAGTTGGTGGCGAAAGCCGGGGCACAGGTTGCGCCGCAGGTCGCGGCGCAGGTCGGCCCGCCGCAGGTGTCCGGCGCGCAGGTGTGCACGTCGCAGCGCGTCGCGCCGGCGCAGGTCAGCGGACCGCCGCAGGTGGCGACGCAGGTGACGCAGGTGGCCGGCGCGCAGGTGTGGACGTCGCAGTGGGTCTGGCCGACACAGGTCAGCGGACCGCCACAGGTCGCGGCGCAGGTGGCGGCGCAGGTCTCGGGGGTCACGGTGTTGCGTATAGTGCAACGGCACTGGGTGAGCGGCGCGACGGTTTCTGCTTGCACGGTGCAGCCGACCGCGCTGAACGGCGCCGTGAGGTGGGCGCAGCCGCACTGCGTCGCGCCGCCGCAGGTCGGCACGCACGTCTGGATGCCGCCGCACTGCGTCGGTCCGCCGACGGTCACCGCGGTGCCGGCGCCAAAGCCCTGGGTCAGCGGCCCCTGGATATATCTCGTGAATGGATCCACGCTCACCTCCCGCGCTCTCCCGGGAAGGAGGCGCTCAGCTCACCCGCGCTTCGCGCGCGCGGTTCCGCACTCGCCGCTCGACACCACCCGCCAGGTCCCACTAGGTGCGGCAGCTCTACGGCTCCCGCTCCCGCGCCGAGACCGCCTGATCGCAGCTCCGCTTGAACCGGGTCTTGGCATGCCTTCTCACCCAGAGGTACGAGCCGCCCCACGGATCGCCCGGAATCGGCGCCTGATGCAGGATGTCCTCGTCCGGTATCTCCAGGTAGCCGCGCAGGTCCACGCCGAGATAGAGACGGGTGCAATCGGGCTCGCAAGACTCTCCGACGTAACCTCCCACCACCACCAGGTCCGGCGGCTGGGCCGCGTCCGGGACCAAGCGGGCGACGAAGCTGGCGCCGGCGCCTGGCTTCGTCGCCGGCGCGGCTTTTGGCTTCTCCACCATGAGGACTCCTTCCGCAGAGAGGATCGCAGCGGCAATGTTTTCACCAATAATTTCAGCTGTCAAATAGATTCAAATAGAAATGCGCCCATCCGCACTTCGCTATCTCATCGGGCGGCCGGGCAATAGCAGTCCGCGAAGCTCGCCGGCGTGAACGCCTGGGCGGCGCACCAGTAGGCCTGCCAGTGCGCCAGATCGGCTCTGCCGCCGGCGCTGCTGACCGGGTAGTAGGTCATGTAGCGGCCCCGGACCGTCGGGTCGGCGGCGATCGCCTGCTGCACCGCGCGCAGGGTCGCGCCGTCGATGCCGGGCTGCCCATAGGCTTCCTGGAAGTCATATTCCATAGCCCACCTGCCCGCCCCGGCGCCGGTCGCCGCCAGATCGAGGTAGTAAGTCCTGGCGTCGGCGACGGCGCCGCTTGCCGGCGCATAGGAAAAGACCGCGAAGCCGGGATTGTTGCCGAACAGCGGGCTCACCGCGGGCGTGACATGGATGAAGCCGGCGCCCGCCGGCAGTCGGATCTCGTCCATGTGGGTGTGCCCCGCGAAGGCCGCGGTCACGACGCCGGGATACCGGGCCAGGAGGTCCAGGAACCGGGAGAGGTCGCCCGCCTGCCACAGCGACACCGCGGCGCCGCGGCAGGCACCCTTGGCGGCCAGCGTGGCATAGGCGTCGATCCCCGGCGGGACGTGATAGATCAGCCACACCTTGTCGCCCTGCCGTGAGGCGCGGCGCAGGATCGCCTCGAGCCATTGCAGCTGCGGCGCGCTCATGTCCCGGCCGTGGCCGCAGGCCTGGTACTTCGGGGAGAACAGCACCGTGTCGAGCACCGCCACCTGCACGTGTCGCACGGTCGGATGCGGCAGGCTGTAGAACCCACCGGCGGCGAACGTCCTGGCGAAGGACCCTGGGGCGGCGCCCAGGAGCGGCCGCCACAGCTGTTCGAGCCGGGCGAGGAAGGGGCTCGAGCCCGGCAGCGCGTAGTCGCCGCAGTCGGAGTCGTTGTTGCCGAGCGCCGGGATCACCCGCGCGCGCGGATAGGCCTCATGGATCATGGCGGTGACGAACCGCATCGTCTTCAGCACGAACCGCCGGTAGGCGGCCTGGCTGGCGCCCGGCGCGTGCTTCGCGAACAGCGCCGGGAAGTGGTGGCCGAGGAAATCACCCGTGATCAGCACGAAATCGGGCCGCGGCGCGAAGCTCGCCGCCGCGGCCAGAGTCGACTTCAGCAACCGATAGCTGGAATCCTGGCCGTAGCCGCCGACGCTCGTCACCGTCGAGCGCTCGAAGATCGCCCGCCAGCGCTCCGACCTCGCCCGCACCAGCTCGGCGACCAGCGAGGGATCGAAGAAAGGGTTGAAGTGAAGATCCGAGAAAGCGACGAAGGTACCCAGCGCACCCGGCGCCCCGCCAGGCATACGTATCGCCGGAGCCGCGGCCACCGGCGTGTCCGGAGCCGCGGGCACCGGCGTGTTCGGAGCCGCGGCCACCGGCGTGTTCGGGGACGCGGTGCCGAGGGCAGCGTCCGGTACCGGTGCTGCCGGAGACGCCGCGCTCGTGGGAGCTGCCGGCACCGGCGCTGCCGGGGATGCGGAGGCCGGGAAAACCGCCGGCGTCGCCGTGACCGCTGCCGCCGTCAGCAGGGCCAGGGCCGGCAGGATCGCCGCGATGTCGCGCATGGACCGCCTCCGCTGTCGGGCAAGCGCCGGCGACGCTATCACGCCACCACCGCGGGCCGTTTTCCGTCAATCCGGGTAAGGGCCGCCGCCACTTTCCGGCAGCTGCTCCTCAGCGCCCAAACTTGCTATGCTCAGAGGGAACTCATGGCCAACCGCCACGGCCAAGCACAAGCAGCCATGCCTTCGACCGCACTCCTCACCGCCGACGACCTCGCGAGCCTGCCGGACATCGGGCCGCACGAGCTGGTCCGCGGAGTGCTGCGGATCGTGAGCCTGGCGGACGCTTCGCACGGCTCGATCGTGGCTCGCCTGCTGGCGGTCTTGACCATGCACGTCGATGCCCACGACCTGGGCGAGGTCTTCAGCGAGGGAACCGGCTTCCTGCTCGAGCGCAACCCGGACACGGTCCTCGGCCCCGACCTTGCTTTCGTCGCCAGGCAGCGTCTACCGGCGGAAGGGCTCGGCCCCTCCTACCTGGATCTCGGCCCCGACCTCGCCGTCGAGGTCGTTTCCAAGAACGATCGCCGCGCCGCCGTCATGGAGAAAGTGGCCGACTATCTGCGTCTCGGCGTGCGCAGCGTCTGGGTGGTGCGGCCGACCGAGCGCACCGTCGCCATCTACGAGGCCTGGGCTCCGCCAGGCCGGGCGAGCGCCGACCCGAGCGCCAGCCCAAGCGCGGACGCAAGCGCGATCCCAAGCGCGATCCCGAGCGCGGACGCAAGCGCGATCCCACGCGCGGACGCAAGCGCGATCCCACGCGCGGACGCAAGCGCGATCCCACGCGCTGACGCAAGCGCGATCCGACACCGCCCGCGCCTGGTGAGCACCGTCGACGAGCACGGCTTTCTCGACGCCGGCCCAAGCGGCACCATGGGAGCCATCGGCGACCTCCTGCCGGGCTTCCGCTGCGCCGTCGCGTCGCTGTTCTCCGCGCTCCGCCGTCAAACCGCCTGACCGCAGGACCGCAGGACCGCCCGATCCGGGCGCCTTCTGCCCGGCGCCCTACCCGGCGCCCCGGGCAGCGCTTCCCGGCTGGACCGGCAGCCGGACGACGTAGCTGCGGGCATCGCCGGCGGGCGAGCCGACGTAGAACTCGCCGCCCTTGGACTCCACGATCGCCGCCACCACTGCCAGCTCGAAGGCCAGGCTGCCGAGCTCGCCGCGCACCGCGGCCGGCAGGCTGGCGTAGGCGGAGGCGGCGGTGCTCACCAGCTCGATCACCACCTCGGAGCGCGGAGCTGCCGCCGGCATCGCCGGCGCCTCCCCAACGTCGCCATCGGCCGCGGCGCGAGCGTTGCCGATGTTTGCGACGCCGTTGACGGCGTTCGCGACGCCGTTGACGGCGTGCCCGACGCCGTCGCCGGTGTTCCCGCCGCCGTTGCCGGTGTCCCCGACGCCGTCGTCGGCGTCCCCATCCGGGGGCACCACCGCCTCATGGCCGAGGTTGGCGTAGACCCTGCCGGTGCTCGGCGTCAGCGCCTTGACCACCTCGACCAGCGACGACAGCGCGCTGAACAGGATCTCGGGATCGGCGGGCCCTCCCGTGCGCCGGCCGACGGCCGGCTGCCCGGCCGGGGCGGCGGAGCACAGCCCTGTGGTTTCCAGCGCGAGCCCCAGCAGCGGTCGCAGGGCGAACGCCAGCTGCCGGGATGGATGCGAAGCCAATTCCTGACGTGCGAAGCCGAGCACGCGGTGCAACGGTAAGGTGATGCGGCGCTGCCTGGGGGCCGCCTGCGGCGGGCTCCCGAACGGCGGCGCTTCCACTGCATGGCTCGATCTCATTGCCGCCTCCTTGGTTTGGCGGCAGCTCCAGTGCTGCCGGCGCCTTCATCTCAGGAAGCCAAGCAAGGACAGGGCCAGCCCTGAATCGCCCTCCCGGCAGGGCGGCGCCAGGCAGGCCACCGCCCGGCAGCACCATCCGGCGACGCCTCGCGCCTCTCTCCCCCGCGAACACCGCCAAGATGGCACTTCAGGCGATATGGGGGACGGGGGTAGCCTCGGAATGCAAAGGTATACTGTCGCAAAGACGCCATGCGCAGCTCCGCTCCCCCGCCCGCGCCCTCAGCCTCCGTCCAGCCGAAGGCAAGTGCCGCCGCCGCCGCTCCTGACGGCTCGCCGGGCGCCGTGCGCGCCCCGCGCGCCCCGCGCGCCCCGCGCGAACACCGCGCCCGGAAACCGTCCGCGCCGCCGCCGCGGCCCGCCGCCGACGCCATCGTCTGGGAGGCCGACGCCGAGACGCTCGAGCTGTCGGCTCTCAACCGCCGCGCGCGCCAGGTCCTCGGCCTGCCGTCCCGCCGGGGCCTCGCGCCGGCGGCGCGTTGGAGCTCCTTCCTTCACCTCGCCGACCGCCTGCGGGTGGTCGAGCTGTGCCGCGAGGTGAGCCGCACCGGCCAGCACCTCGACGTCGAATATCGCCTGGTCACCACCAGCGGCAAGGTCCTCTGGCTGCACGACCTGGTGCGCCCGGTGCCGGAGGAGGGCGGCGGCGGGCGCGGCCGCAGCGGCCGTGCCGGCCGTGCCGGCCGCGTTCGCGGCGTGGCCCTCGAGATCACCGCCCTGATGCCGTTCCAGGCCGGGCAGCCCGAGGCCGACGAGTCCTATCGCCTGCTGTTCGAGCGCCACCCGCTGCCGATGTGGGTCTACGACTACGAGACCCTGCGCTTCCTCGCCGTCAACCAGGCCACCATCCAGCTCTACGGCTACACCCGCGACGAGTTCCTGGCGATGACCATCAACGACATCCGGCCGCCGGAGGCCATCCCCGCCCTGCTCGCCGACCTGAAGTCCAACCTGGTCGGCCACCGCATGGACAGCCAGTGGACGCATCGCAAGAAGGACGGCGAGGTGATCGTGGTCGAGGTGGCCTCCCACTCGCTGGTCTTCGGCGGCCGCCTGGCCCGCATCGTGCTCGCCAACGACATCAGCCGCCGCCTCGCCGCCGAGACCGAGACGCGGCGCTCGCTCTCGCTGCTGCGCTCGACGCTGGAATCGACCGCCGACGGCATCCTGGTCGTCGACCTCCAGGGCAAGGTGGTCTCCTCCAACCAGCGCTTCGCCCAGCTCTGGGACATCCCCGCCGCGCTGCTGCAGGCCGGCGACGACACCGCCCTGCTGGCCTCCGTCCTCGACCGCCTGCGCGATCCGCAGGCCTTCCTGGACAAGGTCCGCGAGCTCTACGCCGCGCCGGAAAGCGAGAGCTTCGACGTGCTCGAGTTCGCCGACGGCCGCATCGTCGAGCGCTACTCGGTCCCGCAGCTGCTCGACGGCCAGGCGGTTGGCCGCGTCTGGAGCTTCCGCGAGGTCACCGAGAGCCGCCGCGCCGAGGCGGCGCTGCGCGCCGCGGCCGAGCGCTACCGTACGCTCTTCGAGCGCAACCTGGCGGGCGTCTTCCGCACCGCGACCGACAGCACCGTGCTCGAGTGCAACGACGCCTTCGCCCGCATCCTGGGCTTCGCCGCCGGCCGCGAGTGCATCGGCAGGAAGCTGATCGATCACTACGCCGAGCCGGCGCAGCGCACGGTGGTGCTCAAGCGTCTGCTGACCCGCAACGCGCTCACCGACACCGAGGTGCAGCTGCGGCGCGGCGACGGCACGCCGGTCTGGGTGCTGGCCAACGCCACCCTGCTCGCCAGCCAGGCGGAGCCGGTGATCGAGGGCACCCTGGTCGACATCACCCAGCGCAAGAACGCCGAGAACCAGCTCGTCCATCAGGCCTATCACGACGCCCTGACCGGCCTGCCCAATCGCTCGCTGTTCCACGATCGCCTGACCCAGGCTCTCGGCCTGGCGCGGCGCAACAGCCGCGGCCTGGCGGTGCTGTTCCTGGACCTCGATCAGTTCAAGCTGGTCAACGACACGCTCGGCCACGCCGCCGGCGACCGGCTGCTGCAGATCGTGGCGGCGCGGCTGCAACTGGCGGTGCGCAAGAGCGACACCGTGGCCCGGGTCGGCGGCGACGAGTTCAACCTGCTGATGCCCGACGTCGTCCGCGGCAGCCAGGCCGCCAGGATGGCCGACAAGATCCTGGCCACCGTCGCCCGCCCGGTGGAGGTCGACGGCCATCGCCTCTACATCACCACCAGCATCGGCATCAGCATGTACCCGGCCGACGGCGCCAACGCCGAGGCCTTGCTGACCAGCGCCGACATCGCCATGTACCGCGCCAAGGAGCTGGGGCGCAACGGTTTCCAGCTCTGCACTCCGGCCATGAATGCCCGCTCGCTCGAACGGCTGACGCTCGAGAACGACCTGCGCGAGGGGCTCGGGCGCCGCGAGTTCCGGCTGCACTACCAGCCGCAGGTGGACCTCGCCAGCGGCCGCACCGTCGGCGTCGAGGCGTTGCTGCGCTGGCAGCATCCGCGCCGCGGCCTGGTGTCCCCCGACACCTTCATCGCGGTGGCCGAGGAGGCGCGGCTGATCGTGCCGATCGGCGATTGGACGTTGCGCCGGGCCTGCGCCCAGGCGGTGGCGTGGCACGCCGCCGGCCGGCCGGAGCTGCGCCTCGCGGTCAATCTCTCGGCGTTGCAGTTCCAGCAGCGCGGGCTGCCGGCCGGCATCCGCGCGATCCTCGACGACACCGGCCTCGACCCCTGCCGGCTCGAGATCGAGATCACCGAGAGCGCGGCGATGCAGAACGTCGAGCTGACCGTCGAGGTGCTGGCGGCGTTGCGCGGCATGGGCGTGCGCATCGCCATCGACGACTTCGGCACCGGCCATGCCGCGCTCGCCTACCTCAAGCGCTTCCCGATCGACGCGCTCAAGATCGACCGCGGCTTCGTCGCCGACATCGAGACCGGCTCGCAGGGTCGTGCCATCGTCACCGCGATCATCAGCCTGGCCCACGGGTTGGGCATCCGGGTGATCGCCGAAGGGGTGGAAACCGACTGCCAGCTGCGCTTCCTCGCCGACAGCGGCTGCGACGAGTACCAGGGTTTCCTGTTCAGCCCGCCGCTGCCGCCGGCGCGCCTGCCGCGGCTGTTCCGTTAGGGTCCGCGTCCGCGGTTCACTTGACCAGCTGCTCGAGCTCGTTGGCGAGCGCCAGCAGCAGGCCCTCGTGATCACCCAGCCGGCTCGGGATCTCGAGCATCACCTCGCCGCCAACGGTCTCCGCCGCGCCGCGCAAGCGCGCGGCGACGCTGCGCAACCGCTCGCGGAAGTGCACCGGAGTGTCGCATTCCGGACAGCGCGGCGTCTCGGGCGAGGGGTCGGGCGAGGGGTCGCCGACCGGCGCTCGTTCATCGCTCATGGCGGTACTTTATCGCAGCTTCAGCCCGGAGCCGGCGATCGACGCGCTGGCGACCGCCGAGCTGTTCCTGGTCCTGAGAGCCCGCCTCGCCGCCCGGCGCCGGCGCGAGCTGGTGTAGCGGCGCGCCTGCACCGGCTGCATTGAGCGCGACCCGGCTTCGGGATAGAGTGCGCACGAACGAACCCAGCAAACGTCGCATTTTTCCGGCGCCGTGTCGGCAACGATCCGGGCGGCGCGCCCGGCCGCGGGCGCGGGCGCCCGCTGGCATCCAACGGCGGGCTGGCCCCGCCCTTTCTTTCAAGGAGGGATTCATGACCAGCAAGCAGCTGTCGGCAGTCGGATCCGTCGCACTGGCGGCGCTCCTCGCGACGGGCATGGCCGCGGCGCGGAAGGACGCGCCGGTGCCGGACCAGGAGCTGCGCGCCCCGGCCGAGGCGTTCGCCGCGGCGTGGAACCGCGACGACGTCAAGGCCATGGCGGCGCAGTGGGCGGAGGACGGCGACGTCGTCAACCCGTTCGGCCATGCGGCGAAGGGGCGGAGCGAGATCGAGGCGTTCTTCCAGCAGGAGCGGGGGACGATGACCAAGGGCACGACCTTCAAGGTCACCGCTTTTGCGGCCCGGCTGCTGCGGCCGGACCTCGCCCTCGAGGACTTCGACGTCCAGATCACTGGCGGCACCATGGCGCCGGACCCTGCCAAGCCGCTCGAGCACCACGTCTTCGCGGTGGCCAGGCATCAGGGCGGCCACTGGTATTGGGTGGCGCTGCGTGCCTACCGTTCGGCCCCGCCGCCGCCGCCGCCGGCCGCGCCCGCGGCCGCCAAGCACTAGCCGACGGCAGCCCCTGACGCCGGCTTACCCACCCGACCCGGCATCCCGGCCGGCGAGCAGGCGCGCCTTGAGCGCCCGCTCGTCGGCCGGCAGACTCTCGCGTCGCAGCGGCCGGTCCTGCAGCTCCCGCAGCGCCGGCGGCAGGGCCGGCGCGAGGCCCAGGGCGGCCAAGGCGGACTGGAACTTCGCCGGGTGCGCCGTGGCCAAGAAAATCCCGGTCTCGCCGGGACGCCGGACGCGCTCGAGGATGCCCCAGGCCACGGCGCCGTGAGGGTCGGCCTGGTAGCCCGCGGCCCACAGCCGGCGCAGCGCCGCGGCCGTCGCCGGCTCGTCCAGCGACCCCCAGCGCAGGGCGTCTCGCAGCGCGCCCCGGTCGTGCCGGTAGAGGTGCGCGATCCGTTCCCAATTGCTCGGATCGCCCACGTCCATGGCGTTGCTCAGGGTGGCGACGCTCGGCCTGGGCGAGTAGCGCCCGCCGTCGAGATAATCCGGCACCGTGCGGTTGGCGTTGGTGGCGGCCACCAGCGCCGCCACCGGCAGGCCGAGGGCGCGGGCGTAGAGGCCGGCGCAGAGATTGCCGAAGTTGCCGCTGGGCACGGCGATGACCGGTGCCGCTCCGCCCGGAGCCAGCCGCCGCAACTGTGCCAGCGCCTCGAAGTAATAGAGGATCTGGGCGACCAGGCGCGCCACGTTGATCGAGTTGGCCGAGGTCAGCGCCAGCTCCGCCGTCAGCACCGGGTCGGCGAAGCAGGCCTTGACCAGCCGCTGGCAATCGTCGAAGCTGCCGGCGACCGCGAGCGCCACGACGTTGTCGCCCAGGCAGGCCAGCTGCCGCTCCTGCAGCGGCGCGATCCGCCCCGCGGGATAGAGCGCCACCACCCGGCAGCCGGGACGGCGCCAGAAGGCCGCGGCCACCGCCGCGCCGGTGTCGCCGCTGGTGGCGGTGAGGACGGTGCGGCCGCGCCGCGCCGGCAGCCGCGCCACCACCGCCGCCAGGAAGCGCGCGCCAAAGTCCTTGAACGCCAGCGACGGGCCGTGGAACAGCTCCAGGGCAAAGCAGCGCCCGGCGCCGCTGCCGCCGGCGGCCGTAGACGGCGGCACCGCTGAAGCCGGCGGCGAGCTGGCGGTACCCGTCGCCACCGGCACCAGGGGCAGCGGGAAGTCGAACGCCTCGGCCACGATTGCCACCAGCTCCTGCCGGGCGTACTCAGGCGCCAGCAGCCGATCCAGGATCTCGACGCAGCGCTCCGGCCAGGAGAGAGCGAGCAACTCGCCGACGTCGTCCCAGGGCGCCAGCTCGGCGGGCACGAACAGCCCGCCCCCCGCCGCTTCGCCTGGCAGGTTGCGCTCCACCGCTTCCTTGAAGCTCACCCGCAGGGACGGATCGCGGGTGCCGGTCAGCCGCACCCGTCCTCCGGCCTGCCGGCGTCTCCCGGCACCAGGCGCGCCCCCCGGCGGTCGAGCACGCAGACCCTGGCCTCCGCGGCGACCCCGGCGCCCGCCCAGGCCCGCCGCATCGCCTCGCCGACCGCCGGCGCGTCTCCGGCCGCGGCGACGGCGAACACCGCCGGCCCGGCGCCGGAGAGGCTGCATCCCCAGGCGCCGGCGGCCAGCGCCGCGGCCTGCACCGCCCGGAAGCCCGGCACCAGGCCGGCGCGATGGGGCTCCGCCAGCAGGTCGCGCAGGCAGGCCCGCAGCAGCTCGCGGTCGCCGGCGTGCAGGGCGTGCACCAGCGCCGCCAGGTTCTGGGCGTGGGCCACCGCCAGCCCCAGCGGCACCGCGGCCGGCAGCGCCGCGCGCGCCGCCCGGGTGGTCAGGGTCAGCGCCGGGACCGCCACCACGAAGCGCAGGTCCTCCGGAAACGGCAGCAGCCTGGCCTGCCCGCCCGGATCGACCAGGCGCAACCCACCGAGCAGCGCCGCCGCCACGTTGTCCAGGTGGGGAGCCCCGGCGGCCTGCGCCTCCGCCTCACCCGCCGCCGCCAGCAGGCCGGCGTCCTCCAGCGGCCGGCCCAGCAGGGCGTCGAGTGCGCGCATCACCGCCACCACGGTGGCGCTGCTCGAGCCCAGACCGCTGCCCACCGGCAGCCCCTTGTGCAGCCGCAGCTCGAGGCGCGGCAGCGGCCGGCCCAGCCGGCGCGCGAAGGCGGCGCAGGCAAGCACGGCCAGGTTCTCGGCCGGATCCGCCGGCAGCAGGTGAGCGAAAGGACCGTCGCAGGTCAGGGTCACCCCTGGCGCCGCCCTCGCCGGTTCTCCGGGTCCCTCCGGCCCGGACAGCTCCACCACCTCCACCAGGTCGCCCCAGAGCTCACCGCTCTCCGGCTCGATCGCCGCTCCGAGCACGTCGAAACCCGCCGCCAGGTTGCCGATGCAAGCGGGACCGTAGGCCCGGCAGCTCCTCATCGATCGGGCCGGCCCTCGCCCGGGCCGACCTCCTGCCCGGCGATCCCGCCACCTCGCCGCCGGGGTCTCTCCCGTCAATCGAACTCGAGGGCGGGCGGCGCCTGCTCGGGGCCGACCCGGCCGGCGACGATGTCCGCGCGCGCGTAGTTCTCGCCCCGCACCGGCGCGCCGGCCATGCGGCGCAGCATGGCCAGCTGGCCGACGTGGGTGAAGGCGTCCGCGATCCCGCCCTGGAACAGCTTTTCGAGTTGCAGCCCCGGCGGCGCGCCGCCGGCCAGCTGCCCGTCGAGCGCCGCCAGGGCGGCGAAGAAGCGCGCCACCTCCTGCTCCCACGCCAGCGGCGGCGAAGCCTTCCAGGCCGCCTTGCCGCTGACCTGCGACGCCGCCCAGTCCAGCAGGTCGCCCAGGTGAGCCAGGATCTCGGCCGGCGTGCGCGTGCCCGGCGCCGCCCGGAAGTCGCCGAACCCGGGAGGGCTGCCGCGCAGCGTCTTGCCGCCGCGGTAGGCGAGCGTCGCCACCGCATGGCGGAGCAGCGCCAGCTTGGGCTCGACGTCGGCAGCTGCCTGCCGGCCGGGCTGCGGCTCGTTCGGCGGGTCCTTCAGCGCGGTCGTGGTCAAGTCAGGTCTCCTTTCCAGGCCGGCGGTGGTGCGCGATCGCATCCACCGCGCGCCGAGCGCGGGTAGCGCCCGCGCCGGCCCTAGTCTACTGCGCCGAAAACCCGGCGCCGCCGGTCGCGGCGCCGGCACGGCGCTGCCGCCCGACGCGCCGGGCGGCGAAACCACCGGCCGCACCAGCCGCACCGTGCGCTCGCCAAGCCCACCAGTGGGTCGTCCTGGCGCAACCGGCGAAACCAAGCGACCGCCAGGCGATATGGCAGGAGGAACCGGCCGGCAGGCACCCCGGCGCGAGAAAGGATCGACCCCTGGAGACCCTCTGGCACGACGTCCGCTTCGCCCTTCGCGATCTCAGGAAGACACCTGCCTTCACCGCCGTCGCCCTGGTAGCGCTGGCGCTCGGGATCGGCGCCAACTCGGCGATCTTCAGCGTCGTGCGCGGCGTGCTGCTCGCGCCCCTGCCTTACGGCGAGCCGGACCGCCTGATCGCGGTGATGGAGTCCAACCCGCGGATCGGCCTGCCGCGCTTCTCCGTCTCGCTGCCCAACTTCGCCGATTGGCGCCAGGAGAACCACGCCTTCGCGCCGCTGGTCGCATGCCGCGCCACCAGCTTCAACCTGACGGCGCCGGGGCGCGATCCCGAGCGGCTGCGCGGCGCCAAGGTGACGGCCGGTTTCCGCGAGCTGTTGCGCGGCCCGATGCGCCTCGGCCGCGCTTTCGCTCCCGCCGAGGAGAGACCCGGCGCCGAGCCGGTGGCGATCCTCGGCGAGACCCTCTGGCGGCGGCTGTGGAGCGCCGACCCGAAGATCCTGGGGCGCAGCATCGTCCTGGACGGCCAGCCCTACACCGTCATCGGCATCCTGCCGCGGGAGCTGGCGCTGCCGGCCCAGACCGAGGTCTGGGTGCCGCTGCCGGTGGCGATCGACGAGGCGGAGCGCGGCGCCCACCGCTTCCTGGCCTGGGGCCGCCTGAAACCGGGGGTGACGCTGGCGCGGGCGCAGGGCGAGATGAGCGGCATTGCGGCGCGCCTGGAGCGCGACCACCGCAGTTCCAACGACGGTTGGGGGGTCTTGCTCGAACCGCTGCCCGACCTGGTGGTCGAGGACGTGCGGCCGGCGCTCGAGGTGCTGATGGGGACCGTCGGCCTGGTGCTGCTCGTCGCCTGCGCCAACGTCGCCAACCTGTTGCTGGCCCGCATGGCGCGGCGCGAGCGCGAGGTGGCGCTGCGCGCCGCGCTGGGCGCGGGCCGCGGCCGCCTGCTGCGCCAGCTGCTCACCGAGAGCCTGCTGCTGGCCGCCGCCGGCGGCGCTCTCGGCCTGCTGCTCGCGGCGTGGGGGACGCACGCCCTCCTGGCGCTCGCCGGCGACCAGATCCCGCGCGCCGCGGGCATCCGGCTCGACGGCCAGGTGCTTGCCTTCACCTTCGCTCTGTCGCTCGCGACCGGCCTGGTCTTCGGCCTCCTCCCCGCCTTGCAGGCGTCGCACGCCGATCTGCAGGGGACGCTCAAGTCCGGCGGCAGGTCGTCCACCGGCGGCGCCCGCGCCCGCCTGGCGCGCGGCGGCCTGGTCTTCCTCGAGGTGGCCGTGGCGGTGGTGCTGCTCGCCGGCGCGGGCCTGCTGCTGCGCAGCTTCGACGGCGTGTCCCGGATCGACCCCGGCTTCGAGCCGCGCGGCCTGCTCACCCTCAAGGTCGGCCTGCCGCATTCGCGCTACCCGCAGGATGAGCAGCAGATCGCCTTCTTCGATGCGCTCCTGCGCCGCATCCAGGCGCTGCCGGGCGTGACCGCGGCCGGCGCCGGCATGCCGCTGCCGCTCTCCGGCGAAACCTTCAACCTCAGCTTCGAGGTCGCGGGGCATCGCCCGGCGCGGCCGCAGGACGCCCCGAACGCCAACATCCGGGTGGTCACCTCCGACTACCTCCGCACCCTGCGCGTGCCGCGGCTCCGCGGCCGCGGCCTGTTGCCGTCCGACGACGCCAGGGCGCCGGCGGTGGCGCTGATCAACCAGGCGATGGCGCGGCGTCTCTTTCCGCACCAGGACCCGGTCGGCAAGCGGTTCACCTTCGACAGCTCGACGTGGCCGGGCGCCACCTGGCGGACCATCGTCGGCATCGTCGGCGACGTGCGGCACGACCAGCTCGTCGTCGAGCCGAGCTCGGAGATCTACCTGCCGCTCCCGCAGTGGGCAACCGAGAGCGCCACCCTGGTGGTGCGCACCGGCGGCGATCCGCGGCGCCTCGCCGGCCCGGTGCGCGCCGAGCTCCGCCAGCTGGACCCCGAGCTGGCGGTATGGAGGGTGCGGTCGATGGACGAGGTGGTCGCCGACTCGATCGCCGGCCGGCGCTTCAACGCCGTGCTGCTCGCCATCTTCGCCGCCATCGCCCTGCTGCTGGCGGCGGTCGGCGTCTACGGCGTGATCAGCTACGCGGTCACCCAGCGCACGCCGGAGATCGGCGTCCGTCTGGCGCTCGGCGCCTCGCCGGCAGGGGTGTTGCGCATGGTGATCGGCCAGGGCATGCGCCCCGTCGCCCTGGGCATCGCCGCCGGCCTGGCGGGCGCCCTGATCGCCGGCCGGCTGCTCGACACCCTGCTCTACGGCGTCAGCTCGCGCGACCCTCTCACCCTGGCGATCGTGCCGCTGCTCCTCGCCGCGACCGGCCTGCTCGCCACCTGGCTGCCGGGCCGCCGGGCGACCCGCGTCGACCCCCTGGTGGCGCTGCGGCACCAGTAGCTATCGCGGTGCCGGGCCGGAGCGCGGCGCCTTCCCGCGGCGCGTCGCGCGGCGTCGGACTGCCGGAACCCCCGGCGTCCCGCGCCGGTTGTAGGATCTGGATGAAGCGCCGTGACTGCCGCCCCGGCTGCGGCAGGGAGGTGTCTCATGCAGATCGCGTTTCTGACCCTGTTCCTCGGCCTGGTCAACGGCGCCCAGACGGTGGCGGTCGACGCCGGACCCGGCGTCGCGGCGGTCGATCTGGTGCTCGACGGTCACAGCGTGGTGGTCAAGCTCGGACCGCCGCCGTGGAGCTCTAGCGTCGACCTCGGAACCGCCCTGCTGCCGCACCACCTCGAAGCGCGCGGGCTCGCCGCCGACGGCAGCGAGGTCGCCCGGGCCGAGCAGTGGCTGAACCTGCCGCGGCCGCCGGCGGAGGTCGGCATCGTGCTCGAGAACTCTGGCGTGGACCGGATCCGCACCGCGCGGCTCACCTGGGACACCCTCAAGGGCACGCCGCCCTCCGCGGTCGAGCTGAGCCTCGACGGCGAACCGTTGAAGCTCGACGCCGAGGCGCGGGCGCCGCTGGCGATCCCCAATGCCGGCGCCGCGCACGTGCTCTCGGCCAGGCTGCGGTTCGGCGTCGGTCTCGAGGCGCGCAAGGAGCTGGTGCTGACCGGCGACTATGACAGCGCCGTGGCGACCGAGCTGACGGCGGTGCCGGTGCGCACCGGCGGGCCGGGCAAGCCGGTCAGGCTGCTGACCCCGGGGGAGCTGGCGGGCCGCTTCCTGGCCGCCGGCCGGCCGGCGGCGGTCGCCGCGGTCGAGCGGGAGCCGCCCGAGGTGTTCGTGGTGCGGGCCGCCGGCGCCGAGAATTTCCTGTACGCCAGGCAGCTCAGCCCGAGCGCTTACCTCTACGGCCATTTCAAGCCCGTCGATCACCTCCTGGTCCACTTCGTCTCGCCGATCGCCAAGCACGCGGTCGAGGGCCACACCACCTCCGAGCTGTTCGACATCTCCCCGGCCTTCATGTCGGAGCACTCCTACATGGCTCACCTCATGCTGGCGGGGCGCTTCGACATCCCGGGCCGGCCGCAGCTCGCCGACGCGGTGGCGGTGGCCGGCCAGCATGCCCTCGACCGCCAGACGCCGCGCGCCGTGGTGCTGATCGCCGGCAGCGGCGACGGCGTCCCCGACGGCAGCCGTTTCTCGCCGGCCGCGGTGCGCGCCTACCTGGCCGCCGCCGGCGTGCCGTTCTTCGTCTGGTCCACCAACAAGAGCAGCCTGCGCCCCGAGGACTGGGGGCCGATCGCCGACATCTCGACCCCCCTGGGCCTCGAAGCCGCGTACAAGCAGCTCAAGGAGGAGGTGCTGGCGCAGCAGATCGTCTGGCTGGAAGGGCGCCACCTGCCGCAGTCGATCACCCTGGCGCCCGGCGGCGAGGCCGGCATGGAGCTGGTCGCGAAAGCCGCGACGCCTTGATCCGCATGACCGGCCTGCGGCGGCTGACCGAGAGCTTCGGCACCCTCGAAGACCTCATGACCAGGGATGAGCTGGAGCGGATGCGGCAGGAGCCTTGAGGCGCACCGGCTTGAAGTCCCGGCGCAGCGGATGGCCCTCGGTGTTGAAGACGACGCGGTCGAGATCGAGCGCCTCGTCCGGGGCGAACAGCAGGTACAGGTACTTGAGCGTCTCGGCCAGGAAATAGCTGGGCATCAGGTCGCCCTGCTCCTTGGTCACCACGCTCTTGAGCACCGTGTAGCCGGCGCCGGTGCGGCAATCGGCGAGCAGCGCCGCAAAGATCGTCCGCCCCATTTCGAGATAGCGCGGGTCGTGGGTCAGGCGCCGCAGGTAATACGCGGACTCGACGATCTCCGGCCGCAGCGGATAGCCGGCGTCGAGCACCTTCAGCGTGCGGTAGTCGAGCGCATCCGGCTCGATGCCATGCAGGTTCCACATCCGATAGCAGGACTCCTCCAGCCGCCGCGCACGGTCGAGCTTGCCGTCCAGCGCCAGCACCGCCGGGAAGAAGGCCTGCAGCGCTCCGAACTCGCTGGCCGTGCGCCGACCCGTCAGCATGTCCACCTGCCCGTACCAGAAGCCGGTCGGCGCCTCGTCGGCGAGGTGCCGGTCGAGCGCCCCGAGGCTCTGCCGCCACATCCTGCCGCAGTCCGCGTCGCCGAACAGCACCGCGCTCTTGAGCAGGTATTCGTAATAGGAATCGATGCCGCCCCCGATGTGGCTGGCCCGGCTGGTCCAGCGGCCGGTCTCGACGTCGATCCCCTCGCCCACCAGGCCGAGCCGCGAGCGCCGGGCGTAGAGCTCGACGACCGCACGCTTGGCGCGGTCGTAGAACACCTGCCTGCCGGTGGCCCGCGCCAGGGTGCCCATCTCGAGCAGCAGGGTGCCGACCTCCGCCGGATTGCTGCGCGGGCCGCTGGGCTTGCCCGTCCGCAGGTTGACGAAGGTGTAAGGCATGCCGGTCGGCGAGGCGAAGGCCGGCAGCAGCCGGTTCCCCAGGTCCTCGGCCAGCCGCAGCAGGCGCGGATCGCCGGTCAGCTGCCAGCTCGACAGCAGGCCCCCCAGCATCCGGATGGTGATCTCGAAGTTCTTGACCTCGATGTCGCGGTCGAACCTGAGCCGCGCGACGATCAGCGCCCGCGCCCGCGCCGCCTCGTCGTCGAGGCCCATCAGCAGTAGCGTGTCGAGCGCGTCCACCGGGGTCATCAGCAGCGGCTCGGCGTACCAATCGCGGGCCGTCCTGCTCACCGGCCGCAGCTCGTCGTGGCCCCGGGCGTACAGCTCGTACCCGCGCCAGGCATGGAGCATCTCGGCGCGCACGCGGGCGGCAAGCGCGGCGCGGTCCAGCGGCAGCGCCAGCCGCGACGCCGGGAGGGGCGGGAGCGGCGAAGGCGCCGGTGCGGGCGCCGGCTGAGCGGTCGGCGTCGCTACCGCGCCAGGCGTCGCCACCGCGCCATGCCTCGCCACCGCACCCAGCATCGCCAGCGCGGCGGCGAGCATCGCCGGCACCACCACCATGCGCGTGATTTTCGTCAGGGCTGCCTCGCGGGATCACCGGGGTCACAGGGATGACGCCGCGACACTAGACCGGCCCGGTGAAGCGAGTCAACCGCCATGCGGCAGCGAGGGCCCCCGCAAGCGCCCGCCCGTCTACCCACCCGCCCGCCCACCCACCTGCTCATCCGCTTACCCGCCCATCCGCGCGAGCGGCCGCGCGCCCTCACGCACCCCGCCCACCCGCCGCTTCAAGCCGCCGAGGTGACCAGCCTGGGGACCGCCGGCTCGCGGGTCGCCGGGGTGGCGGCCAGCACCTGATTGCGGCCCCTCTGCTTGGCCTGGTACAGCGCGTGATCGGCGTCCGCGATCAGCTCGGTGGCGAGCACCTCGACGGCGGCGACGCCGCCCGCCGGCACCACCGCCGCCACCCCGGCGCTGATCGTCACGCAGCGCGCGGCCGGCGAGTCGGGATGCGCGATGGCGAGTTGCTCGATCCCCTGGCGCAGGCTCTCGGCGATGGCCAGCGCCGCGGTCGCGGAGGTCTCGGGCAGCAGCACGGCGAACTCCTCGCCGCCGTAGCGCGCCACCAGGTCCGCGGGACGGGCGCCGGCGCCGGCCAGGATCGTCGCCACCCGGCGCAGGCAATCGTCGCCGCTGAGATGACCCAGGCTGTCGTTGTAGCGCTTGAAATAGTCGACGTCGATCATCATCAGCGCGACCTCGGCATGGTTGCGGGCGGCGCGCCGCAGCTCCTTCTCCATCGCCTCCTGCAGCAGGCGCCGGTTGGCGAGGCCGGTGAGGGCGTCCTTGGTCGCGATGGCCGCCAGCTGTGCGTTCGCCTCCCGCAGCTGCCGGGTGCGCTCGCCGACCGCCAGCTCGAGCGACGCCGCCCGCCGCCGCAAACGGCGGTCCGCCAGGCGGTGGCAGCCGACCGCCGCCGCCAGCACCGCCAGACCGACCAGCACCGCGAAGCCGGGGCGCTCGTAGAGCAGCGGCTCGACCGTCAGCTCGGCCAGCACCACCGGCTCGCTCCAGCCGCCCCATTCGTCGCGCAGCGCGACCTCGAAACGATAGCTGTCGGGATCGAGGACGGTGTAGCGCGCCAGCCGCTCGCCGCCATCCACGATCCAGTCGCGGTCCAGACCCACCAGCCGGTAGCGGAAGGCGGTCCGCCGCTGGGCGACGAAGATCGGCGCCGAAAAGCGCAGGTCGATGCGCCGGGCGCCACCGGCAATGGACAGCGCCTGGGCCGGCGACCTGCCGATGGCCAGCTCCCGGCCGTCGACCGTCACCCGGTCCAGGCGCGGCTCGAGACCGGGCTGCGGCGGCGCCAGGCGCTCCGGACGGATCTCGACCAGGCCGTGATTGGTGGCGAACCACAGGTGACCGTCGGCGCTCCTCGCCGCGCCGGGATGCGAGCCGCCGTAGCAGACGCCCTCGGCGATGCCGTCCTCCGGGCCGTAGCGGAAGGGCACCAGGGTGGCGGCGCGGCCCGCCTCGAGGTCCGCCATCGCGTGCAGCGGGATGCGGGAGATGCCAGCGCCGGAGCAGATCCACAGGTTGCCCAGCGGGTCGGCGCGCAGCTGCCGGACGGTGTTGTCGTCCAGACCGTTGCTCTCGTCGAACCGGTGCCAGCGGCCGGCATCGTAGTGCAGCAGGCCGTTGCCGAAGGTCCCGACCCACATCTCGCCGGCGCTCCCGCTCCTCACGGCAGTGACGATCGGCAGCTCCGCGGCCGAGCGCAGCGTCGCCAGCTTGCCGTCACGCAGCCGCAACAGGCCGGCGCCGCGCGTCCCGATCCAGAGGCCGCCGCCGCCGTCCTCGGCAAGGCCGGTGATCTCCGCGCCTTCGAGGCCGCGCACCGCCACCACGTGATCCGTGTAGGGCGCCAGCATGGCCAGGCCGCCGCCGGTACCGATCCAGAGGTTGCCGAGCTCGTCTTCGTACAGGCTGTCGATGACCTGGGTCGCCGGCGTGCCCCAGGCCGGCAGGAACGCCCACCGCCCCGCCACCAACCGCGCGAGGCCGCGCGCCGTGCCAGCCCAGAGCGTTCCCTCGCGGTCGCGCAGCAGCGACCAGACGGTGGTGCCGGCGAGCTCGCCGCCCGCGAACGACGCGCCGTCGAAGCGCCGCGTCATCCGGGTGAGACCCGCGTAGGTTCCCACCCAGACCGTGCCGTCCCCCTCGGCCAGCACCGAGGTGGCGGTGTCGCTGGCCAGGCCGTCGCCGCGGGTATAGGTGCGGCAGCTCTTCTCCACCAGCTGGCGCAGGCCGTCCCCCGAGGTGCCGAACCAGACGGTGCGGTCGGCGGCGACGACGATGCGGTTGATCCGCGCCGAGGCGAGCGGGTGGTCGGGGCCGGCGAACCAGCTCTTGCCGCCGGCCACCTGCACCACGCCGCGGTCGGTGGTGCCCAGCCACAGGCTGCCGCCGGCCGCTTCGGCCGCCTCGACGTCCTTGACCTCGGGCGCACCGCCAGGTACCGCGGTGGCGACGTCGCCGTCCTGGAAGCGCCCCGCCGCGCCAGCGGTGAACACCAGGATCGAACCGTCCTGGTCGCGCACCAGGCCGGTCACCGTCTGCTGCGACAGGCGGGGGTCGGCGCCGATCGGCGTCAGCTTGCCGGCGCGGTAGCGCCAGGGGCCGCGGGCCTCGGTGCCGATCCACACCTCGCCGGCCTCGCCGGCCAGCAGCCGCGGCACGCGCGTGCCGGCGAGCCCCACCCGGCTCACCTTGCCGGAAGCGGCGCTGCGCCGCAGCAGTCCCGACCGGGTGCCGATCCAGAGGTCGCCGGCGGCGTCCTCGGCCAGGGCGCTGACCGCCGCGTCGGCGGCCAGACCGCCGGGGCTGCCGTCGCGAGTGATCTCTTCCCCGCGCTTCCGCAGCAACCCGCGCTCGGTCCCGATCCACAGCGTGCCGTCGCGGCCGGCGGCCAGAGCTCCCACGAAGCGGCTGCGGAAGACCCCTGGAGCAGCGCCGCCATAGGCGACGAAGCGCTGGCCGTCGAAGCGCGCCAGCCCGTTCTCGGTGCCGATCCAGAGGTACCCGTCCGCCGCCTGGGCGATGGCATAGACGCTGTTGCCGGGCAGGCCGTCGCCGCGGCGCCAGCTGCGATGGAAGTAGCGCGCGTCCAGCGACTCGGCGCCGGCCGCGGGCGCCTTTGCCGGCACCGCCGCCGTCGCCTTTGCCGGCACTGCCGCGGTCGCCTTTGCCGGCACCGCCGCCGTCGCCTTTGCCGGCACCGCCGCCGTCGCCTTTGCCGGCGCCGCCGCCGTCGCCTTTGGCGGCGCCGCGCCGGTGGCCGGTCCGCCGGCAAGCAACCATCCCGCGCCCAGCGCCAGCACCGCGCTCAGCGCGACCCACGCACCGCGCCTGCCCGCACCCGCCGTTCGATCCGCCACCGCCGGTCGCCCCGCCGCCGCCTGCAAGGTCTCCAGCCCGCGCCTCGGCCGCATCGATATCTCCCCCCGACCCGTAGCCTGGCCGGCGCCGCCCGGCGCCGCCATCGGCGGCCACCGCGACCCGGCATCGGCGGCCGGCTGGAGAACCTGTCGGTGCCGGTCCTACAAGGGGATCGTCGGCCTGGTGTAGATTGGGCGCCCACGCCTCGCGCGACACCTGCCGCCCGACCGGATTCGGGAAGCGGAAAGGAGCAACGTGCCCAGGAGAGCCTCGCGTTGGAGCCGCGCGTTCGGCGCCACCTTCGTCCTGCTCTGCGTCGTGACGGCCCCGGCCAGACCGGCGCCGCCGGCAGCGCCCTCGACAGCTTCGACGGCGCCCCCGACAGCCTCGCCGGCGCCCTCGACGGCCTCGCCGGCGCCTTCGACAGCCTCGACGGCGCCCTCGACGGCCTTACCAGCCGGCCCGCCCAGCCCGCCCGGCCCGCCCGGCGCGGCCGCCCAACCGCCGATCGTCGCCGACGCCAAGGTCGTGCCGGCCCCGACCGCCGAACAGGCGAAGGCGGCCAAGGACAAGACCATCCCGCCCGCCCCGCCGCGCGCCGAAGGGGAGGGGCCCTTTGCCCGGCTCATCCTGCGCGGCGCCACGCTGATCGACGGCACCGGCGCGCCGGCGATCGGCCCGGTGGACGTGGTCATCGAGCGCAACCGCATCGTGCGCATCGCGAGCGTCGGCCAGCCGGGCGGCATCGATCCGGACAAGCGCCCCAGGGCGCGGCAGGGCGACAAGGAGCTCGATCTCTCGGGCATGTACCTGCTGCCGGGATTCGTCGACATGCACGCCCACATCGGCGGCAAGGACCAGGGGACGCCGGCGGAATACGTGTTCAAGCTCTGGCTGGGCCACGGCGTCACCACCATCCGCGATCCCGGCAGCTTCGACGGCACCGACTGGACGCTGCGCGAGAAGGCCCGCAGCGCGCGCAACGAGATCACCGCGCCGCGCATCCTGGCCTACATCGCCTTCGGCCAGGACCGGGAGGCGCCGTTCACCACCCCCGAGGAGGCGCGGGAGTGGGTCGACAAGATCGCGCTCAAGGGGGCCGACGGCATCAAGTTCTTCGGCTACCGCCCCGACATCATGAAAGCGGCGATCGAGGAGGCGAAGCGGCGCGGGCTGCGCACCGCCTGCCACCACGCGCAGATGGACGTGGCGCGGGTCACCGTGCTCGATTCGGCGCGCTGGGGGCTCACCTCCATGGAGCACTGGTACGGCCTGCCAGAGGCGCTGTTCGCCGACCGCACGGTGCAGGACTTCCCGCTCGACTACAACTACGCCGACGAGTCCCACCGCTTCGCCCAGGCCGGCCGGCTGTGGCGCCAGGCGGCGCCGCCGTTCTCGCCGCGCTGGAACAAGGTGATGGACGAGCTGATCGCGCTCGATTTCACCATCGACCCGACCTTCAACATCTACGAGGCGACCCGCGACCTGATGCGTGCCCGCCGGGCCGAATGGCACGACGACTACACGCTGCCGTCGCTGTGGGAGTTCTATCAGCCCAGCCGCAAGAACCACGGCTCCTTCTGGTTCCACTGGACCACCGAGGACGAGGTGGAGTGGAAGCAGAACTACCGCCTGTGGATGACCTTCGTCAACGAGTACAAGAACCGCGGCGGCCGGGTGACGGTGGGGACCGACAGCGGCTTCCTCTACCAGCTCTACGGCTTCGCCTACGTGCGCGAGCTCGAGCTGCTGCGCGAGGCGGGTTTCCATCCGCTCGAGGTGATCCGCGCCGCCACGCTCAAGGGGGCCGAGGCGCTGGGGATGGCGCAGCAGATCGGCAGCGTCGAGCCCGGCAAGCTGGCCGACCTGGTGGTGGTCGAGCGCAACCCGCTGCAGAACCTCGCGGCGCTCTACGGCACCGGCGTGATCGAGCTCGACGGCCGCGGCGAGGTGGTGCGCGCCGGCGGCGTCCGCTACACGATCAAGGATGGGATCGTCTACGACGCCAAGCAGCTGCTCGCCGACGTGCGGCGCATGGTCCGCGACGCCAAGGCCGCCGCCAAGGCGGCGCACCCCGCCGCGCCCACCCAGGCCCCGGAGTCCAAGCCGCCCAAGGAGGAGCGCCGCCGATGACGGCGCGCCTGGTCAACTGCGCCGATTACGAGGCGGTTGCCCGGCAGCGCCTGTCGCCGATGGCCTACGACTACGTCGCCGGCGGCGCCGGCGACGAGATCACCCTCGGCCGCAACCGCGCCGCCTTCGACGCCCTGCTGCTCAAGCCGCGGGTGCTGCGCGACGTCAGCCGCCTCGACGCCGCCGTCGAGCTCTTCGGCACGCGGCTCGCGTATCCGATCCTGCTCGCCCCCACCGCCTATCACCGCCTCATGCATCCGGAGGGCGAGCTGGCGACGGCACGTGGCGCCGGCGCCGCCGGCACGGTGATGGTGATCAGCTCGGCGGCCAACACCACCGTCGAGGACATCGCCGCGGCCGCCACCGGGCCGCTCTGGTTCCAGCTCTACGTCCAGCCCGACCGCGACTTCACCCGCGACCTGGTGCTGCGGGCCGAGGCGGCCGGCTGCAAGGCGATCTGCGTCACCGTCGATTCGCCGGTGCTCGGCACGCGCAACCGCGAGACCCGCGCCCGCTTTCGCCTGCCGGCGGGCATCGACCGGGCCAACCTCCGCGGCTGCAAGGGGGCGAGGGCCAGCCACTTCGACGCCGGCGGCGTCTTCAGCGACCAGCTGGACGCCACGCTGACCTGGGACGTCCTCGGCTGGCTGCGGAGCTTCGCCAAGCTGCCCATCCTGCTCAAGGGCATCATGGCGGCCGAGGACGCCGCGCTGGCGGTCGAGCACGGCGCCGACGGCATCGTCGTCTCCAATCACGGCGCGCGCAACCTCGATACCACGCCGGCGACCCTCGAAGCGCTGCCGGGGGTGATCGAGGCGGTGGACGGCAGGCTGCCGGTGCTGCTCGACGGCGGCATCCGGCGCGGCACCGACGTGGTCAAGGCGCTGGCGCTGGGCGCTCGGGCGGTGATGGTCGGCAGGCCGGCCATGTGGGGCCTGGCCGCCGCCGGCGCCGAGGGCGTCGCCGGCGTCATGCAGATCCTGCGCACCGAGCTGCTGGCGGCGATGGCGCTCTGCGGCTGCCCGACGCTCGGGGCCATCGATCGCCAGGTGCTCTGGGCGGCCCGGCCGGCCCTCTGAGCCGGCGCCGCCGCGGCGCGTCTCAGCGCCCCGGCGCGGCGCGCGCTGCGGGCGCGGCGCGCGCGACGCGGTCGAAGCTGGCGGTGAACTGGGCCATCCAGCGCTTGGGCACGGAGAACCCGTGCCCGACCTTGTGCAGCCACACCAGCTCGCCGTGCGGCACCTCGGCGACGTAGGTGCGGGTGTCGGCCGGCGTGCAGATCTTGTCGATGTCGCCCTGTAGCGCGATCCATGGCACCTCGAGCAGCCGGCTGGGCAGGAAATCGACGCCCTTGTGATGGGGATCGCGCTGCCAGGCCAGGCCGTTGCCCTTGCAGATCGGCATGTTGACGATGAGGTCGGGGCAGAAGCCGAGGCTGACGGCGCCGGCGAAGGCGCGCGGCGGCGCCTGCACCAGGGCCGCGTAGACCAGGGTCGCGCCGGAGGAGTAGCCGACCAGGATGGGCGGCCGGCGGTCGCCGTAGCCGAAGCGCTCCTCGACCGCCCGCCCCAGCTCGGCGAAGTCCCCGGCCGGGTCGAAGCAGCTCGCCGCCGGCGCGCCGGGAACCGCCGCGGCGGGCGCGGCCGCGGACACGGCGTTGGCAGGGGCAGGTGCCGGAGCGGCGCCAGGAGCGGCGGCTGCCGCGGGTGGCACGGCGGCGCCGCCGCCGCCGGCCGCCACCATGGTCTTGATGTAATGGGTGATGTCGATCCCGACGACCAGCGCGTCCCTGGCCGCCAGCTCGCGCGCCATGTCCACGACGCCCAGCTTCCAGCCGCCGTCGCCCGAGACGAAGAGGACGACGTGCGCCGGCCGCGGCGTCTGCCGGTAGACGGTCAGGGTGCCGAACGGTTCGAGGCGGAACGTCTCCTCGGTGGCGGCGAGCGCCGGCGGGCCAGCCAGCGCCGGCGTCAAAGCGGCGATCGCGACGATCGCGACGAGCCAGGCGCGGCGCCACCGCGCGCGGCGCCGCCCTCCCGCCCGCGATGGCGCGAGAGGGGCGGGCGGGGAGCAGCCGCCGGCCGGCCGCTCCCCGGGCTCACCGTGCTTCAAGCGTTGCCGGGCTTCCACAGGCCCAGCACCGCCCCGGTGGGATCGACGATGATGCTCAGCCAGCCGGCGCCCATCACCTCGGTGACGTCCTTCATCACCTTGGCGCCCAGCGACTTGGCCTTTTTCGTCGCGGCGGCGATGTCGTCCACCTCGACATAGGCCAGCCACGCCGACGGCGCGCCGGGCATCGGGTTCGTCATCATGCCGCCGCCCGTGCCCGTGCCCACCTTGATCATGGTGTAGGCGCCGCCGTCCATCGGTACGTCTTCCAGTTCCCATGCGAACAGCTTGCCATAGAAATCCTTGGCTTTGTCGAGGTCGTCGGTGGCCAGCTCCACGTGTACGAAAGCGTTTCCCACGTTGTCTCTCCTTTCGGTGTCTGTCGCGGCGCCGGGCTTGGACAGCCCATTCCCTCGCCGCGAGCGGTGCAGTGCGCCGCCGCTGTCTCCTGTAGTCGATCGGGCTCGTCCGGAATCGACATCAGCCTGCGCCGTTCAGCCTGCGCCGTCGCGATGGCGCCGCGGCTGCTCCGCGGTGACACCTGGGTGCACTTCCGGTGCCAGGAGCGGGCCGGCCTGATAGCATGATGGCGAGGAACCCCTGATGAACCCCGACGTCGCCCTGGCCATTCCGGCGCTGGTGGAGAGCGGTGTGCTGCCGCCCGAGCCGGCCTCGCGCCTGCTGCGCCTGGCGCGCGGCGAGCTGCTCTCCGTCCATGCCGAGCTGCGCGCCCTGCTCTACGCCGGCGTGCTGCTGCTCACCGCCGGCGTCGGGCTGCTGGTCAAGGCCAACCTGGAGCGGATCGGGCCGCTGGCGATTGCCGCCGGCCTCGGCGTGGCCGCGCTGGCGGCGTTGGCCTGGGTGGTCCGGGTGGCGCCGCCGTTCTCGTGGCGGGAGGTGCCGTCGCCCAACCTGGCGTTCGACTACATCCTGCTGCTCGGCATCCTGCTCGTCGCGGCCGACCTGGCCTACGCCGAGTCCCAGTTCGGCCTGCTCGGGGTCCATCGCTCGTGGCACCTGCTGATCGTCGCCGCCGTCGCGGGCCTCGCCGCCTTCCGCTGCGACTCGCGCATCGTCTTCTCGCTGGCGCTCAGCAGCGTCGCGGCCTGGCGCGGCGTCTCGCTCGCCGCCGCCGGCGCCGCCGTTCGCACCCCGAGCGTCGCCTGGCGCTGGAACGCCATCGTTTGCGGCCTGCTGTTCGCCGGCTTCGGGCTGGCGCTCGACCGCCTGCGCCGCAAGGCCCACTTCGAGCCGGTGGCGGTGCACCTGGGTTGCCTGCTGGCGCTCGGCGGCATGGCTTCGGGGATCTTCGAGGACCACGGTATCGGCGCCGCCTGGGCCGCGGCGTTGCTGCTGGCCGGCGGCGCGCTGGCCGCGGCCGCCTACCGGAGCCGGCGGTTCCCGCTGTTCGCCTACGGCGTGGTGGCGGCCTACGCCGGGCTGACGCGGCTGCTGGGGGCGGCCATGGTGCCCGACGTCGCCGCCGGCTGCCTCTGGTTCGGCGCCAGCTCCGTCCTGATGCTCGGCGGCCTGCTGGTCGCCCACCGGCGGATGCGGGAGGAGGCGTGAGGACCGACCTGGCGCGGGCCGACCGTGCCGCGGCGGTGCGCGACGCCGCCCGCTCCTGGCGGCGTGCCGGCATCCTCGACGAGGCAGCGTTCGCCGCCGTCGCCAGCCGCTTTCCGGACGACCGGGCGCGGGTCGGGCCGGTCTTCCGCGCGCTGTTCTTCCTGTTCACCATGATCGCCGTCAGCGGCGGCGCCGGTTTCGTGGCCATGGCCATCGGCGGCGGCCACGACGGCGTGGTGGCCGGTTGGTCGCTGATCGCGGGCTTGGCGCTGGCGGCGGCGACCGACTACCTGATCGGCCCGCTGCGCCGGCGCCAGGGCGGCATCGAGGCCGCCGCCTCGCTGATGGCGATCGCCTTCCTGCTGGCGGCGGCGGCCTGGTGCCTCTACAGCTCCGGGGGGTTGGACCTGCACCTGGAGGATCACCTGTGGGCCCTCTGCCTGATCGCGGCGGTGCTGGCCGGTGTCGCGGCGTGGCGCTGGGGCTATCCGCTCTATGCCGGGGCGGCGACTGCCGCGGCGTTCGCCGCCGGCGCTCACCTGCCGGCGGCGCGGGCGCTCTGGATCGTGCTGCCGCTGGCCGCGGCGCCGGCGCTGCTGCGCCTCGCCGAGTCCTCGCGGCTGCCGCCGGCGCACCGCGGCTCCGCGATGGCGGTGCTGCTGGTCGCCTTGACCGGCCTGTACCTGGCGGTCCACCTCGGTTCCTGGGACCGGCGGCTGGTCGAGGAGCTCGGTGGCCGTCCCGCGTCCGCGCCCGATTCGCCGCTGTCGGGCCTGGCGCATGGCGGCCTGCCGCGATGGGCGGCGGTGGCGGGGACCGCCCTGGTGCCGATTGCGCTCCTGGCATTGGGCCTGCGCCGCCGGCGTCTGCCGCTGCTGCTCGCCGGCACCGCCGCCGCCGCCGTCTCGCTGGTGACCCTGCGCCACTACCTCCACTTTTGGCCCATCTGGGCGGTCCTGTGTCTCGCCGGCGCCCTGGTGATCGCGCTTGCCCTGGCGATCTGGCGCTATCTCGAGTCCGGCGCGGGCCAGGAGCGCGCCGGCTTCACCGCCGCCCCGCTGCTCACGGACCGCGGCCGCCAGGCCCTGCTCGAGGCCGCCGCCACCGCGCTGACCTTCCAGCCGCCGTCCCACGCCGCGACGCCTGCCGAGCCGCAATTCACCGGCGAAGGCGGCCGCTCGGGAGGCGCCGGCGCCAGCGGCGAGTTCTGAACCACGAAACTCTGCCGCGACCGATCAGGGTAAATAGCTGAGTGAGGTAAAGTCGAGGATATTCTGGTTCCTGGGCATGGTCGCTTTCGGCATCCTTACTCTCCCGCAAATTCCTTACCAAAGTGTAGGGCTTCGAGGACCGTGGCTCAAGGGTTCTCACCCGGTCCACACCCGCAAACACGACCGTATCGCAGCCAGGTGATTCGCCGCTGTCGCCGCCAGCCGGCCCAGCTCTTCGGCACCGGCCCCGGAAAGCGCCCCCGCCTCCAGTGCCGCCACCAGCGGCAGCAGAGCGGCCACCTGCAACAGGAGCGCGCGCCAGAGCTCCCCGGGCCGTTCTGGGCACCGCCACGGCTGCCCTTCCAGATCCGCCGCTGCCGCCGCGCACGGCTCCTCGCCACCACGGCACTCCACCTCGAAGGCCAGGCTCACCAGCTCCGCCAGGGTGTTGGCGCCGGCGACCGCCAGCGCCACCAGCCGCCGTCGCAGCTCCGCGGCCTCGGCATCCGCCCGCGCCAGCCGGACCAGCAACGCTCCCATCTCGCCCAACTGCTCCAGCAGCTGGCGCTCCGCGCCGTAGGCGTCCCTGCCCGCGGGCGGACCGGCCGCGAGCGCCGCGAGCTGCGCGGCGTGCAGCCGGTCCACTGCCGCCCGCAGCCTCGCGCCCTGCCCACCCACCGCAATCGCCACCGTGTTCGCCCCCACGGCCGCGCAACTCACCGTCCGAGCCCGACCGCGCCAGCACCGCCTGGCGCCGCCCCGCGCCGCCGCAGGACCCCCGCCGCCACCCCGCCCAAGAGCACCGTCATCGCGCCCAGACCCCACGGCCCCAGCGCCGGAATGCCGTGCGGTGGCGGCGGCGGCACCGTTGCCGCCACGACCGGCGTCGTGGTCGGCCCGGGCGTCGAAGGCGCCGGCGGCGGCCCGCTCTCGTCCGTCGGGATGTTGGCGCCGCTCGTCGCGACCTGCGCCGCCACCTCCGTCAGTCCCGGCGGCAGGTGCGCCGCGACCGTGACGTCCCACTCGACCGTCGCCGTGCCGCCGGCCGCGAGATCGCCGAGCGCCACCGCCACCGCGGTGTCGCCCACGCCATCGCCGGCGGTCACCGTTCCCTGGGTCGCGGTCACCGACCCGGAGACCAGCACCGTGTTCGGATCGAGCGCGGCCGCCGCCGCGAGCGCCGTCAGCGTCGCCCCGGTCGCGTTCGGCACCGTCAGCGTGTAATGGATGCGGTCCCCGGGCAGCGCCGGCGCGGCGTGGTCGACGACCGCCGCGGCAAGCGTGGTGTCGATCGCCAGCGCCACCGGCGTCGTCACGCTGCCGCAGGCTTGCGGCGCCGCGACCGCCGCCGGCCTCTCGCCCCGGCGCAGCGCCAGGCGCAGCGTCCGGGCCGCCGCCTCCGGCAACGCCGAGACGCCGGTGACGCACGCCGCGTTCGCGATCGCCGCCGCCGCCGGCAGCGACGCCGCGGCCCGCACCGCGAAGACGATGGCCTGGCTCGTCCCCGCCGCCACCCCGCTCAGCTCGAGCGTGCAGCTCGAACCGGCCGCCACACCGGCGCACGACCAGCGCCCGTCGCTCGCGCCGGCGTCGAAGCTCGACAGCGCCGGCACCGTCTCGCTGACCACCGCCGCTCCCAGGTCCTGATTGCCGGTGTTGGAAACCGTCAACTGGAACGGCAGCACCGCCCCGGGCCTCACCGCGCCGCCGCCGTAGCTCTTCACCAGCCGAAGATTCGGCTGGCCGGTGGTCGGCGTGCTGGTCGCGGCGCACACCGCCGCCAGACCCGACGCCGCCGCGCAGGCCTGGTTGCCGATCGCGCCGGCGCCGGCCGGCAGCGGCGACTCGACCGCGGCCACGAAGGTCAGCACCGCCGACCCTCCGGCCGGCAGCGACGCGATCGCCGCCGAACAGCTCGCGCCCGCCCCCGTGCCGGCGCAGCTCCACGCCGGCGAGCTGCCGGCCGCCACGAAGCTGGTCAGGGCCGGCACCGCCTCGCTCACCGTCACTCCCGCGGCCCCCTGGTTGCCGGTGTTCTGGACGGTGATCGAATAGATCAGGTTCGAGCCCGGCGCGCCCGTACCGGCGACCGTCTTGCTCACCGCGAGCTGCGCGGCTCCCGTCGTCGGGATGGTCACCGTGCTGCAACTCGGTGGTCCTCCGGGGCCTCCGGGGCCTCCGGGGCCTCCGGGGCCTCCGGCGGCGCTGGCGCATGCGGTGTTGGCGATGCTGCCGGCACCCGCCGGCAGCGGGTTCGTCACCACCACCGAGAACGGCGCGACCGCGACGCTGCCGCCCGCCGGGACGTTGCCGACCGCCAGCGAGCAGGCCGCCCCGGCACCGCTGCCGGAGCACGACCAGCCGCCGCCGGGCGTCCAGGTGGTGTTGGCCGGCACCGTCTCGGCGATCGTCACCGGCCCGGAGTCCTGGGTGCCGCTGTTGGTCGCGGTCAGGCCGTAGACGACCGTGCCGCCCGGTGCGCCGGTGCCGCTGCCGAGGCTCTTGACCAGGGTGAGCACCACCTGGCCGGCGGTCGGCGCGGACACGCTGCCGCAGCCGACGACCGTCGCGGGACCCGACCGCGCGCAGGCGGTGTTGCTGATCGCCGACACCCCCGCCGGCAGCGCCGGCACCAGGTCGACGGCAAAGAAGCGCGTCACCGTGCCGTTGGCAGCGAGGTTGCCCGCCGGCAGCCGGCACAGCGAGCCCGCCGCGCTCGACGGGCAGACCCAGCCGGGCGACGACGCCGCGGCATCGAAGACCGCGTCGAGCGGCACCACGTCGGTGAGCTGCAACCCGCCCAGGCCCAGCCCGCTCTGGTCGGCGGCGACGATGGTGAACAGCAGCGTCGAGCCGGGGATGCCCGTCCCCGCCGCCGTCTTGGTGACCGTCACGCTCGGCGGGGCGCCGCCCGCCGGACAGGCCGCGCCGACCATGCTGCTTTCGACGAGCTGCGGCGCGACGTCCAGGCCGTCGCTCGTCGTGCCGTGCATCACCGCCGTGAAGCTCGCCGACGAACCGCTGAAGGCAGCCCGATAGAGCACCGCCACGACGTTGCTCTGCTGCCCCGAGCCGGCGCTGCCCTGCCGCGGCGGCCCGCAGCTGAAGCTCACCGTCGCCCCGGTGTCGCCCGGCTGGTTGCCGCTGACGATCCGCGGCACGCAGCCGGTGCTCGTCGCCGCGTCGATCTCGACCGAGCCGGGAATGAAAGCGAGCCCCACCGTCCCCGCGGCCGGCGCCGCCAGCTGGCCGCTGATGCTGCCGGTCGCGGTGTCGCTCGACGGGTCGAGGTAGGTCGCCCGCAGGGTCACCGGCTCCCCGCAGTCGAGCACGCCGTTGCCGTTGACGTCCTGGAAGCTCACGAAGCTCTGGCCGAACCCCCGGCCGACGATGACCTGCGCCCCGGCCGGCGGCGCCGCCGCCATGCCGCAGAGCTGCGCCAGCGCCAGACTCGTTGCCCATGCCCACCGCATCCATCCGCTGCGACTCGAGATCTTGATGGCCATACCTTTCCTCTCTTGTCATTGATCATGAGTTGGTGACCATGAATTATCATGGTCTAGTTTCACGCACACGACCTCTCTCGCCGGGCTCCACCATCCGACCGGCCTCCCCGATTTCCTGAGCTCTTCCCCGCCGCGGCCCCTGCCGGGCGGTCTTACTCCGGCGCCGTCGCCGCGAAGCGCAGGTCGCCGCGCAGGAAGACGTAGAACCGCGTTCCGGCCGCGATCCTCAGGGTCGGCGGCACCTGGAGCTGGCGCCGCAACAGCTCGATCCCCACGCTCGACAGCTCCTGCCCCACCGCCGCCGCCGCCACCTGCCGCGTCGATGCCGCCGCCCCGAACGCCGCCGACTCCTGCGGCTGCGACAGCTGCGCGCCGGCGCCGACGATCGACAGCAGGATCGCGCTGCCGAAGACCCGCGCCAGGTGGTTGTCGACCGACCCCGAGAGCCCTGCCTCGCCCGCCCGGGTCAGGGCCGGCAGCCCCGGGAAGCTCAGGCCGCCGCCATCCGGGAAGATCACGCGGCTCCAGGCGACCAGCAGCCGGCTCTCGCCGAGCGCCACCTGGCTGTCATAGGCCCCGATCAACCGCGACCCGCGCGGGATGACCACCTGGCGCTGGTCGCGGTCGAACACGTCCTGCGTCAGCTGCGCGATCAGCGGCCCGGCGACGTCCGAGTCGACCGCCGTCATCAGCGCCGCCGGCAGCACCGTCCCCGCGGTGAGCACGAGACCCCCGCCGGCCGCGGCCGCATCGTGCCGCACCCGCAGCTCCGCCGGCGCCAGGCTCTCGACGCCGCGCAGAAAACCCTGATGGTCCCTGTCCCTGCCCGTCACCACCACCCCGGCGGCCCCCATCGGTGGCGCCGCGGCGTCCAGCGGCGCGCCGGCCGCCGCTCCGGCCGCCGCGCCGGTCGGCAAGCCCGCCGTCGCCGCCGGCATCGGCGGCGCCCATCCCGCCATCCCCGGCCCGCCCAGCCCGCCCAGCCCGCCCAGCCCGCCCGACACCGCCGGCGCGGGCGACCGCTCCACCACGCCCCCCGACCCCTCCCAGCCGCCCTCGCCGCCCTCGCCGCCGCCGGTGGCGCCGCGCCCCGGCGTCACCGGCGCGGCCAGCGCCCGCCGGTAGGCCTCCGCGCGGGAGCTCGGCGTCGCCGCCCTTCCCCGCCCCCCAGCCGGCTCCCCCGACTCCCCGGTCATGCTGCCAGGCAGCGCCGGCGGCGCGAGACCTGCCGCCGCCTCGGCGGCCGCCGCGCGATCCAGCTCCGCCCTCGCCGCGGCATCCCGACCTGCAACCTCCATCCCGCCCGCGCCGACCTCGCCAGCACCAAGCCCGCCAACGCCAATGCCGCCCGCGCCCATCCCGCCCACGCCGGCAGCCGCGCCGCCCCTACCCATCGCCCCCATCGCGTCCCGCCAGGGCTCCGGCCCGTCGGCCGGCGCCGGCAGCGCCGGCTGGGCCGGCAACGGCCCACCCTGGGGTCCGTGCGCGAGAAAACCCGGCGCCGCCGGTCCGCCGCCGTCCGCCGCCTCGCCTGCCGCCGGCGGTTTCTTCGCCGGCGCCAGCGTCAGGAACACCGCCACGACCGCCACGCCGAGCAGCGCCACCACCGCGATCAGCGCCAGCCGGTTGAGCCGCTGCGGCCGCGGCGGCGCCGGCATTTCCAGAGGTCCGCTCATGGCTCAACGCTCCCGGGTGATCTCGAGCCGCCGCTGGTCCCTGCCCGAGCCGAGCACCAGCGCCGCCCTGTCGATCACCCTGTCGGTGACGTACCACTGGCCGCGGATCGCATAGTTGAGCAGCGCCGTCGCTCCCTGGCGATCGATCAGGAAGAGCACCGGTGCCTCCTGGCCGGCGCCGCTCCCCGGCAGCCGGACGTAGGTGTGCACCCCGTCGTCGAAGATCGCCGCCGGCGTCCACGGGAACCTGCCGCTGCGCGTCCAGCGATAGTTGAAGTTGAGGGCGCCGAGCGCCAGCCCGCCCGCGAGCGGCGTCACCGCCCGCGTCTCGTCGGCGGCCGCCACCCGCTTCGCCTCCTCGGCGCTCGCCCAGCTCCGCACCAGCTCGTCGGGGTAGTAGAAGCGCAGCAGGCGGGTGTAGGGCTCGTGCGGGTTCTCGCCGCGCTCGCTCTTGCAAGGGCGGGAATCGAGAGTGATCTGGTAGATCCGGCGGTTGGTGGTGATCGCCAGATTGGTCGTCAGGTTGCAGGCGGTCGGCTTGGCGACGATCACCGTCGTCGCCCCGCGCGGCCCGGCCACGGCGCGGTCCAGGATCCACCTCGCCGCGTCGCCGGTCACCGTGTTGAGCGCCAGCTCTCCCTCCTCGAGCTCGATCAGGCAGACCCGCAGCGGCGCGCACCGCACCACCGGCACCTGGTGGCCGTAGGGCACCTCGACGAAGTCGCCATGCTCGAGCACCGCCGGCTCGCGTCCCGCCGCCATGGCGCGCGCCTCGCGCTCGACGTCGGCCGCGACCTGCACCAGCTCGGTGACCGGCGGGGCGGGCGGGCTCGCCGCCCCGCCTGCCGGCGCCGGCGGCACCACCGCCCCGGCAACCACCACCGGCCCGCCTGCCGCTTCTGCCACCGCCACCGGCGCCACCGCCACCGCCGCCCCTACCGCCGCCGTCGCGCCGCCGGCGCCCGCACCGCTCGCCACGAGGGCGCCCAGCAGCAGCACCAGCACCGCCAGCCTCCCCGTCCCGCTCCCCTTCCCGGCCCCGATCCCCTTCCCCGTCCCGCTCCCTTTCCCGGCCCCGCTCCCCTTCCCGGCCCCGCTCCCGCTCCCCTGC
>Ga0210405_10000211_pt1 | contig 82652 bp, 69 predicted proteins | sample IncBWH11MmetaG_FD_155492 | JGI IMG/M metagenome (GOLD analysis project Ga0210405, IMG submission 155492) | Forest soil microbial communities from Barre Woods Harvard Forest LTER site, Petersham, Massachusetts, United States - Inc-BW-H-11-M | ecosystem: Environmental > Terrestrial > Soil >... | reverse complement strand
AGCGTATGAGGGCGGCAGCGCAAAAGGCGGAGATTCGGCGTGGAGGATGCAGATTCCGTCGTTTGCCGAAGAGTTGAAGTTTCAAAGCGGCGGGGCGACCCGGGTGGTAACACTTTCGGTAAAAGCGCGCGCGGCAATCACCATGGCGGGCCACAAAGGCGATTCCGTGACCTGGATTGATTCACCGGGCACCCTGGTGACGTCCTCGGTATACGGCACGACGCCGTTTGTGGAGGAATTCGCGAAGCAACATCCCGTGAGCCAGGATTATGGGAAGACCTGGTCGTTGTTGCTGCCGCAGACCGCGTATCTCTACGACGAGACTGCCACGGGAGCGAGGGCGCTGGACGGGTGGACGACAACATTCCCCCATGCTTTGCGGGGGAAAGAAGGTGGCGCCGCGCCGGACGCGGCGTTTTACGAGCAATGGGCCACCAGTCCTTATGCCGATACCTACCTGACCAAGTTGGCGGAAGCGTCTATCGATTCGTTGGGGCTCGGCGTGGGCGGCGCGACGGACTTTCTGGGTGTGAGCTATTCAACCGTGGATTATGTCGGTCACACCTTTGGGCCACGGAGTTGGGAGATTCAGGACATTCTGGTTCGCCTGGACAAAGATATGGGTGAGCTGTTCGCTTATCTGGACAAGAAAGTAGGCACGGGAAATTACGTGGTGGCACTGAGCGCGGATCATGGCGTGGCACCGATCCCGGTAGATATGAAGAAGACCGGTGTAGATGCGGATGTGCTTGGCCTGCCGGAATTGCAAGAGCGGATTGAAAAGGCGCTGGAGCCGATGAATTACACCAAGCCGATTGTGGCTCGCATGGCCGGCAATGAGCTCTATTTTTCGGAAGGAGTTTACGGGCGACTGAAGGCGGATCCCCCGGCCATGAGAGCAGTGCTGGATGCGATTTCCGCGATGCCGGGAGTGGCGGCGGTTTACCGTGCGGAGGATTTGGGCAACGGTACGACACCGATCGCTCAGACAAGGAAAGCCGCAGTTTTGAGCTACTTCGCTGGACGGAGCGGTGACCTATACGTTTTGCAGAGGCCCTACTGGCTGATGGACGGCTCGGCGGACGGTAACAAGCGTTATACCGGGACCGGGCACGGAACGCCCTATAACTACGACCAGCATGTGCCGGTGTTCTTCATGGGATTTGGCATCCTGCCAGGGGAATACTTTGAGGCAGTGACTCCGGCGGATATTGCACCCACGTTGGGCGCTCTGACTGGAGTGACGTTGGCTGCGCGCGACGGCCGGGTGTTGGCGGAAGCGCTGAAGAATCCGGCCAAAAAAGAGTAGATTCATCGGGGCCGCTGTTGCTCACCCCTTCAGGGGTGAGGCTTTCCCTTCCCCGTGCTAGGCCCCGCCATCGCCACGAAAATCCTCAGGCCTGAAGGCCTGAGCTACAGGACCGGAGCCGGGCGCTCCCGGTTCGTGATATCCTCCCGGGGAGTGAATCCTTCCAACCGCGTTGACCTCAGCGTACAGGTTGGCGTTCTGCGCCTCGCTAATCCCATTATTGCCGCCAGTGGAACCTTTGGCTACGGGCTGGAGTTTGCTCACCTCGTCGACCTGAATCATCTCGGCGGTTTCGTCACCAAAGGGATCTCCCTCCAACCAATCGAAGGGGCGCCCGCACCGCGGCTTTGCGAAACTCCATCTGGAATGCTGAACGCGGTCGGCTTGCAAAACGTCGGTGTCGAAGTTTTCGTCAAAGACAAACTTCCACTGTTGCGAAAATACAACACCCACGTGATCGTGAACGTTTTTGGTGTTTGCCAGGAAGACTATGTCGGAGTCGTTGAGCGACTCGAGGACGCCGAAGGAATTTCGGCCTACGAGCTCAACATCTCCTGCCCAAACGTCAAGAAAGGTGGCATGCAGTTCGGCAGCGACCCTGCTCTTGTAGAAGAGGTAGTCGGAGCGGCGCGGAAGGCAGCGCAGAAGCGGCCGCTATGGGTAAAACTGATGCCCCTTGTTACAGACATTGGACTTATCGCGAAAACGGCCGAGCGAGCAGGGGCCGATGCACTCACCGTTGCCAATACTTTTCCGGCAATGGCGATCGATTTTAGAACCCAAAAGTCCCTCTTGGGGAACCAGACGGGAGGTCTCTCTGGGCCCGCGATCAAACCGATTACGCTCCGACTCGTGTGGGAAGTGAGCAAGGCCGCGAGCATCCCCGTCATCGGCTTGGGCGGGGTGGAGACTGTTGCGGACGTGTTTGACTACGTCAGTGTAGGCGCCACGGCAGTACAGGTCGGGACGGCCAGCTTCTCTGACCCAAAGGCCAGTGAGGAGATTGTGAAGGGTTTAGACAGGGGTCTAAATGCACTTAAAATGCTTACTTTCAGTGAGTTGAAGGGTAAATTTTCCAGAGAAAATGGTTGACATAATGCGGTTTTTTTGATACACTTTTTTAGTATTTGTAGCGGATTAAACACACTATGAGACGACCACTCTTTGTAGCATGGGCCGCGATTCGTTGGGTGCCACTAATGTTCCTGATCGCACCCGCGATGGAAGCACCCTTGGTGGCTTTGAAGAGCGAGCCAGTAAAGCCGATCAAGGTTTGGGTTGGCAACGCCAGCTGGTATGGCCCCAACTTTGACGGCAAGAAGACCGCGAACGGCGAGCGGTTCAACGCCGAGAGCCTGACGGCCGCCCACCCGAACCTCCCGTTCGGCTCCTGGGTGCGCGTCGTAAACACCCGCAACGGCAAGTTTGAGGTTGTTCGTATTAATGACCGCGGTCCCTATCAAGAAGGACGCGAAATTGATGTATCCTATCGCGTAGCCCGGAAGATTGGCCTGATCAACTCGGGAGTCAGCCAGGTGCGGCTGGAACTGATGCAGCTGCCGCCGAAGCGAACTCGAGACGACGCAAGCCAGAACTAGAAAACTTCGGGCGCGTCCCCGACCTTGACAACCTTTGACGCCCATCCGCGAAGCAGCCTGATTGTAGCGCTGGACTTCGATTCCCTGTCCACAGCACTGAGATTCGCGAGCCAGGTTTCCGACCTTGTCGGCATGTTCAAGATCGGCAGCCAGCTCTTTACTACCGCCGGGCCAGAAGCAGTCCGGCAGGTCGCGAAACTTGGCGCTGACATCTTTCTCGATCTGAAATTCCACGACATACCCAATACAGTTGCAGGCGCCGTGCTGGCAACGGCGGCCCTGCCCGGTCTGCAACTTGTGAACGTGCATGCGCTCGGCGGAACCGCAATGATGCATGCTGCTGCACAGGCCGTGAGCGCCGGCGTGCCAATGGGCGCGGACCGGCCACGACTGCTTGCGGTAACGCTTCTGACTAGCATGGACGCAAAGACGGTTCGCGAAGTGGGAATCGGCGGGCCGCCACAATCGCGAGTGGTAAAGCTGGCGAAGCTCGCGCAAAAAGCAGGCGTGGACGGCGTGGTGGCCTCCGTGCAAGAAGCAAAGGCGATTCGCAAAGCCTGCGGGCGTGATTTTCTGATTGTGACGCCAGGTGTGCGGCCAACAGGCAAAAACGGCGACGCGGGAAAAGACGATCAAGCGCGAACCGCAACGCCGCGCGAAGCGATCCGCGCGGGCGCGGACTTTATCGTGGTTGGACGCCCGATCCTGGCGGCAAGTGACCCGCGCTCTGCGGCCCAGGAGATCGTGGACGAAATCGCTTCTGCGAAGTCTTAAGGGCGCAATTTCCGTGGACTCGGTCAAAGTCTTCGCCTTTTCATTCATGAGTAATTCCACCAAAAGCATCATCGTCGGCACCGCCGGGCATATCGATCACGGGAAGTCCACGTTGATCGAGGCGCTGACGGGCACGCATCCGGACCGCCTGGAAGAAGAGAAACGCCGCGGAATCACGATTGATCTGGGGTTCGCGTTCCTGGAAGACGAAGGCGTACGGTATGGGTTCGTCGACGTGCCCGGACACGAGCGCTTCGTGAAAAACATGCTGGCGGGCGCTTCGGGAATCGACCTGGTGCTGCTGGTGATTGCCACAGACGAACTGATCAAGCCGCAGACGCGCGAGCATTTCGATATCTGCCGCCTGCTGGGAGTGCAGCGAGGCGTGATCGCTCTCACGAAGAACGACCTGGTGGACAGTGACACGCGAGAACTTGCCCGCATGGAGGTCGAAGAATTTGTAAAGGGCACCTTTCTTGCCGGGGCGCCTGTTGTGGAAGTGAGTGCGAAATCCGGACAGGGGCTTGCGGAATTAAAGTCGGCGATGCGAGAAGCGGCGCGAGCAATCAGAGCCAAGGATACGGGCCGATATTTCCGGCTGCCGATTGATCGCTCGTTTGCGGTGAAGGGATTTGGGAGCGTTGTGACCGGCACGCTGTTTTCGGGGCACATTGCAGTGGGCCAAGAAGTGGAACTCCTGCCCGGCGGAGAAATATTGCGTGTGCGCGGTCTGCAGACCGGCGGCAAAAGCGTGGAGCGGGCGGAAGCCGGTCAGCGTACGGCGGTAAACCTCGCTGGAATCGAGCACACAGCCATTCAACGGGGTATGGTGCTTTCCTCACGCGGACGCCTGCGAACTACGCGCCGCCTGGATGTGCGATTGGAACTTCTGCCTGGCGCGCCGCTGTTCAAACACCGGGCGCACGTGCATTTCCACGCCGGGACTCTGGAAACGATCGGAGAAGTGTACTTGCTGGGCGCTCGCGAATTGGCGCCGGGTGGAAGCGCGCTGGCACAGATACGCCTGCAGGACGAAGCGGTGCTGGTGCGCGGCGACAGGTTCATCGTCCGCAAGTTTTCGCCGGTGGTGACGATTGGCGGCGGCGTGGTGCTCGATCCGCTTGCAAGGCGTTTTTCAGCGAAGGACACCGGGCGCGCGCAATTTCTGGCAACCCTTGAAACCGGTTCCCGGGAAGAGATTCTGCAGGCGATGGTAGAGCGAACCATTCTTGGAATCACCGCTGAGGAAATCATCGTTCGTACAGGCTGGATCGAGCAGGAGATACAGAACGCCGCGAAAACGCTCGCGGCTAAGAGTCTGCTGCGTGTCGTTTCGAACGAACCGGCGATCCTCATGAGCGAACCAAAGTTCGTGGAAATCGGCAAAAAGCTGTTGGCCAGGGTGGAACGTTTTCACAAGGAGAATCCGCTTTTACCAGGAATCACGCGCGAGGAATTGAAGGCAAGCCTCGGGCGCCGTGTGCGGCCGGAAACATTTGCGGCGGCGCTTCAGTTATTGAACGAGCAAAAGAAAGTGGCTGCCCAGGGCGAATTCATCAAGAAGACGGGAACGGAAGTTACTCTCGCGCCGGAGGAAGCGCGCGCCAAGGAGCAGATTACGCAAGCCTTTGCCAAGGCGGGGCTGGCTGTGCCCTCCGTAAAAGAAGTGCTGGCGCAACTCAAAATCGAGACCGCGCGGGCCGAGAGGCTGCTGCAGATTTTGCTGCGGGAAAAGGTGCTGGTGCGCGTTTCGGTGGACCTGATTTTTCACCGCGATGCGCTCGACGCGCTGAGCGGGCTGCTGGTTCAATACAAGAAAACAAAAGGCGAACGGATCAGCGTGCCCGCTTTCAAGGAGCTGACCGGCATCACGCGAAAGTACGCCATTCCGCTTCTGGAGTACCTGGATCGCCAGCGGCAAACACGGCGCGCCGGGGACGAGCGTGTTATCCTATAAGCGCAGTTTGGTGGCGGAGCTTGCTGAGTGCACGCGATTGCGCTAGGTTGGATGAGAGCGAACTCAGAGGCCGCGGAGGCAGTCCATGGGTGAATTCAGTATTTTCCACTGGTTAATTGTGCTGGCCATAGTGCTGATTTTCTTTGGCGGGCGCCGCATTCCTGAAGTGATGAAGGGTCTGGGCGAAGGCATACGGAGTTTTAAGGATGGCATGAGCGGAACGTCTACAACCCCGCCAGCGCCACCCCAAGCGCAACCGCCGGCCGAGAAGCCCTCGGAAGAGAAGAAGTAGCCGGCGACGACAAGGATTTCAAAGCGTTGAGAATGGCTCCCGTGAAAACGGGAGCCTTTTGTTTTATGCGAGCAATGTGGCGAGATTGCTCTGGCGGGTCCCCGGCAATTGTGCCCAAAGAGTACAGTGGCAAAATAAGGAGATAGTTAAGTCCTGAACTTCCGTCCAGTTTCCGCCCCGCAACTTTTTCCCCAGACTCGGGTAATACCGAGTACCCAGTAGGCCCCCGAGCTAAAAATAAGGAGAAAAAGAGCATGAGCTTCCAATTCTCGAAGTGGATAGTAATGCCCGCAGCGGTGCTGCTGCTGGGCACGGTAGCAATGGGCCAGGATACCAGTTCAACCGGTTCAACCGGTTCTTCGACGCAGGGCACGACCACCACGGCGCCCGCGCCGAAGCCAACCATCGCGCAACGCAAGGAAAACCAGCAGGACCGCATCGCGAACGGCGTGCAGAGCGGCCAGTTGACCGCCGGTGAAACTTCGAAGCTGGAAACGAAGGAAGCTGCGATCAATGGCGAGACTCGCGCGGACCGCGCGGCAAACGGCGGGAAGCTGACAGCCGCGGAAAAGCAGCAGGTTAACCAGCAGCAGAACCAGCTTTCGAAGCAGATCTACAACGACAAGCACAACGCCAACACCGCGCAGTACGGGAACAGCAAAGTGGGGCAGCGCCAGGAAAACCAGCAGGACCGCATCGCGCAAGGGATCAAGAGCGGCCAGTTGACCGCCGGCGAAACGGCTAAGCTGGAGAATCAACAGAAAGGCATTAACCAGCAGGTGAAGGCGGATCGCGCGGCGAATGGCGGGAAGCTGACCACCGGCGAGAAGAAGCAAGTCAACAAGGAACAGAACGGCGCTTCGAAAAATATTTACAACAAAAAGCACAACGCGAATACTCAGAAGCCGAAGAAGTAACAACCCTGGACGGTTTATGTTGTGGAACGCCCTGGCTTTGGCCGGGGCGTTTTTTTCTGGAAAAGATGAAAGACCTAACACAGAGTTCCCAGAGGAAGCGCACAGAGGACGCGCACAGAGGACGCAGAGAAGAGCGGCCCGGCCCTACGCGGAGTTTGGTGACCAGCCGAGAGTTGTTAGTTCGGACAGGACTCGAGAGAGCGGGAGGCCAACTACGTTGAAGTAGCAGCCTTCGATGCGGGGGATGTAACGCCCGGCCCGGCCCTGGATGGCGTAGGCGCCTGCTTTATCGTACGGTTCCTCGGTGGCGAGATACGCAGTAAGCTCTTCTTCCATGATCGGGCGGAAGTGAACAAGCGTGGACTCAATGAACTGACGCCGTTCACAATCGGGGACCCGGATGAGAGCCACACCGGTCAGAACAGTGTGCGTGCGCCCGGAGAGGTGCCGGAGCATGTGTCGCGCGTCTTCGGGGGAACCGGGCTTGCCGAGAATTTTGTCGCCGAGAACGACGATCGTATCCGCCGCAATAATGAATGCCGGCCCCACGGCGCGGGCTGTGACGAGGTCTGCCTTGGCGTTGGCGAGCCGTTGAACGAGCGCCGCAGGCGCTTCACCCGGATAAGGAGACTCATCCACCGCGGAAGAAAGAACGGAAAACGGCAAGCCGGCATTCGCCAGAATCTCGGCGCGGCGCGGCGATGACGAGGCAAGAATCAGCTTCATGCAGTACCTGCGAAAGCATACTACAAGGGATGTGGCCTGATAGCTGTGCTTTGGGGCAAGGCGGCTCGACTTGATGTTATGAAGCAGCCCTCCTATGATGGCCATCATTCTTGCCCATGAATCGCGCCGCCGTGGTCGCTCTGGTCTTCCAAACTTCCTCGCGGGGGATCGATCGACTATTGGGGCCCACCGCTTTAGTGTTTGTGATCGTCGCCATCCTGCGAAGAAGAGAGGAAATTGGCGGTTGGCTGCTCTACTTTTACTATTGGATCTTCGCGGTCTGCCTGATCTTTTCGTGCGATGTGATTTTGCACTATCGCGCGTTTTTGCCCTTGCATGGCCGCGAAGCCATCAATCACCAGGCGCTCTATCTGGCGGTCTTTCCTCGATTAGCGGCCCTCTACGCGGTCCTAGTGGTCTCACTGCAGCTGCTTCGCAATCGCGAATCGGTGTGGGTGGAGCGGTTGCGGGCATTTCTTCTTGTTGGAGTCCTTGTGGGCGGCGTGTCGATTTGGATCGATATTCGCTTTTTCCCGAAGTCAGCGCAGGCGAACGGCGCAAGATTCGCCGGGTTGCTTCTCTGGTTCCTTTACTTTCATTTCTCGAAGCGTGTCCAGCAAGTTTTTTATCTGAAGAACTGGGCCAATCCCCTGTTGGGGAATGATCGGAATCGAGGGAGTTCAAACCTGGTGATAACTAAATGACGACGGATTCCTGGTATTCGCCGTAGACGCGGCGGAGGGTGTCGGAGATTTCGCCGACGGTGGCGTAGGCTTCGACGGCGGCGAGAATCGCGGGTAGCAGATTTTCCGTGGTGCGTGCGCGGCGCTCGAGTTCAGCGAGGGCCTCTTTGGATTTGACGGAGTCGCGTTTGGCGCGCAGGGCTTGCAGGCGTTGCACCTGGTTCCGCTCGATTTCCGAGTCGATGCGCAGGGTCGGGATGCCGCGTTCCTCCGCGGCTACAAAATCGTTCATGCCCACGACGATTTGTTCCCTAGTTTCGACGGAGCGCTGGAAGTCGTACGCAGCGCGCTGAATCTCCGATTGCACGAATCCCGACTCGATCGCCTTGATCATGCCGCCCATCGCGTCAATCTTCGCGAGATATTCCTGCGCGCAATCCTCGATTCGATTGGTGAGTGCTTCGATGGCGTAGGATCCGGCGACGGGGTCGATGGCATTCGTGACGCCAGTTTCGTTGGCGATGATCTGCTGGGTGCGCAGGGCGATCAGCGCGGCTTCCTCGGTGGGCAACGAGAGGGCTTCGTCCATGGAATTGGTGTGCAAGGACTGGCAGCCACCGAGAACCGCTGCGAGAGCCTGGATGGCTACACGCACGATATTGTTTTCGGGCTGCTGGGCGGTCAGCGATGAGCCGGCGGTTTGCGCGTGGAAACGGAGGAGCATGGAGCGCTCGTCCCGCGCGTGAAAACGGTCGCGTACGATTTTGGCCCAGAGGCGGCGCGCGGCGCGGAACTTGGCGACTTCTTCGAGCAGGTCATTGTGGGCGTTGAAGAAAAAGGAAAGCTGCGGAGCGAATTCGTCAATCGCAAGACCCGCGCGAAGCGCGGCTTCGACATACGCGATGCCGTCGGCGAGGGTGAAGGCAACTTCCTGCACGGCGGTCGAGCCCGCTTCGCGGATGTGATAGCCGGAAATCGAAATGGTGTTCCACTTGGGGAGAGCTTCGCGGCACCAGCCGAAAATATCGGTGACGATACGCATCGCGTGCTGCACGGGATAGATGTATGTGCCGCGGGCGATGTACTCCTTCAGGATGTCGTTCTGCGTGGTGCCGGAAAGTTTCTTGAGGTCGGCGCCTTGTTTTCTCGCTACCGCGACGTAGAGGCAAAGCAAAATCGCGGCGGTAGAATTGATGGTCATCGAGGTGGAAACTTTTTCGAGCGGTATCTGATCGAAGAGCAATTCCATGTCTTCGAGAGAATCGATGGCCACGCCGACTTTGCCGACTTCGCCAAGGGCCAGGGCATGATCGGAGTCCATGCCGATTTGCGTCGGCAAATCAAACGCAACCGAGAGGCCGGCCTGGCCTTTGCTTAACAGATAGCGATAACGCTTGTTGGATTCGGCGGCGGAGCCGAAGCCGGCGTACTGGCGCATGGTCCAGAAGCGGCCGCGGTACATCGTCGGGTAAATTCCGCGGGTGTAGGGAAATTCGCCGGGATAGCCCAATGCATCTTCCGGATTCCAATTGCCAAGGGATTCTTCGGAATACAGGCGCTCGACGGGAAGTCAGGAAAGCGTGGTGAATCGCGGTCTGCGTTCGGCGGGGGCGCTAGATTTGGCCTTGTGGTCGGACATGCGAAACCCGTTTCGGAGCGAAAAGAAAACTGGCTAGCTGCTAATCTGGCCCCTAAAGACTATAACTGCCGGGAGCGGCGAAAGGAACTGACGGCGAAGAGTACGAAAATCGCCGCGACGGCCACCGCCATGGCGATAAGCCAGTGCGCAACGTCGCGGGTCCAGGCCCTGAAGGCGGAATTCAGCCAGCCAAAGGCGAGCACGGCGAACATCGCGCCAACCACTTCGTGAAATATCTGCTTCACGGTGCGCCACAGGCGTCGAAAGCCGCGCGGTTCGCTCGGCGGCAATGCGGCTTGTGACGGCGTCGGCATCATCGCATTTTAACGCAAGATACGTGGATCCCCTCTGTCGACACCCGGCCAAAAGGACAGGTTCACGGGTATGGACAGATTGACGACAAGGAAGAGAAGCCAACTTGTATCGGTCCACCGGTAGGCCTAGAATCAGGATTGAAGTACTGGGGAGCCAGCCTTGCAACTCGACGATCATCTCAAAAACCTCTTGCGGGAACTCGGACATGCGATCAACGACACGGTGTCCGAATCCGACAGGATCACAGGGGCGATTGCAGGAGTGCGCGCGCATGGTTACGACATCGTTCTGAAGCTGGATGCGACGATCGGATTGGCAAAGCGCGATGGCCAAGCCGAGGACGGGCCGCGAATCACGAACCAGGACCGGCGTTTCCTGGAGTCGCTGCGCATTCAGGTGGACCAGGAATCGATGGACCAGGACGCGGACAAAAAAGCTGTGGCGAGACTCACCATGACGCCGCAGGACGTGCGATTTTTGAAGTCGCTGCGGATTGCCACGGACGACGGCGAATGAAAAGGACGATCCAACTCGCGTGCGCCTGCGCCCTGCTGATGGGCACGATGGAAGTTTCGCGTGCCGCGGCGCAGGATCCGATCGTGACGGCGCCGATCATCGTGGAGACTGCGGCTCCGATCATCATTAATGCGGTGAAACCCAAACCCAAATTCACCGGCCTGGCAAAGTTTGAGGGCACCGTGCTGAACGCCAACTCCGCGCAGATTACGCTGAAGGCCCTGGGCAACGACATGAGCATCCAGACTTTTCCGCTCAGCGAAGCAGCCTCCGCAAGAATGCAGCAGATCATTGATAAGGGCGGTTACCAGTACGGCGACAAGGTGAAGCTGGAATATGACCCGACCTCGCTGAGAGTTGTGAAATTCAAGGGCAAACCGTCGAAGTCCCTCTGATCCCGGAGGGTTAAATGTTGCGCCTGCCCGCAGTCGCCGGACAATTCTATCCGGCGGATCCCCGTGAATTGACCCACCTGATTCGGAAATTTACCGCGCCAGAGCCTGGAGCCAGCAAGGCGAGCGTGAGCGGCTGCCTCGTTCCCCACGCCGGATATATTTATTCCGGAGGGATTGCCGGAGCTGTGTTTTCGCGGATTATTTTTCCACCGCGAGTTCTGGTTTTGGGCGTGAGGCATTCTCCGATGGGCGAGGATCTCGCGATTCTTTCCGAAGGCGCATGGCGGACCCCGCTCGGAGATGTTTCGGTAGACGAAGCGCTCGCCCAAACGGTCAAGACGGCCTGTCCGGGTTTGAAGGAAGACAGCGTCGCTCACAGCCGCGAGCACTCGCTGGAAGTGGAACTCCCCTTTTTGCAAGTCCTCGATGCGGGCTTTTCCTTTGTGCCAGTGGCTGTGGGCACTCTGCGGTTCGATGATTTGCAGGCGCTTGGAATGGGACTTGCGCGGGTGCTGAAGGAAAGCCGGGAAGAAATTCTAATCCTCGCTTCGTCCGACATGAATCATTACGAATCCGACGAAATCACCCGGCTCAAAGATACGAAGGCGATTCAGCGCATGAAGGCCGTGGACGCCAGCGGCTTATACGAGGTGTGCCGCAGGGAGAAAATCTCCATGTGCGGATTGGGCCCCGCGGTGGCGTTGCTCACGGCGATGAAGGAACTTGGCGCGACGAGTGGTGAACTTGTGGGTTATGCGACTTCCGGTGATGTAAATGGCGACCGGAGTTCGGTGGTTGGTTATGCAGGAATGATTTTTGTATAGGCCGGCGTCCAGAAAACGCGCGAGTGGCTGGCTCTGCGGGGCGGGCCGGCCCCGCGAATTCATTCGGGGCGCAAAAGACGCGCTTGAAAGCCAGCGTTACATTTAAGGACTCAGAGAACAAACAGAACCACCACTATTGACCCGTCAATGCGGGTGGCCGCCTCCGCCACCTGAGGCGGATGGGTGTCCCGACGATCCAGCGGAGGAACCCGAAGCACTTCCGCCGCTTCGGCTGCCGCCTCCCCACGTGGAACCTCCGGAGGAGAAATTGCCACCTGAACTCGAAGAGCCTCCGCTGCGGGCCGGCGCGGGAACCGCGGGAGGCCGAGGAGGTGCCGCATCCCGGGCGGAAGAGGAAGTTGGTGCCTGCGGAACTGCTGGCGAACCTGGAGTGCCCGCCCTGACCGGCGAACGGGCCGACGTTTCTCCCCGGATTATTGCGCCAGTACTCGGGTTATTCGTAGGTTGTGCTCCATTACTGCGAGAGGTTTCCGCACGCAATTCATTTGTCGACGCTGCAGCCGGATTTGCGTTGTTGACGTAGCGATGCTCACGCGGATCATAAGAAATCGACGAATCGCGACCCAAAGTGACAACGCGGGTACCGGAGGCGCCGGCGACGACGGTGCGCGACACTCGGGACGGCGGAGCGCTGGCGGTGAGACTCGAGGAAATCACTTCCGTCGGGCCCTTCTTCAGGACAGCCCACTGTCCGGCCTCGGGCGCAAGGGTCGTATGAAGGACTTGTGAATTCTGGACAGGAAAGACTCCCTGGTTCAGGTTCAGCGCTGTCTTCCCAGATTTGTCCGCGGGATGCAGGGGAACGATTCCGAGCGTACTGCCATTGCGAAGCCACACAGCCGTCACTGGCCTGTAGTGAACAGGTCCGCCATAACCAAACCCGGTCGGCGCCCAGACCCAGCCGTATGCCGGCGAAAAAATCCAGCCGCCATAGTGATATGGCAACCAGCCCCACGGCGCGGAGCCGATAAACGTATTGCCGAAAAAGGGATCCTGAAACCAGCCGCCGTAACTGAATGGCGACCAGCCGAAGCTCATACCAAAAGGCCGCCAGCAATAGCCGTAGCCGCCCATCGGAAACCAGGAGCCGTAGGTGTAAAGATCGCCAAAGCCCGCCGAATAATCTGGCGAATTCACGTACTGCGAGGAATAGTTCGTGGCGGTCACCACGCTGTCAATGCGGCCGGAAACCCAGCGATCGAAATCGTCGGTCTCCGCCGCACGCCCGATCACTTCCTGGGCGGAATCACCAGCATGAACGGAAAAGGACTGGCCCTTCTCGAGTGGAGTGGATCTGCTGTTGCGCAAAACATTGGCGCGGCCCTTTTCAATATTTACCGTGCTGCCGTCGTCGAAATTGTCCAGGCGGAATGTCGCGCGCCCCGCGGCTTCCACGGTAAAGTCGCCGCCTGTGACGCTGAAATAGTCGCTGTTCGAAGGATTCACGTAGAAAGTGGAAGAGCCCTGTCGAAGCACAAGGCGGGTAATCCGATCCCCATCGCGCAAGGAGAGATCATAGAATTCCACGACGGTATTTGCCCCGAGAAACATCATCGCGCCATTCTCGAACTCAACCTCAGCGCGGCCATTATCTGTCGCAAGCACATAACCCTGGCGAATCGGCAGGTTTAATGGAGCCGCCTGCCACCCGGCGTTGGCATCGGTTAGGGGATCGTCGTGAAAGCTGGGGGCAAAACGCACGTCACCTTGAGCGAGGCTCAGCCGAATGATACGAGCGTGACTGTTGTCCGCAAAGGCGTTGGGGGAAAGCTCCAACGAAAAAGTAAATAGCGCGCAAATAAGCAGGAACACTCGGTGGGCCATGGCTAACCTCTCTCAGATGCGCGGGTCTATCTCGTTAGACGGTAACGAAGTCTGCCACGTTGCACTAAGAAAGAGAACAGAGAAAGGAAGAGAAAAGGGTTGAGGGGACACATAGTTGATGAAGTTCGAAGGTTTAGGCGACTCCATCGCGGATAAGCTCCGCGAATTGCACGTATAAGAAATTATGATTGCCAAGTTCTTGACAACAGAGCGCTTATCCAACTACCTTCACAAGCGCAGAAAACTCCACGTGTGTTGCAGGTTCCACAGGGCGGGTTTCTTCCTCGCAGCCTATGTGTGGCTGCGTCTGCAGGCAAGACGCTGGAAAATTCATAACGAAGTGAGAAGCCGTGAGTTTGAGGCAATTCTGGGGGTGGGGCATGTCGAAGTTCATACGAGTACTCATATTACTTCCTTTGATTCTTGGGCTTTTGGGCCGCAACCCGGCATTTGGCCAGGGCGGCGCCACCGGGGCCATCAGTGGAAGCGTATTGGATAGCAGCGGCGCGGAAATCGGAGGGGCGGACGTCCAGATCTTCAACTCAGCAACGGATGTATTGGTTCGGCGATTGACCACAGGCGAGGACGGCTCATTTGAGGCAGTCTTGCTGCCGCCTGCTACATACTTCGTGGTGGTGAATATGTCAGGTTTCGCCGAAGCGAAGGCTACCAACATCGAAGTGCGAGTGACAGAAACCACGCGGCTCACCATTCCGCTGAAACCCGGCACGGTGAGCGAGAAAATCGAAATATCCGCGCAGATCGCCAGCGTGGAGACCACCAACGCCACCGTCGGCCAGACGATCGGCACGGACACCGTGCGTGAACTCCCCCTCGCCACGCAGAATTACCAGCAACTCCTGACATTGAGCACCGGCGCGCAGAGCGACTTGAATGCCTCCGCGCAATTGGGCCGCGGCGTGGTGAAGATCTACGTTAACGGGCAGCGCGAAGACAACAACAACTACCTGATAGAAGGCATCAGCGCCACCGACTACAACGTGGCGCAAACGTATTACGTTCCGCTGCCGAATCCGGACGTGATCCAGGAATTCAAGGTACAGACCTCTCTTTATGACGCCAGCCAAGGGCGCAACGGCGGGGGCAACGTCAACGCAATTTTAAAGACAGGCTCGCGGGAACTGCATGGAGACGCCTACGAGTTTTTTCGCAACGACGTTCTCAACGCCAACGAATTTTTTCACAACGCTACCGGGCAGCCGCGTCCCCCTGTGAAGCAGAATATTTTCGGGGTCAGCCTCGGTGGGCCAGTCGTGAAGGAAAAACTCGGATTCTTCTTTGTCAATTATCAGGGGACGCGGCAGAGCAGCGCGCTTTCTCCGGGAACCGAGATCAACAACCCTGGCTTTCCCATCCTTCCCTCGGACCGCAATTCGGCCACCTTTCAGCAGGAGTTGGTCACCGATTTCAGCACGCCGGCGACGGCACCAACCACGAGCAATCCAGCCGGTTGCCCGGCGGTGCCCCTTGCCACTATCGATCCCGTGGTGTTGAACTTGTTGCAATTTAAAAGCAACCAGTTCGGCGCAACGACGGGCGGGTATCTGATTCCGTCTCTGCCCGGCACTCCGGGAGTTTCCGTGAATCCGAACACTTGCCAGGTCTCGATGAATAGCGCCCCCTTCGTATTCAGCAAGGCCGGGAAATACACCGACGACCAATTCACCACCAACTGGGATCGCGAATTCCGCGGCGGCCAGGACAAGATTGGCGTGCGCTTCTTCTTTTCTAACGCGGAATCGCTGCTGCCCTTCGGCGCGGGAGGCTTGCAGGCATCTCTCGGCGGCACCTTGGCCAGCAGCGTTGCCGCCACGGACCTCGATTTTCCATACGACATCCCGGTGAGCGCGCGGTTTTTCAGCGTGAACGAAACGCACCTGTTCAGCCCGTCCCTGGTGAACGATTTTCGGTTTGGATTGGTGCGCATCAACGACAGCCTAGTGAACGTGCCGCCTGTTACAGCTACGGATCTTGGAATCGTTCGTCCATCCAACAACATCACCGATTCGATCTATAAGTTCACATTCAACTCGTCCGGGTTTCAGATCGGGCCGACACCTCCCGCGAACCAGTACCAGATTCAGGACAATTACAACTTTGTAGACACCGTCAGCTGGGTCAAGGGTGCGCATGATTTCCGATTCGGCGGCGATGCCACCCGTGTCAACCTGGACAAGCAGTTTCCCCAGACTTTCAATGGCCAGTTGTTTTTCGTGAATACCCCGGGACTTACCGATTTCCAGAACTTCCTGCAAGGCTCACCGGCGGCCAGCTTTGGCGGCGGCGGCGTCTTCAACCACGAGTACCGGACCAACGATTTCGGCTTCTTCGCGCTCGACGACTGGAAGGCCACCAAGAACCTGACCTTGAATCTGGGCGTGCGGGTGGACATCAACGGAGCGTTCCACGACGACCTTTGCCACATCGGCAACATTGACGAAAATCTGGCGGCGGCAAATAAATACCCCATGGTTTACGGAGGTTGCGCGAACTCTCTGAACGTTCCGGGCTTGCAGGGCAGCGGAAACGACACCACGTACAACAACAATTATTCCAAGAATCTGGCGCCTCGCATCGGCATGGCCTATGACATCGGAGGCCACAATAAGACCGTGGTGCGGGCCGGCTACGGAATCTATTATGTCCGTGAAGATGTGGGGAGCGTGGACCAACTCTCATTCCAGGCGCCATTTCTGCCCATCACTTTCGGAGGCGGGACGCCGGGGTGCCTTGGAACGTACTTCTCGGCCACGCCGGCCGCAGGCTGCCCAAATCCAAATCCGAATGCCTTGCCAACGGCAGGCACTCTCAGCCCGAGTTTCATTCCTTGCCAGTCCGCATTCCAGGGATTTAATGGCGGCAACCCGGCCCAGGCGCCAATTTACGGTTGCGCAGCCGGAAGCCCGGGGAGCATCCCGACAGAGGGGTTGTTCACACTGGCGGTGCCCCGGCGATTCGTCTCCCCCAGCACCCAGCAGTGGAACCTTACGCTTCAGAGGGAACTGGGAAAACAGTGGATCCTGGAAGTTGGCTATGTCGGAACCCACGCCATCCACTTGCGTGAGACGCGGACGGACATTCCCGAACGCCTGGCCTCGCCCACGAGTCCAATCAACGTGACGGACGTATTTGGAAATTCGTACGCCATCACGACCAACACCATCGCAAACGGGCCGATCCGTTCCTCCAATCCACAAATCAACGGTTACAACGGATTCCAGATCTTCGACAATTCCGCTTACTCCCATTACCACTCGCTGCAGACGACGGTGTCTCGCCGCTGGAGCCACGGATATTTCCAGGGCGCCTACACGTTCTCCAAATCCACCGATGCCACGTCGAGCGGGAACACCGCATTCAATACCGCGTATAACAACGAATCCGACCTCCAGGCGTCGCGTGGCTTGTCGGACTTTGACCGGCCGCATCGCTTGTCCGTCAGCTACCGCTACGATCTGCCGTTCTTTTCGGGTGCGACCGGGTGGAAACGCGCCGCTCTCGCCAATTGGGCGATCAGCGGAATCACGATCATCCAGTCCGGAACACCGTTCACTGTGATCGATTCGGCCGCGGGCTCCGCCTTCGTCGGCCCGGGATACACCACCACCTTGACGGGGAGCATTGCACCCGGCTCGGCAATCTCGCAAGGATATACGGGCGGAGGCATCGGCAACGAGTTGGCTAACGGTTATTTGAATGGCGCAAACTTCACTCGCGCACCGTTTTTGTACTTTCCGTCCGGTGTGTGCACAGACCCGACCGGGAACACTTGCGTGACCGAGTTTGGAAACCTGGGCCGCAACACTTTTCGCGGACCGTACCAGCAGAACTGGGATTTCTCTCTTCAGAAGAATTTCCAGTTGACCGAACGATTTGGGCTCCGGTTCACGACGGACTTCTTCAACATCTGGAACCACGCCAACTTCGCGAATCCCTCGATAACGGACGTGGAGACGATTGCGACTTGCACTCCGGGCGTCAACGGTTGCCCGGCTAACGGCATCAATCCGAGCAGCCCGTTTGGCAAGATTTTCTCCACTCTCGGAACGCCGCGGTTGATACAGTTTTCTCTGCGGCTCGCGTTCTAACGAGGTTTCTAACAATCGATAGCTACAGGGCGCAGCGGTTTGCGTCCCGTTTCGCTTCGGCAGGCTTCCAATTTCAACAAGGTGGTATCATTTTCCTGCTATGGCAAAAATTGCGTCGCGTATTTCTCAATTGACGGGCGAAGGCGCCCTGGCTGTCTTCACCCGCGCGAAGGAACTCGAAAAAGCGGGCCACTCGATCATTCACCTTGAACTGGGCGAACCGGATTTCCATCCCGCGGCGCCCGTGGTGGATGCGTTGAGAGCGGCCGTTGCGGAAGGGCGCGACCGCTACGTGGCGACGCGCGGGATTCCGCCGCTGCGTTCCGCCATCGCAGAGTATCTGAAGCGCACGCGGCGGCTCGACGTTGCGCCCGAGCAGGTGCTGGTAGCCCCGGGCTGCAAAATGGCGCTGGCCCTCGCGATGATGAGCCTGATTGAGCCGGGCGACGAAGTGCTGTATCCAGACCCAAGCTTTCCGATCTATCCATCGTTCACGCGCGGCCTAGGTGCGAAGGGCGTTTCTTATGCACTGCGCGAGGAGAACAAATTTCAGCCGGACCTCGCCGAAATCGCCGCGAAAATCACTTCTAAGACCCGCGTGCTGATTTTCAATTCGCCGAACAACCCGACTGGTACCGTTTTTACGGAAGCTGCAATCGCCGGGATCGCCGAGCTTGCGAAGCAGCATGATCTTTGGGTGATCGCTGACGAAATTTACGCACGCATTTTGTTCAGTGGCGAATACAAATCGATCTGGGCCTTGCCGGGAATGGCGGAGCGCACCGTGATTATCGACGGCTTTTCGAAGTCGTTTGCGATGACCGGCTGGCGGCTGGGGTACGCGGTGGCGCAGAAGCACGTGATTGACGCGCTGGATATGCTGGTACTGAACACATTCACCTGCACTGCCGAATTTTCGCAGGTAGCGGCCATCGAGGCGCTGCGGGATTCCACGAACGCCGTACCGGCGATGGTGGAAGAGTACCGGAAGCGGCGGGACCTTTTTGTCGCGAAACTGAATCGCATTCCGGGCTTTCGCTGCCAATCCCCCGATGGCGCGTTTTACGCCTGGGTGAATATTGAGGAAACCGGCTTGCCGGCGGAGGAAGTGCAACGGGTGCTGCTGGAGGAGGCGGGAGTGGCGGGAATCGCCGGGGCGGCTTTCGGCGTCGAAGGGAAAAATTATCTGCGATTTTCGCTGGTCAGCGCGACGCACCAACTGGAAGACGCGCTGGAGCGGATCCAGAGGGTATCGTCCCGCTGGCGCGCCGCAGTCGCGCGATAACGAAAACAATTATTCGGATGGCTGGGAATTTGAACTCTCTCCATCCCTGATTTGTGGAGACGCGGAATGCTGAAAACTGCAATGCGACTCTCAGCTGGAATTTTGTTAGCGGCCGGAATTGTTTCCTCCGCGTTCGGCCAGGCGAAGCCCTATCCCTCCGCCGACGTTCAAAAAACTTACGAACGCTTGTTGAAGGAAATCGACAAGATTCCGATGTACGACAACCACGCGCACCCGGGGTTTGCCGACGACAGCGACGTAGACGCGATGGCCTCGCCGCCCGACGAGAGCGCGACGCTTCGCCTCCGCGACGACAATCCGGAATTCGTGGCGGGCGCGAAAGCCCTCTTCGGCTACCCCTATGACGATTTCAAGCCGGAGCACGCGAAGTGGCTGGCGGACAAGAAATCCGCGGCGGAAAAAGCCGGGGGCACAGCGTACTTCGACGCCCTCCTCGACAAACTGAACGTGGGTGTCTGCTTGGCGAACCGCGCGATGATGCCGGCTTATCTAGATACCAAGCGGTTTCACTGGGTGTTTTTTGGCGACTCGTTCTTCTATCCCTTTGACAATCATGATCAGACGGCCAGCACGCCGGACATGGGCGTCTACATTCCGCTGCAGGAGAAAATGCTTTCGCGTTGGAAGAAGCAGGAAGGCGTTGACGCGCTGCCCGCGGACCTGGCCGGATACGTCGAGTTCGTCCAGAAAACGATGGAAGACAATCAGAGGCGCGGCGGCGTGGCCATCAAGTTCGAAGCGGCGTATTTCCGCACGCTGCATTTTAACGACCCGCCGGTCGAAAAGGCCGAACCGATCTACAACAAATATCGCGCCGGCGGCGTGCCAACAGCCGAAGAGTACCGGATTTTCCAGGATTATATTTTCCGGCGGATCATTGACGAGGCGGGAAAACTGCATTTGCCGGTGCACTTTCACTCTGCCGTGGGGATTGGCGACTACTTCAGCCTGCGAAATGGCAATGTGCTGAACCTGGAAAATGTGCTGCGCGACGCGCGTTACAGGAATGTGACCTTCGTTCTGTTGCATGGCGGTTGGCCCTACGAACGCGAAGCGGCCCTGCTGACCGCGGTGAAGAACGTCTACCTCGATACTTCGTTGCAGTCGGAAATGCTTTACCCCTCGCAGTTCAAGCAGGTGCTGAAGCAATTCCTCACGCTCTATCCTGACAAGATGATGTATGGTTCGGATTCGTTTCCCTTCAACGACGCGCTGGGCGCGGAAGAGAGCATGTGGCTGGCGGCGCGCACCAATCGCACCGCGCTTGCCGCGGCGCTTGCCGAACTGGTGGACGAAGGCGCGTTCAACGAAACGAAAGCTTTGGAATTGGCGCGCAACTATCTGCACGATAATGCGGCGCGCCTTTATGGAGACTTGAAACAATGAGCGAAAAAAACGAATGCAAATACATCCCCTGGAAAGATGTCGAACGGGAAAAGCTGAACGACCTGATCGACCGCGAAATGGTCGTCGGCAACAAGCTGATGCTGGCGCGCGTGTTCCTCAAGAAGGGCGCCCACGTTCCCAAGCACCAGCACCACAATGAGCAGGTGACCTACATCCTGGAAGGCGCGCTGAAATTTGCAATCGACGGAAAAGAGATTGTCGTCCACGCCGGGGAAGTGCTCTGCATTCCCTCCAACATGCCCCACGAGGCCTGGGCGCTCGAAGATACGCTCGACCTGGACGTATTCGACCCGCCGCGCGAAGACTGGCTGAACAAGACGGATTCGTATCTCCGGCACGATGTCCCGATGCGCTAAGCGACAGCCGGCCGCGCAAACAATTCTGTGACAGCGGAATAATAGAGCTAGCTGTGTAAGCTCAGCGGACTATTTCGGTGGGCAAGCTTAATTTGCTATCTTCTGCCGGGATTTGAACTGCTAATTGCATTTCCTGCCGCATCTAAGAATTGCAGGCTGGGTGTGCCATCGGCCAGCACGCGCAGTTGAATCCGTGTTTTACCGTTCTTGTCTCTCAGGTCGATTCCAACGCTTCCGTCACTGGCGCGTCCAAGCACCATTCGTTTTGTGTCGTAGGCGGGATGAGCCGAAAAATACTGGCTCCAAGCAGCATCCTGCCGGTCAGCGGGCAAGCTCATAATTCGGGCATAAGCTTCTCGCTTATCCGCGACGGGATAGTCTCCCTGGTCCGCGATGGTGATCTGGGAAAACTTTTCATTCCCCTCGCGGCCCGCATCAATGGCGAAGATTTGATTTTCTTCATACTGATCCAGGCTCAGATGGCCATGATTTTGAATTGATCCATCCGGCTGTTGGCCGGCGCCCCAGATCAACCCTCCTTGCTCCGTGCCTTCCTCGCTCATGAACAGCATTCCCGCGGCATCGGTCCTGTCCGGGCGAGGGTACTCCTTGCCTCTCATCCAACCCGAGGGAAAATCAGCTCGATTCGATATTGTCAGGCGAACCGTCCCATCCGGCTCAACGATATTGATACGCCGCGCGGTGACGATTCCCACGCGCGGATTTCTTGCGAATCGAACCAGAAACAGCGCCATCAAAAGCACGGCCACGGTTAGCGTCAAACAGTAAGCCAGCAGGAATCGAGGCGAAGTCAGAAATTGCATGCGGTGTCCTCCTCAGAGGGTTCCGAGCTTCTCGACTTGCGAATAACCTCCGCAAAAAGTTTCGATGAAGTGGTTTTGTCGAATCGCTCGAACCGAAAACGAGTAATGGTGCTCAGCGCCGAAGGGGCCGGGATGACGCCGAGCATCAGGGGTTGCTGACGATTACCAGATCTTGCAGGCCTTCTCGCGGACCATCGCGTCGCCTTTCTTGCAGCCGAAGGCCTTTGCGAAAACCTCCAGGTTGGAGATCGGCCCGTTCCCCCGGAAACGCGCCAATGGATGGGGGTCGGTGTTGGTTTGCAGGCGAGCCGCTTCCTCGCGCTGGTTCGTGCCCCACACCTGCGCCCAGCCGAGGAAAAAGCGCTGCTCCGGCGTGAACCCGTCAATATCCTTCGGGCGCTTCCCCTCGATGGATTTTTCGTACGCCGCGTAGGCAATGCTCAAGCCGCCGAGGTCGCCGATGCTTTCCCCGAGAACGAGTTTTCCGTTCTGGTGCAGACCGGGTTCCACCTCGTAGCTGTTGAATTGGTCCACGATGCACTGGCCGCGCTCGTCAAAATTCTTCCGGTCATCCGCCGTCCACCAGTTCCGCAAATTTCCCTTCCCATCGAATTGGGAACCGCGGTCGTCAAACCCGTGGCTGATTTCGTGCCCGATCACGGCGCCCATACCTCCGTAATTGACGGCGTCGTCGGCTTTGGGGTCATAGAACGGCGGCTGAAGAATCCCCGCCGGGAAGACAATTTCGTTGAAGGTGGCGTTGTAGTAGGCGTTCACCGTCGGCGGCGTCATCCCCCATTCGGAGCGGTCCACCGGCTTGCCAATCTTCGCGAGGTCGCGGTTCTCTTCAAACTCATCGCTGCGGCGCACGTTGGCGAGATAGGAGCCGCGATCGATGGTGAGCTTCGAATAGTCGCGCCACTTGTCGGGATAACCGATCTTCACGTTGAACGCTTGTAGCTTGTCCAGCGCCTGCTTCTTCGTTTCCGGCCCCATCCAGGCAAGCGTGGGGATGTCAGAGCGCAGCGCGGCGATGAGATTGTTCACCATCTCCTTGGCGCGCGCCTTGGCTTCTGGCGGAAAATATTTCTGCACATAGACTTCGCCGAGCGCCTCGCCGAGATTTTGATTGACGGATTGCGCGCAGCGTTTCCAGCGGGGTTGCAGTTCCTTGGTGCCGGAAAGTTGCCTGCCGTAGAATTCAAAATTTTCCTGCACAAAAGCGTCGGACAGGGCCGGCGCGGCGTTGTGGATCACATGCCACCGCAAATAGACTTTCCAGTCGGCGACTGGCGTCGCACTCAACTGCCGATCAAGTTCCTTGAAGAAATCCGGCTGCCCAATGTTGATCTCGCCAACCGATGGTGAGCCGACGGCTTGCATGTAGCCTGCCCAGGACCAGTCCGGGGTCAGGCCCCTGAGTTCCGCAATCGTCATCTTGTTGTAATTCTTTTCCGGATCGCGAAGTTCAACACGAGTGCGTGAAGCCCTTGCGAGCGAAGTTTCCAGCGCCATCACCGTTTTGGCTTCGGCGGCGGCCTTCTCGGGGGCATCACCGGCAAGCTCAAACATTTTTGCAACGTGCTTGACGTAGCCCTCGCGCAATTGCTTCGAATGGTCGTCCTCGCGCAGATAGTAATCTCGGTCCGGCATTCCCAGTCCGCCCTGACGGGCGGTGGCAATCATCTGCGAACTGTTCTTGAAATCCGGGACAGAGCCGAAACCGAAAGCGACATTATCCGCTTGGCGATGAAGCCGCGCGATCTCGGAATCCAGCCCCTTGCGATCCTGGATTGCCTCGACCTCGGCCAGTTCGGCAACGAGGGGTTTCAACCCCGCTGCTTCGATCGCAGAGGTGTCCATGCAGCTGGCATAGAAATCCCCGATCTTTTGGTCGTTCGATCCGGCGACGGCTTTCGAATTGGAGGCGCTCTCCAGAATCGTGCGCATGCCGGCCAGATTTTTGTCCCGCAATTCCGTAAACGTCCCCCAAGTGGGATATTCGGCGGGGATGGGATTCGCCTTCATCCAGCCGCCCATGGCGAACTGATAGAAGTCGTCGCAGGGCTTGCAGGTTTTGTCCATATTCGAAAGCGAAAATCCCCACGGTGCATCTCCGGCGGCCCTGGTGGCCGAGCCGGCAAAAACGGTCAGAACTGCACAACAGGCAACGATCGAAAGTAAGAGAAGCACTCCTGCGGAACGGCCGTATTTCATGGTAGACCCCTATTACTAATGGATGGACGAACGCGTTGTCGTACTGCGGAGGTCGAGTCTATCAGAACAACCTTGGGACCGCATCTGCATCGACTATTCCGTGGCAGCGCTGTCTACCGGTTGGGCCCGAAGCAATTCGGTCAACACTTGCGGAACGATCTGAACCAGGAAGCCGCGGTGTCCCCCGTTGATATAAATGGATGGAAGCGCCAGGATGCTGCGCTCAACGTACACCGGCAAGAGTTTCCGGGTGCCAAACGGAGAAGTGCCACCCACCTGGTAACCGGTGTGGCGCTGCGCAGCCTCCGGCTTGCAGGGCTCCACTTTTTTCACGCCAATCTGCCGGGCGAGATTTTTCAGGCTCACCTGGCGATCGCCGTGCATAAGGATGATCAGGGGCTTCGCGTCCTGGTCCTGCATCACCAGAGTTTTTACGACCGAATGCTCGTCGACGCCCAGTTGCCGCGCGGACTCCGCCGTGCCTCCATGCTCGACGTAGTTGTAGAGATGCTCGGTGAAGCTGACGTTGTTCTGGCAAAGAAATGACGTCGCCGGAGTTCCCGGGGCCTGTTCCTTGCGAGCCATATAGAGGAAAACCGAAGCGTACTATTGCTTGGCAGGCGAACTCAGCGGCGGCAGGTAGTTCTTTGTGTATTTCGCCGTGTCCACCAGCTGCCACTCGCCGTGGATTATGCCCTCGCGGATTTGCGCTGGCGTCTTGCCCTTGCGTGTCTGCTCGTAGGAGTAGAAATCCTCCTTCTGGCAGATATCGCACTCGGAACCGTGGCGGCCGGCGAAACAATCGAGCAGGCTGCCATGCCCCTGGCTGCGGTCGCAGTGGCAATAGCAGGGTTGCTGGTAGAGAACCTTTTTCACGCGGCCGGCAACCACGTACGCGTTGAAGGTCTGAATGTTGGTGAAGAGCGAAGCTTCCATCGTCGGCGGCAAAGCGTCCTTCGGAGCCTGGGCGTGGAATGCTGGCGTGGGTTCGTCCGGGGATGGGGCACCGTGTTGCATGCCTGGCATTTCTTGCGCGGGGGAGGCAGCGAACTGTGGAAGCACCAGCAATCCCGCCGCGGCGGCCAGCAGGAAGCCGGCGACCAGTATTTTGTGAAACTTCACCATGGGCACCTCTTTTTCCTTGCGAGCAGAAGCTCTCTCCACTCTACGTCGGCTTATCGTCTTTTTCCAGCGGCGTGCTCCAATTGGTAAGCGCGAGTGATTCGGAGCAGCATTGTTTGCCGATTGAGCAGCGCTCAATTGGACGCGTCCGGGGACCGTCCATCTTATGCGGAAGCGTTGCGGGAACTCAGGGTCGAGTTCCAGGCAGTAAGGATCTTCGGATCTACGCTTCCCAGGTGTGCATCGGTGCCGGTTCTTTCCGGCGCAGTCCAGCGCCAGACGGCGGCTCCAAGCAGACCCGCATCGCGGCACTGGGTTAGCGATGGTCTCAGTGAATAGCCGGAGCCTTCGTCGTCCGCGGCAGGAAGTTCTCCCAGCCACAACGGTTTGTCGAGGAGAGAGAGGCAGGCGAGTTGCTTGGCAAGGCTGGATTTTCCAGAAGGGTCCTGCACGGGATAATAGTGCGCCTGGTAAAAATCCAATCCAAGCTCACTCCACGCGCGAACCCAGGTGAGGCTCGCTGAGCCAAGAGTCACGGGTACGACGGCGAATTCATGAACCGCTTGCACGATTTCAGAGGCAAACGCGCGAAAATCCGCAAAATGCATTTTCGCCGCGGGTTGCCGGTGGAATTCACGGATCGCCCATTCCGGCTCATTGGCGATCTCCCAAGCGAAAAGCGCGGAGTGTTCCCGAAATTCGCGAAACAACGGCACCAAAATTCGTTGCAGAAACGCCTCGCGCCCGGCGGCAAATTGCAGCACCTGTTCGTTGGCATGTTCAGCCGGCTTCCCCGTGCGGTCCTGAAGCCACAGGTAATCGAACAGAGAGAAGCAAAGTTTTAACTCGCTGCGCTTCGCAAGCTCGAGCACGGCCCTGACATCGGCGAACAAAAATTCGTCGGGGCGCGTCGGGATGCCCTTTTCCGCTCGGAAGCCGCCGCGTCCGTCCCCGAACAGAAACCAACGAACCACGTTTGCGCCGCAATCGCGAATGCGCGCGAACTCCTCCGCAACCCTCGTAAGATTTTCGGAAAGCGATACTCCGCGGTGCCCCGACGGGCTCACACCGAAGTCTTCGGCATAATTTGCCCACGGATAGTTGACGCCGAGGAAAAATGGTTGGTTCGTCATGGCGGCTCTGAAATACTGCCTGTGACTAGCGAATCGAAATCGTCTTGGCGGATTGCTCGCGCTCCGCGGCGGCAGCGCGCTCGGCCAGGTGCTTTTCGCGCAGGTGACGCTGAACGCGACGGCCCCACGTGCGGATAAACGTATAGTTCAACGCCCCGCCAATGGCGGAGCTGGCGAGCGGCACCATGCGGCCCACCCATTTTTCCGCGCTTTCTTCTCCGATGCGCAGGGCCAGGCGACCCGCGATACGCGGGGCCAACCGCTCCGCGATCTGTTTCTCCGCAAGGTCCTTGCCAAGATCAATGCCCGCCGCTCCGGCCGCAGCCAGCCACATCTGGACGCGGCGTTCGGATTCGCGTTCTTCGAATCCATAAAGCAGACAAAGCCGCTGGATCAGCCGCAGAGCAATAATTGTGAGCAGGCCGGCATCCGGAAGTATGGTGATCATGCCGCCCAAGCCGAAACCCGCGCCTTGCGCCAGTGCAACGCGTTGCGCATTGTGAATCAAACGCTCCGCAATGGCATCCAGCTGTTCAATGGGAACATCCCGCATGCGGCCGAAGTGCGGAATCCAGAGATTGTGCTTGTCTGCAAGATATTGACGGAATTCGTCGGGATCGATTTCTACCGAGCGCAAGCCGCGCAGCACCCCAAAGCGCAGGAATCGCCCAACGGTCCGGCGGGCGAGCGACTTGGGTAACTTCCCCATAGCCTTAAGCATCCTATGCCGGTTGGATGCGGTCAAGCGGCCCCAGGCCGTGGAAGGCTCCCGGCAGCGATGTTGACCAGCCGGAAGCATCGGGACCCGAGTTCTACTTGACGCGGAAACGATTTTCGGTAAACTGCATTTTTCCTATGGCGACCATTGCTACCTATCTGCCGACCGAAGTCACTGTGGACCTGGAGTACCCGCAGCGGGAGGCGGCATTTTTCTACGGATTGTTCCTGCGGGGGCATTCCGCGGACAAGCTTCGCCAGGACATTGAAGTTCCGCCAGCCGTCCTAGCCAAATGGCATCGCGAGGCCGAACGCGAACCCCAGTTGCGCGACGTTTTCTCCCGGATGCTCGAATACCGGCGCCATGTCCTAGCTATCTTTGACACCCTGGTCGGCTCCGAAGTCCAGAACCACCGCCTCCAATAACACTCCGGTTTTCCGCAAAGCCCCCCTGTTGAGGCAACGCCAATCCCTCTTTCCGGCGTCTAACCGGCATCAGAGGGGTAAATGTCCTTGAATGAACGACATTCCGAATTGACGTCTCAGGTGCACGGGTTTAGAATTCAGTGTCCCTAAAGGTGTCTCTATGCACATGATGTTTCGCAAGGTTTCCGCCAGCCTGACTGCATACGTATTGTTGCTGCTCCCTGTCGCCGGACAACAGGCACAAGCTCCCGATCCCAACCCTCCAGCTCCAGTTCAAAATCAAAAGCTCACCAAAGATCAGAAGCAGAAGATGAAGAAAACCTTGAAGGAGCTCGACAACTCCTTCAAAACCTGGCTGAACGAGGATGTGATTTACATTATTTCTCCGGAAGAGCGGACCGCTTTCCTGCAGCTGGAAACAAACGAAGAGCGCGAACAGTTTATCGAGCAGTTCTGGCTGCGGCGCAGCGCCAATCCGGACATGCCGGACAACGATTTCAAGGAAGAGCACTATCGCCGGATCGCTTACGCCAACGAGCACTATGCCTCTGGAATTCCGGGTTGGAAGACCGACCGCGGCCGGATTTACATCATTTGGGGCGCCCCCGACGAAATCGAATCGCACCCGACCGGCGGCACTTACGATCGCCCAATGGAAGAGGGCGGAGGCTCCACCACAACGTATCCTTGGGAACGCTGGCGGTATCGGTATCTTGAAGGTATTCAGGAAAACGTGGAACTTGAGTTCGTCGATCCCAGCGGTTCAGGCGAGTATCACTTGACAATGGACCCCTCCGAAAAAGACGCGCTCCTCTATGTTCCTGGCGCCGGCCTCAGCATGATGGAATCGATGGGCTTGGCTTCCAAAACCGACCGGTTCACGCGCTCAGACGGCACTCACCTTCCCACCTCGCTTGGAGGAACGCCCGCGAGCTTGAACGAGTTCACGCGCCTGGAACTTTACGCCAAGGTCCAGCGGCCGCCCGAGGTGAAGTACAAGGACCTGGAAGCGTTGGTGACCTCTCGCATGGTCCGCGACCAGTTGAAGTTCAACTACCGGACGGATTTCCTGAAGGTGACCAACGACACGGTGCTCGTGCCCGTCACCGTCCAGGTGCCCAACAACCAGCTTCAGTTCAAGAATAAAGATGGGGTATACACCGCGCAGCTCAACATCTTTGGGCGCGTCAGCACACTGACCAATCGCGTCGTGCAAACATTCGAAGACTCCGTTACGCGGGATTATCCGGAATCACTCTACAAGCAGTCCATGAAGCTCTCTTCTATTTATCAAAAATCCTTGCCGTTGCGCCCGGGATTGTATCGCCTGGACCTGGTGATCAAGGACGTGGATAGCGGCAATGTGGGCGCGGTGAATACGCGGCTTGCGGTTCCCCGCTATGAGGATGAAAAACTCGATGCCAGCACGTTGATCCTTGCGGATCAGATCGAGCATGTGCCGGCCAAGCAGATCGGTACCGGTCAATTTGTGCTCGGTTCGTCGAAAGTACGGCCGCGGCTGGATGGGGACTTCACGACCGCCGACAAGCTCGGCATCTATCTCCAGATTTACAATTTGAAGGGCGACGAGAAAACCCACAAGAGCAACGCCAGTTTTTCCTACACCGTGAAAAAGGGCGACCAGCAGGTGATGCAGTTTAAAGAGTCGTCGACGGACATGAAGCAGACCGGCGATCAGGTTACCATCGAGCGGCTTTTGCCGCTGGCCACGCTGACTCCGGGGAAGTATACTCTGGAAGTTAACGCGACAGACTTGCTGTCCAATGTCTCCATTTCGCGTTCTGCGGAGTTCAGCGTGAAAAATCCGGTGGATCAGAAGACTGCGGCGAACGTCACGCCTGGGAGGTAATTGAGTGAAGCACGGCGCCCTCCTGTGCCTCGGAGTACTGTTTGGCACAGCTCTGGGTGTGAGTTGTGGCGCACCATCCGCTTCGGCGCAGTCCAATAATAAAGCGCCTTCAAGCCTCGGAAAATTATCCGGTTTGGTCCGCGATTCCGGCGGAGTGCCTCAACTGGGTGCCACCGTCGCCGTTCTCTCGGAAGCGCCCGGGGCCGCGGCCACGTATTTGTTTCTCACCAACTCCGAAGGCGTCTTTAACGGTGAAAAGCTTGCTCCCGGCTCTTACACGCTGCGCGTAACACTGGCGGGTTTTCTTCCCTTCCTCGAAAAGCACATCCAAGTTTCCCCGAACCTGACGACCACGATTCGAATCCAGCTCGAGTCCATGTTTGCTTCGATCGAACAGCTCCGCAGGCCGCCAACCGCCACCGCGGCAGAGGCCGACGATTGGAAGTGGGTTCTGCGATCCGCATCCGGATTGCGGCCCGTTTTGCAGTGGAACGACCCAGATCCCTCGGGAAACATCACTTCCTCGATCATTGTCGAGCAGAATGTTCATCGGCCATTGGGGCTCGTCGCGTTGACGGATGGTGCGCGACGCCCGGGCTCCATCTCTAACGTTGCGGCCGCTCCCAGCACCGCCTTTGCGTACGACCAGAAAATAGCAGGCTCGAACCACATTGTTTTTGCCGGGCAGATCACGCCGGATGACGAGTCTCCGGCAGGCGGAATTGCCACTGTCTGGCTCCCAACAGGTTCAGCGGAAACCGGTCCATCCAGCACGATGGTGCTGCGCGAAGCAAAACTGGGGATGAACGGCTTGACATTTCGCGGCGTACGCGTGGAACAGAACGAGACGCTCGCCCTCGGAAATCGGTTTCTTGTGCGCGCGGGCGGAGAATACGTTCTGGTTGGGCTGGGAGCGCCGGCCTCTGGCCTGCGCGCGCGTGTGAAGTTGGAGACCCGCGTCACCTCGAAGTGGTATGCGGACGCGATCTATGCCGCGCTGCCGAATGGCACCACTCCCAACGATGCCCTGAACGCCCAATTGGAACGAATGGATGCTCCCGGCGTGCTGTCAGACGCCCTAAACCAATTGGACACCTTTCCCGCATTGCTTCTTCGCGGAGGCCGGCCCGTTTTAGAGAGCGGTCGCCATGAAGAGTTGGCTGCAGAGAGGAAAATTGGAAGCCGCGGAGTTTTCCAAATCGCCGGTTTCCACGACGACTACAGTCACGTTGCCCTCTTCGGACGCGGCAACAGCTTGCCCCCGGAGGAGTATTTCCAGGACTTCTTCTCGAAAGGGTTTGCCTACGACGGCGGCTCGTCGAGCGATTGGGGCGGCCGTGTTGCCCTTCGGGAAAAGATCAACGATGAGTTGGAACTGACGGCGATTTATGCCTTTTCCGGCGCGCTGGTTCCGGTGGCGGAAATGGATGGCGGGTTGCGCGATGGCTTGCGCACGGCCCAACGTCAATCGGTGGCCACCAAAATTACGGCGCGTGTACCGCAGACGGGAACCCACCTGACCGCCGGCTATAAATGGATTAGCGATACTGCACTTTCCAGGGTCGATCCCTACGGTGAGGCTGCTTATCAGGTCAGTCCCTACCTGAACATCGGCATACGGCAACCCCTGCCAAGAATACTGTTCGGACGCTGGGAAGCGAGTGCGGAATGCGACAACCTCCTCGCCCAGGGTTATTTTTCCTTGAACACACGGGATGGCCAAATCCTGCTTGTTCCCGCATTTCGAAGTTTTCGGGGTGGAGTGAGCCTTCAGTTTTAGTTGATTGCGCGCCTCCGTAAATCCGTATCCGCCCTACTGTAAACAGGATACCCTCGTTTCAGGAGAAGGGGTACCCATTTAACTTCTTTTTTTAGTGTGCGTTAGAGAGGACGAAATCTACTAAAGATTGGAAGGCGAGTTGCAGAAATTGAGCTAAAGTAAGGTGCGAGCATTTTGAGCTTGCGATGAGACAAAATCTCCGCGTTCGGGTAGGGGCCGTCGTGCTGGCGTTAGCCACGCTGGCTGCGGTTGTCTTTGGCTGGCTGAATTTCCTCCAACGCTCGCGTTACGACCAAGTGGACGACGGGGTTGCGTGGTCCGACGCACCCGCTGGCGTGGAAGCCTGGAAAATCGCCCCGGATTCGCCGGCCTCCGTCGCGGGGATTCACCCCGGCGACATACTGCTGGCCATCAACGATGTCCCGGTTCCAAAAGCCGCGCATGTGGCGCGGCGACTGTATCGAGCAGGGTTGTGGACGCAGCTTCGCTACAAGCTGGAGCGAAATGGCGAGGAGTTTGAAACCCGCCTGATCACCACGCCGCCGCACAAGCCCATCAGCGTTGAAAATTACTTGCGCGTTGTCGGCCTGCTGTATCTCTTTATCGGCTTGTTCATTTTTGCGCGGCGGTGGAACGCGCCGCGCGCGGTGCATTTTTATGTGTTCTGCCTGGTCTCGTTTGTTCTGTACTCCTTTCAATACAGCGGCAAGCTGGACACGTTCGATCTGGAAGTGTACTGGGCCAGCGTTGCCGCTCGATTGCTGGCCCCGGCGCTGCTGCTGCATTTCGCGCTTGTCTTCCCCGAGCGCCCGGAGTCGCCGCGAAAATCGCTACTGAAATTCGCGGCCGTGTACGCTCCCGCCTTGGCCTTGTTGATGGTCCACATCCTTGCGGCGATCAACGCCCTGGGATTTGTGCCGACGACGCGATCGCGTGTGGAACTGGATCAATTGGAGGTCGGCTTCCTGGGCTTTTATTTCCTCGCCGCCGGCCTCAGCTTCAATCTAAGTTACCGACGCTCGCGTTCCGGCGTTCTGCGGCAGCAGTTGAAATGGCTGACCGGGGGAACGCTGGCGGGCAGTTTGCCGTTCACCGTGCTGTACATCCTCCCATACATATTCGACGCCGGCGTCCAGCCCTGGATGCAGTTCTCCGCGCTCAGCCTGGTGCTGATCCCGTTGTGCTTCGGATACGCGGTCATCCGTTACCGCCTGATGGACGTCGACATCATCTTCAAGCGCGGCCTGGCGTATACCGCGGCCACCGCCGCCGTGGCGGCGGTTTACTTTGGCCTGGTGGCGCTGATTGCGGAAATTTTCCACGCGCAGACAAGCGGACCTGTTGGCGGCATGATCGCCATTGTTGTGGCGGCATTCCTCTTCCAGCCGTTCCGTGAAGGCATTCAGGCCCGGCTTGATCGTTTCTTTTACCGCGACCGGCTCGACTACCGCCGCACCCTGATTGAGTTCGGCCGGACACTCACGAATGAAGTGCGCCTGGAACCCATGCTGGGTTCGGTGATGGATCGCGTTTCCCAGACCCTGCTTGTCGACCGCCTCGCCATCTTCGTGGAAGATTCGCAGAATCCCGGTGATCTGCGCCTGGCGCGTTCGATGGGGGTGCGACTGAGCGAGCGGCTGGACTTGGGCTTTTTGAAATCGGCCACGCCAGAGCTGGCTAACAACACGATTTTCTTCGAGTCTTCGCGCAGTGTCCCCGACGTAGCGGATTCCGTACGGCGCACCATCGAACAACTGGATCTCAACTACTTCATCCCTTGCCGGATTCGCGAGCGCACCGTCGCTTTCCTCGGGCTCGGCAAGACGGTGGACGGAGACTTCCTTTCCAGCGATGACGTTGAACTGGTGCAGACCATCGCCGGATATCTGGCCATTGCGTTGGACAACTCCCAGTTGTACACGTCGCTGGAACAAAAGGCCTTCGAGGTGGCGCGGTTGAAGGATTTCAGCGAGAACATCGTCGAATCGCTGAATGTGGGTGTTTTGGCCGTGGACCTCTATGGCTCGGTCGAAGCCTGGAACAGCCGCATGGAACAGCTGTTTCAAGTTTCCCGGAACGATGCGGTCGGTCAACCCCTGGCCGGCTTGCTTCCGGTCGACCTGGTCCAGGAAATTTCCAGCCGGGGCGATGCCGAGCAGGTTACCGGCATCTACAAACAAAGACTGCAGCACCAGGGGCAGTCCATGGTGGTGAACGTTTCCATCACGCCGCTGGTGAGCAAGTCCGGAGAGCGCATCGGGCGCCTTCTGCTTTTTGACGATGTAACGCAGCGCGAGCGAATGGAAGAGCAGATGTCGCAGACCGAAAAACTCACCTCGCTGGGCCTTTTGGCTGCCGGCGTCGCACACGAAGTCAACACCCCGCTGGCTGTGATTTCCAATTACATTCAAATGCTGGCCAAGCAGATGCCAGAAGGCGATCCGCGGCAGTCCATTATCGAAAAAATCGTGAAGCAAACTTTTCGGGCCAGCGAAATCGTCAACAACCTTTTAAATTTTTCGCGCACCGGTCCGAGCGCCCTGGCCGATGTGGACGTCAACCGCGTGGTGGAAGAAACACTCTCGCTGGTCGCCCATCCGCTGAAGACTTCGCAAATCCAGGTGGTGAAGCAACTCACCGACGGCCTGCCCGCCGTGCGCGGCTCCGCCAACAAATTGCAGCAGGTTTTCCTGAATCTCTTCCTGAATGCGCGGGACGCGATGCCCACGGGGGGCATCCTGGAAGTTCGCACTGGCGCCCACAACGGCAGTGTGGAAATCGAAGTGGCCGACACGGGCAACGGGATTCCCCGCGACCACATCCATAAGATATTCGACCCGTTCTTTACGACTAAACCCGGTGGCCGCGGCACTGGCCTCGGTTTGTCCGTGAGTTACGGGATCATCAAAGAACATGCCGGCAAGATCGATGTGCGCTCCGCTCCCGGGCGAGGAACATCCTTCCATGTTGAGTTTCCGGCCGTGAGGAACGCAGTTCATGCCTAAAGGCTCGATTCTGGTTATTGACGACGAAGCGGAAATCCGCGAAGGGCTCGAACTCCTTCTGAAGACGGAGGGGTACCACGTGTCCATGGCGGATACCGGGCAATCCGGACTTCTGCGCCTGGGAGAACAACCCTACGACCTGCTGCTTCTGGATGTGAGTTTGCCCGACCGCAACGGCATCGAGTTACTGAAAGATATCCGGCGGCAGGATCCCCATCTCCCCATCGTTCTCATCACCGCTTATGGCTCCATCGAGATGGCGCGTGCTGCCTTCAAAAGCGGCGCGATGGACTACATCACCAAGCCGTGGTCCAACGATGAATTACTGGCGCAGGTGGCGCAGGCCGTGGAGTCGCACCGCCTTCGCGAGGAAAACGTCCAGCTCAAGCGCGCGCTGAAGCAGCGATTCAATTTCCCCAACATCATCGGCAAAAGCGAGAAAATGCTCACGCTGTTTGATCTGGTCGCGCAGGTGGCGCCATCCAGATCAACAGTGCTCATCAGCGGAGAGAGCGGCACGGGAAAAGAGTTAATCGCCAAGGCGATCCATTCCGCTTCGACGCGCGCCGACCGCGCCTTTGTTCCGGTGAACACCGGCTCGATTCCCGTCGACCTTCTGGAATCTCAACTGTTCGGCCATGTGAAGGGAGCATTCACCAGCGCCGTCGCCTCCAAGAAGGGACTGTTCGAGGTTGCCGACCAGGGAACGATTTTCTTCGACGAAATTGCGACCGTCAGTCCGGAAACCCAGGCCAAACTTCTGCGCGTGATTCAGGAGCGCGAGTTCATGCGGCTCGGCGGCACAGAACAGCTCAAGGTGGACGTACGTATCGTCGCCGCTTCCAATATCGATCTGCTCTCGCTGGTGAAGGAAGGGCGATTTCGCGAAGATCTCTATCATCGCCTCAACGTGATCCACCTTAGCCTGCCTCCCCTCCGCGACCGCCGCGAAGATATCCCGATGCTGCTGGCCCATTTTCTGGAGCGTTTCTGCACGGAAAATACCAAGCCTTTGCGAATCTTCACCCCATCGGCCATGAAACTCCTGATGGATTACGACTGGCCGGGGAATGTTCGCGAACTGGAGAACGTGGTGGAACGCGCTGTGGTCCTTTCCACGCAGGAGCGCGTCGATGTCGACCTGCTGCCAGAATCACTGCGCAGCAAGGAAATCGTCCGCGGCGTGCGCTTGCAGCTCTCGGAATTTCTTCCTCCCCTGCCGGGTGAAGCCGGTTCTCGAACGGCGGCCGACAATCCAAACCCCTCGCTGTTCCAAATCATTGACGAGGTCGAGCGCCGCATCATCGTGGACATGCTGGAGCGCACCGGTTGGAATCAAACAGAAGCGGCCGAGCGCTTCCTGATTCCTCTTTCCACTCTGAATCAGAAAATCAAACGCTTGGGGATTGACGTGCGGCGCCGGGGGCGAGTGGAAGAGAGCCAGGTCGCCTGGTCGGGAAAGTGAACTGTTCCAATTTATCCTTGCTTCTGCCGTTCTCTCTAGGCACAGTAATTTGCGATGCTCCTGCGCCTTTCTGATTCCTTCTCGCGAGCTCTGCTAGTCACCGGATCCCTCGTCGCCGCGCTCTGGGTGTCCTTTTTCGGCTTGCGCTCCGGCATCGCGGGGTGGGTAGCGGAAGAAAACTCGATCAGCGATCTTCGTTGGGCCGTCCGCCTGGAGCCGGGCAATCCGGAGTTCTGGTATCGGCTGGGCCACTACCAACAGTTCAACCTGGAACAACCCGATGTGGTGGCTTCGGTCGAGTCTTTTCAAAAGGCGGTCGCGCTTAATCCTGGCTTTACCGAAGCCTGGCTGGATCTTGGCACGGCGTACGAGCTGGATGGAAACACGGCTGCGGCGCAGGAAGCCTTTTTGCGCGCGAAGAAAACGTATCCCGCGTCCGCCGAAGTTGCCTGGCGCTATGGAAACTTCCTGCTTCGGCAAGGCAATCTTCCCGAGGCGTTCGCCGAACTGAGGCTCACGCTGAAGGCTGATCCTCGCCGAGCAGGGGCAGTTTTTTCCCGCGTGTATCGCGCGGACCCGGATATCGACGAAATTCTGAACAATCTGCTTCCCCCGCTCCCGGCCGTGTATATCGATGCGATTGCAGAAGCGGTGGACTCGCAGCAGTTGGCGGTCGCCCAGACAATGTGGATTAGACTGATGAAACTGAATCCGCACCTGCAGATCTGGCAATTCGACAAACTCGTCGAGGCACTGAAAAGCCATCGGGACCTCGATGCCGCGCGCCGGATCTGGAACCAGGGTACATCCACAATGAATCTGCCGCCGCTGATGCAGCCACTCGATTCGGTGCTCTGGGATCCGAGTTTTGAGTCGGGTATCCGTAATATTTCCTTCGCCTGGTTTTTTCATTCTCTGGAAGAGGGAGTGCATACAGAGGTTGATACCACCGAAAAACTGTCGGGCAAACAGTCGCTGCGACTAACCTTCGACGGAAAACACAATCCGGGCGGGGATGTGGCTTGCGCCTCAGGTGTAGTGACACCGGGTAGCAAATATCTTTTTTCAGGCTGGGTGAAAACGAAAGACATCACCGGCGACCAGGGTGTCCGATTTCATCTCCGGTCCTATGAGCACAACAGCTTTCAGGTTTCAAGCACCAGGGAAATTCACGGGACCACCCCGTGGACCTTTATTCAGCAGGATTGGTCGGCGGGAGCCGGCGTGCAGATGGTGGAAGTCTGCGTAAGCCGGGAGCCCAGCACGGATCCGGACATCCATATTTCCGGCGATGCCTGGGTGGATGATGTGACGCTGGTGCCGAAGGCAACGGAGCGCCACCGGCCATGAAAGCGTTGCGAGTAGGCACGTGCATACTCCTGAGTTTTGCAGTTCTGGCGTACGGCGGAGTGGAGGAGTGGTCGCAGGCGATCCTGGAAGTGGGATTCGCCCTGCTCCTTGTAACCTGGGCCTTGCGAGTTTACGTCTGGGAGCAGGAAGCGATCGAGATCTCCCCATTAATGCCGCCGCTTCTCGGGTTTGCCTTCGTAGTCTTGATCCAATTGATTTTCCACCGGACAGCTTCTGTATACGAAACGCGGATGCAGCTCCAACTGTTGATCGTCTACCTGATCCTGCTGTTGCTGCTGCCGCAAGCGTATTACCGCATGAACCATTGGCGGGGTTTGCTTTGGTTTCTGATGTCCCTGGGCTTCTTCGTGTCGGTTTTCGGCATCCTACAGCACTTGACGTTCAATGGGAAACTCTACTGGTTTCGTGTAATGCGTTACGGCGGGTATCCCTTCGGGCCCTACGTGAACCGGAATCACTTCGCAGGATTTGCGGAAATTTTGATCCCCGTGGCGCTGGTGCCGCTAGTCCTGGGAAAGGTCAGACGCGAACGGCTCTTTCTTGTGGGTTTGTTCGCGCTGGTTCCGATTGTGGCCCTGTTACTGTCGGCTTCCCGGGGCGGCATCGTCAGTTTCGCGGTCCAACTGGTGATTCTGTTCTCACTCCTGCTGGTCCGCCGCCTACACAGCAAGCACATGCTGGCCGGTGGAGTTCTGGTGCTCTGCGCCATTCTTGCGGTTTCCTGGATCGGGGTGCAGGAGGTGCTGCAGCGGTTTTCCGACTATCAAGCGCTGGATGTTTCCGTCGGCAAAAGGGCTTCCATGCGGCACGACACCTGGCGGATATTTCTGGACCACCCTGCTCTGGGGACCGGGTTGGGGACGCTTCAAATGGTCTTCCCACCATACGAGACCTCGTACGACGCAAAAATAGTGAACCACACGCATAACGACTATCTGGAAGCCCTGGCGGAAACTGGGGTGGCCGGGGGGTTGTGCTGTCTGTGGTTCCTAGCGGTCCTGTTCACGGAGTCGGTGAAGGGATTGAAGGAGTTGGGAAGTTCATTTGGGGCAGCGCTGAACTTGTCGGGGTTGGTGGGTTGCTGTGGGCTGCTGGTTCATAGTTTAATAGACTTTAATCTGCATATCCCGGCGAATGCCCTGCTGTTCTTCGTCTCGGCCCATTTGGCAACCGCCCGCCTCGAGACGTCAGCAAAGGGTGATCCGGAAAGCAGCCCGCCCCGCCGGAATTTAAGAAAAGTAGAAGCCAGTTAATGATGCCAGACTGTATAATGGCCGCGGGGGGTCACCCATTCTGATGGTCCCATTCTCCACCATGGGACGGCGCCGTATAGTTGTCTCCGCCGTAGCCGCAAGTTTGCTCAGCCTGCCGGTTCTTGTCTTCGCGCAGCAAAATGTCACTGTCGGCGAAACGCCTCAACAGGTAAACGACCGCATCCGAACACTCACGATGGGATCGAAGAGCTCTGCTCCACACGACTACATGATCGGCAACGGCGACCTGTTGGATGTCTCCGTGTTCGATGTTCCTGAACTTTCGAAAGAAGTGCGGGTAAGCCAGACCGGCACGATCAGCATTCCGCTCATTCCTGTAAGGGTGCGCGTTGCGGGGTTGACCGAGACGCAAGCGGAAGAAAAAATCGCCGAGTTGCTGGAAGCGAATGGATTGGTCTCACATCCCGAGGTCGGGGTGTCCGTGAAAGAGCACCGCAGCCAGCCAATCACCGTTGTCGGTGCGGTGACGCATCCGATGGTTTATCAGGCGGACCGTGATGTCACCTTGCTTGAGGTCCTTGCCGAAGCGGGTGGCATCGCCAACGACGCCGGAGACACCGTCATTGTGACCCGTCGCCGAATCCCCACTTTTGCCGAAGTGGCCGCCACGCAACCGGCTTCGACAACTCAGGCGTCTGGCTCCGGCGAACCACCGCCAATCGATACGCCGTCTACCGCTGAACCCGCGGGGGGAAAATCAGATACCGCCACAAAGGCACCTGCATTTCCGTCCGCGGAGGAATTGGCCCATGCAAGCCCGCCCGTCCCACCCGCGGCCGCCGAAGCGAGTGCCAATTCCGCGGATACGGACTCCACCACCATCAGTATTAATCTGAATGACCTTTTGGAAACAGGCGACACCCGCAACAACATTGCGCTTCATGCCGGCGATGTCGTTACTGTGCCCCACGCGGGAATCGTTTATGTCCTGGGCGCGGTTACCCGTCCCGGCGGGTTTGTCGTTTCCAACGACCGTACTCAACTCACCACCTTGAAGGTGCTTTCCCTTGCCGGTGGGCTCACGGCCATCGCCAAAACCAACCAGGCCGTTATCATTCGAAAAGACGACACCGGGAAGCAGACCGAGACGCAAGTTGACCTTAAGAAGGTGTTGAAGCGGGAGTCCGAAGACATCACCATGCGTCCCAGCGATATTCTTTTCATCCCAGATGATCGAACCAAGGCGGCGTTGTTCAAGGCGGCGGAGATCGGCGTGGCTGTCGGTACGGCCGTGGCGGTTTTCCGCCTGGCGTACAAATAAGAACGCACTATGATCGAAGACTCCAAACTGATACCGAGGACTCCCGGAAGCAACGGGTCGGTCGAGCTGATCCCTGCGTCGACGCGCGTGCCGGCGATTGATTTATCGCCACGGGAACCCCATTTATACGACTACCTGCTGATCCTGCGAAAACACCAATGGCTCATCTTGTCGTTCCTGCTGACCGTGGTGACCATCGTAAGTATTGCCACGTTTCGCATGCGGCCGGTCTATATCGCCAAAGCCACGATTGAGATCGATCGCGAGAACACCAACATTCTTCCGTTTCAGGGCGCGGATGCCTACGACTCCATGATGGATCTCGACAATTATATCGAGACCCAATCCAAGGTTCTCACCAGCGAAACTCTGGCGTTGCAGACCATTCGCAATACCGGCCTCGCCGCGAATCCGGAATTTTCCTCCGGGGGAGTTCCCTCGGAAGCCATCGCTACAGGTTCCCTGGCGAACCAGAAGCGCCCTCCGGAGGTCGCGGCATTTTTGGGCAGCCTAAGCGTTCGAAGGGTGCCATCAAGCCGCCTGATGGAAGTAAGCTACGAATCCACGGACCCCGTGCTGGCGGCCCGAATCCTCAACGCGCACCTCGACAATTTCAAAGCCCAGAATATCCAGAGCCGTTACGAGGCCACGCTGGAAGCGACCCGTTTTCTCACTTCGCAACTCAACGAGCTTAAGTTGACTGTCAAGCAATCCGAGGACGCGCGCATTAATTACGAGCGGCAGAACCAGATCTGGAGCGTCGACGACAAGTCCAACATGACCACCCAGCGGCTCTCGGATCTGGATAAACAACTCACCGACGCGCAGGGCGATACGCTGAAAAAACAGGCTCTGTACGAATACGCCAAGGCGGGTGATATCGATGCCGTGCCGGAAATTCGAGCCGACGCTCTCTTGCAGGACTTGCAGAAGAGGCGCGCCGACTTGTCGGTTCAGTATACGGAAGCCGTCAACCAGTACGGCCCGAACTTCCCCAAGGTGCTTCGGTTCCAGGCACAGATGAAAGAAGTGGACGATCAGATCGCGCGCGAAAGCAAAGGCATCATCCTCCAGCTCGAGAGCGATTACCGGGAGGCGAAACAGAAAGAGGAACTAATCCGCCAGGCGCTCGAGCAGCAGAAGGCCGTCACGAACGACATGGCGGAAAAAATGGTGCAATACAACATCTTGAAAAGAGAGTCCGAGGCGGACAAGTCCCTCTATGAAGGCCTGCTGACCAAGCTCAAGGAAGCGGGCATTTCCGAAGGGCTGAAGTCTTCAAACATCCGCGTTGTCGACCCGGCCATGATTCCTTCGAATCCTGCGCGGCCGGCAAAGGCGCGCAATATTGCGCTCGCTTTCCTGGTCGGCTTGGTCGGCGGTATCGGCTTGGCCATCCTGCGCGAATACCTCGACAACACCGTGAAGACTCCGGACGACATCGAAACGTTGACCCGCTTGCCCAGCCTTGCCGTCGTGCCGGCATTCGGAGATGGCGCCGGTTCCAAGAATCGAATGGGGTTCTTCGGGGCCGGTTCGAAAAACGGCCACGAAAAGCGCATCGAACTTGTTGCGCAGCATCTTCCGAAATCGCAGATGTCGGAAGCTTTCCGCGCATTGCGTACGGCGTTGCTGCTCTCGCAACCGGACCACCCGCCTCAAGTTATCCTCGTGACCAGCGCGCTCCCTCGCGAAGGCAAAACGACGGCTGCCGCTAACCTGGCGGTCACCCTGGCCCAACTCGGCGATAAGACCGTCCTGGTGGACGCCGATCTCCGCAAGCCGGGAGTTGGAAGATTGCTGAATCTGGGCACTGGGAAGTACGCCGGCCTGAGTTCCTATCTGGCCGGAGTCTCTACCTTGGATCTGGTAACCGTGCAGCACCCGGCCATTCCGAATCTGGCCGCGATTCCCACCGGTCCTCTGCCGCCGAATCCGGCCGACTTGCTCTCTTCGCACAAACTCGCGGACGCGATCGCCGAATTGCGGACCAAATACAAATTTGTCGTGATCGACTCACCGCCGATTATGGCGGCGACGGATGCCGTGATCCTGTCCGTTCAGACGGACGGCGTGCTGCTGGTGGTGCGCTCCGGAGAAACTCCCAAGGAGGCATTCACTCGCACGAGGGATCTGCTGGTCAGCGTCAAGAGCCGTTTGCTCGGGGTAGTCCTCAATGCCGTGGATGCCAGCGCTCCGGATTACTACTATTCTTACCGCTATTATCCCTATTCCTACGGCTACGGTCCCCAGGAAGCCCTGGAATTGGGTCACGAGGAAGCTCCCGAGCACGTCCCGACCAAGCCCTTTGATCGGGACGATTCGGACAAACTCTAGGAGGTGGTGTGCGATATCTGATCACGGGCGGCGCGGGATTCATCGGCTCTCATCTTGCCGAGCGATTGCTGGAAAAGGGCGAGCAAGTGGTGCTGCTCGATAATCTCTCCACCGGCAGCATGGAAAATATTCGCCACCTGAAAGGTTCTGACCGCCTCGAGTACCATCTGGATGGAATTGAAAACCGGCAGATGCTGGCGGAATTGGTGGATGATGCCGATGTAATCGTACACCTCGCAGCCGCCGTCGGCGTGAAACTGATCGTGGAAAGCCCCGTCCGCACGATCGAGACAAACGTCAACGGGACACAGATGGTTTTAGAGACGGCCTCCAAGAAGAAAAAACTTGTTCTGATTGCCTCCACCTCCGAAGTTTATGGGAAAAACACCAATGTACCGTTTCACGAGCATGCCGACCTGGTGCTTGGCGCCACCACAAAGGGGCGCTGGAGTTACGCTGCATCGAAGGCCCTGGACGAATTTTTGGCTATTTCCTACTGGAAAGAAAAACGTCAGCCTGTGATAGTGGTTCGTTTTTTCAACACCGTTGGCCCGCGCCAGACCGGCCGCTATGGCATGGTCCTTCCCAATTTTGTGAAGCGCGCCCTGGATGGCGACCCCATCGAGGTCTACGGCAATGGCCAGCAGTCGCGCTGCTTCTGCGACGTCCGGGACACCGTGGAAGCCCTTCTCCGCCTGATGCCATTGGACCGCGCGGTCGGGGAAGTGATCAATATCGGGAACACGGAAGAAGTGACGATTGAAAATCTCGCCAAAATCGTGAAGCACCGCACTGGGAGCGAATCCGCCATTCAGTTTGTCCCGTACGACAAGGCCTACGAGCCCGGATTCGAAGACATGATGCGGCGCGTGCCGTCCATCGATAAACTGCACGCATTGACCGGTTTTCGGCCTCAGACAAACCTTGCTGATATTATTGATCGCGTTTCGGCATATTTCCGGCAAAAAGAAGGGTTACTCTCGGGGACAATGGTGGCCAAGCGCTCCGCTGGATGATAGGTTCCGGGATGCATCGCTTGCGTGAATTGCGCAGCGCTATGATCAACTTGATAAAACGTACGAGTCGATTTTCCCACGCAAGGTTTCCGGATGCCGTTGGAGCACGCTATCGCTGTTACGCCCGCTGATGCCACCGCTCTCCACGCCAAGATGGTAGAGCCTTCGTCGCATCGTAAATCGCTGGTCGAGCCACGGTTACTCGAGCGCTTGCTGCTAATTCTCTTTCTCCTGTCGCTTCCCCTGGTGAATCCGTGGGTTCGCGGGGACGGCGTGGGCTACTACGCCTATGCCAGGGCGCCGCTGATCGAGCACAGCCTGGATTTCACTCACGATTACCAGTTTGCGAACGAAAGTTTCCGCGGGGAGCGGCTGGACGAATACGGGCAGCCGAAGGCCGGCTACCGTACCATCACCGGCCATCTCGACAATCATTTCACCGTCGGACCCGCCGTACTTTGGTTCCCATTCCTGCTCGTCGCGCATGGAGGAGTGCTTCTGGCGCGTGAAGTCGGTTCGTCCGTCCTTGCGGACGGCTTCTCGGCTCCCTACCGTTACGCGATGGCGATTGGCACCGCGATCTATGGGTTTCTGGCATTGCTCATCGCATTCCGACTGGCGCGAAAATATGCGAATCCATTGTGGGCATTCCTCGCGACGCTGGCGATCTGGTGGGCAAGCTCACTCCCCGTCTACATGTATTTCAACCCTTCCTGGTCGCATGCGCACTCCGCATTCACCGCCGCCTTGTTTTTGTGGTACTGGGACCGAACGCGCGAAGAACGCACGACTCGCCAGTGGATTGTTCTGGGGCTCATTACGGGCCTTATGCTGAACGTCTATTATCCCAACCTGATGATTGTTGCCGTGGTGCTGGCGGAAGCGATCTGGCAATACCGGGAATATTTGCGCACAATACCGAAGCCGGATGGCGCCGCAATGCGCCGGTTGCTCTCCCGGCAAGTTCTCTTTGGGGCCGTCGTCTTTGTTTGCCTCCTGCCCACCTTTGCTTCGCGATGGATCGTGTATGGAGGCCCATTCGAAACTGGCTATCTGCCTATCAGTGATTTTCTTTGGCGTTCACCTGTATTCCTGAAAGTGTTGTTTTCCGCCAACCACGGATTATTATCCTGGACTCCAGTGCTGGCTTTATCTTTGCTGGGCCTGCTGCTCTTTGCCCGGCGCTCGCCTCGTGTGGGCATCCCGTTTCTGGCCGCCAGCGTGGCGTTCTATCTCTTCATCTCCATTTATCCGGATTGGGCGGGTATCTCCTCTTTTGGCAACCGGTTCTTTATTTCCCTGAGTGCTCTTTTCATTTTTGGGCTGGCAATCTGCCTCGAACGCGTGGCCGGCCGGTTCCCCAGCCGGCGCGCAGCCACGCTTGCGTCCGCAACCGTCCTGGGGTGCTTCGCGCTCTGGAACCTGGGGATGATTTATCAGTGGGGGACGCATTTAATTCCGGCGCGCGGGGCTATCTCTTTTTCGCAGGCGGCACTCAACCAGTTTCAAGTGGTTCCCCGGCAAATGTCCTCGCAGCTTCGCCGCTATTTGTTCCGCCGGAGCGATCTGATGCGGCAGATCGAGCAGAAGGATATCGAACAGATGAAACAGAACACCCCGCCGTGAACTCTCCGCTAGGATGCGGGAACCCTGCCTGAATGCGGTTACAGTTCCGTACCCCGAATCCGATTCTGTTACTCTGTCAGGAGCACCAAATCGCAGGTCAATTTTCGAGTGAGATATGGCTTCGGTGACTTCCAATCCACCCGTCGCAGACGCCCTGGCCAACCGTGCGCCGGTCCTGATGACCATGCGCATCGAACCGCCTCGCAACTGGCTTGACCTGCGCCTGAAAGAACTCTGGACGTACCGCGAATTGCTTTACTTCCTGGTTTGGCGTGACGTCAAGGTTCGCTACAAGCAGACCGCCATCGGCGTTTCGTGGGTGATCGTGCAGCCGCTACTGACGATGCTCGTCGCTACCCTCTTTTTCGGAAAGCTCGCGAAGTTGCCGTCGCAGGGGCTTCCTTACTCGGTTTTTTGTTTTGCGGCCGTAGTGCCATGGGCATATTTTTCCACCGCGCTCGTTGCCGCCACCAACGTGATGGTGGAAAACCAGCGAGTCATTACCAAGGTGTATTTCCCGCGCCTGATTCTCCCGGTTTCCGCGGCACTGTCGGGTCTGGTGGACTTTGCCATCGGTTTCGTCGTCCTTCTGATTTTTACTTTCTCGTATGGCATTCGCCCCACCTGGGCCCTGCTCCTGCTGCCCCTGTTCCTGCTTCTCGCCGTGTTTACTGTTTTGGGTGTGGGGCTTTGGCTTTCCGCGCTCAATGCGCTTTACAGGGACGTCAAATATCTAATTCCATTCTTCGTCCAGTTCTGGACGCTGGCTTCTCCCGTTTATTATTCGAGTTCGATGGTTCCCGAACGCTATCGCTGGCTTTACGGCTTGAATCCGATGGCCGGCGTGATTGATGGATTCCGATGGAGCCTTACCGCGACGGGCCATCCGCCGGCCGCCAGCCTCTTCGCATCCGTCGGAATCGTCATCTTCCTAACTCTGGGCGGTCTCTTGTTTTTCAATCGCATGGAAGGAAGCATTGCGGATCGCGTATGAGCACCGCCGTAATCCAAGCCGAAAACCTCAGCAAGCGGTATCAGCGGGGGGCCCTGGCTTCCTCGGGGCTGCTCCGCGACACGCTGGCGCGCGCTCTCCGCTCTCCATGGACCGCCTTTCAGCGGCAGAAACCTGAATCGTTTTGGGCTTTGAAGGATGTTTCTCTGCAAGTGCGCGAGGGCGAAGTGCTGGGCCTGATCGGACGCAATGGTTCCGGCAAGACGACGCTGCTCAAAATTCTTTCCCGCATCACCCGGCCCACAGAAGGTTGGGCGGAGATTCGAGGCCGCGTCGGCAGCTTGCTGGAAGTTGGCACCGGCTTTCATCCGGAACTCACCGGCCGCGAGAATACCTATCTGAGCGGCGCGATTCTGGGCATGAACAAGCAGGAAATCACCCGCAAATTCGATGAAATCGTAGCTTTTGCTGAACTCGACCAATTTATTGACACTCCCGTAAAACATTATTCCAGCGGAATGTATGTCCGGCTCGCATTTGCTGTGGCCGCACACCTCGAACCGGAAATTCTTCTAGTTGACGAAGTCCTCGCTGTCGGAGACATCAAATTCCAGCGCAAATGTCTCGGGAAAATGGGAGACGTTGCCCGCGCTGGCCGCACCATTGTTCTCGTCAGCCATCAGCTCAACCAGATTCGCCGTCTTTGCCAGCGCGTCACCTGGATCGATGGCGGGCTTCTCCGTCAAACCGGCCCCACCGCCGAAGTCGTCAGCGCCTACGAGACCGCGATGACTTCCCCGGAGCGCGGGTCTTCGTCCACGCGGTCAGAATCGAAGGCCCAATTCCTTTCGTGGAGAATTCTAGAGCCATCTGGCGATTCCGCGCACCGCTTGGAATCCGTAGGGCCAGTTACGGTGGCCTTTCGCCTCAAAGTTAGTGCTCCAATCCACCATGGCCATCAGGGAATTGCCTTATTCGACGCCGAACGCCGATTGATGTGGGCTTACGCAAACGAAGACCTAACACTCGATCCAGGTCTCCACGATCTAATCTACAAGTTCCCCTTTCTGCCGCTGTGTCCCAGATCCTATAATTGGCAGTTGAGCTTGTGGGTCGAGAAGGAAAATGTCGATTTGTGGGAAGCGATTCCAGAACTTCAGGTGACCTCACCCAATTACCAGCATGCGCTCGACGAGTGGAATGGTTTCCTGAATCTTCCCTCAGAGTTCCGTGTTTTCACTGAGAAAGGGTAGCCCTTGAACTCGTCCTGGGTCTTCGACCAATCGCACTATGATGCTCTAAACGCAGCCCGAGGAGAGACGGTTGCTCGATTGCTGCCCGAACTGAAGCAGCGGCTCAATCTGAAGACCGCTCTGGATTTAGGATGCGGATTGGGTCATTACGCCGAAATTCTTCACCAGCACGGACTTGAGGTGCTCGCTGTGGACGGCCGCGCCGAAAATGTGGAAGAGGCGCGCCGTCGGTTTCCGCATCTGAAATTTCAGGTTTCAGACGCTCAGGATCCTGAACTTTCCCAGCTTGGAAAATTTGATCTGGTTTTTTGTTTTGGACTACTTTACCACCTTGAAAATCCGTTTCGCGTCGTACGCAGCATCGCCGAACTCTCCTCAAAGCTAACCCTCGTCGAAGGGATAGTTTATCCGAGCCCGGAACCAGCGATGGTTCTCATGGATGAGAATACGGGAGTCGACCAGGGCCTTAACTATATGGCTTTCTATCCTTCCGAGCCCTGCCTGATAAAAATGCTGCGCCGCTCTGGCCTTGCACACTGTTACAACCCGAAGATCATGCCGGCCCATCCGGAGTATCACAAAGGGTCCAATGGTTTTCGGCGCAGAACCCTCTTGGCAGCCGCCAAGGCGCCCATCGAATCGCCCCTGCTCGCAGATTGGAGGGAGCCTTCACCGGAGTTCAGCCCATGGACCATGATGCCGTTGTATCCAGCACTCTGGCGTACCACGGGTGTATATAGCGTAGTTGACAGGTTAATGCGCGGCAGGGTGCGTCGCGCAAACCGCTAATAGGCTTTTATACCCAGTCGCGCCGCGAGTCTAATATGCTTACGTTTTTTTCCACACCGAAGCCGTTTCAGGGTCACATTAACGTGATCCAGCGGAATGCCTTGCGCAGTTGGCAGCAGGTCCACCCGGATGTGGAGATCCTGCTTTTTGGCGACGATGCGGGCGCCGCGGAGGTATGCACGGAACTGGGCATTCGACACGTGTCTGCAGTGCGCAAGAATCGCTACGGCACGAAATATCTGGCTAGCATTTACGATCAGGCGCAAGAGATGGCACGCCACGATCTGCTTTGCCACCTGAATTGCGACATTCTTCTGCTCGATGATTTTCCGCCGGCGGTCAAGCGCGCCGCCGGCGTTTCCGAGCCTTTTCTGCTTGCCGGGCGCCGCTGGGACGTTGATATTCGCGAACCGCTTAACTTCGAAAACATTGGGTGGTGGGATGAAGTACGAAAAATGGCGCTACAAGCGAATCGCCAGCGCCCATCGCAGTGGATTGATTACTTCGTCTTTCGAAAGGGACTTTTCCATAAACAGATCCCGGAGTTTGTGATTGGCCGCCCCGGCTGGGACAACTGGCTGCTCTGGCACGCCCTGCGTTCCGGCGCTCGGCTGATTGATGTCTCGGCCGTCGTTTGCGCCGTGCACCAGAATCACGATTATGGGTACCATCCCGAGGGTGAGAAGGGCGTGTGGGAAGGCGAAGAAGCGCAGGAGAATTACGCGCTTCTGGAAAACCGCCGCAGGTTCCGCACCCTGGATAACGCCACGCACCTGCTGACGCATGACGGATTGCGGCGGAATCATCGCGCCTGGTATTTCCAGGCCAAGCAGGATGCTTACGATCGTTTTTCCCCCGCATGGTATCGCTTTTTGGATGTAACTCGGCCCTTGCGTCATCGCATCGGGTTGCGCCAGAAAGGCAACTCCTCCGTATGAAAAAGATTTTGGTCACCGGCGGCTGCGGATTCATCGGCTCTCATGTGGCGTTACATCTTCGCGAGGCGGGACACCAGGTGGCCGTGATGGACAATCTGGTGCGCCGCGGCAGCGAAAAAAATATTGCGGCTCTTGAGCATCACGGTATTTCTTTTTTTCATGGCGACGTTCGCAATCCCGAAGATCTCTCAAATCTCCCCTCCGGCATCGAATTGATCTGCGACGCCAGCGCCCAGCCCTCGGTGGTTACCGGTTACGCGAATCCTCTCTTTGACATTACTAATAACGGGCTCGGTGCTATTCACATTCTGGAGTACGCCCGGCCACGCCGCATTCCCTTGATTTTCTGGAGCTCCAACCGCGTCTATGGCGCCGACCGGCTCAACGCCCTTCCGCGGCGGGAATTGGCTTCGCGCTTCGATTTCGATTCCGATGCGTGGAACCGCCTGCCGAACGATTTGCGGCCCGCCGGTTTTCATCCCGTTCATGGCATTTCCGAAGAGTTTTCGATCGACGGTGGCCAGCGAAGTATTTACGGACTTAGCAAACTTATCGCCGATACCGCCTGTCAGGAGTATGCCCAGGCCTACGATATTCCCTTGGTCGTGAATCGCTTCGGCGTGATTTCGGGGATTGGCCAGTTTGGCCACGCGGACCAGGGTTGGGTCGTCTGGTGGGCCATCGCCCACTGGTTTCGCTTGCCGCTTACTTATCTCGGCTGGCAGGGGAAACAGGTGCGAGACGTGCTCTTTGTCGAAGACATGCTTTCGGTTTTGGACATGCAGATCGCCCAAATTTCTCGTTTCCGTGGAGAGGTTTTTAATCTTGGCGGCGGCCCCGGGAACGCCATCTCATTGCATGAGGCCACCCAGTCGATGCAGGAGATCTCTTCACACTGCACCTCGATCACCGTTTCGGACCAGCCCCGCAGGGGAGATATAGCGCTCTATTGGACCGATAACCGCAAGGCCGCGGCGCAGTTTGGCTGGAAGCCGCAGATCGATTTGCGGACTGGCTTCCAGCGAATCTTCCAGTGGATTCGCCAGAACGAAACGGAATTGCGCGCACGCTACGCTCCTTGATCAGATCCGAATTCTTCCCGGCTTGCGGCTATGGCATTCCGGCAGTCGAATAGGCGAGAATATTGCATTACACAGTGTTTCGCGATTTCCTCAGGGGGAGTTTGGCATCCGATATGTCTTCAACCGTGAAAAAGATACTCGTCACCGGGTCGAGCGGCCTGATCGGTTCCGAAGCCGTGGAACATTTTGACCGCCAGGGACACAATGTAATCGGCGTGGATAACAATATGCGCCGTGTTTTTTTTGGTGAACCCGGTGACACCACCTGGAATCTGGAACGCCTCCGCAATGTCACCCGGAATTTTACCCACTTCAACGCGGACATCCGCGATCGCATCGCCCTCGAAGAGCTTTTCCGCAATCACAAGTTTGATCTGATCGTTCATTGCGCCGCGCAACCTTCCCACGACAAGGCTCGCGACATCCCGATCCTCGACTTCGAGGTCAACGCCCTGGGAACCGTGAATTTGCTCGAAGCCACGCGACTCCATTGTCCGGAAGCTGTATTCGTTTTTATCAGCACCAATAAAGTCTATGGCGATGCTCCGAATGAGGTGCCGCTGAAAGAGTTGGAAACTCGCTGGGAGTACGCCCGGCCCGAGGACTACGACGGCATCGACGAAAATTGCCGCATCGACCGCACGCTCCACTCGCTCTTCGGTGCATCAAAAGCTTCCGCGGATTTGATGGCGCAGGAATACGGCCGCTATTTTGGCATGAAGGTCGGCGTCTTCCGCGGCGGTTGCCTCACCGGCCCTTCCCATTCGGGCGTCGAATTGCACGGCTTTCTGTCCTATCTGGTAAAGGTTGCGCTCAGCGGCAATACTTACTCGGTGTTCGGCTACAAGGGTAAACAGGTCCGCGACAACATTCACAGCCACGATGTCGTTCGCGCGGTGGAAGAGTTTGCGGCCAATCCGCGGCCGGGCGAGGTCTACAACCTTGGGGGCGGCCGTGAAAACAGCGTTTCCATGCTGGAGGCCATCGCCAAAATCGAACAGATGAGCGGCAAGAAGCTGCAATGGAAATACGTGGATCAGAATCGCATCGGGGACCACATCTGCTACATCTCGAATCTCGCCAAATTCCGCTCGCATTATCCCAACTGGTCCATCACCATCGGCCTCGACGAAATCCTCCGCCAGATCATCGCCGACCACTCCAAGCGCCTGCATACCGCCGGCTCAAAATAAGCTCTAGCGAGCGCTCGTCGCGGTGGGTAGCACGCGGTCGATGCTCACCTGTTTGTGAAATGGCGGCAACAGAGAGCTGTAAGGCACCGAGCCAAACTTGGTCGCCGCGGTTTCCGGTGTTGGCTCATATTCAAGCCTGTACACCGGAACGACACTCGGTGTTTGTGAGAATCCGGGGCGGTAGGCGTCGGGCGGATTGATCACCCGGTAGAAGTTCAGATGTCCGCTGGTCATCAATTCTGTCCAGGCGTTGTACTCAAACCCCGCGTCAATCGCGGTTCGGGGTACCCCCGCGGCTTCCAGTTTTCCCGTCGCCTCAACGCGTGCCTTCGCAAGCGCCCAGAGGTCCTGCGTGCTCGCGATCCCATAAAAGGCCAGCACGCCCAATAGCGCCCAAGCATAAGGCGCCGCCCTTCGCCCGATTTCCTCTGCGCGGAGATTGTCTTTTGCAAACCACAACAGGGTGACTGTGGCCGCCCACGGCATGATCGGAAGCAGATAGCGGTCGAAAATATCAAAGTCCGCCCCTCGAACAAGGACCAGGGCAAAGTAGACGACGCTGAACAAAGACATCGCCGCCAACAAAAAATCGCTGCTCGACGGCTTAAGCACCAGTTCCGAAATCCGCCGCCCCATTTTCCGGATATTCCACAACTCTCCAGCAAGTATGCAAACCGAAAAGTAGACCGTGACGGCTGCCAGCACACGGATCGGCCTAATGAGCACAATTGGCCGCCCCGGCAACGGTGCCGAACCGTTGATTCCTTCCCAATTGAGAGTGCTCGAAATCCAGGGGATTGAGGCCAAAGAAGGATGGATGGCAATCGCCGCCAGAACCGCCAATAGAAGAGCGGCGACCAGTATCTTTCGTCCCCGTGGTCCTCGCCAGGTATCCTCCGCGGATCGAAAAACCAGCGGAATAGCCGCCGGAAGGATGAGCAGGACCAGCAGCAAACTCAGTCGCGCCGCGATCACCGCTGTCTGGAACGGTTTCTCGATCATTGACACCATCTCGCTGAAAACGGAAGGCTGAAACACCGTGTAGGGCTGGTGTCTGAACCAGGCCATCGTGTAGTTTACCCCTGCAAGCACGGCGACCCACGCCACTTCTGCGCTTAGCCGGAACCACCAGTGCCTGCGTCTTACCCACGCCAGATACGGCAAAACAACCAGCGGCACCAGCCAAACAATCTGCCGCCCGGTTCCTCCGATGAGCCCCGCGGCTGCACCCAGCGCGAGCCACCCGTAACTTTTCGGTTCGCCGGCAATTTCCTCGGCGCGCGCAAATGAATACAGCGAGGCAAACGTGAAAAAGACACCGGGGATGTCCGTCATGTAGCTCACCGCAACCGGCAGGAACAGCGGCGATAGCCCGAGCAATAGCGTCACAAACAGCGACGCCCTCGCCGTTAATCCCGCCCGGCGCACCAGCAAATAACAAAGCGCCACCGATCCCAGCGCGTAGGGAATCGTGCTCAGCCGCACTGCCAGGAACGAAAATCCGAATACCCTGATCGCCAGCGCTCCCCAGTAGGTATGCAGTATCTGCACGACGGACTCCCAGCCGTTGTACGCCAAGTGCCCGGTCCGCGCCAGATTAAGCGCCATTTGCGCGTAGGCGGTGTCGTCGCCGTACGGCAACTCGGCCACCGGCCAGATCAAGACCATCGCTCCGCTTACTGCCGCCAGGCAAATTCCCAGATCTCGGGCGAAGATTTTCCTTTGCTGATCGTTGGTGTTGGTCACCTGGACATTTCCTTCCGGCCTTGCTTGACGGGATATTCAGGTGGTTAGATTAACTGTGGCGCCCAAACTACACAAGGCGAGCCCTCCCGATTTCTTGCTATTGTTCGAAGACTTGCCGCCTCAACTGGGCTTCCGCTGAGGCGGTTTGTGTTTTTCGCCTTGACCCAATCAAACAGGATTCGGGCCTGTGTATACCCCGGAGAAAGGGAGAACGTGAATAATGACCAATGCTGACTCGGCCGGCCAGACTCCGGGAACCCTCGAGCTGAATGAAATTTACGCGCGCAGGTTTGCGCGAAGCCGGCAGCGTCGCGGCGAAGTCTGGGTAGCTCTGAATCGATTCTTCTTTCAAAAATGGGTAAATCCCAACGATACGGTTCTAGACCTCGGCGCCGGATACTGTGAATTCATTAATACCGTGCAGGCAGGCGTTAAGCTGGCACTCGATCTCAATCCCGCGACTTCCAATTGCGCAGCACAGGGAGTCAGAGTCATTTCGCAGGACGTGGCTCAGCCCTGGGATATTCCTTCCGCGTCCGTCAATGTGGTGTTCACCAGCAATTTTTTCGAGCATTTGGGTTCGAAAGAACAGCTAAGTCACTGCTTGCGGGAAGCCAAGCGAGTGCTCGTTCCAGGTGGGCGCCTCCTCGCTCTCGGGCCGAACATCCGGTTTGCCTTTAGCGAGTACTGGGATTTTTTCGACCACTATCTTCCGCTGAGTGACAGGTCGCTTGTAGAAGCGCTTGAGGTAAACGGCTTCAAGCCCCTGGTTGTGATTCCGCGGTTCTTACCCTACACGATGGAAGGGCGCGTGCCCTCGCATCCTTTTCTGGTTCGGCTCTACTTGGCGATGCCGATTGCATGGCGAATCCTCGGCAAACAATTCCTGGTCATCGCCGCAAAATGATTCGTCCGCAAGGTCTGCACCTCGATTGATCGAATACCACGGGCCACGGTTTGGTCGGTTGCGGGTTGTCCTGGCTACTCTAGCCGTCGCTCTTTTTATAATCTCCGCGGCTGAAATATTTCTCCAGCCACACGTACAGGCAAATAAATAAGTAGCGGCTACCCATTTCCCGGATCTTGAGTTTGGGCGCTCCCGTCCGCCGATTTCGCCACGTTATCGGCACCACCTTCCAGCTATATCCCCGGACAATTGCTTTCAGCGGAATTTCAATGGTCAGGTTGAAATGGGGAGATAAATACGGCCTGCATCCGTCAATCACCGTGCGGCGGTAGGCCTTGAAAGCGTTCGTGGTGTCATTTAGCTGGATGCGGAACAACATTCGGATGAAGAAGTTCGCCAGGCGGTTGAGCGTTAACTTTAACCGAGGATAATCTATCGTCCCGCCGCCTTTCAGAAACCTACTTCCAAACACGCAATCGTACCCTTCGTTAAGAACCTTCCAATACGTGACCACGTCCCGGCAGTCGTCCGATTCGTCGGCCATCATCACCACGACGGCGTCGCCATTCGAGTGGTCAAGTCCGTGGACGATGGCCCTGCCAAAACCGTGTGGCGCCGGCGCTTGCAGCGGCACCAGTGTTGGAATCCTCTCTTTTGCTTCCTGCAGCGCACTCCATGTATTGTCTGTGCTCCCGTCGTCTACAACCACAATTTCGTGCGGTACATTCCGGAGCCGCAATTCCACGTACAGGTGCTCCGCGGTCGAGGCGATGCACCCCTCCTCATCCCGGGCTGGTACAACAATTGACAACAGGGTGAGGGGTTCTCGATGGAGCTGGGCGGAGGCTGCCGTCGGCGACTGCGATGCCGTCTTCAGCGCGGTTTGATCTTCGGCCATAGGTAGTATCGTCTTATGGTAACTTCGACCGCTCCGCGTTACACCCTGAAATCCCATGGGTTGGGTATTTTTCGCAGGCATCCACAAGTTTGCATATTTAAGGTTTCAGTGAGCCTCCTGTATGATACTCGCGGTTACGAACCATCCACCAATGAGATGAAAAATTGAATTCACGAACTATGAGCCCGAAGGGTGAAGCTTCACAACCTCTGCATTCGACGGATAATCTGGAACCTGCCCATCCTTGGTTGTCGCGCCGTTTCGTTCGAATTTTCTTTTGGGCTGTTACCGCCACTGCGGGCTTTGCTCAAGCATGGTCGCTGCGCTTCACGATCAATCAGGATGGGAATAATTATCTGGAAATTGCGACTGCCTACCTTCGAGGCGATTGGGCCCACGCTATAGATGCGTATTGGAGCCCGATGTATTCTTGGCTCATCGCGGTTATCCTCGGTTTGTTTAACCCGCCTGGATCCTGGGAAACCACGCTCTTACACCTTCTTAACCTCGTCGGCCTGTTAATCGCTCTTCGCTGCTTTGAGTATTTCTTTGAGGCATTCCTCGCCTTCGTGAAGCGCTCCAGAGATTCGCAAGATGAAATGGGGATGAGCGAATCTCTCTGGTGGTTGCTGGGATATGGATTGTTTTTTTCCACGTCGCTCTTCGTTCTTACTTTGGAACCAACCACTCCTGATATGTGGCTTTGTGTTTTTACGTACTTGGCTATGGGACTCCTCTTGCGGATTCACGTGAACCCGCGGAAGTTCGGCTATTTCGCGGGTCTTGGTTTTGTCCTCGGGCTCGGATACCTTACGAAGTCGTTCTACTTTCCGTTGAGTTTTGTGTATTTCATTTCGGCCGGCCTCGCAGCGGGAGTCTCAGGCAGAAATCTGGCACGGGTCTTGCTTGCGGTGGTCGTATTTGGGATTGTAGGTGGGCCATTCATCTATGAAATCTCCAAGGACAAACACCGCATAACCTTCGGTGATGTGGGTAAAATCGCCTACGCTGAAACCGTGAATCCGATAATGCAGCCGCAATTTTGGCAGGGTGATAGCCAGAGTGGTGTCCCGAAGCATTCCACACGGAAGATTCTTTCGAATCCAAGTGTGTTCGAGTTCGCTGCGCCGGACGGGGAATTGCGTCCTCCCGGCGATTTGTCTTATTGGCTGGATGGTGTCAGGCCGCATTTCAGTGTCCGAGGCCAGCTTAGAGTCCTCCGTCAATCGGTCGGGACATATTTCGCCATTTTTCTCATCCAGCTCGAGTTTGCCGTCGGTGTGATTATTTTTCTGTTGCTCCAGGAGCAGCGGCGCGATTGTCTGTCTTCGGTGCGGCGTCTATGGCCGCTGTGGTTGCCGCCGATAGTTGGATCCGTGGCCTACTCCATGGTGCTCGTAGAGCCTCGTTACGTGGCGCCATTTCTGGTGTTTCTCTGGCTAGCCACATTTGCAGTTGGGACGCGTCAGTCAGAGAAGCGCGTGGCTCTGGCGATTGTCGTGGGGGTCCTATGCGTGACTGGTATCAAGACCACGAAGTATTTCCTCAGCGACTTGGCTTCCGTGGGTCGCCAAGGAAATGTCTATTGGCAAGTAGCTCAAAATCTCCAAAAACTTGGAATTCGACCCGGCGATAAGGTCTCCATCATTGCGGGGGTTGGGGTAGCACATTGGGCGCGTCTCGCCGGCGTGAAAATTGCTGCGGAAGTGCCCCTCGGTCAAGATGTCGATTTCTGGAAAGCTGACCCCGCAACCCAGGAACGGGTTTACGCCGCGTTTGCGAGCACTGGGTCCCGCGCCATCGTTGCGAAAGACCCTCCACCTGAAGTGATCGGCAACGACTGGCACCAGCTCGGAGATACTCCCTACTACGCCCGCTTTCTGCCGGGGACTTCCTGAAAGCGCATGGTCATTCAGATTCATCGGCGAAAGACTCAGCGTACTCCCTGTAATTGCCATCGAGTAACCTGAACTCCTCCATTTTCCTGTCGTGGTATATTGTTTTGGGCCTTAAACTCTCCTTATTTCACTTGGCCAAAGTCGCCCAACGGGGCAAAGTCCGGGAAACTTGGAATTCCCAATCGACCACTAAATCGGACATGAGGATCAACGAACCGACGCACGTCCCCACCAAGGAAAGGGAGCCAGATGTCCAACCATCTGGCGGCAGATTGGACGTTTCCGTGGTTATCCCCTGTCTCAACGAGGCAAACTCCTTGGCGTTCTGCGTGGAGAAGGCCCTCACCGCCATCCGCCGCGCGGGCCTCCGCGGCGAAGTGATCGTCGCGGACAACGGTTCTACCGATGGCTCTATCGAAATCGCCGAATTTAACGGCGCAGCCGTCGTCCGTGTCCCCGAACGCGGCTACGGCGCGGCATTGAAGGCCGGCATCGCCGCTTCGCGCGGCGAGTTCGTCATCATGGGCGATGCCGACGACAGCTACGATTTCGGCGAGGTTCCCAATTTCGTCAACGAACTTCGCCGCGGCAATGACCTGGTGATGGGCAACCGCTTCCGCGGCGGCATCCAGCCTGGTGCCATGCCTCCGCTGCACAAATACTTTGGCAATCCAGGATTGAGCTGGCTGGTAAATTTTCTTTTCCATGCCGGGGTTGGCGACAGCTATTGCGGCATGCGCGGTTTCAGCCGTGCGCTCTACGACAAGCTCGACCTCCGCAGTTCCGGGATGGAATTTGCCCTCGAGTTTGTCATTAAGGCCGGCCAGATCGGCGCGCGCATCTCCGAAATCCCCATCATCCTTTGGCCCGACAAGCGTGGCCGTCCGCCCCACCTTCGCAGCTTCCGCGACGGCTGGCGGAGTCTTCGTTTCATGCTTCTGTACGCGCCCAACTGGCTCTATCTTGTGCCCGGCGGCTTGTTTCTCGCTTGCGGGCTCGCCTTGATCTTCTGGCTATTGCCCGGCCCTCGCCAGCTTACTTCCCGCATTACGCTGGATGTTCACACCATGGTGTTTGGCGTTATTTTTACGCTTCTCGGCGCGCAAATCCTCTCGATCGGTGCCTTTGCCAAAGTATTCAGCTACGCCGCGCGATTTGACCGGGGCACCATTTCCTTGAAACGTTTTCTCAAGCGAATTACTCTCGAAACCGGATTGTTGCTCGGCGGCCTGATTTTCCTCGCCGGCCTGCTTGGATGCATTCGCATCACCTGGGGATGGGCGGCCGGCGGCTTCGGGCCTCTCTTTCAGATTCGCCAGATTCTCTTCTGGTCCACCTGGCTTTTTCTTGGCATCCAGATCATCTTTTCTTCATTCTTTCTCAGCATGCTCGGCATCAGCCGCGAAACGTATATCGGCGACTACGAATTGAAGTAGCCCTCCGCCAGTCCTCTACCCTCCCCGTTTCCATTTGACGTACACTAAATGTGTTTGCTCCCCAGCACCATTCCGGATTGTAGATGACCACGCCGTTCGTCAGCGTATTGATCGATACGTATAACCACGAACGCTTCATCGAAGAAGCGATCCAGAGCGTGTTGTCGCAGGATTTTCCGGCCGCCAACCGTGAAATCCTGGTGGTGGACGATGGATCCACCGACCGCACTCCGGAAATCCTTCGCAAGTTCGCCTCCCAAATCCGCATGCTTCGCAAATCCAATGGCGGTCAAGCCTCCGCTTTTAATCTCGCCATTCCCCAATGCCGGGGCGAGTTGGTTGTTTTCCTCGATGGGGATGACTGGTGGGCTCCGGGCAAGTTGTCTGCTGTTGCGGAGGCGTTTGCTTCTCACCCGTCAACCGGAGTTATCGGGCACAGCATCATTGAGGTCCTGGCGACTGGTGCCCAGCGAAGCGAGTTAGTCCGCGATGCGCCCGAGTTTCGTATCGCTTCGGTGGCTGGCGCTCGCACGTTTCGCCTCAGGAAGAGTTTTCTGGGTACCAGTCGCATGGCCTTTCGCACGGAACTTCTGCGGAGCATCGGCCCCGTTCCCGAAGCCCTCGTTATCGAAGCCGACGAATTTCTTTTCACGCTCGGGGCGCTTTTTTCGGATGTTCTTCTGCTCCGTGCGCCGCTGACCTTCTATCGGCTCCAGGGGCAAAATCTTTATCAGATCAGCGACCGCAACATGCCGGCCCTGCGCCGAAAACATGCCGTGCTTGTGACCCTGGCGGACGAATTACGTCGGCGATTTGCTAAGGAACAGGTTCCCGAGGATATCCGCCACATCATCGTGGATGCCCTGCAAACCGAGGCGGATGTCCTGCGACTTTCCCTGGGCGATGGCTCGCCGTTGGACACTTTTCGCACGGAACTTCGTAGCTACGACTTAAGCCACGAGCACGCCTCCGCGATTCGCCGGATGATAAAATGCCTGAGTCTGATCCCCGCACTCTTTCTTGCTCCCCGAAAATACAACTCCCTGAAGCACAAAGTGGTCTCTAGCTCCCTCTACGCCAGGGCACGAGAAAGATTTCTTCCGTTGCATCACCCCAACCACGTCGACCGCACGGGTGACTGGAATATTTGATGACCTTGCCGGAACCTTCTTCCCTCCAGCCGCTCCGCATCCTGATGTCCGCATGTGTTCCGCGCCGGCGCGAAGGTGGTGTCGCGGCGATTATCTATAATCTCGGGCGCGAACTCGAAAAGCGGGGGCACTCGCTGACGTACATGTTCCAAGAGGATCTGTTTGGCGAGGACAAGATTTCGGCGCGTTTCAACGAGCTTGTTTTTGCTCGCCGGCTGGATCGCTTTATCTCCAGGGATCCCGGAAAATACTCCATCGTCAATCTTCACGCTCCGTCCGGTCTTGTTTATGGCTTGCGCCGCCGTTGGTTTCGCCCCCCCGGGCTTCCGCCGTATGTCATGACTCTCCATGGACTGGAAGAGCGTCGCATCCATGTGCAAAGCCGCGAGGTGAAAAAGGGCCGCGCCTGGAATTTCAGTCTGCGAAACCGCCTCTGGCATCGCTTTTACACCTTTCCGCTTTACCGATGGTCCATACGCACGGCCGATGGAGCCCACGCCTACAGCCGCGACGTCTGGAATCTGCTGCAACTTAAATACAATCTCGACTCCAGCCGAGCGGCCTATATTCCCAGCGGCGTCGAGCCCCGATTTTTGCTCCCCCGCCAGTATGATTCCGCCGGTCCGTTGAAACTTCTTTACGCCGGCACGTGGCTGGATCAGCGCGGAATCTTCTATCTTCGCGACGCCTTGGAACGCCTCTCGGTGCAACTGCCGGGATTGACGATGACTTTTGCCGGCTGCGTCTATCCCGCGGAATCAATTCGGGAATTTTTTGGCCCCAAACTGGCCTCCACCGTCCTTGTTCAACCCGTTGTTCCATCGGAGCGCATGCAGGAACTCTTCGCTTCGCACCACATCTTTCTTTTTCCTTCCCTGATGGAGGGCCTTCCTTCTGTCCTGCTTGAGGCCATGGCTTCCGGAATGCCCGTAATCACCTCGGAAACCTGCGGAATGCCGGATGTTGTCGAGGACGGGTTCAATGGGCTGCTGGTGCCGCCCGCGGACGCGGCGGCTATTGAAGAAGCTGTCCTACGCCTGGCCGCTTCTTCCGAACTGCGCCAAAACCTCGGCGAGTCGGCGCAGCGCACGATGGCGCGTTATACTTGGGAACGCTCTGCCCTCATGCTTGAAAAATTATTCCGTCGTGTTATCGCCGACGAAGGTAAATCGTCCGCATGATCACTCTTGGGCTCAACTATTCGCAGATGCATGATTCTTCGGCGTGCCTCGTGCGCGATGGCGAACTGCTCTTCGCCGTTGCCGAGGAGCGCATCAGCCGCGTGAAGCATGACTCGCGTTTCCCGGCCTTGGCCATTCAGGCTTGCCTCGATTTTGCGAAAATCACCGCTGCCCAGGTGGATGAAGTTTGTGTCGGCTGGCAAGCCCCCGGCGCCACGTTTCGCAGGGACATCAGTCTTTATGCCACGGGCCGCTGGCCGGCCTCCTATCTCAATGTTCTGAATTCTACGCGTCACTTCGCCAGCATGCAGCACCAGCACGGCGGCGAAAATCCCTTTCGCCGGCAGTTTGGCCCCACGAAAGCGCGCTATCGTTTTGTCGATCATCATTTGGCTCACGCGCTCAGCAGCTATTCGTACTCCGGTTTTGACGATGCCGCGGTGGTCGTGATGGATGGACGCGGCGCATGGGAGGCCACTTCCATCTGGCGCGGCAGCATGGGGCGCGTGGAGCATGTGCTTACCATCGACTGGCCGAATTCGCTCGGCCTCTTCTACGCGCAATTCACGGGATTCCTGGGTTTCACTCCGAACGCCGACGAATGGAAAGTGATGGGGCTTGCGCCGTATGGCCAACCGGGAGTTGATTTAAGAACGTTTCTGGAAACGGACGCCGCTCCCTACAAAGTCCACGTCGACCGCCTGATCGGCAATGGCAACGGTCCCTACGCGAATTTTCCGGCTTCTCTCGGCGCGCAGCGTGAGCCCGAAAGTGAAATCGGCGACCTTCACAAAAATATTGCTTATGCCGTCCAGGAAATGTGCGAGCAGGCGATGTTCAGCATTGTCCGTATGGCGCTCGAAAAAACCGGCAGCAAAAACCTCTGCCTCGCCGGAGGCGTTGCGCTGAATTCCAAGGCCAATGGGAAAATCGTTGCATCCGGCCTCATAGAGAAGCTTTTCGTGCAACCGGCCGCTTCCGACGATGGCGTCGCGCTGGGCGCGGCACTTGCGCCATTTTTGGATGGAGGAGCGCAACTGCCTTTGCGAGCCATGCGCCAGGCGTATCTCGGCCCCGCGTTTGATGACGACGCGATCGAGACCGCGCTGAAAACCTACAAAATCAGGGCCTCGCGGCTTGCGGACCCAGCGGCCACGGCCGCGGAAATGTTGTCGCAGAGGAAAATCCTCGGCTGGTATCAAGGCCGCATGGAGTTTGGCCCACGCGCTCTCGGCGGGCGCTCGATCCTTGCCGATCCCCGTGATCCGGAAATGAATATCAAGGTGAACAACGCGGTGAAGTTCCGCGAATGGTGGCGCCCCTTTGCGCCTTCCTTCATAAAGGAAGCGGCGCCCGATTATTTGGAATCCGCCTACGATTCTCCGTTCATGATTCTGACGGCGCAGGTGCGCCCGGAAAAGCGCGAGATCATCCCCTCGGTCACGCACGTTGACGGAAGCGCGCGTCCCCAAACCGTCGAGAAAGAAATCAACCCGCTCTATTACCGACTGATCGAAGAATTCGGCAAGCGCACCGGCGTCCCCGTCGTCATGAACACGTCCTTCAACCTGCGGGGTGAAGCCATCGTCCACACGCCCACCGACGCGATTCGCACATTTTTCAGCTCCGGCATGGATGCCCTGTTCCTCGGCAGTTTCCTAGTGGAGAAATAAGATGGCGGACACAACCAGCCGCCTCGCGAATCTTCTTTTGCGTTTCGCCGCGCCGCTCTCCGGATTGCGCCGCGTGCCGGTCGTCGGCGATTTTCTCAGTTGGACCAGCCGGAAACTTGTTCCTCGCGACGCGCTTATCTGGGTGCGGATTCAGCATGGCCCCTGTGAAGGCCTTTGGATGCGCCTGAACCCCCGCACCGGCCAGAACGTGCAAAAGGGGATCGGTGAGCCACAAGTGCAGAAAGCATTGATGGATCACCTGCGGCCCGGCATGACGTTTTACGACCTCGGCGCGAACATCGGTTTTTTTTCACTGATGGCCGCGCGCATCGTTGGCTCTCAGGGCCGGGTCGTGTCGTTTGAAGCCGATCCGGAAATTGCCGCCCGTCTCCGTGAGAATTTGGCGCGCAATCAGTTTGTGCTCGCGCATGTCGAACAGAAAGCCGTCTGGTCGGAGCCTGCCACCGTATCGTTTGCGCGGGTTGACCCCAACACTTCTCCGGATCGCGGCCTCGGCCACGTCTCGGCGGACGGCTCCGCGCCGGGAACGATTACTGTCGAAGCCGTTTCCCTGGATCAGTACGCCGAGTTTCATCCCCCGCCGGCCTTCCTGAAATGCGACGTTGAAGGCGCCGAAGTCGCGGTTTTTCAGGGAGCCACGCGATTGTTGTCAGAGAAACGCCCGATTCTCTTGGTGGAGATGCATAGCCCCGAAAATCATCGGGCCTTGCTTCAAAAATTTGCCGGCCTTGGCTACCGTTGCCAAAATCTGGATGAGAATCACGTGCTGGCCCTTCCACAATGACGCGCCAGGTCATTGCGCTCCTTGGCCGCAAAGATGTGCCCACGGACGCCGTCGAAGAATACTGCCGCTATCTCGGCGATGCTCTCCAGCCTCACGGTTTTCAGATGCAAATCCGCCGCGTTCCGTGGGAACTCCGCGGTTGGCGCCAGTCGCTGCGCGTGCTGCTTCTCCAGTCTGCGGGTTGGCGCGATACGTGGGTGCTGGTGCAATATACGGCGCTCGCCTGGTCCTCCCGCGGCTTCCCGCTTAGGTTTTCACGTGTCCTTCGCATCCTGAAATCGGCCGGCGCACGCGTCACTGTGGTTTTCCACGACGTTGAACCCTTCTCCAGCCCGCGCCTCATCGACCGCGTCCGCCATCGCGTGCAATCGCGCGCCATGCGCCGCGCGCTGGCTATCGCCGATGAATCCATCTTCACGGTTCCGCTCGAAAAAGTCTCCTGGGTCATGACGGTTCCTTTGAATGCGAAATTCATTCCCGTAGGGGCCAATCTTCCCTTCTCCGAATCATCTGCCTCCAGGGTTCCCGGAGATATTCCTACCGTGGGCGTTTTCAGCATCACGGGCGGAGAACAAGGTGCTCGGGAAACACAACTGATCCTCGGCGCCGTCCAGCATGCCTCGCAGAAAGTTGGGCGCGTTCGGCTATCCATTTTTGGGAGGCATTCCGAGCTTCGCGAAGAAGTTCTCCGGCAAGGCCTGCAGAATTTTCCGGTCGATCTATCCGTCGAGGGCGTCGTTGAGCCTGAACAAGTGGTGGCTCGCCTGGCGTCGTGCGATGTGCTGCTCTTCGTTCGCAACGGAATTTCCACGCGTCGTAGCAGCGCCATTGCGGGAATTGCCGCGGGACTCCCCGTTATCGCTTATCCGAATTCGGAAACGGCGCCGCCGATTACGGATGCCGGTGTGATTCTCGTAAGTTCCAGCGCCCCTGGAGAGCTGAAGGACGCGCTGGTTCGTTTGTTATCCGATGCAAGCTTTCGGGCAGAGCAATCGGCGCGCAGCCGCGCGGCGTACAAGGCGCATTTTTCCTGGTTAGCCATTGCCGAACGATTCGCCACCTTGCTAAATTCCCGCTAAGGACGCTTGACTTCTCACCATTGCCGGGCGACCACCTCGACAATCTTCCCCAGCGCATCCACATCCTTCGTATCGATCACTTCTCCCGGCGAGTGCGCATACCGTAGCGGCCAGCCCATCGCCACATCCACCGCGCCATAGCACACGAAAACAGCGCCGTCGTTCCCGCCGCCTGTCACCCCGAATTGCACAGGAATCGAGTGCTCGCGAGCCATCGCCACCACGCGATCCACATACTCGCGCGGCACGGTGTTCGAATTATCCACCGCGCGAACCACGAATCCATTCCCAATTGTCGCGTCGGCAAAGCGCTTCGACTCCAGCGGTGAATCGGAGCTGACAAATGTATCGATCGCAAACACGAAATCAGGCGAGCGCCCTTCCTTCGCCGCCTGGTCCGCGAACGCCGCGGCGCCCTCCAGTCCAAGCTCCTCGCGTGTCGACCACACAAACGTGACGTCGCGCCCGGGCAGATCCGGGCCAATCGCATTTGCCGCCGCAATGAGAGCGGCGCATCCTACGCGATCATCAAAGCTCCGTGCGCTGGCCCGCGTGCCCAGCAATTCGCGATACTCCTTCGGGACCGTTACGAAATCGCCGGCCGCAATTCCCAGTTCTTCCGTCTCTTTTTTCGATTGCGTCCCCACAAAAACATGAGCGGGTTCATCTATGGATCTCATGCTCAAGGGCCACTCGAACCCCGGCTTTTCCCATCCGCTTGGCAGTTCCAGCACACCGCCGGTCCTGCTTCCATCTTTCTTGTGAACCAGAACCACGTGCCCCAGGAAATATTGCGGGTACCCGCCGCCCAGCGAGTCCACTTGCATGCGCCCGTCGACTTCAATTTTCTTCACTTCGTAGCCGATCTCATCCGTGTGCGCCACGATGGCGATCCTCGGCGTTTTCGCATCCCTCTTCCCATCCCCAAAATGCAGAACCAAATTCCCACCCGCATCCAATGTCACCTTGCTGCGCAGTCGCCGGTCCAACCGGTTCAGCACCACTTGCCGCACTCCTTCTTCGTGCCGGCTTGGTCCATAGGCCACCACGAGTGCTTGCAATGCGTTTTGTGTAGTGCCTGCGGAAACGTCGCGTTTGACCATCGCGCTGTTCGACTTTTGAACCTCCAGGTACGCCTCCAGCAATCTTTGCCCCTCGCCCGCGTCTTGCCCCGACGCATACTCCGCCGTCGTTACCGGCCAGAGCGTCGGCACACCCAACTCGACAAATCGCTCCGGAAGTTCGGCGCCTTTCGTATAGCTCGCCATTCGCGGAGCAGCCGCCGTCACGTTCACAGTCTTGATCTGCGCCTTCTCCGCCACCGTCTGCAATTCCTTTAGGAATGTCTGCCCTGCGGCCGACGCCGTCGAAGGTGAACCCAACACTGCCCCCGCTCCTGGTTTCGGCGCTTCAATCACCACCTTGCCGTCCGCCGGCTGTTCCGGCCGCACTCTTCCCACGTAAATGATCTCGTTCGGGTGAATTTGCGTAAGCATCCGATTCAAACCGTGTCCGCCGGAGTATTGTTGCGCCACGAATGCGATGATCGTCGTCCCTTTCGCCTTCGACGACTTCATCTCCCGTATCAGTGCTGTAAGGACGTCAATGTCCACGTGATTCAGAGCCCCCAATCCCGCCACTCCGTTTTTTCCAATCGTCATCCAGTTCGTTTGCGGCACAATTGGATCCAACACATCCACACCTGCCGCGCGCACTTCTTCGGGATTCTTCGCGCCCAAGTCCACATACATCTCGTCGGGATGATTCATCTTCGGGCCGTTCACCCGCGCCGGCTGCAGGTGCACGGAGAGCCCGGCAAACACGCCACTCACCTTTTTGCCGGTTCGCGTCATCACCCACACCGGCTGCGCAAAATTCAGCGCGTCGAACACTCCGTTCGGCGCGGCTTGCGGCAGTCGCTGCACGCGCAGGTAACCTTCACTGGTAATCGCGCTGACAACGTAGCCTGGTTGATCCATCCCCGTTGCAATCAGCCGATGCGGCTCTCCACTGCCGAAACTTACCCAAACATTTCCTAGGTTGTCCGTCTTGGGGGAAAATTCCTGCAAGTCACGCGACAGCGCCTTCGAAAGCTCCTGTTCGTAACTGGAAACCGCTGGTGTATCGGCTGGCTTCGCAGGATTGCTTGCGTCTTGCGCAGGCAAAACTTCGGCAGCCACGATCGGCAGCAGCGCCAGGAGCAGTGTCTGGATGAACCGATTCATCGTTGATCCTCTCAAGTTGGAATCGCGAGGAAGAATAGTAACGGAAGGGGTGGCCTACCGGCAAAGTGTTTCGATCAGCAATTCCTTTTTGCGTTCGGCAAGCATGCTGAGCGGATCAAGCGAGGCAACGTATCCGCCGAGCGCCGCCGCCGTCAGCCCCACGAACAACATCGCCGGCAGCCACGGATTCCCAAACCACCGACCCGCCAGCAAAACCGTGGTGGCGATTCCTCCGATTAGAATCTGCACCCCGAATGCGGTCCACACTGCCACTCCCGAATTCCGCTGTCCCTTCATTTTCCCAATCTCCATTTTCTTGGGAAAACTGAGCGCGGACCAGTTTGCAATCGTCAACTGCCCCGTCACCCCGAACGCTGCCGCGGCGATCGTCGATAGAAACAACGGAAGGCCCGGGAACCCGTTTCGCCAGATGAGCACCGCAAGGGAAATCGCCAGCTCAACGGCCACCACGCAGACCAGGAACAGGTTTTTGCCCACTAGGATGTCGCGCATGTGCACGGGCGCCATGAAATAGGACTGAATCCCGTGCCCTTCAAACGCGAACGAATTGTACGCCGGGGCCAGCAGGATCAAAATCAGGTAAGCCATCACCGCCGGGAAAAAAGTTTGCGGCGAAAGCCCGTGTTGCTTGATCTGCGAATGAATCCCGGCAAACTGCATCGAGAAAAACATCACCATGACGGGCGGAAGTATCAAGGCAATGAAGGCAAAGCCGTTTCGCGTCAGATAGTGAAATTCCTTGCGCATCACCCCGGCAATCGCAGGCGGGAGAAAACCCGGCAAATCCGCGGTAGCGGCCAGCCTGCGAGGCGCGCGCTTGCCGACAGCCGGAGCCGCGCCCTCGCTGAGTTCTTCTCCCAAATACTGAGCCTTGTAGCGCAGCCACAGCATCCCGCTGGTTGCTCCAAGCCAAACGGCCAATCCCGCAACAGCCAGTGCCAACGCCCGGGGATTTGCATCGCTCGCGGAGGCAAGGGCCTTTCCTGCCAGCGAACCTGGCAGCCACGAAAAATACGGCAATACTAGATTGATCCCTGGACGTGTCCCAGGCTTGTTCCAGTGCTGTAGCGCCGGATTCAGGAAATTCATCGAGACCATGGACAGCACGAATAATCCGACCAACAATTCTCGCGCCCGCCGGTTCGCGAATATTTTTTCTATCCACGAACCGATCAAGCGCTCCAGAGTCACATTCACCAGAATGAACAGCAAGCTGACCAGCATCATCACCGGCAGAAGATTCACCCGCGCCACTGCCGTAGCGACAATAATCGAAGCAATCCAGCAGATCGACGACACCGCCGCAAAATCCGCAAAACCGTAACCAACTCCGAGAATGTAGAACGTCCGCAGGCCTAACGGAAAACGCAGCAGGCTCCGGAACTCAAAATTCGCTCCAAAACCCGCCACAAGAATCGGAATCGCCTGCCACCAAACAAATATCAGCCAGTAGAGAACCGACATCAAACCGGGTCGATTCCGGGCCAGAAAAAAATAAGCGCCGGCATAAAACGCCACACATAAGCCCACCACCACGATGGCGCTCCCGCCTGCGGCCAGGATCATCCCGATCAAATCCCATCGGTTGTTCTTGCGCTGCAGACTGTTCTTCAAAAGGTTCCAGCGCAGGCCAAAGACCAGCTTTAGCTGTTCGGCCAGTCCCGGAATCTGGATCAAGTCAGCCAAGTCAACTCCTCCAGCCGCGCCTGTTCGCCGCCGCTCTGCCCCACAATTGATAGGAAAATCTGTTCCAGCGTTTTCTTTTCGCCTTCTTCGCCCGGAATGCCCGCGCGCAATTCTTCCAGCGATCCTTGTGCCACCAATTTTCCTTTATGGATGATGCCCACGTGACTGCACAGCCTCTCCACAATCTCCAGCACGTGCGAGGTCAGAAAAATGGTAACGCCACGCTCGGTCATCCGCCCCAAAAGTGATTTCAGTGCTCCCGCGGCAAGCGCATCCACGCCCTCGAACGGCTCGTCCAGAAACAGGATCCGTGGACCGTGAATCACCGCCGCGGCCAGCGCCAGCTTTTTCTGCATCCCGTGGGAGTAGTCGGCGATCAACGTTTTTTCACGGTCGGCAAGTTGCATGAATTCCAGCAATTCCTCGGTCCGTTTTTCGGTTGTTGCCTTATCCAGCCCGTACATCCGTCCGATGAAGTGCAGATATTCGCTGCCGGTCAACCGTTCAAACAATCCCATTCCTTCCGGCACCACACCGATCTGGCGTTTCACCCCGATGGGGTTTTGCTGGAAATCCAGGCCTAAAAGTTCCATCCGGCCGGAACTTGGAGCCAGCAGTCCGGTGAGCATCTTGATCGTCGTGGATTTTCCGGCGCCGTTCGGTCCAAGGAAGCCGAAGAACTGCCCCGCGTTCACGCGAAGATCCACGTTCTCGACCGCGGTCAACGCCCCGAAGCGCCGCGTCAGTTGCTCCGTCCGGATCGCAACTTCATTCATATGCCAGCCCTTTGCCGACACCCCGCCGTCGGACTCTGTCTTGAGCTTCTACGCATCCTGCCGTCGAAATTTTCAACCGCCGCGCCGCAAATTCTTTGCCTACGATTGTTTGCTGGAAACCGGGGCCGGATTGGCGGAGAGATTGCCCTTGCCGGGCAAAACCGCGAGCACCGCAGGCAGTTCCACGCGAAATACCGCTCCACCCGTTTGGCCGTTGTAGCAAAGTATTTTACCGCCATGCTCCTGCACGATGCCGTAACAGATGCTTAGCCCCAGCCCCGTCCCTTTTCCGACTGGCTTCGTGGTGTAAAACGGATCGAACACTCGGTGTGGCTCCTTGATTCCCGGCCCGGTATCGGAAAATAGAATCACCACGCTTCCGCGATCCCGCAACGTCTTGATCGTCAACACGCCCCCGCTACTGTCTCCCATCGCGTCCAGCCCGTTATTCACAATATTGAAAAAAACCTGCATCAACTGGTTGTGGTCCCCGCGGACGCCAGGCAGCACGGATTCGAGCTCCGATTCAATGCGCGGCCCGCCGGTGCGCAAATCCAACGCGCGGAGCTGCACGGCACTCGTAATTACCGAATTGATGTCGAGCAAAGTCCGCTCCGGCGGCACCTGACGGGCAAAGCTCAGGAGGTTCTGCACCAGATTGCGGGTGCGCCGCGCCTGGTCTCGTATCTTGCCTGCGGTTGTTCGCGCGCGGTCCGGCAGGGCGAGATCGTCTGCCAGGAGGTCCGAATAGCCGAGTATCGCGGTGAGCGGGTTATTGATTTCGTGCGCCGCACCGGCGGCCAATTGGCCCAGTGAAATCAGTTTTTCGGATTGCACCAGTTGCGCCTGCAGCCGCTGCAGATTCTCAATCGAAGATTCGGACTTCGCCAGCAGCAGCGCGCGATCCTTGTCGGCCAGGTGGGTCCGCAGGAAAACCAACAGAACCAGCGGCACCGCGGCCACCAGCGTCGCCGTCAGTCGAAAATCCCGGACAGCCAGCGTGTCGTGCTCCAGATGCATCGCGTACAATGCAAAGAGCGGAAGCGAAAGCACCGCCCCCATCGCAAGGCGTGCGGCCCAGGCGTGGCCCGCCGGGACAGCGTCTGTTCCTCCAGCGATACTGCCATCCGACGGCAGATCCAGTTGCTTCCTTTTTTGAAAAGCCACAAATCCCGCCAGCCCGTAGAGAAAAAACACGCTCAGCAACGGCAGGTCATACATGCTCCCGGTGTAATAATCGTGGCGGGAAATCGCAACATTGGAGGTCAGCGAACTGAGCATGTACAACGCCGAGGCGCCAAAAAGATACGCGTAGACTGCCCGCCAAGCATTCCGGGTCCGCAGCCAGAAAACGCCGAAACCTGCGATCACCACAAGTTGCTGGACTGTATTCAATACGTTGTACGCGTAGTTGTAGACCGGAGCTGAGTAGCTGACGTACATCCACGGCAGCACAAAAAACGCATAAGCAAACGTCCACCAGCTCAGCAGTAGCGCAAAATCAAGGTATCCCAGCCCGAGCCGCAACTCCTCGCGTTTCAGATGAGGCTGCAGAGCCAGCGCCGCGATCATCGGAATGCCCCGCAAAAAGAAGATAATATCCCCCGCAAAAGGGTCGGGCACTTCACGGTGCAGATAAATCTCGTAATACGTCCACTCGAATTGCCCCATCATCCACATGGAGCAGCTCAGCGCCAGCAGCATCCAGAAAATATTTCGTCGCCAGTGCGGTGTCCCCGCATTGATCAGCAAGCCGGCGTTGGCGATCAACGGTACAAAGCACTGCACAATGTCGCCAAACGAGCTCAGCGATGGGCCCGGTTTCAAATAGAAAGATACCCCGGCGTAAATTCCGAGGAAGACGGCCCAGGAGGCCACCAGCAAGGCGATTCTGCGGGCATCCGACATAGTGTTGCTGACTCTCTATTTTACGGGTGGGGGCGGAAACGGAGCGGGGGCGACTCGCCGGACCATAGCGTAATGATTACCCAAGCTGCAGACGATCACCCAGCAACCACAATTCGTTCATCTGGCGGAGGAGGAGGGATTCGAACCCCCGAGGCCCTTTCGAGCCTAACGGTTTTCAAGACCGCCGGTTTCAACCGCTCACCCACTCCTCCGCTGTTGATTATATCCTGCAAACCCAGGCTCCATGACATTGTGCTCAAGCTTTGCCGCGGGAAGAGGCCCGCGCCGCTTTCATAGCACGATCCGTGAAGAATCAGCCTCACGCAATAAAAAAGGCCCCACCCGGACTGCAGGTGAGGCCTCGAACTTCGGAAAAACTCCGCTTATGCGGTAAGCAGAACCTCTCTCCGCTTCCGCATCATGAACATGGCCGCGAGAAAAGCAATGCCGACCCCCAGCAGAAGCACCGAACTCGGCTCAGGCACGGTCGATGCCGGCTGGACGGTGAGACTCAAGTCATCCACGTCCAATTGGCCACTCAACGCGGTTAATTGCAGGTAGAGATTCCCGCTCGGGAAGCTCGAAGCACTCAGATAACTGCAACTCTCGAGCTGGAACGTTCCGCGAGCTATGCTGGAGGCATTGCCCGAGACATTGCATAGGGTTGTGGTTACCCCGCCCAGGATTGTGTCCAGCGAAAGACTGTAATTCCCGTTTATGCCGTCCGTCCGGTCTCCCACGTACACGGAAAACGTGTACAGGGAATTGGCCAATACGGAAGTCCCAGTGAGCGTCTGCGTAAGCGAGCTTTGCGCATTCGCAAACGCGACCAGGCTTCCATCGGGAAGCGAACTGAAATACGAGCCTGGCATCCAGGACCCCCCGTCTGAACTCGACCAACCTGGGATTCCGGGTACCGGGCCATAATTAAACGCACAGCCCGTACCACAGGGAAAATTAAGCGGGCCGGCGGTGGATTCGAAGGACGGGTTTACGATCGAGATGTTATCTGCCAGGACCGGACCACTGAGGACCGTTGTTAAAATCAGAAGCACAGCAGTGAGTACCAATTTTTTTGACATCGTCTGGGTTACCTTTGGACCGGATGTTACTGACCATAGTACTGCCCGTCTTCTGGAGTCCGATGGGCGAATAAAAAGCAACTCCAAACGGTTAAAAGCACGTAACAATCCAAACGGTTGAATCTCTAACTTATTGAAGTTAAATGCTTTACTGTTCCGCCTCCGCCTCGTCATTATTGGATTGTTCTAACTTGGGTTAGATTATGTGCAACAGTTTACCTCTGCTAAGGCTCTTGTATCCCATTCCTTCGCACGCGTTTAGCGGTCATTAGGCGTAGGAGCGGTTGAACCCGAATACCCCCCGTTGGGTATCTCTAGAGGAACTACTCTTGTCAGGAACACTCGGCGCTGCTCAGTGTGCCTGGTCTTGCTTTTCGGCTTCTTGGCGAGGGGCGTCAAAATCTATGCCCCAGAAGTGTGGGGCCGGCGTCAGGAACTCCACCCCGACTCGGATGCCTTTTGATCCGCTTTCCCCGGTGAACACGATGCGGCATTCCAGCTCTTCCTGGGTTTCCGGATTTACCAGGACCAGCATTTCATCGTTGTCGACCTCATGCCTCAGCATCAGCAGGCCCCCATGGGCATTGACCACCAGGGTTTCGCATACCTCGCGAAATTTCTTCCCAGCGTGATTGCGCCCCAGAGCTTGCAGCTTCATCCGGTGAAACATGCGCTGGCTGCGCCGATTGGTCGCAAAGGCGGTTTCTTGCATAGTGTGCCCATCATCGGTCTGGCAGGGGGACCCGTCAATTGCCCTTTCGGGCAGGTGTGCCCAATCGCCACGCTTTTTTGCCCGGCGAACTTGTGCGGCCGAATGCGCTGGCCGTAGAATGTCCTAGGCGGCTACGGCATCGTGCCGTACATACTTCAGGACCAAGCCGCTGCCGCGTTTTTCTTCATCATAATTTGGGTTGTTAGCGATCAGATCTGAGTCATTCTTACTGCGCCTGGGGGCCTCATATGAACCTTGCTGAATTTATAGAGAGTCGTCGCGAGCAGCACCTCGGGGAGCTTTACGAATTTCTCCGGATCCCCTCGGTCAGCGCCAAGAGCGAGCACAAGCCGGACATCGATCGCGCCTCCAAATGGGTTGCGGATCGCCTCCGAAACTCCGGTTTCAAGACCGTCGAAATCGTCCCCACCAGCCTTCACCCCCTCGTTTACGCGGAATCCCTCGAAGCTCCCGGCAAGCCGACCGTGCTTTTCTACGGTCACTATGACGTCCAGCCTGCGGAACCCCTGGAACTCTGGACCTCTCCAGCCTTTGAACCCGAAGTCCGCAATGGAAATATCTATGGGCGCGGTACTGCCGACGATAAGGGGCAGGTGCACATCCATCTGAAAGCACTCGAATCGCTCCATCAGTTACACGGCAAATTTCCCGTCAACATCAAGGTTTTGATTGAAGGTGAAGAAGAGGTCGGCAGCGTCAGCCTGTGGGATTACGTGCAAAGCCACAAAGAGAAGCTCAAGGCGGATGCCTTGCTGGTGTCAGACACTGCCATGCTGGGCAAAGGGGTTCCCTCTATCACCTATGGCCTGCGCGGACTGAACTACTACGAGATTGAACTGACCGGGCCCGTCCGCGATCTCCACTCCGGTGTCTATGGCGGCGCGGTGCCCAATCCTCTTACGGTTTTGACGGAATTGTTCGCAAAACTGCACGACAAGAATTTTCGCGTGGCCATTCCGGGCTTCTATGACGATGTCGCTGCTGTCCCTTCCGCGGAGCGCAAGGCGCTGAATGCATTGCCCTGGAAACTAAAGGACTTCAAGACCGCCGTCGGCGCGCCTGCATACCATGGAGAGAAGGGATTCACCACCGTCGAGCAACTCTGGATTCGTCCCACACTGGAACTCAACGGAGTGTGGGGCGGCTATCAGGGCGAAGGGGCGAAGACGGTAATCCCCTCAAAAGCCTTCGCGAAGTTTTCGACCCGCCTGGTGCCCAACCAGAATCCGCATAAAATTGCCAAGCTCGTGGAAAAACACATCCGCAAGCTTCTTCCCAAAAGCGTGCACTGCCGGTTTGAGGTGCTGAGCACAGGTAAACCCTGGGTCGCCGCCTACAAGGCGCCGATTTTCCAGGTGGCCCAGACGGCGCTTCAAAAAGGCTTTGGAAAGAAGGCAGTCTTCATCCGTGAGGGAGGCTCTATTCCCTTCGTTACCCAGATGCACGACACCTTTAAGGTGCCGTGCGTGCTCATCGGATTTGGACTTCCCGACGAAAACGCCCACGCCCCGGACGAGCATCTCTCGCTCGAAAACTACTACGGTGGCATCAAGGCCATCGCCCATCTTTACGAAGACCTCGCCGCACTATAATGGTAGGAGCACGATAAATCGCGCCCTCTTGCTTTTGTAGCGGCCGCCTTCTGAGGCGGGCGCTTTTTCTCATGTTGTAGCCGGTCTTTAGACCCGCCCGCTTTTTCTCCGGCGATCTTTGCACCAATCCTCCAGGAGGAAAATCCCTCTCAACCGCGATCCAATCGAAACAAATAACATCCCGCTTCCGTGCTCCGGACATTTACGTAGCGAATTTCCACGTCGCTGAATAACTGCGCCGCGGCGCGTTCCTCCGCGCCATCGCTCACGCGAATTTCCTTCACCAATGCGCGGCCACGTCCGTATCCCTCCAGCGTCAGCAGTCGTCCGCGGTACTCCTCCGGAATCACATCGCTCTCCGGATGACGTGGACACGCCCTCGAATGGATGTAAACGGGCCCTGGAAGCGGCGGCTCGCCCAACTGCCCAAAGGGATCGTAGGTGAACAGCAACAATTCTTCTTCGTCTTTCCGGATTAACTGCAGGCAATGCCGGCATGGCGCGCGTCCCGCCGCCACTTCCCGATGAGCCGGGAACCCATACTTGGGAGATTTGCCCGTATTCCGGACCTGCTCGGCGACTTCACTCGGAATCGCCACCACTCGATACGAACTCATAATTCACCTCGCATTTTTCTCTTGCGAGGTTGATTGTCTGAAATTGCGCCGCCGGCTTCTATCCGCTATCTTCCGTCAAACTCTAAGTGCGACAATTGCTCGCGCCGCCCCCGCGCATAAACCCGAAGCGCCGCGTTCGCCTCTCCGATCACGTGCAGTTCGTCGGCGATTCGCGCAAGATCCCTGCCCCGCAGAACCACATACATCTGATCCTCGTCCAGCCCGGTGTAGATTCGATTTCCCATGCATCCGAGGCTAGTGATGGCTCCATGTTGCAGCGAGGCGGGCAGCGCCATGCAGGTTGGCCGGCCCAATGCCGGCGCTCCTGTGCCAACACCTGCGCGTCCGGCCGCTTCCTGCAGCAACATCGCCGCCGCGGGCCGTAGCGCAAACAACGCCACGTCCGGGTCGATTGGCGCGTCGGCCAGCGGCGAATACACGATCGCCTTTGGCGCCTTCGCCAGTCGCGGAATCTGCGGTACTTCTTCGGGCTTCACATAACCCAGGTCGAACATCATCTTCAGCGTCTGTTCCGTTTCTTTTTCCCGGTCCGGCGAAAGCGCGATATTGTGCGTGTACGCCCCCACCGCGCAGTTAAAATGATTCTCTGGGATGGTGTAAAACGTGCGTCCCTCCGCCGCCAGCCGCCAGAAGCTGCATCCGGAAGGCTGCGTGCCTTCAAATTTTTTCACTCCAGATGGTTCCGCATCAAGGAACGCCACCGCCACCGGAGGAACCCCGGTCTTGATCACCTTCAATATCCGTTGCTCTATCTCTCGCCAGTTAGTGCTCGTTCTCACGGTTGCTTCTCCTTGATTAACTTGGAATTACGCAGCATAACACACGCCAATCGCGCTCAAACGGGCCTCGAAACTCGTTTTGCCGCATGAAATCAGCACGTTTTGCACATGCCCATAAAAAAATCGCTGTTTTTCGGCCTTTTTTGCTCATTTGCCCTTGCGTTCTTTTTCTTCCTTCGTTATAGTCCGGTTCGGCCCCGAGTTTTGTGCAGGAAAATAGGGGTTTTTCCTGCTCGTGGCTGGTCCCGGCTGCACCGGGATGGATAGACAAACCAGGAGGATAGGCAGAAGAAATGGCAGCTAAGCCACTGAGCAAAACCAAAATCGTTTCGCATCTTGCCGAGAAAGCCGGCACCGCGAAAAAGACCATCGTCACTTTCTTTGATGAGCTCCACAAGTTGGCCGTCAAGGAAGCCAAGGGCAGCGCAGGGAAGTTTGTTATCCCGGGGATCGGCCGCGTCGTAAAGGCTCATCGCAAAGCTCGCATGGGCCGCAACCCACAGACCGGCGAAGCGATCAAGATCAAGGCCAAGACGGTTGTCCGTCTGCGTCCGTCCAAGGTCCTGAAAGACGCCGTTCTGAAGTAGCTCTTTCTCCCGCCCGGGAGCGAGAAGAATTGGAAACCCCCGTCGCCAGCTTGGTGCAGGCTTACGGGGGTTTCTCTTTTATTGCCCAACAAGCTCCCGCGCAGCGCTACAGCGTCTTCACGTACGCGATCACATCCTTGATTTGGCCCGCCTCAAGCACGTCTTTAAACGGCGGCATCAACTGGTCGCCGTTTTCGATCCACGTCTTCAGGCTCTCGTCGGTGATTTTGTTGCCGTTCACGCTGAACGTTCCGCGCTTCGACAGGCCTTTCAGCCCAGGCCCGATTTTTTTCTGCTCGCTGTTGTCGTAGTGGCAAACGGAACACTTCTGCTGGAACACCGTCTTCCCGCGCCCCACAGCCGCCGCATTCGGAGCGGCAGCCTTGGCGGCCGAAACCTGCGCAACCAGCACGCCCGCGGCCAGCAATCCCACGAAACCCGCGGCAATCATTGCACTTTTCCAAAGACGATTCACGCTTCCCCCCTTAATTCCATCAAACCCAGGATGAGACCCACTTTATTTTCGCCGTTCTGGCCGCAAATTTCCACCCGCTCCCCGCCAAGAGGACAGGGTGCCCATTTTGCACAGCTAGCACTTTCGTACCTTTGACGAGACTCGCTTTTTACGTTCAAAATTCCTCCATGAGCCAAGAGACCCTCACGCGGGCGTGGGAAGTATTGCAGGATGCCTATCAGGCGCAGATGGAGGGCGACTACGATCGCGCCGCCGAGCTCTACCAGTCTTCGCTGGAGCTGCATCCGACAGCCGAAGCTCATACCTTTCTCGGTTGGACGTATCATTATCAGGGCAAATTGATGGACGCCATCGCTGAATGCAAGCGCGCCATCGAGCTCGACCCCGACTTCGGCAATCCCTACAACGATATTGGCGCCTATATGATCGAACTCGGCCAGTTTGACGAGGCCATTCCCTGGCTGCAGCAGGCCGTCGAATCCCGGCGCTACGAACCGCGGCATTTTCCGCACTACAATCTCGGCCGCGCCTATCTGGGAAAGGAAATGTATGGCCAGGCGATGCGCTGTTTCCAGGAAGCGATCCAGATCGAACCGCGTTATTCGCTCGCTCGGCAAGCACTGGAATCGCTTCGCCGCATGGTCAATTGATTTCCTCGATTATTTTCTATTTTCCGGTTTCTAACTCCAATCCTGTGTAGGGGCGGCTTTACGCCGCCTTCTTGCGTTTGTAGTGGCCAGTCTTAAGACTGGCCACTACATTTCTATCCTTCCGCCTTCTCCGCCGACGGCTTCACCACCCGATCGTAAACCCACAACAAAAATGTCGTCCCCAACCCGATCCCCGTAAGCGCCCACAAAAAAAGCTGCGGCCGATGCTGCACTTCGCCAAACCGGTGGAGCAGCGCGCCGCCAATCCTCCCCGCCAGAAACGATCCAATCCCCAGCGGCAAAAACGCAAATCCCATGTACGTCCCCTGCTGCCCCGGCGGCGCCAGCCGCGAAATATAATCGTAATACCGCGGCTGCTGAATCAGTTCGCCCACCGCAATCACCACCAGCGTTGCGTAAGCGGCATAAATGCTTGCGTGCAGCGCCAGGATCGCAAACGCCACCATCGACACCAGCGTCCCCAGCAGCACCGCGCGAAACGCCGCCATTTTCTTCGTCAACACGCTGAACGCCACCGTAAACGCAATCACCACCAGCGGCCCCGTCGATAGCATCCGCTCCGTGTCAGCCTTCGGGTCAACGTAATCATGAATGTAAATTGGCAGCGTGATGAACTCCTGCCAGTAAACGATCCAGTACCCGGAAAAAATCAGCAGAAACACCATGAACTTCGGATTGCCCACTACCTTCCCGAAGTTGCGCATCGTTTCTGCCAGGCTCGCGGTCTTTGCATCGCCCGATTTTTGCGGCTCCTTGAAAAAGGCCAGCACTGCAAAAAACATCAGGAACACGCTCGCCGCCGCCACGCGAAACACATTCTCCACGCTCAGGTGCCGGTGCACCCACGACGCCACAAACGGCCCGAGCGCCCCGCCGATATTCACCAGCGTGTAGTAAATCGAATACCCGATCGACCGCACATTTTCATTCGACGCCCGCGCCGTCGTCCCCACCACGCTCGGCTTCACCATCGCCACGCCCAGCGCGGGCAGCATCAGCACCAGCGTGACCAGCCCCACCAGCGGCACCGCGTTGCGCACCGGCGCCAGCCACGGCGCTCCAAGCGAGCCGAGTAAGAAGTAGGAGCCGGCGAGGATGAGATACGCGATCGCCAGCGCGCGGCGGAATCCCAGCCGGTCGGCGATCGCGCCGCCAAATATCGCCAGGAACCACACCAGCCCGCCAAAAAGTCCCGAAAGATCGGCGGCGCGCTCCGTGGGAAAATTCAGCGCTTCGTGCAGATACCGCGCCAGCGAAGCAAACGCGGCGTAATAGGAGAGCCGCTCAAACAGTTCGCTTACGTTTGCCACCCAGAACGACCGCTCAAACCCCGTCCGCACTTCCGCCAACCGCTGGTCGAAGCCCATGCCACCTCCCGGGGGGTGCAAGCGGGGAATGATAGCAGAGGGAGTTGGTGACTGGTGAATCGTGACCGGTGACTGGTGCGGAACTAGCTGGGAAGCTCACAGCCGACAGTTGACAGCTCACAGCTTGGAGCAATCCCTTCCTGCCGGTCGCAACGCCCGGCATGAGAGCGGACATGAGAGGCAGTTTGGCGGACGAGAATTCCAGAATGGAACGATTGGTTGGACCCGGTGGGAGGGGGTATCCCGATGTTTTTTGGAAAGAGTGCGCAAGGAGAAGAAAGGAAAGGGGATGAGATGGATACGGAAAATGAAAGAGTTCGGAAGTGGTTGAAAACAAAGTAAAGGGGACGGCAGGAAAGAATGACAAGAGCGAGGAAGAGCGCGGGAAGTGCGCGAAAGGAGGGAAACCGGGCTGATGCGAACAGTTCACGGGCACAGATAGCACAATGTTTACTATATGTCAATAATATTGTCAGAGTACTACATTCGAAACTGGTACGAGTGGGAGGTGGCGGAATGCGAGGGAGGGATGTGCTTCAAGGAAAGCAGTGGCAGGCGGCGTAAGGTATGAATCTGGAGAAAGAAAAGCGGTCCCCGTTCGAAAAGTACAGTGGGATTGGCAACCCTGGGATTGGGAAGGGGAGAGCAGCCATCTAGCGTTGGTTGCGAGAGATGCGCGATGGCGTGGACGCGAAGAGGCCCAAGACGCGGAAGCACAAGCCTTGAAAGTGATTGGAATGCCAAGACCCGCACCCTTCAACATCAAGGATGCGGCACCCGGCACCCGGTCGGAGCGGAGTGAGGGCGCGTTGTAGTTTGCGGTTGAAAGTAACCCCAGGAACCACCCTTTGGAAACCAAGGATGGGGCACCGGGCGAAAACCAGCGGGACGAAACACTGTTGATCTCGTTTGGGCCCGCCCTGGTGGCAAATTCGTTGTTGTCGAGGGCGGGAGAAGCATAAGATGCGCGAGACAGAGGTCCAAATCGGAAATTCCGGTTCAAATCGGCCTTCAATATTTGACAACGATGGATCGTCGCATGAAGGAGTCCTTTTATGACTGAAACCACATCCGCTGGAGGGTCGCAGGCGAAGAGTGTTCTAACGAAGATTGCAGCGTTTGTCGCAGATCGAAATATCCCTTTCCTTGTTTGCAGCATTGGAATGATCGTGATGTTGCTGTGGGCAGGCAAGTTCAAAATGACAGCACCCGGGGCAGAGGGCATCATCCCGCTCGTCACTAACAGCCCGTTCACCAGTCGGCTATTCAAGGTCTTTGGACCATATATTGGGTCGGATATGATCGGGGCCACTGAATGGACAGCAGCAATCCTACTGATCATTGGCTACATTAAACCTAAAGCAGGCATTCTGGGCGGGATCATTCTAGTCGGCATGTTCTTCACCACAAGCACCATGTTGATCACGACTCCCGATGACACCGTCGTGGTTCACGGCATCCATTACATGAACAATCTCGGCTTGTTTCTCTTCAAGGACATCATCGCTTTCGGAGTTGCGCTCTATCTGATCAGCTATTATGGCCGAAAAGCGATCATGGCTGAAAATCGCAGCTGAATACTTTTGCAGGTCAATATCGTTGCGGTGGACATCTTTCAAATCATCCTGGGCATGTTCGCTAAATCTTTTGCACTAGCCTGACGAAAGCCGCTTCTGCAAAGCCGCCAAAAGCACCATCGCCTCAATCGGCGTCAACTTATTCAAATCCGCCGAGCGCAATGCCTCCACCACCGAAGCATCCAACGACGTAAAAGCAGTTTCCTGCCCCGGCGCAGAGATGAAAGCGAAGAGCGGACCCACTCTTTCCAACTGCGAAAGAGTAGGCCACCCAGGAGTCGGATTTCGGAGTTGAGAGTGCGCCACCCGCCTGGTGCGTTTGGGGTTGACGGTGGTATATACCAGGGGTATATACTAGTCTAGAGGTGGGAAATGAAACGGGAGCGGGTGGCAAAACTTTTTCGCAACGGGCGGAGCCAGGCGGTGCGACTGCCGCGGGAGTTCCGGTTTGAGGGGGATGCTGTGCGGGTGCGACGGGTTCCCGAAGGCGTGCTGTTGGAACCGCTGATTCCGGATCCGAAAGAGTGGTTTGCGGCGATGGACCGAATCGGTGGGGACCCCCTTTTCAAGGGAGGCCGGAAACAACCGCGTGCACCGCGACGCAAGATTTTTGACTGAGATTCGCGATGGCCTATCTACTGGATACGAACGCGTGCATCGCGTTGATCAACGGATCCTCGGAACTGGTTCGGAAAAGGTTCTCAAGCGCAGTCGTGTCAGGCGAGGAAGTGTGGGTGCCGTCGGTTTCGGTGTTCGAGCTATGGTACGGCGTAGCGAAGAGCATGCAAACCGAGGCGAATACGAGGCGCGTGAAAATGTTTCTTGAAGGTTCGGTGCGGGTGCTGGAATTTGGGGAGGAGGACGCACGGTACGCGGGAGAAATCCGGAACACCTTGGAGCGGATGGGTAAACCCATTGGAACGTACGACATCCTGATTGCGGGGCAGGCAGTAAACCGCAAGATGACGCTGGTGACGGCGAACGTGAAGGAGTTTGGGAGGGTGAAGGGGCTGGATTGGGAGGATTGGGGAAGGCGTGAGTCGTAAGGCGGACAAGTTGATGGCGCCGGTGCATCCGGGGGAGATTTTGCGGGAGGATTTTATGAAGCCGCTGGGCTTGTCGGTGAACAGGCTGGCGCTGGAGTTGCACGTGCCCGCGACGCGGATTGGGGAAATTGTGCACGAGCGGCGGCGGATTACGGCGGAGACGGCCATGCGGCCTGCGCGGTATTTCAAGACGAACGCGGAATTCTGGCTGAACCTGCAGAATTTTTATGATTTGGAGTGCGAGAAGCGGGCGGGGAAGGCGCTGGAGATTGAGCGGCAGGTGCAGCCGGTCGGGGCGGAGTGAGTACGCTGTAGTTTGCGGTTGAAGGAACCCCAAGACCCACCCTTTGGAAACCAAGGATGGGGCACCCGGCACGCTGGAGTTTGCGATTGAAAGAACCCCAAGACCCACCCTTTGAGAACCAAGGATGCGGCACCCGGCACCCCGGAGTCGGATTTCGGAGTTAAGGGTGCGCCACCCGCCTGCCCCGGCGCCGACGGTCCACACAGCGCATGATTGCTTATTTGAGGCGGTAAGCTCCATCACCGAGGAATTTGAGTAGGCCCAGGTCGCGGAGGACTTGGAGTTGTTGACGGATTTTGTCGCGAATGTGGGCGTTGTTGGGGTGGAGATTGGCCAAGGCATCGGTGTGAGCGTAGACGTCTGCGAGAGTGAATTCGAGTTTGCGTAGGGAATGCACTGCTTGAAGCACGTCGAGAGTCCAGCCTCGCTTTTCGACCTGCAATTTCTCCAGAGGGCGAAGCCGGTCGTAAGAACTGCGCACTTCGCGCGGAGTGTGGGGACTTCCTTCGCTTACGATAGGGATACGAGCGTGGACTGGAATCTTTTCCAACAAAATGTTGCAGCCTACCCAGCCGGCTCGGCGAGCAGTCGAGGCGAGCGGTTTGCGGCGTTCCACTGAGGATAAGGCAAAGGCGAAATGCGGGACGAGAAGAACCGTTCGAACGGCCCACGTGTCCAAGTCATAGTGCAAGACGAAGAGGTTAGGAGTCCGGTCTTCGAGGATGGCGCGTTTCATTTCAGAGTACGCAGCGTCAACGATTTTGGAACCAAGGGGTGTCGACTTGCTTTTCAGTTGGAAGGGAGATTTGCAGGAGGGGCAGAAATAATCGACCGCAACGGTGTTTCGCGGGGCAACCTCAAGGCTGGGTGATTCGCAAGCCGGGCAGAAAAAATTCGTGGCACCCCAGGATTCGGTACCGATTCGCGCGCGCTGAGAGGCGCTCTTGTATCGCGAAAGGCCCTCGGTGGGAAGGGAAAGATTCATCGAGGGGATTAGATCATGGAGGCGACCAGGTGGCAAAGCGCGAGGAATGTGTTGGGCCTCCGGCGCTCAGAATTTATCTGAATTGGTTTCCCAGGGCTTACGCCCTGGGCTAATTTCTGACGCGCCTCCGGCGCTCGGGCTCAGGCGAGGAAGATTTGGGTTTCGGTCTTGATGATGAAGAGGGCGTCGGTGGGGGAGTGGCCGGAGTTGCGGAATTGTTGGAGGGCGTCGTCGAGGGTGGGGGCTAGGACTGAGAAGATTACGGTGCGATTGTGGCGGCCGATGAAGTGGAAGCGGCATTCTTGTTGGACGAGTTGGAGGTTGGCGGGCATTTTTTCGGACTGCGCTCGCTGATTCGCGCGAAGAGCCGGAGACCGACCTGAAGGTCGGCCACTACATGATCGATCCATCGGATCGGGGAATAGATCAAGGGAAAACTGAATTGTAGTGAGAGAAAGTTCTACGCGGATTAGGTTTTGCGTCAGGCGTTGTAGCGTTAGCGCGAGATATTCATAAGACAGTTCTAATGCTATGGCTTCGCGGCGGGTACGGAGGGCGGCTAAGGCGGTGGTGCCGGAGCCGGAGAAGGGGTCGAGGACTAGGTCGCCTTCGTGAGAGGACGCGAGGAGGATGCGTTCGAGGAGGGCGAAGGGTTTTTGGGTGGGATGTTTGCCGAAGCGCTTTTCCCAGGTTTCGGGGGGCTTGATTTCCCAGACGGATTTCATCTGCTTGCCGCGATTGGTTTCCTTCATGAGCTTGTAGTTGAAGGTGTGGCGCGATTTTTTGTCGCGGGCGGCCCAGATGATG
>Ga0210405_10000209_pt1 | contig 82962 bp, 87 predicted proteins | sample IncBWH11MmetaG_FD_155492 | JGI IMG/M metagenome (GOLD analysis project Ga0210405, IMG submission 155492) | Forest soil microbial communities from Barre Woods Harvard Forest LTER site, Petersham, Massachusetts, United States - Inc-BW-H-11-M | ecosystem: Environmental > Terrestrial > Soil >... | reverse complement strand
TCGGCCTCCTGAGCTCGTCCATGCTGCAGATGTGTTACCCATGTCTCCGAACGGTGTTACCCATGTCCCCAGGCCGTATACTTGACCGGGCGATCCAGTATTCCAGAGACGGCTCGTGCTTATACGCTACGTCACGGCGTACTGGATGCCCCGCCTCCGCGGGGCATGACGAGGCGTGGGATCGTGGCGCCATTCGAATGTCAAACAGCGAATACGGTTTGAGATCGTCATCACCGGGCTTGACCCGGTGATCCATCCTCTTCGAAAGACTTATTCCGAAGATTGATGGATGCCCGGATCAAGTCCGGGCATGACAAACTCGTTCTCGCGGCGTGATGCGCCCGAGTTTTGCTGGGGAACATTCGGCCCTCTGAGATCAAAGGGCGCAGGGAATGCCGGGCGCTCGATGCGCCCGCAGCCGCGTGTGTAGTTTAGAAAGCACACGCGTTAGTCACCACGGTCACACCGGAAACACCCGGCATTCCCCGCGCAATGGTTTTACGGCTTATATCGCGCTCTCCCCGGTGACCGGGCTTGTTTGCCACCGTCGCCTCGCGGAATTCCTCCCGCAAAACTTGACGCCAGCGTCGGGGCGTCAGGACCACACGACTTCGCCGTCCGTCTCCGGCGCGCTTCGTCCTTGCGCGCCGTCAACGTCCACCGCATCCCGCACCCAACGTCCGTGACGATCGCGCAAACGCCCCTCTTGAGGGGCACGGGACGTGCGAGATGTGCCGCTGATTTGGGATCAAGATCAATGCCGCCGAGCCGCGGCAGATTGGCACGACGGGCAAGGAACCCGTTACCCCAGCTACGCAGCTCTTTTGGCGCAGGTGACGGCCGCGGCGGCGTCTCTTCCTTCTCCCCTTGTGGGAAGATGGAGCTCCATGTAACCGATTGAGATAGCAAGGGAAACGGAAATCGGTGTCCGTCCAGCGTCCCTTGCAGAAGTTTCCTGCGCCGCGCGTGGCCCTCGTGCGCGTGACATGCCAAAATTGACCAGACTGATTTGCGCGGGGGTGGTTGCGATGGGAGAGGCTAAGCGACGGCGGCAGCAGAACGCGCAACTCGGCCCAGTCGTGTATCACCACACCAGCACCCTTCGGACAAATCTGCTCTGGATGTCAGGGGTGATCGAAGTTGAAGGTAAAGGCCACGACGCAATTCACCCGCATATCGGGGCGATCAAAACAGATGTGCTGCGTCGGCGCGCTCTGCAGGATTTCCCGCCCGTCGCGTGGTTCACCTCTGACATCGCCGTGCCCAATTGCCTCAGGAATCTGAAGCTCTATTTCACCGACAAAAGCACCGGAGCCCTTCGGTACGAAGATGAGACCGTAGGAAATCTGAGTGACGCCATTGCGCTCAATCGCGTGGCGCTCGGCTTTCGTCTGCCCGAATGTCCATCAATCATCAAATGGTCGGAGCATCCCGGCTACCACACCAGTGAAGGCCGCGACCTGAATGAAAGCGCCCAAGCTGGTGGAGACGATCCGGCCACATGGTATGTCTCGGAACAGCCGGTAGACCTGCTGAAGGTTGTCGAGTTCTGGGCATCGCGCAAGATCATGAATCCGAAGCTGCAGCGAGAGGATTGGTATCTGAAGGACCTGCATAATATGGTTCGCAACTGCCGGGAACGAAAAGACACGTACATCCCGCCAACATGGCTGAAACCGGAGGAGGCGAGGGCCTTGGCTTCTGCGATGGGCCTCCCTGCCTATCGTGGCGACGAGAACTTGCCGCCGCCCCGTAAGAGGTAGCCGCGCCCATGCCCTCTGCCGTTCGGCGGGTGTCCAACATCGGTGCGCGACCTTCTTCACGCTGTCCCGCTGTTCGGCTCGCCGATGGATCGCTTGCCGAGTCCGCCGGTGCGTTTTGCACGTCGCTCGGTGTCTGACACTGGCCAGATCGGAATAACGCATGGGCGGCTTCTGCGATCAGGTATGGCGATCAGGATTTTTCGGTCGGGTTAGCGTGGCCGCGCGGCTCGCGAGTGGGTGTCAGTCATTCCAATGTGCCGTCGCGATCCCATCAAGAACGTCGCGTCCCAAAACAATCTTGCGCTGCCACTCATCTTCTCGATCCAAAATGAGCAATGCATCATCGGACCGCTCACGTCCCAAAAGAGAGACGTAGCAGAGCCGAGAGAAATACCACGTCATCCTGCCAGCGTAAGAGATCGTCCTATGCGAGGCCTCTGACGCCATACCCCAGACGCCAATATGCCACTTTTCCTCACCTTCGCCGAGCGGCTGCCATCTGCAAGTAAAAACCGCTGCCGTGTAAGACAGGTGCGAGGATTGCGACAATATTTCGTATTCTTCGCGCCGCCACTGCGTTAAGTGTTCGATGTCCTCCGCAGGCAAACCCAATTTTCTTTCCATTTCTATGATGCGCTGATGAAGCTTTCTTGGGGACGCCATTGAGTGCCAGAAATTCTTGACCTGCTCGTCTGTTTCGGAATTCTTAAAAGCTTTGGCCAACTGCTTGTCATCTAATGCTGCCAAGCAAAGCAAAAGTGCTTCAGTATAAGTACGCAATAGTGCCTTAGCAGGCGTATCGAAGCCCGAGACGCACAAAAGTCGAATGGAAAGGCCGAAGGAGACGGCGGCACCGACAAGCGCCCATGCAGCAAGGTATCGGCTTCGGTCTTCTTCTGAATTTTTGTCTAGCCCCTCCGTCAGTGCTACGTGGACGTAAGAAAGCCATTCGATGCCCAGTTCGAAGATCGCGAGCCATGGCTGAAGATCAACGATAGCCTTTGTTCTGGCTTCCTTCTCTTGATCCGAAATAAATTCAGTGAACGACCCTCGCTCGTCAGGACTTCGTTTGATGTCCACGTAGGCCTCGTTCCAAGCCCGCTCAATTTCCTCGTATATTGTCCAGCTCATGCTTTGCCCAGATGTTACACGTTGACCTTGGCGGTGGCCTTATCGAACTCATCGCCCTTGGGTCGAGGCAGGCTATCTCGCCTTGGGAGCAGATCGTCCAATTTTCTTCTTTGCCATTGACGGATGCTATGAATTTTTGAGGACTAGAAACTCAATCACTCGGGCTGCTTCTTGATCACTGACCACGAAGTGGTTGTTCGCAAGGAGGCGCCTCCTCACCATGAGGGTCTAAGGTCGTGCCACGGACGACGACCTCATCCTGAGGAGCGGCCATAGGCCGCGTCTCGAAGGATGGGCCACGACGTAACACTTGACGCGACTCCACTCTCTCGCCGCACGCAACGCGCCCGAGTTGATGAACGAATTACCCTCGATAACAAGAGGGCGCAGGGAATGCCGGGTGGCCAATGCACCCGCAGCCGCGTGTGTATACAAGGGTGGGCAAAGCGAAGCGTGCCCACCCTACGCAGCTACGTCACATTCCGCCCATCTTGCAGACGATCTTCCATTCTTCCGGCGTCACCGGCTGCACCGAGAGCCTTGAATATTTCACCAGCGCCATGTCGGTGAGTCGCTTGTCGGCCTTGATCGCGACCATTGTCACCGGCGTCTTCAGCGGGGTGTCGGCCTTGATGTCGACGCAGACGAACTTGCCGGTCTTGTCGGTGGGATCGGGATAGGCCTCCTTGATGACCTCCGCGATGCCGACGATCTCCTTGCCCTCGTTGGAGTGATAGAAGAAAGCGCGGTCGCCTTTCTTCATCTTCACCAGGTTTTGCCGCGCAGTAAAGTTGCGCACGCCGGTCCAGGCTTCGCCCTTAGCGCCTTTCGCGACCTGCTGATCCCACGACCAGCTCGACGGCTCGGATTTCACCAGCCAGTAGTTCATGGCGCACACCATCCGTTCGTCATGGCCGGACATAGCCGTCCGAAGGACGGCGTCGCTTCCGCTCGCCTATGCCCGGCCATCCACGTCTTCGTTCGCTTTAATAGCAAGACGTGGATGCCCGCGACAACATGTTAGAAGACGCGCGGAGCCTGTCATCGGGCCGCGCATGGCGCGGACCCGTTGGCGCTTTTGCGCCGGCATAACGACCTGAAACTACCCCTCGGCCTTGAACGGGCGCGTCAGGAGGCTTTCAATCGCATCGTCGATGGTGGTCGCGCCGCGCAGGATGTCCGCGACCGCGTTCGATACGGGCATATCGACGTTCTCGGCGGCCGCCAGCTCCATCAGCACCGGGGCGGTGAATTCGCCTTCGGCGAGCTTGTCGCGCGGCTTGGCTTCGCCGCGCCCGAGCGCGAGGCCGAGGGCGAAATTGCGCGACTGCGGGCTCGAGCAGGTCAGGATGAGATCGCCCAGACCCGAAAGCCCCGCCAGGGTTTCGCTGCGCGCGCCGCAGGCACGCCCGAGCCGCACCAACTCGCTGAAACCACGCGTGGTCAGCGCCGCCTGCGCCGAGGCGCCGAATTTCTTGCCAGTCACGATTCCGGCCGCGATCGCCAATACGTTTTTCGCAGCCCCGCCGATCTCGACGCCGCGGACGTCGGAGGTGTGGTAGGGCCGGAAGGTCGCCGATCCCAGCGCCTGCACCAGCGCGCTTGCAAGCTCGACGTCATGCGCGGCGAGCGTCACCGCGGTCGGCAGCCCGCGCGCCACGTCCTCCGCAAAACTTGGCCCCGACAGGATGGCGGGCCGCGCCTGGGGTGCGGCTTCCGCGATCACCTCGGTCATGAATTTGTGGGTGCCGCGCTCGATGCCCTTGGCGCAGGCGACGACCGGCGTCGCGCGGGCGAGGTGGGGGCCAAGAGCTGACACCGCCGCACGCAAATTCTGCGCCGGCGTCGCGATCAGAACAACCTCGGCCGTTGCGGCGAGGCTGACATCGTCCGTGACCTTGACGGTCGCTTCCAGTTTTGCACCGGGCAATTTTGGATTGGTGCGGGTGGCGACGATCCCTGCCGCCACCGCCGGATTGCGCCCGCAAAGCACGACCTCACGGCCGGCGCGCGCGGCGACGCAGGCCAGCGCGGTCCCCCACGCGCCGGCGCCGACCACAGCTACCCGATTGAATGCCGTCATCGCGTATTCGCCTCTAAAACCCCGCCCTTGTATTCGTAAATCCGGCCGGCGCCGTGGCGTTTTCATCGAGCAGCCAGCGCGCCCGCGGCGGCGCTTCCAGCGTGTCGGTGAGCCCGATCGCCAGCCGCTCCGCACCGGCCCAGGCGATCATCGCGCCATTGTCGGTGCAAAGCGCCGGTGGCGGGATGATCAGCGTCGTTTGCGCTTTGGCGGCGACGTCCTGCAACGCGCCGCGGATCGCCTGGTTGGCGGCGACGCCGCCGGCGGCGACCAGCGCACGGGGCGGACCGAACTGTTCGTGAAAGAGCCGCAAGCCGACACTCAATCGATCCGCGGTGGATTCCAGCACCGCTGCCTGAAAGCTGGCGCAGAGATCGCGGATGTCCTGCGGCTCCGGCGGCGTCAGCCTGGCGGCCTCGTTGCGCACCGCGGTCTTCAGTCCCGACAGCGAGAAATTGGCGTCCGCGCGCCCGAGCATCGGCCGCGGAAATGCAAAGCGCCTGGCGTCACCGCCGCTCGCGGCGCGCTCGACCTCCGGTCCGCCGGGATAGGGCAGGCCGAGCATTTTTGCCACCTTGTCGAAGGCCTCGCCCATGGCGTCATCGACGGTGGTGCCGAGGCGAACATATTTACCGACCCCGATCACGGCGACGATCTGGGTGTGACCACCGGAGGCGAGGAACAGGCAATAGGGAAACGCCAGCGCGCAGGTCAGCCGCGGCGTCAGCGCGTGGGCCTCCAGATGGTTCACCGCGATCAGCGGCGTATTGTGCACCATCGCGATCGCTTTCGCGGTTGTCAGCCCGACGATCACCCCGCCGATCAGGCCGGGCCCGGCGGCGGCGGCTACGCCTGAGAGTTGCGCGAAGCCTGTGCCTGCGTCTTTCATCGCCCTGTCAACGATGCCGTCGAGCAGATCGACATGGGCGCGCGCCGCGATCTCCGGTACCACGCCGCCGAAGCGGGCATGCTCTTCGGTCTGCGACCGCACGATATTGGACAGGATTCGCCCCGTGCCGTCGGCCTGGCGCTCGACCACGGCGGCTGCGGTTTCATCGCAGGTGGTCTCGATCCCCAGCACCAAAATTCGCGTTTCGTTAGTCAATCTGGGCTCTTGTGCTTTCGCGCAATCCGGCGTTTCCCTTAACTCGGTAACATTCCGAGGTCGCAAGATGCAATCGTCTGTTGGGACCAAATCCGCGCCGGCCAGAGCCTGACCGGTGCCCATTCTCGTCACCCGCCCGCATCCGGACGATGAGGCCACCGCCGCCGGGCTGCGGGCACGGGGCTATGAGGTTTTGCTGGCGCCGATGCTGCGGTTTGAACCCGCCGCCTTCCATGAGGACCTGGACGCGGATTACGGCGCGGTCATTGTCACCAGCGCCAATGCGTTGCGCGGCATCGAACCTCAGCTCAAAGCCAGCCGATGGCTGAAGCTGCCGCTGTTCGCGGTCGGAGAGCACACCGCGACCGCCGCACGCAGCATCGGATTCGAGCAAGTGATCCCGGCCAACGGGGATGCGTCGGCCTTGCGCGATCTTGTGCTTGCCAGCGTCAAGGCGAAGACGCTGAAGAAAACCAGCCCATTGCTTTATCTGGCTGGAGCCGATCTCGCCCGCGATCTTGCCGGTGAACTCGGCGAGCGCGGGTTCACGGTCGTCACGCAGAAGACCTACCGGATGGTTCCATTGTCCAGCCTGCCACGTGAAACCTGCGACGCTTTCGCGGCCAACCGGATCGAGGCCGTGCTGCACTATTCAAGGCGTAGCGCGCGCGCGTTCCTGGAGTCGGTTCGCGCCGCCGGCGTCGAAATATCGGCGCTTTCGGTCCTGCAATGCTGCATCTCCGCAGGCGTAGCCGCGGTGGTGCGCGACGCCGGGGCCATCCAGGTCATGGTGGCGGCATCGCCGGATGAAAATGCCGTGTTCGCGCTGCTGGACCGTGCTTTGCGCCCCTGATCGCGTTACAAGGCGCTTTCGACGGGGTGACGCCGGTGCCGGGAAAACTGGTCAAAACAGAGACAAGAACGAGCCGATTCCACTTGATTTCGGCTAAAGCCAAACAGGAACCTTTGTGATGGACGAAGACAGGCCCGAAAACCCCTCGCCGTCGCCGGACCAGGGCCGGGCCAGGCGCCCGCCGCCGACCATCGACCTCGAGGCATCAGAGGTGTCGGGCGAAACCCAGGGCGAAGGCTCCGGCGCGCGGCCAAGGCGATGGTTCTCCCGGCGCCTCCGTTGGCCCTTTGCCCGGTCCTTCTCGTGGCCTTCGTCCGCGACGCTTGCGGCAGCCGTGACTGGTGCGGTGACGGCTGCGCTGGTGATCGCGGTCGCCTGGGCGGTCGGATGGACGGGTGAGACTTCTCCGCCGGTGACGTCTCCACAGGCCAACGCCAGCGCGATCGACATCCTCGGCTCGCGGGTCGCCGATCTCGAGGCGAGATCGGTGAAGGCTTCGGCCGCAGCCAACGACCCGGCGCTGGCTTCGCGGCTCGAGGCATTGGAGAAATCCCTGGCATCGCTGCGCACCGAGATCGCCGGCGTTCGCGCGCAGTCCGGGAAACTCGCCGCCGATCTCAATGCGGTGAAATCGACCCCGCGCCAGGACGCAGCGTCGCCTGATCTCGCAGCGATCAACGAACGCCTCAGCCTGATCGAACGCGCTACCCGCACCGATAGCGCCGAGATCGCGCGAGAGGCCAACAGTCCGGTGGACGATACCGCCCTTCGCCGGCTCGTCGTGGCATCGATCCTGGACCTTTCGGTCCGACAGGGCGAGCCTTTCGTCGCCGAGCTCGCCGCGGCGAAATCGCTCGCGCCGAATCCGGAGATGCTCAAGCCGCTCGATGACTTCGCTGCGTCGGGCGTCCCGCACGCGGCCGCCCTCTGCCGTGAACTGCTGACGCTGGTGCCAAAATTGTCGCCGCCGGCGCATGACAATGCCACCACCGGCGCCGGCATCGTCGACCGCCTGCGGACGGGTGCGGCCAAGCTGATTCGCATCGAGCGTAGCGATGCCGTCGGCAACGACCGCAGCGCGGTCATCGCACGGGTCACGGCGGCCGCGCTGCGCAACGATTATGCCGACGCGCGGCGCGAGTTGAATATGCTGGCCCCCGGCGATCGCACGGCTGCTCAGGCATGGCTGGACAAGGCCAATGAGCGCGACGCGGCGCTCGCCGTCTCGCGTCAGTTTGCGACCGAGGCGATGACAGCGCTCGCCAAACCGGCGCAATAGGATTTCGATGTACCGAATCATTTTGTTTCTGGTGTTGATCGCGCTCGCAGCCAAGGGTGCGGCGTGGGTCGCCGACCAGACCGGCCAGGTCGCGCTGTCATGGGATGGCTGGCGCGTTCACACCACGTTGCCGGTATTCGCGCTGGCGCTCGGCGTCGCCATCGTCGCGGCCATGCTGGCGTGGAGCATACTGCGCGGGCTGTGGCGCCTGCCGCACCGCCTCCGCCACAGCCGGCGCGAACGGCGTCGGGCGCGCGGCCGCCATGCCATCACGCAAGGTCTGCTCGCGATCGGCCACGGCGATTCCACCGCCGCGCGCATGCATGCCGACGTCGCGCGCCGCCACGCCGCGCACGACCCGCTGGCGCTTTTGCTGCACGCCCAATCGGCGCAGCTCGCCGGCAATCGCGACGCCGCGCGCGAGGCGTTTCGCGCCATGGCCGAGCGGGAAGATACGAGGCTATTGGGCCTGCGCGGACTGTTCATCGAAGCCCAGCGCGCCGACGATCCGGTGGCCGCCGTCGGTATCGCCGAGGAGGCGCTGAAGCTTTCGCCGACCTCGACCTGGGCCTCGCATGCGGTGCTCGGATTTCGCTGCGCCCGGGGCGACTGGAGCGGCGCGCTTGCCATCCTCGACAACAATCTGGCTTCGGGCCTGATCGACAAGGCGGTCTATCGGCGGCAGCGCGGCGTGCTCCTGACGGCGCGCGCGCTGGAACTGGAGACCGTCGACCGCGATCTGTCGCGCGACAGCGTGATGGAAGCGGTCAAGCTGGCGCCGACGTTGGTGCCGGCCGCGGCGCTCGCCGCCAAATATCAAAGCGAGGCGCATCAGATCCGGCGTGCAATGCGAATTGTGGAGGCGGCGTGGCTCAAGCATCCGCATCCCGATCTCGCGGATGCCTATGCCCATGTGAAACTCGGCGATTCCGCGCGCCAGCGTCTGGTGCGGGTCGAGACGCTGGCGGCGAAAGCGCCGGGTCATCTCGAGGGCGCGCTCGCGGTGGCGCGCGCGGCCATCGACGCGGCCGAATTCGCGCGCGCGCGCGAGGCGCTGGCGCCGTTCGTCGCGGCGCCGACGCAACGCGTGGCGATGCTGATGGCGGAGATCGAACGCACCGAACATGGCGACAGCGGCAAGGCGCGGGCCTGGACCTTGCGCGCGGTGCGCGCGCTGCATGATCCGGTCTGGACCGCGGACGGCTACGTCAGTGATCGCTGGCGGCCGGTGTCGCCGGTGTCCGGCCGGCTCGACGCGTTCCAGTGGCAGATGCCGCTTTCGGCGCTGCCGTCCGACAAAAGCGCCGCGATCGAATCCTCTGCCTTTGAGGAGGCGATGCTCGCCACCCCGCCATCGCCGCGGCGCGGCGAAATATCGGGAAAGAATTTGGTCGAGCCGCCGCGGGAACCCGAGACCGCCGAATTGGCCCCGCCATCGGCGCAGGATAATTCTCCGGCGAACGCAACGGTTGCGGATGTCACCCCTACGCCAGCGCAAGCGTCGCCGCCGGCGACCGAAGCCGTACCCCCGGCAGCCCCACCCTTATTCCGCGCGCGGGCGGATATCCCGAAAGTGGCCGACAAGCCCTTCACCCCGGCGATCCCGGCGGTGATTCCGATTGTCCGCCCACCCGACGATCCCGGCATCGACGACGAACCCGAAGCCGACGAATTCGCCGAGCGGATCGCCCCCACGCAAGGCCAGGCCGGCGGCTGGCGCGGCTTCCTGTCGCGCTGGGGCGGCTGACCTGGTCTGCGCGGGGACCAGCGTTTTTCTTGCAAAACCGGGCATTGCCCGATATCAGGTGGCACGCGTTTTCAGGCCGTTGCGCCGAAGGCGAAGCCCAAAGCGTTTTCGAGCGAAGTGGGTGCCGGTTCGCGTCAAGAAAACGCGTCAAATGAGGACTCTGGTCCGCCGCAATAGCTCAGTTGGTAGAGCACGTCATTCGTAATGACGGGGTCACAGGTTCGAGTCCTGTTTGCGGCACCAGCAATTTCAAACACTTAGCTCGCACTCGTCGCAACTCTCGATCTCAAAAGGTACGCCATAGGTACGCGGACTGTACGCAGTTCGCCCCACTTGCGCGCCCAACTTAGAAAGTCTATATAGCTACTTAGAGTTTCTGAGTAGGAGGAAGGTAATGGCAAAAATGCGCGACCCGAGGCTATCCCACCAAAGCCTCCAAGTGCTGCGTGTGTTTTTCGATGAGCCCAAGGAAAGTTTCGCCGGTGCCGACATCTGGCGCCGGACCGGAATTCTTGCCGGAACACTCTATCCAATTTTGGCTCGCTTCGAGGCTGCGGGTTGGCTCGACAGTGACTGGGAACAACTTAGTGCCAGCGAGGCTGGTCGGCCGCGCCGCCGTCTCTATGCCCTCACTCCGAAGGGGTACAACAAAGCGAATGAGGCGTTAGCGCAACTTGGCATCATCGGGAGGCCAGCTTGGGCACAGTAATTGTCGGCGTCGTAATCGGCCTGATAACGGGATTCGCGGTTATGGAAGCTTATGCTTGGTTTGACGCGGTGGCACTTTGGCTAATGCACCGAGCGGCGAACCATATCATAAAGGACGAGCGCGAGCGTTATCGTGAAGAATGGGCTGCCGATCTTAGCGCGATACCTAGCTCCCTCTACAAATTAGCTTACGCTGTCATCAATTTTAGGAAGAGCGTAGCTCACGAGATCAACGCTGTATTTGTGGCTGGCGCGCTAGATCTCTTCGACGAACTCCTGACCGATTTCGATAACAACTTTAACCGATTGAACTCCAAGATGGAGAAGATTCGTGCGCTCTTTAAAAGAGGCAATTGGCCGGATGAGCTTCGGAATGATCTTGCAGCACTTGAGCGCGGTCACTATGCATTCGGCCTGTACGTCGGCAAAACTTTAGAACTGAAATGCCGACTAGAAGCGCGCGCAAGCCACGTCGATTCAGTGGCGTCTGCCGATGCGTGGTTCGAAGAGGCTGAATGTTCATTGGACGAGATCATTGCTCTGCTGGAAAGCGTGAAGTTCGCCAGAGAGAACCCGGAAGCCGCGAACGGCGAGACTGGACAAGCTAAATTTTAAAAAATTTGCTGGGGCCTCTATGGGGCGCATGAAGGCCGACGATTTTTGGCCCCGGGATCGGACACATCGCGAAGCCGTGATTGCGCAGGGCCAAACGTCTGCGTGATCCTGCTCACATCACCTGTTGTTCGATCATCCCAGTCTCTACCTTCAATGAGCCGGCCCGATCATGGCCCGCGCGCCCGACCGCGCCGGTGCCCATTTAATCCGGGATGTGTGAAGCCGTTCACAGGGGATTTTCGAGAGGCGCGCTAAACGGCAATGCGTACCGTTTTGTGGGAGGCAGCCATGCCGTCACCAGTCACCGACAAGCCAGCCAGCCGCCAAGGCTTTTGGCCGGCCATTGTTCGAATTTTTCTGGTCGAGGTTGTGCTTCTACTGGCTCTGTCGGGCGCGGTCGTCGGCTACCTGAACTGGTCGTCCGAGGCCGCCTGGGCCGAATTTGTGGCCGCCAGCAAGCAGTCGACCTCTGAGGCAAAATCTGCGGTGCAGACCGTCAAAGGCCACGTACACTGCGACCGCAACGCGTGAACGCGCGGGATTTGCACGCGGCCGCAGCTGACGGCTTAGCCAATATTCGCGAGCGCTACTGCGAAACCGTCTGAACCACGCTGCCCACCGGGCGGGTGCTGGCGACCGGCAGCTTCATGTCCTTGACCATGGCCTCGTCATATTCGGGCAAGGTCGCGACCGACGTCTTTGCTTTCATCAGCACGACCTTGTAGCCGCCGGCCTTCAGGCGGCGAAGCAGAGTGGGCATGGCTTCTGCGGTGTGCTTCTGGAAATCGTGCATCAGGATGATGCCCTTGCCCTGCTTGTCGAGCTTGGTCATCACGGTATTGACGATCTGCTCGGCATTCTTCGCCCGGAAGTCGAAGGAATCGAGGTCGCAGGAAAATATCGCGATGTTGCGTGAGCCGAGATAGGCCATCGCCGCGGGGCCGTGCTGCAATTCCGGGAAACGAAAGAACGGCGAGGGAGCCGCGCCCAGCGCCAGCTTGACCGCGCTGTAGCCTTTTTCGATCTCGTCCCTGGCGAGCTGCTCGGTCATCTTCTTCGAGTTCAGATTGGCATGCGACCAGGTATGCGCACCGATGGTGTGACCGGCCGCGGCCACCTGTTTGAGAATCCCGGGATGGTAGGTGGCATGCTTGCCAATCGGGAAGAACACCGCCTTGGTGCATTCGTCGGCGAGCGCCTTGAGCACCGCAGGTGTATTGCCGGGCCAAGGGCCGTCGTCGAAGGTCAGCACGACCTCCTTGTCGGTCAGGAAGTCGAGCTGTTTGAAGTGCTCAAAGCCGAAGCCCGGTCCGCCCGTGGTGTCGATCTCCACCACGCGGGCAACGCCGAGCGCGTCCGGATTGGCGCATCCGGATTTCAATTGCGGCGCGGGGACGGCGAGGGCCTTGTCCGCAATGGTGCCGGTCGTCTCAACCTCGTCGCGGGGTGCGGCGGATTTGGCAGGGGTCGCGGCGGCAAGCGGCGGGGCTTGCGCGGCGGCGACGGTTTGGGGAGCGGTCCCTCGGTGCGGGGATGATGTCCAAAACCAGATCCCCGTAATCACCACAGCAGCCAGGACACTCGCCAGCATCAGACCCAACGCGTCACGCATGGTTATTCTTTCTCGAATACCAAAGATAAAATCGCAGCCCCGTTATTTATGAGAAACAGATGTTAACGCCGTCCCAACACGGCCTCGGTTCCCAAGGCCGAAAATCGGGCTCCCCGTAGAGCGATACCGTCGACTTGAGTGACAGGCGTCACAGATTGGCGACGGAGTGACCGATGTCACAGTCCGAACCCAGCGGTTGCGGCACTCATAGGCATCAACAACACGCCGTCGAGCCGGCGAACCAACGGGAGCCACCAATGACCGCATCTTTCACCAGCACGCTGCGCCAGGCCGGTTTGATGCTGGCTGTCGCCGCCTCCATCTCTGCGCTGTCGTCGACCTCGAGTTTCGCCTTCAGCGCCGAGGCGCAGCAAATGTGCACCGGCGACGCGTTTCGGCTGTGCAGCTCCGAAATTCCCAATATTCCGAAGATCACCGCCTGCATGGTCAAGCATCGCGCGGATCTCAGCACCCGCTGCCGAATGGTGATGGACCGGGATCTGGCCCAGAAGTCGAGCAAGGTCGCGGCTCAGTAAAAGGCTCTCCTGAGACTGGCAAAGTCGTCTGTGCCGGAACAAACCCGGCCATGACGACTTTATTTTTTCAGCGTCGCACGGCTGCCTTCCGCGACCGATTTGCGCGCTTATCGCGCATTGACATCAATGGCGCGGCGGAATTTGATCCCGCTCCCACGTGAAGCAGGGCGTAGCCAGATGTTCAGAATTGTTTTCGTTCTCCCGCTTGTCCTGATGGCCTCGGGCGCGTCGGCGCAGCAGGGCCATGACGCTTGCGCGCGTGACGTCTCCCGCTTCTGCCGGGCCCACATGAACGACGGCGACTCCGTGGTGCTGGCCTGTCTGAAGCAACACCGTTCGCGGATCAGCAAGGCCTGCGACAAGATCATGACGGAAAACGGTCAGTAGCGTTTGTAGTCATTCCGGGATGGTCCGAAGGACCAGACCTCAGATGCGCATTGCGCATCGGGGAATCTCGAGATTCTCCGATGTGCAATTGCACATCGTAGTTCGCGCTAACGCGCGCCCCGGAATGACAACCTACAAAGACAAACATTACGTGCTGCCGCCTGCCGCCGCGGAAGCGACCGGCAACACCTCGTTGGCGGCGCGGTCGGGAGTGTCCTCCTTCCAGCGCACCGATCCGAACGGCCGCTCCAGCATGCGGCGGACCCGCACCGGATCGGGCCCGAGATGAAAATCCATCGCGCGCTGATGCAGCGCGCGTTCGGATTGGGTCGAGCGGTTGCGCTGGCGCAGATAGTCGAGCCAGGTCGGGCAATGATAGCGTTCGGTCCACAATTCGGGGTCGGCGATGTCACGCGCGATCGACCAGCCATAGGCGCCGTTGCGCTGGCGGCTGAGCTGCACCTCCTGCATTACATTGTGAAATGCGCGGGCACTATCCTGCGCGACGCGATATTCGATCTCGACCACCAGCGGCCCGCTGCGCGCGGTCAGCGACAGCTGCACTTCGGGATCGGCGAGCACTTCCGCATCCTCGTTGCGCGCGCCGACTCGCGGCATCTGCAACCACAGGCCGATGAGCGGCGAGGCCAGCATCAGCGCGGCCGAGACCAACAGCGCGGCCTCCACGCCGATCGCGTCGGTCAGGTGTCCCCAGCCCCAGCTTCCGATCGCGATGCCGCCGGCAATCGACGCCTGAAATGCCGCCAGCGAGCGGCCGGCCACCCAGCGCGGCGCCGAGAGCTGCACGCCGATGTTGAACAAGGCGACCGCCAGCATCCATACCGCGCCCGCAACCACAAGTGCGGCCGCCGTCAGCACCGGCTCACGGCTCAGCGCGACCGCCGCGATGGCGCCGCCCATCGACAGGGCGCAGGCGCGGATCGCGGCTTCGCCGCTCAGGCGCCTGCGCACCTCGGCGATGTTGAGTGCGCCGATCACCGCGCCCATGCCGAACGCGCCGAGCATGATGCCGTAGGTCTGCGCGCCGCCATGCAGGAGGTCGCGCGCGACCAGGGGCATCAGCGCCGATACCGAGCCGCCGAGCACGCCGGTCACAAATGTGCGCGTCAGCACGATCTTGATCGAGGGCGAGTTGGCGATGTAGCGCACGCCCGAGACGATGGCGCGGTTGAGCCGCTCGCGCGGCAGCCGCGATGGTTCGCTGGTGCGGCGCCAGAGAAACAGCACGACCAGCAGCGGAACATAGAGCGCCGCATTGGCGGCGAAGGCCGCGACCGCGCCGGCGGTGGCGACGACGATGCCGCCGATCGCCGGACCAAAGCTTCGCGCGATATTGTAGCTGATGCCGTTCAGCGCCACCGCCGAGGGAAGCGTTTCCGCCGGCACCTGCTCACTGACCGAGGATTGCCATGCGGGGCCGAACAGCGCCATGCCGCTGCCGACGACGAAACAAAGCGCCAGCAGACTTTGCGGCGTGATCAGGCCGAGCCACGCCAGCACGGTCAGGGCGGTTGCGCCCAGGAGCGCGATCGACAGTGAAATCAGCGCCACGATGCGCCGGTCATACATATCGGCGATGGCGCCGGCCGGCATCGAGATCAGCATGACCGGCAGCATCAGCGCGGTCTGCACCAGCGCGACCTTGTCGGCGGATGACGTCATCTGGGTCATGGCCCAGGCTGCGCCGACCGCCTGGATCAGCAGGCCGAGATTGGAGAGCAGGCTTGCCAGCCAGATCCGCCGGAACGTGGCATGCCGCAGCGGAGCCGCGACGCCATCGGCGGCAAACATCGTGCGTCCTGGCTGTTCGGTCATGGCGTGTTCCGTTGGGGCCGGTAATGGCCGGCGCGATCTCTTATCCCGACCTGCAGTGATGCCTGCGAAAGTCCTTGGCTGTCCAGTGGTTGGACAGCGGGGGGCCTTGCTGTGCCAAAATACCGAAAATCGCGCTTGCGTCACAAACGGCGATCGCGGCCCCCGTTCGGCCGGTAAACGGGGCGGCGTGCGTTCATGGCGTCTGGTTTTTGGAACTGATATGATTAGATGATGCCGATCCCGTCATGGATTATTGCGAGGACGTCGTGAGCATAGCCGAAGCCTGGGACCTCCCGGCCGCGCGTCCGCCGCTGGTTCCCCCCAGTCCGCCGCGCGCATCCGAAACCATGTCCGCTTTGCGGCGGTTGGCGGCGATGCGCGAGAGCGCGATCGGAACCTGGGGCCAGCGCGCCTATGAAGAGGACATCGTCCAGGGCCGCTTCTTCTGGCGCTCCAGCTTTATCCTCAACACGCCGGATGCGATCCGGCACGTGCTGGTCGACAATTACGAGAACTATGCGCGGACTCCGGCCTCGATCCGGGTGTTGCGTCCGATGTTGGGTGAGGGCCTCCTGATCGCCGAGGGCCGCGCCTGGAAACACCAGCGGCGAACGCTGGCGCCAGCCTTCACGCCGCGCGCGGTGGAGGGACTGGTTCCGCACATGATCGCGGTGACGGATGAAACGATTGCAAAGCTGCGGGCGGTAAGCGGTGCACCGGTCGATTTGCGCGAGGCGATGCAGCGGATGACGCTCGAGATTGCCGGGCGCACCATGTTCTCGTTCGGGATGGACCGCCACGGCGCGGCGCTGCGCGATTTCGTCATGGAATATGGCGGGCGGCTGGCGCGGCCGCATTTGCTCGATCTGGCGTTGCCGCTTGGCTGGCCGAGCCCGCAGGATTTTTCCCGCGCGCGTTTCCGCAAGCGTTGGACGCGTTTCGTAGGCCAGCTGATGGCGGAGCGCCGCGCCGCCGGCAAGAAAGATGGAGCGCCGCCGCGCGATCTGTTCGATCTGATGGGCGCCGCGCGCGATCCCGAAACCGGCCAGGCCTTCACCGACGAGCAGCTCGGCGATCAGGTCGCGACCATGATTCTCGCCGGTCATGAGACCACCGCTACGGCGCTGTTCTGGTCGCTTTATTTGCTCGCGCTTGATCCCGTGACCCAGGAGCAATTGGCCGCCGAGGTGCGAGAGGCAACCGCGAACGGCGCGCGCGATCTCGAACGGCTGAAATTCACCCGCGCGGTGGTCGATGAAACCATGCGGCTCTATCCGCCGGCGTTTCTGATCGCACGGGCGGCGGCAGCGCCGGATACGATCGCGGGCCTGCCGATCCGCAAGAACGACGTGATCCTGATCGCGCCGTGGCTGTTACACCGCCATGAAAAACTCTGGCGCGATCCGAACGCATTCATCCCCGGGCGATTCATGCCGCCGGCGCCGCCGCCCGACCGCTTTGCCTATTTGCCGTTCGGGGTTGGCGCGCGGGTCTGCATCGGCGCGCATTTCGCGCTGGTGGAGGCAACGTTGGCGCTCGCCAGGATCATCGGCGCATTCCGTGTCACGCTTCTGGACCAGGAGCCGGTAATGCCGGTCGGCGTCGTGACCACGCAGCCTGACCGCTCGCCGATGTTTTCGATCACGCCGCGTTGACGGGGGATTGTCCGGGGGCGCCTGCCATCCCATCTAGGCTGAGGTCATGAGCGACATACAGGCCCAGTTTTCAGTTCTGAAGCAAACTGCCGATCCGGCAGTCGCGGACGCCATAGCTGAGCTCATCGACAAGGGCGAAGACCGCGAGCTCAACCGAATCAATGTCCTGGATTTTTCCAAGCGTCGAGGTTTCGACGAAGAGCGCGTGATTTCCGCCTTCCTGCATGCCTCGCGGCTCGGCCTGTTCGATCTCACCTGGAACGTGCTCTGCCCCGGCTGCAGCGGTGTGCTCGATGCGCACGATACGCTGAAGTCGTTGCGCCCCGAGGACTATCACTGCGGCTTATGCTCCTGCGGCTACGAGCCTTCCGTCGACGAGCAGGTCGAGGTCGCTTTCACCGTCAGTCCCAAGATCAGGCGCATTGCCGCGCACGATCCCAACACGCTGCCGCTGTGGGAGTTTTACCGGCAGGTGTTCTGGAGTTCGGGCATCGATCTCGACAACGATTCCTTCGCCTCGCTGACCGAGGAGATTACGCTCGATGCGCTGGAGCTGCCCGCCGGCGAGCGGGCGGTGCTGTCGCTGCAGCTCCCGCCGCAATTCGTCATCGCTTTCGAGCCGGTGACGCATTCGGCGCATTTCATTAACGTCGAGGGCGAACCAACCAGGGAACGGCAGCAGCTCGCGCTGGTCTACAACAAGGCGCACCCGCCGACCGGGTCCATCACATTGCGTCCGGGCCCGTTGCGGCTTTCGCTCGACAACCAGGCGGGCGTGCGGACGCTACCCACGGTGTTGGTCGCGGCCGACGGGCTCCATCATCTCCTGGGCAAACGCCGGCCGTTCCTCACCGCCAAGCGGATGCTGTCCAACCAGACCTTCCGCGACGTCTTCAAGGCCGACAATCTCAATATCGATCAACGCCTCAAGATCACCTCGCTGACCTTCCTGTTCACCGACCTCAAAGGCTCGACCGCGCTGTACGAGCGTGTCGGCGATCTCGCCGCGTTCGATCTGGTGCGCGCGCATTTTCATGCGCTGGTGGAGATCATTTCTTCCGAGAAGGGCGCCGTGGTGAAGACCATCGGCGACGCCGTGATGGCGACTTTCATCAAGCCCGAGCACGCGATTGTCGCGGGCTTGCGGATGCGCGCGGCGATGGATGAACTCAACGCCAGGCGCGGCACCGAGGATCTGGTGGTCAAGATCGGTATTCATGAGGGCCCGTGCCTCGCGGTCATGCTCAATGAGCGGCAGGATTATTTCGGCCAGACCGTCAACATCGCAGCCCGGGTTCAGGGCCTTTCGACCTCGCAGGCCATCCATGCCACCGGCCCGGTGGTCGATGCGCCCGCCGTGGCCGCGATTCTGGACAGGGAGGCGATCACACCGATCCAGAAGCAGGCGGCATTGCGGGGCATCGCCGACAAGATGTTGGTCTACGAGATACCCTGAGATTGACGAATCGTAATATTGACTATTCGTAATGCGGACGCGCCATCGGCCCCGATTGCGGGCCTGATTTGCAGTCCATATATTGAGGATGCGGGCCAACACTCGAATTTCAGCAGGAAATGATGCTCGACGGACTACGCCAATTCATCGCCGACGTAATTTCTCCCACCGCCCACGAGCATCGGTCGTTTGACGATACCGGGTATCGTCTGGCCGCGACCGCGTTGCTGGTTCACGTGATCTCGCTCGATGGCGCACCATCCGATGCCGAAAAGCGCAAGCTTCACAGTCTGATCGAAAGCCGCTTCGGGCTCGATCGGGGAACGGCGGACGAACTGATCGCGTCGGCAACGCTGGTCGAGGGCGAGGCGGTCGATCTCTACCATTTCACCAGCGTCATCATGCGTTCGGTGGATGAGACAGGCCGCTTGCGTATTGTCGAAATGATGTGGGAGCTGGTCTACGCCGACGGCCAGGCCAGCGAGTTCGAAGACAACGTGGTTTGGCGGGCCGCCGACCTGCTCGGGGTGTCTTCCCGCGACCGCATCGATCTCAAGCACCGTGTCGCCGCCAGGCAGTCCGCGCCGGTCACCGGCGAATAGGACGTTGCCCGCGGGCCCTGGGCCGTCGCCGCGGCGGGGGTGCCGCGACCCCTCAACTGCGCCGGTGCCTCCGCTTATGACGAAAATTTAACCATGCGGCGATGCAGCGGCGCTTTCGGCCCCAAAAGCTGCTGTTCAATTCTGCCCAATCGGGGACTTGAAGGCGCCGAAATGCTTGCAGGCGGCTTGCATCCCGCCTAAGGCGTATGCTCGCGTCGTGGTGGCCGCATATCGTGCAATTTTTTTACGAGCATTGAATCGTGACTGAGCGGGTGACGCTGATTACCGGTGCCTCGGCGGGGATAGGCACCGAACTGGCGCGTGTTTTCGCCTCGCACGGCCACCGCCTGGCCTTGGTGGCGCGTCGCACGGATCGCCTTGTGGCGTTGGCAGCCGAACTTGGCGCCACCGGCGGAAGCGCCCCGATCGTGATTCCCTGCGATCTCGAACAGCCCGATTGCGGCGATCAAATTGCCAACGCCCTGGCCGCCGCGGGGGTGGAGGTCGAATTCGTCGTCAACGATGCCGGATTTGGTTTGTTCGGTCGTGCAGTCGAACTGGACCGCTCAGAGCAGCTTGGCATCATTGCGGTCAACATCCGCGCCATGACGGATCTGTCGTTGCGGTTTTCGGAGCAACTGATCCGCCACCGCGGCGGCATCCTCAATGTCGCGTCCATCGCGGGCTTCCTGCCGGGGCCCGGCATGGCCGTGTATTACGCCTCCAAGGCCTACGTGCTGTCGTTCACCGAGGCGCTGCGTGGCGAACTCGCCCCCCGCGGCGTGCGCGTGACCGTGCTTTGCCCCGGTCCGGTGCCGACGGAATTTCAGGCACGGGCCGGTTTCGAGCCCGGGTTTGATTCCGCTGTCCTCAATGTTTCCCCCGCCGATGTCGCGCAGGCCGCATACCGCGGCTTGATGGCCGATAAGCGCGCCGTGCTGCCCGGCCTTGGCATCAAGGTTGTGCCGCTGCTGCTGCGGCTGTTTCCGCGCGGATTTATCCTGGCGGCGGTAGCCCGCTTTCAGTTGCGAAAGCGCTGACGCGCCTAACCCAAACGCCCATTTGGCCCGCAATTTGCTTATCCACGACTATGAACTCACCCGAAATTAACACCCGCCTGGGTATGATTCCGGTCTGATGGCCGCGAAAAGAAACGTCGATGTCGTCTCACGCCGTTAAAATCAGTGCCCGGACCGTGCGGCCCTTGCCGGCCGCAGCCCAACCGGCCGTCGGCGGATCTTTGGTGGCCAGCACCTCCCTTCTGCCGGTACTGATCGTCCTGCACCAGGAAACCTCGACGCCAGGCCGCGTCGGCAACGCGTTGCGCGCGCTTGGGCATCCACTGGACATCAGGCGTCCACGCTTTGGCGATGCGCTTCCGCAAACGCTGCAGGGCCATGCCGGCGCCGTGATTTTCGGCGGCCCCATGAGCGCCAACGATCCGGATGATTTCGTTCGTCGGGAGATCGGCTGGATTGCGGTCCCGCTACTGGAGCGGCGGCCATTTCTGGGGATTTGCCTCGGCGCGCAGATGCTCGCCATGCAACTCGGCGCCCGCGTTGCGCCGCATCCGCTGGGCCGCGTGGAGATGGGATATTACCCGATCCGCCCGACACAAGCCGGGGTCGAGATTTGTCCGCACTGGCCCGATCAGGTCTACCACTGGCACCGCGAAGGATTTGAACTTCCCTCGAGCGCCGAATTGCTGGCGCAAGGCGGCGACTTTCCGGTGCAGGCGTTCCGGTCGGGACATTGCTTCGGCTTCCAGTTTCATCCCGACGTGACCACCGCCATGATGCACCGCTGGACGACACGCGGCGCCGCGCGCCTCGAATTGCCGGGCGCGCGTCCTCGCCACCAGCATTTCGCCGATCGCGCGCTTTATGATGTGGCCGAGCGCGCCTGGCTGCTGCGATTTCTCGATGGCTGGCTGAGCCAGGCGCCGGCCTCGCTGATGTCCGAGGCCGCGGAATAGCGCGCGTCCATCGTGGCGGCCAACTCACCTCTCCCGCTTGCGGCGGGTGGGGGAAAGCCTATCCCCTCGACCAGCGCGTTTTGCGGAAGCACCCCACCCCAACCCTCCCCGCAAGCGGGAGAGGGAGCGTACTTCCGTCCTCGCTAAAAATTCGATCTAATCGCATCACGTGCCAGCGCATGGAGATGGCGACATGACCGTCGATGAGTTCACGCAGCTGTTGAATGAATTCACGCGCTCGGCGGAATCCGGCGACGGCGCGCGCTTTGCCCGGCATTTCACCGAGGATGCCGTCTATCACGACTACATCTACGGCGCACATCGGGGCCGTGCCGACATCGCGCATATGATGGCCGATCTGTTTCATCGCGATGCCGCCGACTATCGATGGGAGATGTTCGATCCCGTCTGCGACGGCGAAAAAGGTTATGCGTGGTCGCTGTCGAGCTTCACCTCGAAAATTCCGCAGTTCGAAGGCCGCCGTGTCGTGATCGACGGCATCAGCCGGTTCATCCTTCGCGACGGCCTGATCGCCGAGTACCGCGAGTCCGTCAACGGCGGCGTGGCGATGGTGCAGCTTGGTGTCGAGCCCGAGCGCATGACAAAAGTGTTCCGGCGCTGGAGCGGATGGCTGAACGAGCGGCCGGAAACAAAGGCCTATCTCGCGCGGCGGAAGGGCGAGGGCTGAGGGCGCGAAACAGTTCGTTGCAGATGTTTTGCCGAGGCCCGTCATCGCCCTTCGGGCTATGCCGCGGCAGGCTTCGCTACGATAGGGGTTGCCTAGCCCGTCTTCGCCCTTCGGGCTACGACGCGGCAGCCTTCGCTACGATAGGGCTTGCCTAGCCGAAGCAGGCGTAGCCTGCGAAGGCTGGTGGAGCCAGGCGGGATCGAACCGCCGACCTCGTCATTGCGAACGACGCGCTCTCCCAGCTGAGCTATGGCCCCTTCGCGGCAGCCTCCAGTTACGGACAACGGCCGACAATCGGCGCCATTTACAATCCGCGCCAAGGCCAAGTCAAGAACGGCGAAATCGCGGTTTTCCGGGGCTTTCGAGCGGAACTTCCCTTGTTCGGAAGGGAGGGAACCGATATTTAGCAGGAGGTCGAATCCGCGACCTATCCTGCGAGCAAGCCCCTCATGCGTGCCGTTCTCGACATCGTTCTCATCGTGCTGGATCTCTATGTCTGGCTGCTGATCGCCGCGGCGATCCTGTCCTGGCTGATCGCCTTCAATGTCGTGAACACGCGCAACCAGTTTGTGGCCGCGGTGGCCGAATTCCTGTACCGGATCACCGAGCCACTGCTGGCGCCGATCCGCTCGTTCATGCCGAATCTGGGCGGGCTCGATATCTCGCCGATCATCCTGATCCTGATCATCATGTTCATTCAGCGGGTGATCACCTATTACATCTATCCAAGCGTCTTCTGACCCGCGTGCATGGATGGCCGATCCTCGACCTGATCCTTGGCGTTATTCCACCCAAGGCATCAGCGTCGCGCTGCGGGTAACCCCGCGCGGCGGCCGCGACGACATCGACGGGGTTGAAACGCTGGCCAATGGCCGTGCCGTGGTCAAGGTGCGTGTCCGCGCCATCGCTGATGGCGGCGAAGCCAATCGCGCGGTGACGGAGCTATTGGCGAACGCGCTCGGCGTGCCCAAGGCCAGGGTGCGCATTCTGTCGGGCACGACGTCGCGCCTCAAGCAAGTTGCCGTCGACGGCGATCCGGCGAAGCTCGGCGAGGCCTTGCGAAGCCTGACCGTAGCGAAGCCGGATTGATCGAGGGACCAACTCAAAGGACCACGGATTGAGATGACAGCCCGGATCATCGATGGAAAGCGCATCGCCGCCGAACTTCGCGCGCGCGTGGCCGGTGAGGTGGCGCGGGTGCAGCGCGAGAATGGGCTCACGCCCGGGCTTGCGGTGGTATTGGTAGGCAGCGACCCCGCCAGCCAGGTCTATGTCCGCGCCAAGCACAAGCAGACCCAGCAAGCCGGCATGGCGTCATTCGAGCATGTGTTGCCGGCCGACGTGGCGCAAAGCGATTTGCTGGCGCTGATCGCGCGGCTCAACCGCGATCCGCTGGTGCACGGCATTCTGGTGCAACTGCCGCTGCCCAAATCACTCGATACCGAAGCCGTCATCAACGCCATCGATCCCGCCAAGGACGTCGACGGGCTACATCCGACCAATGCCGGCAGGCTTGCCGGCGGTTATGCAGCGCTGTCGCCATGTACGCCGCTCGGCTGCATCATCCTGACCAAGAGCGTGCATGCCTCGCTCGAAGGCATGAACGCGATCGTGATCGGCCGCTCCAATCTGGTCGGCCGGCCGCTGCTGCAATTGCTGCTCAACGAAAATGCCACCGTGACGATCGCGCATTCGCGCTCGCGCGACCTCAAGCAATTATCCGCGCGCGCCGATCTGGTTTATGCCGCGGTAGGCCGAGCGGAAATGGTGCGCGGCGACTGGATCAAGCCGGGCTCAACCGTGATCGATGTCGGCATCAACCGGCTGCCTGAGGCCGACGGCAAGACCCGCCTGGTCGGCGATGTCGCGTTCGCCGAAGTATCGCAAGTAGCGGGCGCCATCACGCCGGTGCCCGGTGGCGTCGGGCAGATGACGGTGGCATGTCTGCTGGTGAACACGCTGCGGGCGGCGTGTGCGATTCATGGATTGCCCAAGCCGGCGGTGTGAGCGGTAACGTCGATCCCTTTCTTCACCCTCCCCCGCTTGCGGGGGAAGGCAGGGTGGGGGAAGCGGCAAGCGCCGGCGTTCGTGGCTTTCCCCCACCCGGCGCTTCGCGCCACCCTCCCCCGCAAGCGGGAGAGGGGAAAAAAGTGCGTCGTCACTTCCCCTTCGCGCGCGCCATGCCTTCGGCGATCAGTTGGTGGGCGTCTTCGGCGCCGCCCCAGCGCAGCACCTTCACCCATTTTCCGGGTTCGAGATCCTTGTAGTGCTCGAAGAAATGCTGGATCTGCTGCAGCGTGATGTCGGGCAGATCGCTGTAGGTCTTTACCTTGTCGTAGCGCTGGGTCAGCTTCGATGACGGCACCGCGATGATCTTCTCGTCGCCGCCGGCCTCGTCTTCCATCAGGAGCACGCCGACCGGCCGCACGCTCATCACCGCGCCCGGGACGATCGCGCGGGTGTTGGCGACCAGCACGTCGCAGGGATCGCCGTCGTTCGAGAGCGTGTGCGGAATGAACCCGTAATTGCCGGGGTAGCGCATGGCGGTATAAAGGAACCGGTCGACGACGAGCGTGCCGGCTTCCTTGTTCAACTCATATTTGATCGGTTCGCCGCCGACCGGCACTTCGATGATGACGTTGACCTCGCGCGGCGGATCGATCCCGATCGAGATGGCATCAACGCGCATGGATGTCTCCGCAAAGGCTTCGGCGTGAAATCCTGGATAGAAGCGCAGCGCGAGCCGGGCGCCCGCTTCGCCCGAACGTGCAGGACAGGATCAGCCGTGTTTCGAATTCAAAAAGCTCAATTGGTCCAGGCGAAGGCGACCTTGTCGAGCGACTTCGGCCCGAATTTCTCCGAAGAGCGCGCCACCATGCGGCCGCCCAGCGCGCGGTAAAACTCCGTCGCGGTATCGTTGTCGGAGAGCGCCCAGATCACCATGCTCTTCAGGCCGCTCTGCAACAGGTCACGGCGGGCCGCGGTGAACAGCCGGCGGCCGAAGCCGAGACCCTGAAATTCCGGCCGCAGGTAAAGCTCGTAGATCTCGCCTTCGAAGTGCAGGCTGCGGGCGCGGTTGCGGCCGTAATTGGCGTAGCCTGCGACCTTGTCGCCGAAAACCAGCACGCTGACGCGGCTGCCCTTGCGGATCGCGCTGTCCCACCATTGCGGGCCGCGGCGGTTGATCAGCTTTTCCAGCTCGGCGCCGGGGATGATGCCCTGATAGGCCGAACGCCAGGCTTCGTCATGGGTGGACGCCACCGCAGCCGCGTCTGCAGCTTTAGCCGGTCGAACCTCTATCAGGGTTGTGCTCATGGGCCCAATCAAAGCAAGTCGGCGCGTCGGCTTCAAGGTCTATCCTTAATTATCAGTTAACCTGTGGATTTTCTGCATCAGTTTTCGCTCCCAGGCTGTACCGAAAGTGGACAGGTAGTGCCCCCAGGCAGCATTTGGCCGGCGGTTTACCGGATTTGGCGGAATGGCCGGGCCGGCAAAGGTTGTCAGCGATATCGTCTTCACCGAAAAATGCTCAGGACGTGATTCGCCGTGGGTACAATGTTCGCCGCTTTCATAATCCCCTCCCATCATCGTACGGGTAACTTCATGCCATCACTGCAGGCGTTTCTCGCTTTGGTCGTGCTGGCTGCGGTCTGGACGCAGACCGCGGTCGCGCAAGGTCGGTTCGGTCCGCAGGGGCCGGAGGGCGAGCCAAACCGCGAGCAACAATGGCTGGTGCCGTCACCCGATGCGGACACGCCGGCGCACGCGGTATTGTTTCGCCCGCCCGGCGACGGACCGTTCCGCCTGGCGGTGATTGCGCATGCCTCGGTCCAGAACACCCTGCTTCGCGCGCAAATGCCGCAACCCGAATACCGTGCGCTGGCGGCGTGGCTGGTGGCGCGGGGATATGCCGTGCTGGTGCCGGAGCGTCCCGGCCACGGCAAGACGGGCGGAAGATATCTGGAGGACCAGCGAGGGTGCGACGAGGCCGACTATTCCCATGCCGGCCGCGCCACCGCCGAGGAGATATCCGCGGCGCTGGACTATCTGCGCGGACAATCCTTCATCCGGCAGGACGGCGCCGTCATTCTCGGGCACTCGGCCGGGGGTTGGGGGGCACTGGCGCTCGCCGGGGGTGATCCGGCTGTGGTCTCGGCCATCATCGTATTCGCGGCCGGCCGCGGCGGCCATGCCAACGACTTCCCCAATCGGGTCTGCGCGCCGCACACGCTTGTTTCCTCGGCGGCTGAATTCGGCCAAGGCGCGCGCGTGCCGGTGACCTGGCTGGTTGCGGCCAATGACAGTTATTTCTCGCCGGAGCTGTCGGGGAAACTGGCCGGTGCGTTCCGCGGCGCCGGCGGAAAAGTGGACCTTCATGTGCTGGCGTCATCCGGCAGCGAGGGTCATTGGTTTCCGGAGACGGAGTCCGGCGTCAAGATCGCAAGCGCAGAACTGGATCGCGCGCTGAAGCCCCCTCGGCTGGGTGCGGTCAAGAAACCATGACGCTCTATTTTATCGTCAAGTACCTGCACGTCGCCGGCGCGATCGTCATTCTCGGCACCGGTACCGGCATCGCCTTCTTCATGCTGATGGCCCATCGAAGCCGCGATGTGGCGTTCATCGCGCGCACCGCCGCCACGGTCGTGATCGCCGATCTGCTGTTCACCCTGAGCGCGGTGGTTCTGCAACCGCTCAGCGGCGGGCTGTTGATGGCGCTGTCCGCAACCAGCGTGGCCGAACGCTGGCTTGCGAGTTCGCTCGGACTCTATGTGGTCGCCGGCCTGTTCTGGATTCCGGTGGTCTTCATGCAGATGGAAATGCGCGATCTGGCGCGCGCGGCCGCGGCCGCGAGCCAGCCGTTGCCCCAGCGCTATTTCGCGCTGTTTCGCCGCTGGATGATGTTCGGCATTCCCGGTTTCGGTTCGGTCATGATCATCCTCTGGCTGATGATCGCCAAGCCCGAGTTCTAGAATTTAATAGGGGCGGCCGCGGGCATGAGCGAAACCAAAAAAATCCTCGTGCTCGGCGCCTCCGGGCTGATCGGGCGATTTGTCACCGACGATCTGCGTGCGCGCGGCCTTCACGCGGTCGCCGTCGCACGAAAATTCTCATCGTCGCAGAGGACGAGCGACCTCGATCTGGAGCTGCCGCTGCTGTCGATGGATTCGACCGCGCTGGCGCGGCTGATCCGCGGCCACGGCGTTGATGTCGTCGTCAATTGCGTGGGTCTGTTGCAGGACGGCCCCGGCAGCGATGTCGGTGCGGTGCACCGCGATTTTGTCGCGCGTTTGTTGCAGGCGATGAGCGATAGCGGCCGCGCGATCCGGCTCGTGCACATATCGATCCCGGGCGCGGCGGCCGACGACCGCACCGCCTTCAGCGCGACCAAGCGCGAAGCCGAGCGGTTGATCGCCGCATCAGGCCACCGTTACGCGATCCTGCGGCCGGGCTTTGTCATCGCGCCATCGGCCTATGGCGGCAGCGCCATGGTGCGGGCGCTGGCGGCGCTTCCGTTTCAGCTTCCCGCAGCCGAATCCGCAACGCCGTTCCAGCCGGTGATGGTCGAAGATATCTCTGCCACAGTTGCCTGGCTTGCCGCCCGCGATATCGGCGACAACGGCGCGGACGCGGTGATCTGGGATCTGATGCAGGCGCGTCGGGTCACGCTCGGCGGCGTGATCGAACGGTTTCGCCGCTCGTTCGGCACTGCCGAATATCCGCGCATCACCTTACCCGCCCTGATGCTCGATCTCGGCGCGAGACTGGGCGATCTCGTGAGCTGGCTCGGCTGGATGCCGCCCATTCGCAGCACCGCGATCGCCGAATTGCGCAGGGGTGTCGAAGGCGACCCATCGGCATGGATGGCGGCAACCGGCATCGTGCCGGCCGACCCAGACAACGTCGCGGGACCGCGCTCCGCCACCATCCAGGACAAGTGGTTCGCCCGGCTTTATCTGATCAAGGCATTGGTGATCGCGAGCCTTGTGGCGTTCTGGACGCTCTCGGGCTTGATCGCGTTGTTTGTCTCCTACCATGCCGCCGCCGATTTCCTGCGCTCGCACGGGTTTCCGCCGGCGCTGGTCGCGCCGGTAACGGTTCTCACAAGCCTGATGGATATCGCCATCGGCGTCTTGATCGCCTTCCCCCGCACCGCGGCAATCGGTCTGCTCGCGGGCATTGTGGCGTCGTTTGGCTATATGCTGGGAGCGGCGATCCTGACGCCGGATCTGTGGATCGAGCCGCTCGGCGCGCTGGTCAAGACCGGGCCGGCGGTTGTGCTGATGCTGGTCGCGTTTTTGACATTGGACAGCAGGTAGCGTTTTCAGGCCAAGGGAAGCGCGTCAAGAAAGAAACAGCCCGTGACCAACGCATGGCCCGACGATGACGTGATCCTCTACGACGGCGTCTGCGTGTTCTGCTCGCGCTGGATCCGCTTCGTCGCGGCGCGCGACCGAGACAGGCGTTTTCGCTTCACCGCGATCCAGTCCGGCTATGGCACGCGTCTCGCCCAGGCGTTCGGCATCGATCCGCAAGACCCCGACACCAATGCCGTCATCCATGGCGGCGTCGCCTGGTTCAAATCCGACGCCGCGCTGACGGTGCTGAGCCATCTGCCGGGCTGGGGCTGGGTGCGTGCGTTGCGCGCGGTGCCAAGACCGCTCCGTGACGCGCTCTACAATCTCGTCGCGCGGAATCGTTACCGGATATTCGGGAAGTATGAGGAATGTTTTGTGCCGGATGCGGGGTTCAGGGACAGGGTGATGGAGTAGCGGCTAGCTTTGGCTTTTTCGAACAAGTGCAACAAAATCTTTCAACTCCATCAGCTTTCTTCGTTGGGCCGGTTTGAACGTTTCGTGAAGCTTCTTAGGCAGGACGAGTTGAAGCAATTTTGCTTGCATCTCTGACGTCTGGTTTTCGGAAATTCCGGGTTCTAACGTCAATAGATGTTTAGTTTTAATTCGGTTTGCTTCCGATAAGACCTGCCGCCAGCGGTCCTTGCAGGTCGACTTTGCGCCCAGCATGATAAGTCGTTTTCCAGAAAATGCGGGTGAACCATATTCCTTTGCGCCCGGAAACAGAAAGTCTGGCTTGTTGTTGTTTTCGGTTTTAGCCCCTCGTTCAAATTTCAACCTTCTGGAAGTGAAGATGGCCGCCAGATGATGCTCGAGAGCAGACCCCGCTCGTGATTTACGTCGATTTTGCACACTAAGAGAAAATTTGATAAATCCCTCCACGTCTGCGCGTTTAAAGCCCATAAGTCTTGCGCATTCTCGTGGTGTCAGGCGTCTTGGCCGCTTGCGTGTCACAAAGAAATCCGTGTGGTCGTCCCAAGGCATTCTTCTTCGAGACACCTGCTATTGAAAAGGGCTGACAGGGAAAGCCTGCCAGAAGAACGTCATGCGCAGGTATCAACGAGGGGTCTTTGGAATATTCCCTGATGTCTCCGGCGATCGTGTGGTCGTTGCCGAAATTTTCCCGATAGGTGGCTTGGGAATACTTGTCCCACTCGGACGTAAAGACGCACTGGCCTCCGATCGCGTCGAAGCCGATTCTCAACCCGCCAATTCCCGCAAACAAATCGATAAATTTGAAAGCCGCCGGCTTTTTGCGCTTCTCCGGCAGTCTGGCGAGGTGCTCCTGAAGCCATTTGATTGCGATCGGAGAGGGGCGCGACTCGCCGGTCTCATATCGAATGACAGTGCGTTCGGTGACGCCCAGCAAGTCCGCGGTTTCGACCCGAGAAAGCCCCGTCTTGAGCCGAAGGGCTTCGAATTCGACCGAGTGATGGGAGCGGGGCATCCGGGCACTTTCGCTGGGACAATATTTGACAACTTGTCAGCGATTCGTCCCAGCAAGTATACTTGTTCACGGTATGTTCTGTCAAATAACGGAAGTTAGGCCCGCGCAACCGCCGCCATCACCTCTCCCGCCGCCCTTTCCCCGCTGTCCCGCGCCCCGTGCGCGGTGGAGAAAAAATGCGGCGAGGTCGCCTCTCCTGCGAAGAACAGGCGGCCGTCCACTGGCGCGGCAAGCACGGCGCGCTTCCCGGCGTGGCCCGGCAGCGCGTGCGAATAGGAGCCGCGCGCAAACGGGTCGTGTGCCCAGCGCGATTCCGCAAGCGGCTTCAGGCGGCGGCGGAAGTCCGAGCCGAGCAGCGCCACGATCTCGTCGATGCTGTGGGCCGCGATCGCGCCGTCGCCCGCATCTTCCAGGGCTTGCGCAAAGCGTCCGCCGAAAAAGCCTTCGATACAGGGCTGGCCGAACGGGCGCAGATGATAGGGGCCCATCTCGGTGCGCATGGTGGCGGCACGCAGATTGCCCTCCGCGGGTAAATCCTCCGGCCGATCCAGCGCCAGCGTCACCTTGTCGGCGAGCCCGAGCGGCAGGCCTCGCGCGGCGTCGACCTTGTCCGGCAGCGTGGGATGAAAACGGATCGCCTCGTCGGCGATCAGGTTGGTCGGCACGGTGACGATCGCCTTGCTCGCCGTCAGCGTGCCGCGCGATGTCTCGATGCGCAGGCGGGGCCCTGAGTGATCGATCAGCGTGACGTTGCAATGGAAGGCGAGGGGAAGCGAGGCGCCATAGGCCGCCATCAGCGCGCCATAGCCGCGCCGCAGCCGCCAGTTGATATTGGTGTCCTCATAGGCCTCCATGTCCAGGATCGAGACCCGGTCGAGCTCGCTGCCGTTCACATAGGTCGAGATCGCGTCGATCATCGGGTTCCAGCGGTTGCCCGGCTCGAGATACGCATTTGCGGGACTATCGCGACCGGTTTTGGCGGCCTGCTCGGCGCGGTCATAGAAGGCGTCGAGCGCGCGGATGAATTCGTCGCGCTCGTGTTGCGGAAACGCCTTGCCAAAGGCGCGCTCGCGCCAGGGCGGCAGCGCCTTGTTGATCTCGAAATTCAATTGCTCGGCGATTTGGACGAATGAGTTCTTGTCGGCCGAATGCAGCCAGCCGCAGCCGACGTCGAAGGTGATGTGAGGGGCGGCCATGATGGTGTGGCCGCGGCCGCCGACGCGCTCGCGCGCTTCCAGCACGACCACCGAGAGGCCGGAGGTTTCCAGTGTCCGCGCCGCGCCTAGGCCTGCGGCGCCCGCGCCAATGATGACGACATCGACTTCGGAGGGGAGGGACATGGTCTAGCGATTCGCAATTTACAGACGGCTTCGTCAAGGGCGGATTCGTTTCCCGGACGCGGTGCAGCGTTCTTCACGATGCACCGCAGAGCCGGGATCCATAGGCCCCGGATCAGCAGCGCATCGCTAACGCGCTGCGCAGCATCCGGGGCACGAGCTTCCTACGCCACCGCCTGCTTGGCCTTTTCCGCGCGCTTGCGGTCGTTGGCGTCGAGGAATTTCTTGCGCAGCCGGATCGACTTCGGGGTCACCTCGACCAGTTCGTCGTCCTCGATATAGGCGAGCGCCTTCTCCAACGTCATCTTGATCGGCGGCGTCAGGCGCACCGCCTCGTCCTTCGAAGTGGTGCGGATGTTGGTGAGCTGCTTGCCCTTCAGCACGTTGATCTCGAGATCATTGTCGCGGGTGTGCTCGCCGACGATCATGCCCTTGTAGACCTTCCAGCCCGGCTCGATCATCATCGGGCCGCGGTCCTCCAGCTTGAACATCGCGTACGCCACGGCCTCGCCCTGATCGTTGGAGATCAAGACGCCGTTGCGCCGGCCCTGGATGTCGCCCTTGAACGACGCGTAGCCGTGGAACAGGCGGTTCATGATCGCGGTGCCGCGGGTGTCGGTGAGCAGTTCGCCCTGATAGCCGATCAGGCCGCGGGTCGGCGCGTAGAACACCAGCCGCAAGCGATGGCCGCCGGAGGGCCGCATCTCGATCATCTCGGCCTTGCGCTCGCTCATCTTCTGCACCACGACGCCGGAATGCTCTTCGTCGACGTCGATCACGACTTCCTCGATCGGCTCCTGCCACTCGGAGGTCACCTCGTCCTTCCGCAGAACGACGCGCGGCCGCGACACCGAGAGCTCAAAACCTTCGCGCCGCATGGTCTCGATCAGGATCGCGAGCTGCAATTCGCCGCGGCCCGAGACTTCCATGGAATCCTTGTCGGCGGCTTCGGTCACGCGCAGCGCGACATTGCCTTCGGCCTCGCGCAGCAGACGGTCGCGGATCATGCGGCTGGTCACCTTGTCGCCTTCGGTGCCGGCGAGCGGTGAGTTGTTGACGATGAACGACATCGACACCGTCGGCGGATCGATCGGCTGCGCCTTCAGCGGCGTATCGACGGAAGGGTCGCAGAAAGTGTCGGCCACGGTGCCCTTGGTGAGGCCGGCAATGGCGACGATGTCGCCGGCTTCGGCTTCATCGAGCGGGGTGCGCTCGATGCCGCGGAACGCGATGATTTTTGTAATGCGCCCGGTTTCGATCAGCTTGCCGTCGCCGCCCAGCACCTTGACGGACTGGTTCGGCTTGATGGTGCCCGAGGTGATGCGGCCGGTGATGATGCGACCGAGATACGGATTGGCCTCGAGAATGGTCCCGATCATGCGGAACGGTCCTTCCTCGACGGTCGGGGCCGCGACGTGGCGCAGGATCAGGTCGAACAGCGGCTGCATGCCGGCGTCCTTTGGCCCGTCCGGGCTTTCCGCCATCCAGCCCTGCTTGGCTGAGCCGTAGAGAATCGGGAAATCGAGCTGCTCTTCGCTGGCGTCGAGCGCTGCGAACAGATCGAACACCTCGTTGATGACTTCGGTCGGCCGCGCGTCCGGCCGGTCGACCTTGTTGATGACGACGATCGGCTTCAACCCGACCTTGAGCGCCTTCGACACCACGAATTTGGTTTGCGGCAGCGGGCCTTCGGCGGCATCCACCAGCACCAGCGCGCCGTCGACCATGTTCAGGATACGCTCGACCTCGCCGCCGAAATCGGCGTGGCCCGGCGTATCGACGATGTTGATGCGGGTGTCTTTCCACTGCACCGAGGCGGCCTTGGCCAGAATGGTGATGCCGCGCTCGCGCTCCAGATCGTTGGAATCCATCGCGCGCTCGACCACGCGCTGGTTTTCGCGGTAGGTGCCGGACTGCTGCAGCAGGCGATCGACCAGCGTGGTCTTGCCGTGGTCGACGTGGGCGATAATGGCGACGTTGCGAAGTTTCATAGCTCTTCTTCTGCACACATTGGGGAAGCGCGATCTCACCGGAAAACCGGGACCCACTTTTCCGGATCACGCTCAAAAACTCTGGAGTACCGGTGCCCTGTTTTCCGAAGTTCGCAGTTCCTGACGCGCGGCACACGCTGCAGGAACTTCAAATCGGCGGCACTAGCAGGGCGCTTTGGCGCCCAAAAAGGAAGCCCGGCCAAAAGGACCGGGCACGCCCTACTCGTTGCGGCGCAATATAGTCAGAAATCGCCGGAAAACAATGCGTTGTTTGCAATTTGGTTAGCCGATTTGGCGACAAACCAGCCGTTGCCAGCCGTCATCAGCTGCCTTCGGCGGGATATACCCCGCGAAGCACTTCCTCGAAGTGGTTTATGACGGCTTCATTACACAGGCAGGCCCGCATCTGCAGCGCCTCGCGGTTGTGCACCAGGATCGAACCGCGGCGCGTCTCCAGGATTCCTTCCGCCTTGAAAATCTGAATCACGCGGCTGGCATAGCTGCGGCCGACCCCAAGCAGGGTCGCCAACTGCTCATGGGTCAGCGGCACGACGTTCTCGCCTTCCGAGCGCTCCAAGGCCGCGATGATCCATTTTGCCGTGCGCTGCTCGATCGAATGGATCGCATTGCAGGCGGTCGACTGAAACATCTGCGCCAGCAAACAATCGGCGTAGCGTGCAAACACGTTGCGCAGCGAGACCGAATTTGTTTTCGCCGCATCCAGCTTTGCGACAGGCAGGCGCGCGAACGGGCCACCGAATTTGACGGTGATGCGCGTAAAGGCCGGCAGAAACCCCAAGCTGACGATTCCCCCGACGGCGCCTTCGCGGCCGACGAGAATGGTCTCGACGTCGCGGCCGTCCTCATTGGGGACCAAATAGGAAACCAGGCTGGCCCCGCAGGGGAAGTGAACGGTATCGACGTCATCGCCGGGGTTATAAAGCAGCTCGTTGGCCTTGGCCTCTTCCTGCGCCAGGTACGGAGAAATCAGGGCAAAGTCGCTGGCGCTCAGCCACCGCAACAGGTTGTTGCGGGGCCGGTCCGAGCCGTTGGCAGGCTTTGCCTTCGATATCATCCCGGGTTGCCTGGTTTCGTCGGCCTTCACCATAGCGACTCACGTTCGATTGTTGCGTGCACAAGTGCACAGACAAAACGAACTCGCGGTGTGATGGTTCATCACGGGAACCCGTAGATCGGCTTCCCATGCATGGGCGCGGGGGCTGACCCGAGTTCCGTCAACGCCTGATTTTGGAACTTCCTGGCAAGATGATGAACGGTTCCGCCGATCGCATGCCCGACGATGTCCTGATCGTCGAGGATGACCTGATCATCGCGCTCGACTTCGAGGATACGATTCTTGGCTTCGGGGTGAAGACGGTCCGGACCGCGGGAAACGTCAGCCGCGCGCTTGAGATGATTGCCGACCGCGCCCCGGATTTTGCGTTGCTCGATGTCGGACTGGTCCGGGAGAAGAGCTTTGCGGTTGCCGAGCGGCTGGAGGCCTTGCAGATCCCCTTCGCCTTCGTCACCGGATATAGCGCCGATGTCAGGCTTCCCGCAGCGTTCGCGCAAACGCCGAGATTGCCGAAGCCGTGCGCGGCCGATGCGCTGGCGGCGTTGCTGAAACGCGCTTCAGCTCATCGCGCCAAACGTTGAGCGCCGCGCAGACCTTTGGGTCCGCGGATCGCTACGCCTGTTTTGGATCGAGCGTCGTCGACCACAACGCCACGTCGGCGCGATCCCGCAAGGTCACGGTCATTTGCCCGGTCGCGCCGTCGATCCTGACATGACCGAAAAACTGCATGCCGGCGGATGGCGGCAGGTTGGCTCGCTCCGGGCCTGCGGCTTTGACGAACCTCACTTCGGGGCCGAAGGTGTTGTCGAGTTCGTTCGGCCCAAACGTTCCCGCATGCAATGGTCCGGCGACGAATTCCCAGAACGGCTGAAAATCCTGAAACTGCGCTTTGTCGGGGCTGTAATAATGCGCCGCCGCGTAATGGACGTCGGCGGTCAGCCAAACGGTGTTGGCGACGCCCGAGCTCTTGATGAAACGCAGGAGATCGGCGATCTCCAGTTCGCGGCCGCGCGGCGGGCCGTCGCCTTGCGCAAACGCTTCCGACCCCTTTTTGTTTGTCGCGTCGTCATAGACGATCAGGCTGAGCGGCATGTCGGAAGCGATCACCTTCCAGGTGGCGCGCGAGTTCAATAGCGCGCGTTTCAGCCACGACAACTGATCAGGCCCGAGGAAGTAGCTGTCGGGCCCGTAAGTGGTTTGCTGGTTCGGACCATTGGGACCGCGGTAGCTGCGCTCATCCAGCATGAAGACATCGAGATGCGGCCCGTAATTGAGGGCGCGATAGACCCGGCCCGGCTCAACGATGCTTTCGCGCATCGGATACATTTCGTGGAAGGCGCGGGCCGCGCGGGCGGCAAGCAAATTGATGTCGCGCACCTTGTAGGCGGCGGGAAGCGTTTTCGATGCTGACCAGTTGTTGGTGACTTCGTGATCGTCCCACTGGACGAAGATCGGCACCTCGGCGTTGAAGGCGCGTACGTTCTCGTCAAGGAAATTGTACTTGTGCGCCGCACGGAATTCGTCGAGCGTCTCGGCGACTTTCGCCTTCTCCGGGATGGTGAGGTTCTTCCAGAGCTTGCCGTCGGGCAGTTTCACCTCCGATGAAATGATGCCGTCGGCATAGACGGTGTCGCCGGAATGCAGCAGGAAATCCGGTTGATGTTTGCGCATGGTGGCGAAGGTGATCATGCCGCCATCGTCGGGATTGATCCCCCAGCCTTGTCCGGCGACGTCGCCGCCCCAGACAAAACTGACGTCGCGGCGGCCGGCCGGCGCGGTACGAAAGCGGCCGGTTGCGGGCTCGCTCAAAGTATCCGGATATGACAGATCGCGAAATTTGACGCGGTAAAAAATATCCTGCCCGGCGGGAAGGTTTTCCAGCAGCATCTTCGCGGTGAAGTCGCTCTCGGGCAACGCTGCGATCGGCGGAAAAGCCCTTGCGTTGTTGAAGGACTCGGTGGTGGCGACCTCCACCATCATCTGCGAGGGCCGGTCGGCGCGTGCCCACACCACGCCGCCGTCGGTGCCGACATCGCCAGACTGCACGCCATGGGTGACTGCCGGCCGGCCGGCGGCGCGGCTGAGATAGGGCATCGCCAGCGTACCGAGGGCGCCGGCGCCCGTCGTCGCGGCCGTGGAAAGCAAGCGTCGGCGGGAAAGCATACGGGATATCCGGCGAGTCTTGATCGTCATGCAGGCCTTACGGATCGGTCGCAAAAATACCAGAGTTCGTGACGGAGACGCATTTATTTGAGCATGAACTCCGCGTTTGTGGCGAGGGAAAACCGGCTCCCGCTTTCCCGATCGTGCTCCAGGAAGGAAATATGACGGCTCGATTGCAGAGAGACGATGGTTTGCAGACCGCCTACAAGGTTCCGGTCGCCCGGAACTGCGAGCTCGCCCTTTGCAGGTTCAGCGGGATGCTCACCAGCAAGGCCCTCCGATTGGCCACCGCATGGTGGAACTGCTCAAGCGCGATATTGAAGGCGGTCAACGCCCCTTCCTCGATCGCGCCGTGCTCGAAGCAGTTCAGCGTATCGCGCAATATATTGTCCGCCTCTGCCTGCATATTGTCGAGTTCTTCGGTGGAGTCGCTGCGGCGCGCCGCAGCGATCATCTCCAGCAGCCGTTCGCGAAGCGAGGAGTTGTTGCTGCGCTCATCCTTCTTCAGGTAGCCAGCAAACCACGCGCCTGCGGAGCCCATGGCGGACAGGGCCATCAGCCCCCACCAGATGAAATCGCTGTAACGATCGAGGAAGCTCTTTTCCTCGCCATCGACGAAGGCCGCGGCACCCGGATGAACCGGGATCGCGGCATCCTTGTCGGTATCCGGCGTTTCGATTTTCGCAGCCAGCGGGAATTCCTTCATCACCGTCTGCCGGATGGCGAACAATTGCCGGGTAAAGGCGGCAATCGTGATTTCCGAGAGATCCTTGCGCGCCACGATGTGGTGCGAGAAGCTGATCGTCTTCACCTCTTCATCCGGCCGATCCGGTGAGCCGCCAAAAGCGCCGGCGGGAATTTCGGACGCCTCGTACATCGTGTGGTTCTGCGCAATCGCCTCCGCCGAATCGATCGCCAGGAAGGTGGGCGTGCGGCCATCGCGCGTCGACGCCGCGATCGCTTCAGTCGTGATCTTGCTGTTGACGGGACCGGCGGCAAGATAGGCATCGGCCTTCTGGCTGCGGATGGCGTCCGCGGCCTCGCCGGTGGGAAACTGGACGACCTCGACCTTGCCGGGGTCGACGCCATATTGTTGCAGGATCACCTTGAGCAGGTCGACATTGGCCGGGGTGCGGCCGACGACGCCGACGCGGCGGCCGGAGAGCTGCGCGATCTTGGTGATTTTCGGGCCGGCCTTCTTGCCCTTGAGGGCTGGCGGCACCCACAGCACCGCGACATTCTTGCGCAGCGTCGCCACGGCCTGCGCATTTTTCGGTACATTGAGATCGCCGCGGATGATGGCGAGCTCGGCCTTGCCATCGGCAAGCGCCTGTGCGCTCGCGGTGGCACCCTCGGTTTGGATCGGCCGCAACCGGATATGGCTGTGCGACTGTGCAAAGGCCTGGGTCAACGCCTGAACGACCCTGAGGTCATCGCTGTTGGCAGGACCGACCGCGATCCGCAAGATCACCGGTCGCATCGCAAAATAATAACCAGCCACCAGCGTGCCGACGATCGCCAGCACCCCCGCCAGCATGACAAACATCATGCGTCGCCGCGGCGAGCGCGGCGGCGGCTTCAGCGGCTCGGTAGGTTCAACGCCGCTGGCCATCGATCGGGAAAACAGGCGTTTGAGGTCCAATTTCATCTGCCGGTGCGGTTAGATTGATATTGTAGCAATTTTTAGAACCCATGCGCAGTGGCATCGGCGTCATGGTTACCGGAGGGCTCGAGGACGGCCATTTTAGGCCGCTTTGCCAAGCTATGGGTCGGATCCCCGAGATATCGTTCGATGTTAACGTGGTTTCGGGTCAAACAGGAGGAATTCATGGCGGAACGGCTGTCGGTGGAGGCGCGGAAATCGGCCCTGAAGGGCTTGCCGGGATGGACGGAAGTTCCCGGCCGCGAAGCGATTGCACGAACGTTCATCTTCAAGGATTTCAACGAGGCGTTCGGGTTCATGTGCCGCGCGGCGCTGGTCGCTGAAAAGAATGACCACCATCCGGAATGGCGCAATGTTTACAAGACGGTGGAGGTGGTGCTCGCAACCCATGACGCCGGTGGCGTCACCGCGCTGGACATCGAGCTTGCCAGGAGCATGAACGCGATCGCGGCGCAGCTCGGGGTTGCTTGATCCACCCAAACTTGCAGGGCTGAGGTGACATCCCCAGCTTAGTTGCGAATTCGACGGCGCCGGTTTTGTGTTCGGAATACGCGCCGGTGGGTGCGGCCGCTGCGGCGATCAGCGGCGCAGTTTCAGGGAGCCGGACGATGATATCAGAACATACCGTGGGGTTTGAGCCGGCCGACGAGCTGGCGAAGGACCGCGAAAGCGTGCGCCGGCGCTTCTGGATCAAGTTGAAGCGGGTTGTGGCGAAGCTGCCCTTTGCCGAGGATATCCTGAGCGCGTATTACTGCGCCTTCGACAAAGAGACGCCGCGCCACGTCCAGGCCGCACTGTTGGGCGCCATCGCCTATTTCATCCTGCCGTTCGATTTCATTCCGGATATGCTGCCGGTGCTCGGCTTCACCGACGATGCCGCCGTGCTCGCCACCGCGATGCGGCTGGTCGCGACCCACATCACGCCGGAGCATCGCGACGCCGCCCGCGCAGCGCTGAAGCGAGGCATCGAGCAAGAGAACTGATGGTCCGGAACCGGGCGCCCGCCGTGTTGAAGCCCACCGACAGAGACAAAACCCATCCGGTCATCCGCTGGCTGATGACCGACGCACGTAAGCGAACCGATGCGTGCGAATTTCTTGAGGCCTTTGCCCTTGAGCTGCGCGCGGCCGGCGTGGATGTCTCGCGCATCTCCACCGGGGTTCCAATCCTGCATCCGCAGATTTTTTCCTTCAGCGGCCTGTGGCAGCTCGACAACGGCACGACCGAGCGGTTGTACCGAGCCGATCCCGATTCCCTGGCCGTGATGGCCAAAAGCCCGATCCGGATCGCCTATGAAGGCGGCGGCCCGGTTCGCTGCGACCTCACGGCGCCTGCCCGGGATGACGAGTTCGGCATTCTCGAGGATCTGCGCCGTGACGGGCTTACCGACTATATCGTGCACTCGGTTCCGTTCGCCGACGGCAGCTACAAGGCGCTTGCGCTGGCGACGACGCGTCGGAGCGGGTTCGACGACGACGAGCTTGCGCTGTTCGAGGCGATGATCCCCGCGGTGGCATTCAATCTCGAGGTCCAGGCGCTGCGGCGCACCGCGCGCACCTTGCTGGATACCTATGTCGGACGGCAGTCAGGAGGACGGGTGCTCGAAGGCCAGATCCGGCGCGGCACCGGCGAGACCATCCGTGCGGTGATCTGGCTCTGCGACTTGCGAGGATTCACCAATCTTTCCGAAACACTGCCGCGCGATGCGCTGATCGACCTGCTCAACAGCTATTTCGGCCCGATGTGCGACGCGGTCGCGGCGCAGGGCGGCGAGATCCTGAAATTCATCGGCGATGCGATGCTGGCGATTTTCCCGATCGGTGCCGAGGCCGCGCAAACCTGTGCCGCGGCGCTGCTGGCCGCCGAGCATGCGCGGATGGCGCTTGCAAAGGAAAACCTGCGGCGGCAGGGCTCAGGCTTGCCGCAGATCGATTACGGCTTGGCGCTGCATGTCGGTGACGTCTTGTATGGCAATATCGGCAGCGACACCCGGCTCGATTTCACCGTCATCGGTCCCGCCGTCAATCTGACGGCGCGCATCGAATCCATGTGCCGGCAACTTGGCCGCTCGCTGCTGTTGTCGTCGGACTTTGTCAGCGCCGGCGGTGTTTCGGCCCAATCGCTGGGCAGCTTTCCGCTCAAGGGCGTTGCCCTTGAGCAGGAAATTTTCGTGCCGGCCAGGGCCGGTTGACCAACCGATCGACGCCCGGATCACCCGGCGCAAGGCTGCAGCCTCGGTTCGGATCAGAACCGAGGCTCCAATTTCTTCGACGCGCTTTCTCGAAAACGCTCTAACGCTGTTTTGGCGCCGGCTGAGCCTGAGCCTGCGCCCGGGCATTTTGCTCGGCTTCCCAGGCTTTGAATTGCCTGAACAGCGCTTCCTTGTCGGTATCGGCCGGCAGCCTCCCTGCCGCGGCCCCCTGCTTCAGAAATTCGTCAAACCGGGTGCGCGCGACCGGCTCGATGCCGTGCTGGTCGAGCCACGTCTTGGCGGCTGGGAGGCGTTGCCAATCCGCAAGCGGCGCGGCCAGCGAAACCTCCTTCCATTTCGGATGGAAGGGCGGGTTCTGGAACGCCGGGAATTTCGTGAAAAAGGCGTCCACGAACAAAGCGAGCTTGCGATAGCGGTCGGTGTTCGGCGCCCAATTATAGGCTGCCAGCACCGCAGGCACCGCGATGGTATCGACCTTCTCTCCCTCGGGGATCAGGTTCGGGTAGTCCTTCGAGGTCAAGGTCGCCGGCAGATAGTCGCCCTGCAGCGGCTTGGAATAGTCGACCGTCACCAGATGGAATCGATCGTCCTTGAACGCGCTCACCGATTTGTACGGCTTGCCGCCGCAAACGATCACGGCATCGATTTCGCCGGCCTTCATCTTTTCCATCGCGATGCGCTGCTCGATATAGACGACGTTCGGCTTCATCCCGAGCCGCTCGAACATGGTCAGCGCGGTCACGAAGGTGCCGCCGTTGGGAAGATCGACGCTGATGGTCTTGCCGTCGAGTTCCTTCAAACTCTGGACCGACTTCGAAGCGAGGACGTACACCTCTTCGTTGTAGAGTTTGGTCACATAGGTGAATTGCTTCTTGATGTCCTTGGCGAAGCCTTTCCTCTCGAGATAGTCGAGCGTGTCCGCCCGGACGATGCCGAGGTCGACGCCCTGGAGGAAAAGAATATCGGCGACACTCTGTACAGAGCCGCGCCCGACGATCGGAAGTACGCGCAACTTGTTTCCGTCATCGAGCACGGAGGCGAGGTCGGCACCGAACTGCACATAGGTGCCGCCGATAGTTCCGGAGATCAACGTTACCGTGTTGGCGTTCAGCGCCTGCTTGGTGGCAGCCGAGCCGAATTGAAAGATCGCCTTGAGACCTTCGCTGACCTTGGCCGGCTCGTATTCGGTATTTTCAGCCCGCGCCGCCGAGCCGCAAGCCATCATTATGGCAACAAGTGCCAATCCAATTAATCGTCGCATTTTGCTGGTCCCTGCTTTGAAAGAACTATTGCAATTGACTGAGGCGCCGCTGCGCGTCGGGCGAGCCGAGTTGGGCAGCCCGCTGGTACCAGATGCGCGCCAACGCCGGATCGGGATTGATGTTGCGGATGTCCTGGGTTCCCAGCACCGCGGGATCGTAGGTCTGCGCCAGCATCAACGCGGCACTGGCCTCCTGCGCCTCCGCCGCCCGTTCCAGTAACAGGCGGGCAGGCGGGATATCGCCCGACGAAAGCAGGCTCTTGGCCCGCGTCATCAGTGTGACGAGTTCGTCGGCAGCGAGCCTTCTTGCCGGTGGAGCGGGGATGGCCGCCGCAACAGCAGCCACCGGCGCAGCAGCGGCGGGCTGCGGAATTTCTGCCGGAGCCTGGCTCTGATGCGCGGTTCTAAGGGCGAGGGCAATTTCGTCGCGCGACGGCGCCTGAGCTGCAGCCGGCGACGAAGCCCGGGCGACCGTGGTCGGCTGCACAGGCACCGCCGCCACAGCGGGAGTCGATCGAACGTCCGATATGCCGATCAGTGAAGCCGTTGCGTTGGCGAAAACAGTGAACGGATTCTTGACCGATACGGCCACGAATGCGGCCACCGTGGCGGCGATCGCCAGGATGCCGGTCCTCAAAAGCCGTCGCGAGCTACCGGTTCGGCCCCCGGACCTCGGCGGTTTGGGCGCTCCGGCGGCACCAGAGAGAAAGAGAGGAACCGAATCATCCGGGAGGTATTCTTCCCTCGTCGCGAGCGATCGCGTGGTGTGGTAAGAGCTGACTTGCGAACCGAATTCGTCCAGGTCGACCGGTTCGGCATACGGGTTGCCGTGTGAAGCGTACCTTGCTTCATACGGGTCGTCGTACGGATCTTCCTGTGAAGTGTACCTCGGTTCCTGAGCCATGGTGGTGCCTCCCGCTACTACGCAACATCGGGCAGCCTCGGCTTCAATTTCTTGATCTTCTTGATTGCCAAGCCCACCCGCTACTGGTTGCTAGCTCGCATCCCGAATCCGTCCAAAAAGCGACCATGGCCGGCACGATTTGGGAGATATTTTGATTTCATTGAGGCGGGACGCGCATGGCCCACAGGTTAACTATGGCGGCTGGATGAGGAATATGTCGCGAATGCGACGGCAGTGCGCAATTTGATTCGATTTTTTTCCATCGCGGGTCACTGCGATGGCCCGAGAAAGAGCCCAGTGCCGGGTACCTCCGGTGGTCCGGGTCAAGGATGCAGGATCACCTTGCCCATCGCCTTGCGGCCCGCGAGCACTTTCAAGGCATCGGCGGTTTGCGCCAGCGGGAAGGTGCGGTCGACATGCGAGGAGATCTTGCCCTCCGCGGTCCACTTCACGAGCTTCTCCAGATTGGCGCGGTTCTTCTCCGGATTGAGCCGCGCCCACGCGCCCCAGAATACGCCGCGGATATCGCAGCCCTTCAACAGCGTCAGATTAAGCGGCATTTTCGGGATCTCGCCGGCGGCAAATCCAATCACCAGGAAGCGGCCTTGCCAGGCGATCGAACGCAGCGCGGCCTCGGCATAGCTGCCGCCGACAGGGTCGAAGATAATGTCCGCCCCTTTGCCGCCGGTAAGCCGGCGCAAGCCTTCCTTGAGGTCGTCGCTGGCGTAGTTCAGGCCGAGTTCGGCGCCGTGGGCTTTCGCGAATTCAAGCTTTTCATCCGACGATGCGCAGGCGATCACCTTCAATCCGAGAAGCTTGCCAAGCTCGCATGCGGCGAGACCGGTGCCGCCGGCAGCGCCTAGCACCGCCATGGTTTCGCCGGCCCTGGGACTGGCGCGATCCTCGAGCGCATGCAGCGCGGTGCCGTAGATGATGATGATCCCGGCGGCGCGGTCGAAATCCAGATTGTCGGGAATCCTGACGATGGAATTCGCCGGCAGCGCGATCTTTTCGCGCGCGCCGTTATGGCCGCAGGAGGCCACCACGCGGTCGCCAGGCTTGAGATCGGTGACGCCGGCGCCGACACTTTCGATCACGCCCGCGACTTCCGCGGCCGGCGAAAACGGGAACGGCGGCTTGATCTGGTATTTGCCCTGGATCATCAGGAGGTCGAAGAAATTCAGCGCCGCGGATTTGATCGCGATCACGGCCTCGCCGGGTCCGGCCACGGGGTCGGGCAGTTCCGTCAGCACGAGATCGTCGGGGCCGCAATATTGCGAGCAGAGCATGGCTTTCATGGGCACACCTGAGTTTCGGACGGACAGGCAAGGCGAGCCGCTTTCATGCCGGATTTGAGGGCGGCCGACAAATGGATTCGGCGACGGACCGACGCCGTTATTGCGAGCAACGGTTGCGCGAATGCGCGCCCGACCGATCTGGCGAGGTTTCTGGTTTCTGATTCCGCGCCGCCGCGCCCGAAGCGGCGGACATGAATGGGGCATCGGAGGCGGGACGCGCCTGTTTGGGAGGACCGTAACTGCCTTCCCAACCAGACATTTCCCGGTTATCCATCGGTGCGTGACCACGCGAGTCGGGCCATCTTCCAGTCACAATGATGAGGGACCAGATTTGGTGATGTCCGTGCGGCGATTGCTGACAGCTCTGATGGCGGGTGCGCTGGTGTGCGGGGTTGCAGGCCTCGCGCGGGCGCAGACCGCGCCGTCGAAAGGCGCAGCCAAGCCAGCAGCGGCCAAGCCGGCGGCCGCCAAGCCGGAAGCTGCGGCTGCCGCCGTTGGCGCCGAGCCGACATTGATCGGCCAGTTCGGCACCTGGGGCGCCTATACCGCGACGGCGCCGAACGGCAGGAAGGTATGTTTCGCGCTGGCGAAACCTGCATCGTCAAAAACCAATCCGCCGAACCGGCCACGCGATCCGGCCTACGCCTTCGTCTCCACGCGTCCGGCTGAAAAGGTTGTGAACGAAGTCTCGGTCATGATCGGCTATGCGCTGAAACCGGGCTCGGAATCGACGCTCGAGGTCGGGGGAGCTTCCTACGCGATGTACACCCAGGGCGATGGGCTGTGGATCAAGAATGCCGCCGAGGAAGAGCGGATGGTGGACGCCATGCGCAAGGCCGCCGATGCCACGGTCAAGGGCGTGTCGGCGAAGGGCACCGAGACCACCGATGTCTTTTCGCTGAAGGGGCTTTCCCAGGCGCTCGACAGGCTGGCGCAGGATTGCAGGCGCTAACTGCTCTCAATGTTAAAAACCACGTTGTTTGGTGGCCATAGAGGGCCTATCTGGTAATCTGGTAATTGTATCTCCTCATGGTGAGGAGGCGCCCTTGCGCCGTCTCGAACCATGAGGCCACAAGCTCATCCTTCGAGACGCGACGAAGCCGCCGCTCCTCGGGATGACGGAACAACCCCTCGCTGTGACGCATGACCAGCACTTCGATCGATCCCGGCTCTAACGCGGCGGCGCCCCTGGAAAAAGTCGCGCTTGAAACCTACGTGGCCCCGGCAAAGCCTTCGCTGGTCGGTCTGTCGCGGGCCGAGCTCGCCGAGCAGTTGGGGGCCATCGGCGTGGCGCCCGCGCAGCGCAGGATGCGCGTTGCGCAGCTATGGCACTGGATCTATGTCCGCGGCGCGCAAGCGTTCGACGAGATGACGAGCATTTCCAGGGAAATGCGCAACGACCTCGAAGCGCATTTCACGGTCGCGCGTCCCGAAGTTGTCGCCGAGCAGGTGTCCAGCGACGGCACCCGCAAATGGCTGCTGCGCCTGCCGAGCGGCGACAAGCTCGAGAAGGCGCATGAAGTCGAGTGCGTCTATATTCCGGAGACCGATCGCGGCACGCTGTGCGTTTCATCGCAGGTCGGCTGTACGCTGAATTGCTCGTTCTGCCACACCGGCACGCAGCGGCTGGTGCGCAACCTCACCGCGGGTGAAATCGTCGGCCAGATCATGGTGGCGCGCGACCGTCTCAATGACTGGGCCGACCGCGATACGCCAAACGGCGGCCGCCTCGTCACCAATGTGGTGATGATGGGCATGGGCGAACCCTTGTATAATTTCGAGGCGGTGCGCGATGCGCTCCTGATCGTGTCGGACAATGAGGGGATCGGCATTTCGCGCCGCCGCATCACGCTGTCGACCTCGGGTGTGGTGCCGAACATCATCCGCACCGGGGAAGAGATCGGCGTCATGCTGGCGATCTCGCTGCATGCGGTGCGCGACCAATTGCGCAACGAGCTGGTGCCGCTGAACCGCAAATACCCGATCGCCGAACTGCTGCAGGCTTGCCGCGATTATCCCGGCTCCTCCAATGCGCGGCGCATCACCTTCGAATATGTGATGCTCAAAGGCGTCAACGATTCGCTCGAGGACGCCAAGCTGCTGGTGAAGCTGTTGAAGGGGATTCCGGCCAAGATCAATCTCATTCCATTCAATCCGTGGCCGGGCACGGTCTATGAATGCTCGGACTGGGAGCAGATCGAAAAATTCTCCGAATATATCTTCAACGCCGGTTACTCCTCCCCGGTGCGGACGCCGCGCGGCCGCGACATCCTTGCCGCCTGCGGCCAGTTGAAATCCGAGACCGAGAAACTGTCGGTGCGCGAACGGCAGGCGCTGCGCGCCATGGCGATGACGGATTAGCTGGCATGTGGATCGTGTCTCAGGCGGTCACTGCGAGCGGAAGCGACGAGGCAATCCAGAATTCGTCATTCCGGGATGGTGCACAAGCACCAGGCCCGGAATCTCGAGATTCCGGGTTCGATGCTTCGCATCGCCCCGGAATGACGGCAACTCCGGTTTGACGCCATGGCACTGATCGGCCGGCTGTTCGTCATTCTCTTTGGATTTTTCGCCGCCTGTCTGGTGGCGGGGATGATCGTGGTCGGCGCGATCATGTTTCCCGAATTCAGCGATCTCGGCGCGGGTCCGGTCGATCCCGGCGCGCTGAATATCCTGTTTGGCTTCGGCTTCATCTTCGTAAGCGGCTTTGCGCTTGTGCCGGCGATGATCGTGGTCTTGATCACGGAGGCCTTCAATATCCGGGGCGCGCTGACCTACGCGGTCGGCGGCGGCATCGTTGGGCTGGCGTGCTATCTCGGCCTCGTTCCCTTCGATCCCGAGACGCTTCGTTTCGAAGGCATCGTGCAGCGTCATCTCGAGATCATGACCGGGGCGGGCATCGTCGCCGGCGTCGTCTACTGGATGATTGCCGGCCGCAATGCCGGCGCGTGGCGCGTGCCGCCGCCCCGGCTTCGGCCGCCGCCGCCGCTGCCGTCGCAAACGCCCTCGCCGCCGGCGCCCTGAACCAGCGCGCCGCCAAGCCTTTTCATCCCGAACCTCCTCGGCTAAACCGCGCGCCATGAACCGGACTGGATTGATCATCGCGCTCACGCTGGCGCTTGTTGTCGGATTGCTGTTCGGGATTCATCCCGAGCTCGATCTAAAACTGGCCGCGTGGTTCTACGATGCGCCGAGCAGGAGCTTTCCGCTCAAGCTCAATGCGTGGGCCGCAATCGCGCGCGACGGCGCGATGTGGATCGCCTGGGGCCTGGCGCTGCCGGCCATCGTTGCATTGCTGATAAAGCTGGCGCGGCCTGACCGTCCGCTGTTGATGTCGGGGCGCGCGATCGTCTTCCTGCTGGTGACGCTTGTTCTTTCCGCCGGCGTTCTCACCAACCTGACCTTCAAGAGCTATTGGGGCCGGCCGCGCCCGGTGGTGGTGACCCAGTTCAATGGCGATCAAACCTTCGTGCCGTGGTGGGACCCGCGCGGAAGTTGCGAACGCAATTGCTCGTTCTTCTCCGGCGAAGGTGCGACTGCGTTCTGGACCTATGCGCCCGCGGCGCTGACGCCGCCGCCGTGGCGGCCGCTGGCCTATGCCGCCGCGACGGTGTTCGGCATCACGACCAGCCTGCTCAGGATGGCGTTCGGCGGGCACTTCTTTACCGACGTCGCCGCCGCCGGGCTGGTGACCTTTCTGGTGATCTGGCTGGCGCACGGCATCATCTACCGCTGGCCTTCGACCCGGCTCACCGACGCGGGCATCGATGCCGCGCTGACGAAGGCAGCCTGGCCGGGGTATCGTTTCATGCAAAAATGGCGCGGCCGCGATGTCGGGCCGAAACCGTCGGTGTGAGCGACTTCATCACGCCGGCCACCATTAAACGCGTGCTCATCGGCGCGAAATTTGATATTCGCGCACTCAAGCCGCAAAAACCACACCAGCAATTTCGACAGATTGGAAGCCTATGAGTACGATCTTGAAAAGCCTGCCCAAGGGGGAAAAAGTAGGCATTGCTTTCTCGGGCGGTCTCGACACCAGCGCGGCGCTCCTGTGGATGAAGCAAAAGGGCGCCCGCGTCTTTGCCTATACTGCGAACCTCGGTCAACCTGACGAGGCCGACTACGACGAGATTCCGCGCAAGGCATTAGAGTTCGGCTCCGAAAAAGCCCGGCTCGTGGATTGCCGCACGCAATTGGTCCACGAAGGTATTGCCGCCATCCAATCTGGTGCCTTCCACATCAGCACGGGCGGCATCCCGTACTTCAACACCACGCCGCTCGGTCGCGCTGTGACTGGCACGATGCTGGTATCAGCAATGAAGGAGGACGGCGTCAACATTTGGGGTGATGGATCCACCTTCAAAGGCAACGATATCGAGCGGTTCTATCGCTACGGCCTGCTGACCAATCCAAGCCTCAGGATCTACAAGCCCTGGCTCGACCAGCAGTTCATCGATGATCTGGGCGGCCGCGCGGAAATGTCGGCGTTCCTGAGCGCCAATGGATTCGATTACAAGATGAGCGCCGAAAAGGCGTATTCGACCGACAGCAACGTCCTCGGTGCAACCCACGAGGCCAAGGATCTTGAGCGCCTGGACAGTGGCATCAAGATCGTCAATCCCATCATGGGCGTGCCGTTTTGGCGCGACGACTGCATCGTCAAGGCCGAAAAGGTAGCCGTGCGTTTCATGGAGGGCCAGCCCGTCGCGCTGAACGGCCAGACGTTCGCCGATTCCGTCGCGCTGTTCCTCGAGGCCAATGCCATCGGCGGTCGACATGGCCTTGGCATGAGCGACCAGATCGAGAACCGGATCATCGAGGCAAAGAGCCGCGGCATTTACGAAGCTCCCGGCATGGCGCTGCTGCACATCGCCTACGAACGCCTGATCACCGGCATCCACAACGAAGACACCATCGAGCAATACCGGATCAGCGGGCTGCGCCTTGGCCGATTGCTCTACCAAGGGCGGTGGTTTGATTCTCAAGCCCTCATGCTGCGCGAAACCGCTCAGCGTTGGGTGGCTCGCGCGGTGACCGGGGAGGTGACGCTCGAGCTGCGCCGTGGCAACGACTACTCGATCTTGAGCACTGAGAGCCCCAACCTGACCTATCAGCCGGAGCGGCTGAGCATGGAGAAGGTGGACGATGCGGCGTTCACGCCAGCGGACCGTATCGGCCAGCTGACAATGCGCAACCTTGACATTACCGATACCCGCGCAAAGCTGAATCTCTACGCAGAGACAGGCTTGCTATCGATCGGGGAAGGCTCCCACATCTTCAGACTCGATAGCGACAAGAGCTGAATTGCGAGGGGGTGCGCGCTCATCGCCGATTTGCCGACACACGATGCAAAACAAAAATGGCCGGGATTGCTCCCGGCCATTTCATTTGGCGTATGCCTCGCCTCTACCGCGGCGGCGCGATGCCCGGGGGCGGAGGCGGCAGTGATGCGGTGCCGCCGTTGAGCAGTGGGGTGATGCGGCGGACCGTGACGCGCCGGTTGATCCGGCTTGGCCCGTCGGTCTGCTCCTTCAGATATTGCGAACCGTAGCCCTGCGAGGTCAGGTTTTCCGCCGGAACCTGGAACTGCTGCGTCAGCAAAGTGGCTGCGGATTCGGCACGACGATCCGACAGCGACAGATTGTCGACGGCGTTGCCCACCGCGTCGGTGTGACCCTCGATCAGGAACACCTCGCGCGGGTTGCGCGCGATCGCCCGATTGAGTCCATCCGCGATCACCTGTAGCCGCGCCGCCTGATCTGGCGGAATCTCCCACGATCCGGTTTCGAAGGTGATGGTGTTGAGATCGATGCTCGGCATCAGCTGCCGGACCGACGGGCTGTAGCGGATTTCGTCGAGCGAATAACGCCGCTGGATGCGGTCCACCGGTGGCGCCTCCATGGTCTCGTAAATGAGATCCGGCGGCGCATCGTCGGCATCGACGATGTAGCGGTCATAGGGAATGCCGATCACCGGCGGCGGCAGGTCGACATAGAAGCCGCCGACGTCGCGAGGATCGCGGTAGCTGTTGTCGATGATGATGAGTTCGCGTCCCTCCCGATCCCGTCGAATCCGGCGGCGCAGCTGACCGTCGTCACCGACGACGGTGATGATCTCCGAACCATCGGGACGAATCACGATGGTGCGGGTTTCGCCGCCGAGCCGCTGGGTCTGGATATCGCGTGCGCCGTACCGGAATCGGTCCTCTTCGTTGTGGCGAATGAACGATTGTCCGCTCGGATCGACCACGATGACCCGGCCGGGTTCGGTGAAGACCTTGCGGCCGCCCTGATCGCTTTCCTGCCGCTGGCCACGGAAATCCTCCATGCGGCGCGGCCCCTGCGGCGCCGCGCCCGGCGCAATCGGGGTCAGAGCCTGAGTTGGCGGCGGCGCCGGTGGGATCGGCGCGGCGACCGTTGGCGGCGCGTGACGCACCAAAGGCGCGGCGGCTCCCGGCGGCAACGCGGTCTGGCCTCCGCCTGGCGCGGCCGGAGCAGGCGTCGCACCCGGCGCCGGCGCGGCACGGGGAGCCGGGCTGGCCCCTGGAGCAGGGGTGGCGCCTGGAGCGGGAGTGGCCGCCGGAGCAGGAGCAGGGCCCGGCACCGAGGTGGCGCGTGGAGCGGGGCTGGCGCCCGGAGCAGGAGTTGCTCCCGGAGCAGGCGTGGGACCCGGTGCAGTGGAGGCGCGTGGTGCAGGCGTTGCGCCGGGAGCAGGAGTGGCGGTTGGCGCAGGAGTGGCGGTTGGCGCGGGCGCAGCCTGCCCGCGCGGTGGCGGCGCGATTTTCTGCCGTTCTCTTTCTCTCTCGATTTCCCTTTCCCGCTCTTGCTGCTGCACCGAAGGCCCAGCCGGGGCTTTTGGAGCAGCAGGCGGCGGCGCCGCCGTGGGTGGGGCGGGCGGCGCTGGATGCGCAGGCGCTGCCGGGGGTGGCGGGACATGAGGCGTCGGCGTTGCCGCGGGCGGCGGAACATGAGGCGTTGGCGCGGGCGCAGGCGGTGGAGCATGGGGCGTCGGGGCCGCAGGCGGCGGAACATGCGGGGCTGCAGGCGGAGGTGGCGGGGGTGGCGCCTGTCGCGGCGGCGGCGGAGCAGCGGGCGGCGGTGGAGCCGGTCGGGGAGGTGCTGCGGCCGGAGGCGCGGGTCGCGCCGGTGGTGCCGCCTTCGGCGGCTCCTTGGGCGGTTTTTTGGGCTTTCCATCGGGACCAAGCTCCTCCTTGGCCTGCGCCACGACCAGGGGCGCGGTCTGCGCGTGCGATGAAGCAGCGGCCAGTTGCAGCGCCGTGAGCGCGGTCGTGGCAAGCAGCATGAGTCGAAGTTTTGTCATGATGGTTGGGGTCCTCGGGGGAATTTCTGGCGGGAAGGTCAACAAGCGCCGGCGATCAACGAACAAGCGTTAGGCCGGATTGTGGCGGCCTTCAAACGAGAATTTCGATTTATTTCCGCCAACGCGAAGTCCGTATGCGCCTTTATTCATTACGCATTCAGGCGATCATTTCAAATTGTAGTTTTGCATTGGCCCCTTGTGGCTATTTCGCGGCAAGGGCGCCGGAGGTCGGCGCCGACGTTGCGGCGGCGCCATTTCAGCCGTCGGTCGCAGGCGAGGGTGTGCTCGGTCCCTGCGGTCCGCGCACCGGCAATTCGTCTGGTGTGCGGCCTGGCAACTCCTCCGGCCAGGAAGGCTCATCCGGCTCTCTCATCGGCGGAGGCACCTCGGGTCGAGGGCTTCCGGGTGGGCTTTCCTGCGGCGGCTCCGACGGCTTGCCGGGATTGATCGGCGGATCCTCTGGCGGGTCGATCGGCATCTACAGCCCCAGGCGGCTGTCGCCGAGATCGGGGCGCGTGCCGGTGACGGCGGCTGCGGTGTTGTCATTGACCATATTTCGCTCCCAACTTCTGGAGCGATAACGGCGCCGTTACAACGATGTTCCCCTTGGAATCGATCAACCAGGCGTGTGACACACCGCCTCGATGTTGTGACCGTCGGGATCGAGCACGAACGCGCCGTAATAGTCCGGGTGATAATGCTCACGGATGCCAGGCGGGCCATTGTCGCGCCCGCCCGCTTCCATCGCGGCTGCGTAGAAGGCATCCACGACGGAGCGATCCCTGGCAAGGATCGCGACGTGCAACGGCTTGTTCAATCCGCCTTCGCCGCCGATCCAGAAATCCGGCTTGCCGTCGGCACCAAAACCGGCCGCTGGATCATGGCCGGTCTGCTCCTGCGTCACCTCCATGATGAGGCTGTAGCCGAGCGGCGCCAGCGCTCTCGTGTAGAAAGCCATTGCGCGTTGATAATCGGAAACCGGAAAGCCGATGTGGTCGATCATCACAATCTCCCTGGAGGCTGGAGGCCAATTTGCAGTGATGAAGCAGGCAGGCTCAAATTCAGCCGCGCACCAGCATGGTATTGCTGCGGGTCCTGCCGGTTTCGGCATAGCCGCGCGCGCGCATGTCGGCAATGCAGTCGTCGCGCCATTCGTTCCGCGACAAATGTTCTATCACCACCGCCCGGGGCCACAAAGCTTGCGGCGCCTCCTTGAAGAAGCCGGTCAGAACGCGATCCTCAAATCCCTCGACATCGATCTTCAGGGCATCGACGTGGTCCGCGCCGGCGTCGCCGAGAATGCGCTGCAGCCGCAGCGAAGCCACCTTGATGGCATTGCCCGGGCGGTCGCCGGACACGATGTGGCTGGCGCCGAGATTGTCGCCGTCGGTCTCGATCATCAGCTCGCCGTCGGAAGGGCCGGCGGCGGCGGCCACCAGTTGAACCTGGGTAAAGCCCGACGCCGCCCGGTTGAACGCCAGGCGGGCGTGGGTGACGGGATGCGGCTCGATCGCGATCACGCTTCCGGAGGCGCCGACATGGCGCGCCAGCACCATGGCGTAGGTGCCGACATTGGCGCCGACATCGACCAACACGCCGCCTTCGGGCGTGTGCGAGCGCAGAAAATCCAGCTCCTCGAGATTGTAGTCGGGATTGAACAGCGCGCCGCGCTCGGTGGCGCTGGCCTGATGAAAGAGCCGGAACGATGCGCCCTGATATTGCACGTCGAGCGGTCCCGCGCGCAGTTGGTTGACCAGCTTCGACAACACCGGGCGGAATGCGCCGCGCTTGAGCCGCGAACGGTGCGCGAGCGCGATGATCGCAGCTTGTGCGCGCGTCGGCGCAAACGCCCCGAAAGGCGGCGACGCCGGATCATTGGCAGGCGCTTTGCCAGGGGGAAGGGTCGATAAAGTCACGGATGCACTTTCCGAAGAATGCCGCCTACATAACCGGATTCTGCCGGCGGCTCCAACCAAACAGACGCTGGGCGGGAAGAACAAGAAACCCGGCGCGGGGAAAGTGCCCGACCACCTCGCCGGCACGCGGATCGTGCGCAGAACGTCAACCCGCGATCGATCACTTTGCAACGAAACGAGCCCCGTAAGGCTTGACGCCGCCTGGCCGGTCGTTGCCTCGGGGCTGCGCCTAGGATTTCGCCCCGAGACGCTGAGCGCAGATGCTCTTGCTCAGGCCGACAGTTATTGCGGGGGCGCCGGTACCGTTCGAATCCTCCGCGGTGAGCTGAGTGATAGTCCCCTCTGGCGACGTCACGACGCTGATCTTGCACAATCGGGGGTCATCGGAGATATAGCCGGGGGTGGACCCGTCTCCGTAGAGACCGCCGTTAGCTGTTTGAACCCTTTGGTTGGCAGCCTCACCCGTTCGAGCGGCAAGTTCCCAGACATAGGAGGCCTGACCGTCATCGATTCTCTTGCTGCTGGTGGGCCGCCCAATCTGGGCGACGAGAGCGTCTACATTCTGCCCGATAAATCGATCGCCAGAACGAACCGGTATCCCTTGTGGCGTCTGTGTCGACCCCGCGCAGCCGCCCAAGGCGGCGCATAGCCCCAGGATTTTCAGAATTCGCATTTGGTTGTCCCTATGCGGCCGGATAATTTCTCAACCAGAGGGCGGGAGCAAGGCAATTTCGTGCGTAGCGGCGCGCCGGCAACCCGCAGCGAGACTGACCGCTTCAAAGAACAAGCCCTCGCTTGAGCGGAACCCGATTTCTTTCGTTGAAACTTTCCGCTCGATACGCGACCGGCGACAGGACCGTCCCTGCGTCCTCAAATCCGGCGCTCGACCAGCTTGAGTTTGAGTTCGGCGATCGCTTCGGAGGGATTGAGGCCCTTGGGGCAGGCCTTGGCGCAGTTCATGATGGTGTGGCAGCGATAGAGCCGGAACGGATCCTCGAGATCGTCGAGCCGCTCGCCAGTGGCTTCATCGCGGCTGTCCTTGACCCAGCGCGTCGCCTGCAGCAATGCGGCAGGCCCCAGGAAGCGTTCGCTGTTCCACCAATAGCTCGGGCACGAGGTCGAGCAGCAGGCGCAGAGAATGCATTCGTAAAGGCCGTCGAGCTTTTCGCGGTCCTCATGGCTTTGCCGCCATTCCTTCTGCGGCGTTGGCGTTACCGTCTTCAGCCACGGCTCAATCGAGGCATATTGCGCGTAGAAATTGGTCAGATCGGGCACCAGATCCTTGATGACAGGCTGATGCGGCAGCGGATTGATCTTCACCGCGCCATCTTTCACGTCATGCATCGATTTGGTGCAGGCCAGGGTGTTTTGGCCGTCGATGTTCATCGCGCAGGAGCCGCACACGCCTTCGCGGCAGGAGCGGCGGAATGTCAGCGTCGGGTCGATGTTGTTCTTGATCCAGATCAGGCCGTCGAGCACCATCGGGCCGCAATCATGGGTGTCGACGAGATAGGTGTCGACGCTGGGGTTTTTGCCGTCGTCCGGGTTCCAGCGATAGACCTTGAATTCGCGCGTCTCGGTGGCGCCCTCTGGTTTTGGCCAGGTCTTGCCGCCTGATATTTTCGAATTCTTGGGCAGTGCGAATTCAACCATCGGTCTTGCCTTTATGCTTCGATCCGTCACCGCCGGGATTGGCCAGGCATTCCATCTTCCTCGAAGAGGGATGGGTGCGCGGGTCAAGCCCGCGCATGACGAGTAGCGCTCTAGTATACCCGCGCCTTTGGCGGGATGTATTGAACGTCATTGGTCATGGTGTAGTCGTGGACCGGGCGATAATCGATCGTGGTCGTGCCGTGATCGTCGATCCAGGCCAGCGTGTGCTTCATCCAGCTCTTGTCGTCGCGCGTGGGAAAATCTTCGCGCGCATGGGCGCCGCGGCTCTCGGTGCGGTTTGCCGCCGAATCCATGGTCACGACGGCCTGGACGATCAGATTGTCGAACTCCAGCGTCTCGACCAGGTCGGAGTTCCAGGTCAGCGAGCGATCGCTCACCGAGATGTCAACGATGCCGCGATGCACCTTGTGGATCATATCCTGTCCTTCCAGCAGCACCTCACCGGTGCGGAACACCGCGCAGTTGTTCTGCATCACATGCTGCATGCTGTCGCGCAGCTTCGCGGTCGGCGTGGCGCCGGCGGCGTAGCGATAATGATCGAGCCGGCCGAGCGCCTTGTCGGCCGATCCTGCCGGCAATTCCGGCTGCTTGCCGTTCGGCGTCAGCTTTTCGGCGCAACGCAGCGCGGCGGCGCGGCCGAACACCACGAGATCGATCAGCGAATTGGAGCCAAGACGGTTGGCGCCATGCACCGAGACGCAGGCGGCTTCGCCGAGCGCCATCAGGCCGGGCACGACGGCGTTGTCGTCGCCGTCCCTCTTGGTCAGCACCTCGGCATGATAGTTGGTCGGGATGCCGCCCATGTTGTAGTGCACCGTCGGAAGGATCGGGATCGGCTCGCGCGTGACATCGACATTGGCGAATATCTTCGCCGATTCGGAAATGCCCGGCAGCCGTTCGTGCAGCACCTTCGGATCGAGATGATCGAGGTGCAGGTAGATGTGGTCTTTCTTCTTGCCGACGCCACGGCCCTCGCGGATCTCGATGGTCATCGCGCGCGAAACGACGTCGCGGGACGCCAGGTCCTTGGCGGAGGGCGCATAGCGCTCCATGAAGCGCTCGCCTTCGGAATTGACGAGATAGCCGCCTTCGCCGCGCGCCCCTTCGGTGACAAGACAGCCTGAACCGTAAATGCCGGTCGGGTGAAACTGGACGAACTCCATGTCCTGCAGCGGCAAGCCGGCCCGCAACGCCATGCCGCCGCCGTCGCCGGTACAAGTGTGCGCGGAGGTGCAAGAGGCATAGGCGCGGCCATAGCCGCCGGTGGCGAGAATGGTGGTTTGCGCGCGGAAACGATGCAGCGTGCCGTCCTCGAGTTTCAGCGCGACGACGCCGCGGCAAACGCCCTGGTCGTCCATGATCAGGTCGATGGCGAAAAACTCGATGTAGAATTCTGCCGAATGGCGCAGCGCCTGGCCGTACATGGTGTGCAGCATGGCGTGGCCGGTGCGGTCGGCGGCGGCGCAAGTGCGCTGCGCCTGGCCCTTGCCATAGTCCACCGTCATGCCGCCGAACGGCCGCTGATAGATCCTGCCGTCCTCGGTGCGCGAGAACGGCACGCCCCAATGCTCAAGTTCGTAAACGGCTTCCGGCGCGTTGCGCACCATGTATTCGATGGAATCCTGGTCGCCGAGCCAGTCCGACCCCTTGACGGTGTCGTACATATGCCAGCGCCAGTCGTCCGGATGCATGTTGCCGAGCGCAGCCGAGATGCCGCCCTGCGCGGCGACCGTATGCGAGCGGGTCGGAAATACCTTGGTGATGCAGGCGGTGCGCAGTCCGGCTTCGCTGCAGCCGACCACCGCGCGCAGGCCGGCGCCGCCGGCGCCAACGACGACGACATCGTAAGTATGGTCTTCGATCGGATAGGCATGGCCATTGGTGGCGGGACCACCACTGCCATTCGCGGCGTTGCCATTTCCGCCTGCGGCCATGGGTTACACTCCGGACGACAATTTGAGGATGGCGTAGATCGAGGCCAGCGCTACCGCGACCGAGAAGAAATTGTTGGCCATGATGGCGACGAGCTTCAGCGTCTCGGTGTGCACATAATCCTCGATCACCACCTGCATGCCGATCTTCATGTGCCAGGCGCTGGCAACGATGAACAGCAGCATGATGATCGCGACCAGCGGCGAGCCGAGGATTTGCGCGGCGCCGGCATGGTTGCGGCCGAGCAGCATCATCACCACCACGATGACGGGTACCATCAACAGCACCATGGCGACCGCGGTGAGGCGCTGGCGCCAGAAGTCCGAGGTGCCCGAATGCGAGGCGCCGAGCGCGCGAACCCGGGCCAGCGGCGTGCGCATCGACTTCGCCGGCTGGCCGTCCGGCGCACTCATCGTCCGCCTCCGGCCGCGTAGGCGGCAATCCAGAGCAACGCCGTGAGCGCAATGCCGGCGAGCAATGCGCCCCAGGTCATCGTTTCGCGTTCGCTGGCCTTGAAGCCGTATCCCAGGTCCCAGACAAAATGCCTGATACCGCTGAACAAATGATGCAGCAGTGCCCATGTATAGCCCAACACGATCAGCCGGCCGAAGAAGCTTCCGGTAAAAGCCTGCACGTGGGAATAGGCCGTTGGTCCCGATGCGGCCGCGATCAGCCACCATGCCAGCAGCAAGGTGCCGAAATACAGCGCAATGCCGGTGACGCGATGGACGATGGACAACGCCATCGTCAGGGTCCAGCGATAAGTCTGCAGGTGGGGGGAAAGCGGTCTTTCGATCCTGGCGGTCATCGGCGGCTTTGACGGTTTATGGGCCACCGCATGGGCCCTTCGGGGATCGCGGTAGACGAATTCTATTTACGAAGTCGAAACAGTCGGCGCAATGCCGAAATGCCCGGAAATCGAACCCAAGTTCACTATTAGATCTTCGTGAAACGCAGCTGATCAGCGGCTCGGCATATCGACACTGCGCAGAGCTGTTGAAAGATCGAATCACTGTTCTGTTATTGATCCGATTTCAAGCGGATCGCTGCTCATGCCCAAATACGTTCAGAGTGCGCCATCGCTCCAAAAGGTAGTCAACGAATAGCCTAGTCTTCGGCGATGCCTGTCTGGAGGGCTGAAACAACAAATAAAGCGGTGTCGGCGGCGGCTCGTAATCGAGCAGGATGCGCTGCAAGCCTCCGGCTGCGATATCGGCCTCAACCTGCCAAGACGGCACCCGCACTATTCCGGCGCCCTCTTTCGCTGCCGATACAAGGGCGTCCAGGCTATTCATCCAGAGCCGACCCGCTATGCGAATTCTACGTTCCGCCTTCGCGCCCTCCTTGAAGCGCCACTCGGCGGCGCCGGGTGTCTGCGAGAACACCAGACAATCGTGACGGCTGAGATCGCCAGGCATCTGCGGTACTCCGCGGCGTTCCAGATAGGCGCGCGAAGCGCAAACGATCAGCCTGAGATCCGCGAGCTTGCGTGCAACGAGTTGCGAATCCGGCAAATGTCCGATGCGAAGCGAGAGGTGGATGTCTTCCTCGATCATGTCGACGGCGCGGTCGACGAGCAGAAGGTCGAGCGTTAGCGATGGATAGCGGCGCAGGAATTCCGCGAGCAGCGGAGCAACCAATAGCCGGCTTATCAGGGTTGGCGCACTGATGCCAATCCGCCCCGAAGGTTCTTGCCGGCCGCGCGATAGCGTCGCTTCGACCTCCTTGAGCTCACCAAGAATCGATTTGGCTCGCTCATAGAGAATCCGCCCATCGTCCGTCAGCGCGATGCGACGGGTCGTCCGCAGCAGCAATTGCGTCCCGTAGCGTTGCTCCAGCGCCGAAATCTGGCGGCTGACCGAAGTCAACGAGCTCGGAAGCGATCTGGCCGCACCGGACAAGCTGCCGGCGTCCACAACCCGCACAAAGGTCGCCATGGAGGCAAACTGGTCCACCTTTCATCCTTCCGATTACAGCAATAAACTTCACACAGTTTGAGTTATACCCCCGTATTTCAGAAGGGTCTACCCTGTCGAAGTTTTGCCGATAGGAGATTCGACATGACCTCTGTTTCCAGCGCGCGCGCAAAATCCATCTACCCCCACGGCGATGCAGGTCCGCTCGGCCCGCTGGCCTTTTCGTTGGTGGGATTGCTAACGGACTGCCTGGCGTTGATGATGCAGGATCAGGCATCGCTGGCGTCGCTCGGGTTTGCGTTGATCAGGCGCCGCGCCGCTGGCAGCCATCTCCGCCTTACGATTGATCGGGAACGCTGACGAGCGCATACGCTAAAGCGTAAGCGGGAGTGACCATGGTCGGACTCAATCTTGCCGAGCTTGCGGAGCTCGCGCTTTTGCTGGTGCTGGTGGGCGCGCTGTCGGGATTTCTCGCTGGCGTGTTCGGGATCGGCGGCGGCGCCATCCTGGTGCCGGTGTTTTACGAATGTTTTCGGCTCGCCGGCGTGCCGCTCGAGGTGCGGATGCCGCTGTGCGTTGGCACGTCACTTGCCATCATCATTCCGACCTCGATCCGCTCGTACCGCGCCCATCACGCGCGCGGCGCGGTGGATACGGAGATCCTGCGCGCGTGGTGGCTGCCGGTGCTGGTCGGCGTCCTCGCCGCCAGCGTGACCGCGCGTTATGCGCCCGAGCGGTTGTTCAAAATCGTGTTCGTGACGGTGGCTTGGTTCGCCGCGACACGGCTCTTGCTGGGGCGTGAGACGTGGAAGTTCGGCGACGACCTCCCTCGCGGCGTTCTGATGAAGGTCTACGGCTTCATTGTCGGGCTGCTTGCCACGCTGATGGGTGTCGGCGGCGGGCTGTTCGCGAATTTGGTGATGACGTTCTACGGCCGGCCGATTCATCAGGGGGTCGCAACCTCGTCGGCGCTGGCGGTACTGGTCTCGATTCCCGGCGCGCTCGGCTATGTCTATGCCGGCTGGCCGGTGGCGGCGCATTATCCCGATGTGCTGGCGCTGCAATCGCCGTTTGCGATCGGTTACGTCTCGCTGATCGGCGCGGTGCTGGCAATGCCGACCAGCCTATTGACCGCGCCGCTCGGCGTGAGAGTGGCGCACGCGATGTCGAAGAGCGCGCTGGAGCGCGCCTATGGCCTCTATCTCTTTATCGCCGGGGCCCGGTTTGTGATCAGTTTGCTGTAACCGAATAGGCAGAACGTCAGGATCCACGGCCGCATCGTTGTAAAACACCGGGATTCGGATAAAGCTCGCCGCGCGATAGGGCGCTGGGGCGAGGGTATTCAATGAAACGACGCGAGTTCATCACGCTGCTTGGCGGCGCGGCGGCGAGTTGGCCCTTGGCCGCGCTTGCGCAGCAGACGAAGATTCGGCGGCTGGGGATATTGTCGCAGGGTTCGATCACCACCCACCCCACCCCATCTTTTCGTGCGTTTTTGGAGGCGCTACGCGAGGCGGGATGGATAGAAGGCCAGAACCTGGCAATCGAGTGGCGGTTTTCCGAGGGCGGCTCGGAGTCGCTTCCGCGGCTCGCAAACGAACTTATCGGACTGCAGGTCGAGTTGATTGTTGCGGCTCCAACCAGGCCCACTTTGGCCGCCAAACAAGCGACGGCGACAATCCCGATCGTCTTTGCCCAGGTTGCCGATCCCATTGGAGCGGGGATTGTCACCAATCTCGCCCGCCCCGAAGCAAACATTACCGGCATGAGCAGTCTCGCGACGGATATGGGCGGAAAGCGGCTGGCGTTGCTGAAAGAAATGCTGCCGGACGCGTCCCGCGTCGCCGTGCTGTGGAACAGGCCAAGCCAGGGAGCCGCGCTTATCTTTCGTGAATTCAAAGGCGCAAGCAAGTTACTCGGCCTCGAACTGAAGGACGTTGGCATTTCGCAAGCCGCCGAATTGGAACGCGCGTTCCAGGAGGTCGTGGAGGCCCGGTCTGTGGCAGTGGCCGTTATCGATGATCCCGTGATCCTGGGATACAAAGATCAAATCCATCGCCTGGCCGCGGTGCGCCGGCTTCCAACGTTCTCGCAATCGTCTGAATTTGCCGCCGGCGGCGGCTTGATGTCGTATGGCCCCAATTTATCCCATCTCTACCGGCACGCGGCGTCTTATGTCGATCGCATCTTGCGCGGAGCGAAACCGAGAGAATTGCCGGTCGAGGAGCCCACGGCCTTTGAACTGGTCATAAATCTGAAGACGGCCCAGACGCTCGGCCTCACCGTGCCATCCACGCTGCTCGCCCGCGCCGATCAGGTGATCGAATGAAGCGAAGCGCCTTTGCGGCGACTCACTTCGCCTTCGTGTAAATATCCGCATAAGCCTCGCGCAAGATGTTTTTCTGCACCTTGCCCATGGCGTTGCGCGGCAGCTCGTCGACCACGATCACCCGCTTCGGCATCTTGAACTTTGCCAGTCTTCCGTCCAGCGCCTTGAGCACCGAGGCCTCGCTGACCCCAGCCGCCTTGTCACAGACCACGACGGCGGTGACGCCCTCGCCGAAATCGGCGTGCGGCAAGCCGATCACGGCGGATTCGATCACGCCGGGCATGGTGTCGATCTCGCTTTCGATTTCCTTCGGGTACACATTGAAGCCGCCGGAGATCACGAGGTCCTTGCCGCGGCCGAGAATGTGCACATAGCCCTTGGCGTCGATCTTGCCGAGATCGCCGGTGATGAAAAAGCCGTCGTCGCGGAATTCGGATTTGGTTTTCTCTGGCATCCGCCAATAGCCCTTGAAGACGTTGGGGCCCTTGACCTCGATCATCCCGATTTCTTCGCGAGAAATTTCCTTGCCGGTGTCCGGATCGGTGACGCGCACCGAGACGCCGGGCAAGGGATGGCCGACCGCGCCGGGGATGCGCTCGCCGTCATAGGGATTGGACGTGTTCATGTTGGTCTCGGTCATGCCGTAGCGCTCGAGCACGGCGTGACCGGTGCGCGCGAACCATTCGCGGTGGGTATCGGCGAGCAGCGGTGCGGAGCCCGATACGAACAGCCGCATGTGCCTCGTGGACTCCCTACTCAGCGCCGGACTTTGCAGGAGCCGCGTGTAGAATGTCGGCACGCCCATCAGCACCGTGGCGCGCGCCATCAGCTTGATGATCGCTTCCGAATCGAATTTCGGCAGGAAGATCATCGAGGCACGGGCGAACAGCGTGACGTTGCTGGCAACGAACAGACCGTGGGTATGATAGATCGGCAGCGCGTGGATCAGGACGTCCTTGTCGGTGAAGCGCCAGTAGTCGACGAGCGAGAGCGAATTCGACGCAAGATTATCATGCGTCAGCATTGCGCCCTTGGAACGTCCGGTGGTGCCGGAGGTGTAGAGGATCGCGGCGAGATCACCGTCGGCGCGCGCGACGGTTTCGAATTCGGACCTGGCCTTTTCGGCGGCATCCGTCAGCGATCCCTTGCCGTCGGGCCCAAGCGTTTCGACCCTGGCGCCAACCTTCTTCGCGATCACGCCAACACCTTCCGCCTTTGACGGATCGCATACCACCAGCGAGGGCTCGGCGTCGGCGATGAAATATTCCAGCTCGTGCAGCGTGTAGGCGGTGTTGAGCGGCAGGTAGACGGCGCCGGCGCGCACGGTGGCGAGATAGAGCACCAGGCCCGGCACCGATTTTTCGGTTTGGGCCGCGACGCGATCGCCGGGTTTCACGCCGCGATCGACCAGCACATTCGCCATCCGCCCGGCGCGCGCGATCAATTCGCCATAGCTGATGTGCGCTCCGTCGATGGTTTCGATCGCAAGGCGTTTCGGATCGTCAAGGCCATCGAACAGGCGGGAAAACAGGTTGGCGTTCATGGTGGTTTTGTGGTGGGCATTCATGCATCATTCCGGGGGCGGGCGCGGTCCGGGAGACCGCACAATCTCATAATCTCAAGGGTTTCACTAGCAAAGACACCCTTCGCAAAGCAACGGAGACAGTTTGCATGTCAAATAGCGGGAAACGCGTGGCCTGGGTGACCGGCGGCGGCAGCGGGATTGGCGAGGCCGGGGCGGAATCGCTCGCCGCCGATGGCTGGACCGTGGTGGTATCGGGCCGCCGGGTGGATGCCCTCGACACCGTGGTGGCGAAGATTGCCAAAGCCGGCGGCAAGGCCGAGGCGATCGCGCTCGATGTCAGCAGGAAAGACGACGTCAACAAGGCGGCGGAACAAATTCTAAAGCGTCACGGCCGCATCGATCTGCTGGTCAACAGCGCCGGCATCAACGTGCCGAAGCGGAGCTGGGCCGACATGGAGCTGGAAGGCTGGGATAGATTGGTCGAGATCAATCTCAATGGCGTGTTGTACTGCATGCGCGCGGTGCTACCCCGATGCGGGCGCAAAAGGACGGCTGTATCATCAATGTCGCGTCCTGGGCCGGCCGTCACGTTTCGAAAATGCCAGGTCCCGCCTATACCACCACCAAGCATGCGGTGCTGGCGCTGACCCATTCCTTCAACATGGACGAATGCGTCAATGGCTTGCGCGCCTGTTGCCTGTCGCCCGGCGAGGTCGCGACGCCGATCCTGAAATTGCGCCCCGTGGTGCCTTCCGAGCGGGAGCAGGCCAGAATGCTGCAACCCGAAGATCTCGGCCGCACCATCGCCTTCGTCGCCAGCATGCCGCCTCGGGTGTGCATGAACGAGATTCTGATCAGTCCGACCTGGAACAGGGGTTTTGTACAGACGCCGAATAATCGGGATTAGCGGCCTTCTCAGTCATTGCGAGCGTGAGCGAAGCAATCCATGGGACGGCAAAGCCGGTCTGGATTGCTTCGTCGCTTGCGCTCCCTTGCGCAAACGCCTCGCGTTTGTCGCTGCCAATGACGGGCACACACGTCCTCCGCCTCCAAAAGTTTCAAGCCTGCGAAAATTTATTCCCTGAAACTGGCTCCGAAACCTCCCGTAACTCGACCCAACGGCGACGCAGTCAGCACAACACTCGGCCAGCGTTGTTGTTGCCCTTCATCGCCGGCGGACATCCGCCGGCTACACCATCAATCGGGAGAATTTTCCATGTCCAGGCGTATTGCATTTTTGACCGCCGCAGCGTTCGGCGCACTTGCCCTCACCTCCACCATGCTTGCGCCCGTCAGCGCGCAAGAAAAGACCGTCATGGTCGGCGGCGCCGCGATGTTCCCCTCCAGGAACATCATCCAGAATGCCGTGAATTCCAAGGACCACACCACCCTGGTGGCGGCAGTGAAGGCCGCCGGTCTTGTCGACACACTCGAAGGCAAGGGCCCGTTTACGGTGTTCGCACCGACCAATGCCGCATTCGGCAAGCTGCCGGCCGGCACGGTCGACACCCTGGTGAAGCCCGAGAACAAGGCGACCCTGACCAAGATCCTGACCTATCATGTGGTGCCCGGAAAGATTGAGGCCTCCGACCTCTCCGACGGCAAGAAGCTCAAGACCGTTGAAGGCGAAGAGCTGACCGTGAAGAAGGCGGACGGCAGGGTGATGATCGTCGATGCCAAGGGCGGCACCGCAACCGTCACCATTCCGAACGTCAACCAGTCGAACGGTGTGATCCATGTGATCGACACCGTCCTGATGCCGGCGTCGTAACACCGCGCTTGTCCTGATCTCATCCCCATCGGGATATGCGGTGCGAGCCGGGGAAACCCGGCTCGCTTTTTTGTGACCGCCAAGCCCGGCTGGATCAGCCCGCCAGCAGCGGTCCGGAAGTAACGAAGTTTCGATTTTCAGCGTATAAAGGGGTATCTGCTTTCAGCGACGGGAACACTATGTCCAGCCTTATGACCAGTCTTGCAGGCACCGACGAACGCACAGCAACCGCCCCGGCGACGGTCGTTCAACCGGCTTGGGTCCGGATCATGCACTGGGTCAACGCGGTGGCGATCATCCTGATGATCATGTCGGGATGGCAGATTTACAATGCCTCGCCGTTGTTTGCTTCCTTGCGGTTTTCGCACGCCATCACGCTCGGCGGCTGGCTTGGCGGTGCGCTGCTCTGGCATTTCGCGGCGATGTGGCTGTTGACGGTCAATGGCCTCGTCTATCTCATCACGGGCTTTGCTACCGGCCGCTTTAAAAGGAAGCTGCTGCCGATCACCCCGGGCGGCGTGATTTCCGACACCAAAGCAGCGCTGACCGGCAAGCTGTCGCATGCCGATCTGAGCAAATATAACCAGGTGCAGAAGCTGCTCTATGCCGGCATCATCGTCGTCGGCGTTCTGATCGTGCTGTCCGGGCTGTCGATCTGGAAACCGGTACAGTTGCAGTGGCTGACGGCGCTGTTCGGTGGTTACGACGCCGCGCGTTACGTCCACTTTTTCTGCATGTCGGCGATCGTCGCGTTCCTGGTGATTCACGTCGCGCTGGCGGTGCTGGTGCCGAAAAGCCTGCGCGCCATGATCGTCGGCCGTTAGAGCATGAGCCGGAAAAGTGGGAACCGGTCTTCCGAAAAGCTCATGTTGAAGTAGAGAAATTCGAAGGAGCCAAGTCATGGGCAGATTTCGCAAGCTTCTGATCCCGGGCGTCGACAAGCGATTGCTGGTTCGGGACGCCGCGAAGGCGATGCCGGATCCGGTGCGCCGGCGTTTTATCGCCGGCGGCGCCAGCCTCGGCGCGTTGACGCTGTTGACCGGCTGCGATGTCCTGGACAGTTCTTCCGCCGAGGAGATGCTGAAAAAGGTCTCGAAATTCAATGACGCCGTGCAGGCATGGATGTTCAATCCCGATGCGCTGGCGCCGACCTTCCCGGAAAGCGCGATCACCAGGCCGTTCCCGTTCAACGGCTATTATGACCTCGACGATGCGCCGGAGATCGATGGCAAGGACTGGAAATTCGAGGTGCGGGGGCTCGTCGACAACAAGAAATCATGGACTCTGGAAGAGCTCTACAAGCTGCCGCAGGTCAAGCAGGTGACGCGCCATATCTGTGTCGAGGGCTGGAGCGCGATCGGAAGCTGGACCGGGACGCCGCTGCGCGATTTCCTCAAGCTGGTTGGCGCCGACACGAGCGCGAAATATTGCTGGTTCCAGTGCGCGGACAAGGAGGGTTACAACTCGCCGCTCGATATGCGCACCGCCCTGCATCCGCAGACCCAGATGACGTTCAAATTCGCTGATGAAATCCTGCCCCGCGCCTACGGCTACCCGATGAAGATCAGGGTGCCGACCAAGCTCGGTTTCAAAAATCCGAAATACGTGACCTCGATGGAAGTCACCAACGATTACAAGGGCGGTTACTGGGAAGACCAGGGATATAATTCATTCAGCGGGAATTGAGCGTCCTGACGCGTTAGGCGCGCAACGGCGCAGTCCCGCGGTGCCCGTCAGCATCGGGTGCAGCTGCATTTTGGCGCGCTCCCCGATCATCGGTCGCGCATTCGCATGATCCGTCGGCCCGGCCTCACGCGACATTTTCTGCCGCGGCCGGGTCGGCATGGCGCGGCAATGGTGTCTTGCCATCGGCGCCACTCCGCTTTAGCACTCCGCGCGCGCAAAGAAATCGGTCGTCATGCCCGGCCTTGTGCGGGGCATCCACGTCTTCTTCTTTGCAAACAAGACGTGGATGGCCGGGACGAGCCCGGCCATGACGAGTTGGATGAGGAATTCGATCATGGCGACCCATAAACTGCTGCTTCTCCCCGGCGACGGCATCGGCCCCGAAGTAATGGCGGAGGTGAAGCGCCTGATCGACTGGCTCAACGCGCAGGGCATCGCGCATTTTACGACCGAGCAGGGTCTGGTCGGTGGCGCCGCCTATGACGCAAGCAAGCAGAGCATCACGGATGCGACCATGGCCCAGGCGGGTGCGGCCGATGCCGTGATCTTCGGCGCGGTCGGCGGCCCGAAGTGGGACAGCGTCCGCTATGAGGCGCGCCCCGAAGCCGGGCTACTGCGGTTGCGCAAGGACCTCGGCCTGTTCGGCAATCTGCGTCCGGCGGTCTGCTACCCCGCGCTCGCGGATGCCTCGAGCCTGAAGCGTGAAGCGGTCGAGGGCCTCGACATCATGATCGTGCGCGAGCTTACCGGCGGGGTGTATTTCGGCGAACCCAAGACCATCACCGATCTCGGCAATGGCCAGAAGCGCGCGATCGATACACAGGTCTATGACACCTACGAGATCGAGCGCATCGCGCGCGTCGCGTTCGACCTGGCGCGCAAGCGCCGCAACAAAGTGACGTCGATGGAAAAGCGCAACGTGATGAAATCCGGCGTGCTCTGGAACGAGGTCGTCACCCAGGTGCATGCGCGCGAATACAGGGATGTGCAGCTTGAGCACCAGCTTGCCGATTCCGGCGGCATGAATCTGGTGAAAGCGCCGAAGCAGTTCGACGTCATCGTCACCGACAATCTGTTCGGCGACATGCTCTCGGATATCGCGGCGATGCTGACCGGCTCGCTCGGCATGCTGCCATCGGCTTCGCTCGGCGAGGTCGATGCCAAGACCAAAAAGCGCAAGGCGCTGTTTGAGCCGGTGCACGGCTCGGCGCCCGATATCGCGGGCAAGGGGCTGGCCAATCCGATCGCGATGATCGCCTCGTTCGGGATGGCGTTGCGCTATTCCTTCGACATGGGCGCATTGGCCGACAAGGTCGATGCGGCGATCGCCGCGGTGCTCGCCAACGGGCTGCGCACCGCCGACATCAAATCCGAGGGCACCAAGGCAGTATCGACCGCACAGATGGGCGAGGCGATTCTGAAGGAATTGCAGGCGCTGCACGCTTGAAAAATTTCATCCCTCATGCCCGCGCTTGTCGCGGGCATCCACGTCTTTCTTTCGCTGGCAGCAGCTAAGACGTGGATGGCCGGGACGAGCCCGGCCATGACGGCGTCAGGTCAGTGCGATATCGCTCAATACAGCGGGAATTTCTGGGGATAATAGCCACCCAGATCCGATGGCGGGTTGAGCGGCTGGCGGTCGATCGGGCGATTGTTGTTCTCGCGCCCGAAGTCGGGGTAACCGATCTCCGGCGGGAACGCGTAATCGGTGAATTTGCGGTCGCCCGGCAAAACCTCGACGCCGGCGTCAAGCCAGGAGCGCTTGGTGACGTAAATGCGGGTGTGCGGCCCCTGCTGATACGACACGTTGGGCCCGCTCGGCCCGTAATAGGGACGGCCGCGGTCGTCATATTGACGCTTGGCCTGCGCCCCGGCCTGCTTCTGCGCAGTGGTTGGCGTCTGCGTCTGCGCACCGGCCGGCGTGTCGAAGCCGATCGCGACAAGGGCGATAGCGGCAAGCAACACCGCAAGTTTGTTCGCAGCAGCAAGGATGGGGGTCATCAGGTCCTCATGGGGCGGGCAGGCCGCCATATCCGTTTTGCCGGTCATTCTAGCCGCTGGGCATGCCGTCACAAGGTCAATCGGGCCACACTGCGTCAGAATAATGCCGGGGGGACGAAAAAGTTACTTGAAAACCAGCATCTTGGCTGATGCGTCAGGCCTAAAGGGGACCGCGCAGCCGGGGACCGGCGTTGCTGCACCGGCGCAGCTGCCACGTTTGAGCTCGGCGCGAGCGAACAATTCAGCCAGTTTAGGCTCATTTCCGGAGGCAAGCAGGGTCAGCCGGTTCAACATGCAGCCGATGGCGGCGCGGCGGGCCGGCAGTCCGCTGCCCTGGCACGACCAGCCGGATATCACCAATGTGGGATCGCCGAAACGCCTGATGAAGCCGAGGCAGGCTTTCGCCCTATCCGGACTACCGGTTGGCGAAGCAGCGTCACCGTGCCGAATTTGCTGTCGACAAGGCCAGCCGCTTCCAGCTCGCGCCCTCCTTCCTCCGGGTCCATGCGGACCGCGATTTTGGCTTCCAAGGCTTCTGGTGCGAAGGCCTCCGACGGGCTGAATTCGCCGCCCGGACGATAGATTTCAAGTTCCGCTACCGGCTTTTCGCCTTGCGGGCCCCAATGGAAGACATCCTTGCGGCCGCCTTCGGGGTGCCGGAAGATATCGTAAGTCTCTGATTTCTCGTTAGGATCAGGCGAGCTGACGGCGAAGGCCGGACGCGATCGCGACGCCAGGCTCCAGCCTGGTCTGACGTCAGGCTCGACCGTCGCGGCCGCCGGCAATTCGTCCCATAGTTGCAATCCGCTAATGCCAAGCAGCGCCAGTGCGCCTACATAGGCAATAAGGCGCGCCAGCGTGGCGAGCATTCGTCGGCAAAGCTGGTCAGCGCCGGATGAATTCTGGCGTGATATTCTGGCGTGGCGGGAGTGTCGGAAAGCGATCGCATCAGATGTCCAGGCGCCGCAGAGCACTGAGAGGCGGTGCCCAGGTGTAACGTTGTCTTAACGGCGTTTCTCGCATAGAAGCGCTGCCTCTTCCTTTTCCACCGCGGTCAAGGGCGAGGCATTTTTCTTCGGAGAGTGAACGATGGGTTACAAAGTCGCGCTGGTCGGAGCGACCGGCAATGTCGGGCGGGAAATGCTCAACATTCTCGACGAACGTAAGTTCCCGGCTGACGAAGTGGTGGCGCTGGCGTCGCGCCGCAGCATGGGCGTTGAAGTTTCGTATGGCGACCGCACCCTGAAAGTCAAAGCGCTCGAGCACTACGACTTCAGCGACGTCGATATCTGCCTGATGTCGGCGGGCGGCGCGGTGTCGAAGGAGTGGTCGCCGAAGATCGGCGCCGCCGGCGCCGTCGTGATCGACAATTCGTCGGCGTGGCGGATGGATCCGGACGTGCCGCTGATCGTGCCCGAAGTCAACGCCGACGCGGTCAAGGGCTTCGTCAACAAGAACATCATCGCCAATCCGAATTGCTCGACCGCGCAGCTCGTGGTCGCACTGAAGCCGCTGCATGACAAGGCGGTGATCAAGCGCGTCGTGGTTTCAACCTATCAATCGGTCTCCGGCGCCGGCAAGGACGCCATGGATGAGCTGTTTTCGCAGACCAAGGCGGTCTACACCAACAGCGAATTGATCAACAAGAAATTCGCCAAACGTATCGCCTTTAACGTGATCCCCGAGATCGACGTGTTCATGGAGGACGGCTACACCAAGGAAGAGTGGAAGATGATGATGGAGACCAAGAAGATTCTTGATCCCAAAATCAAGCTGACCGCGACTTGCGTGCGGGTGCCGGTGTTCGTCGGCCATTCCGAAGCCGTCACCATCGAATTCGAAAACCCGATTTCGCCGGACGAGGCGCGCGAGGTCCTGCGCAATGCGCCCGGCTGTCTGGTGATCGACAAGCACGAACCGGGCGGCTACGTCACGCCCTATGAGGCGGCGGGCGAGGACGCCACCTACATCAGCCGCATCCGCGCCGATCCCACCGTCGACAACGGTCTCGTGCTGTGGTGCGTGTCGGACAATTTGCGCAAGGGCGCCGCGCTGAACGCGGTCCAGATCGCCGAATGCCTGGTCAACCGCAAGCTGATCAGCGCCAAGAAAAAGGCCGCGTGAGAGGATCGCCGAGGCCGCCGCTGGCGCCCGCGGCCATCCTTCGAGACGCGCGCAAGAGCGCGCTCCTCAGGGTGAGGTAAACATCTCCTTGACGCTGCGAAACTCCTTCGCTTCCTGGTCGAGCAGGAACAGCGAGCCCTCGGCGACGCCGAAATAGGCGCCGTGCAGGCTTAGCTCGCCGCGCTCCACCGGCGTCCGTACGAACGGAAACGTCATCAGGTTCTCCAGGCTGCGAAACACGGCGGCCTTCTCGATCCGGACGGTGAACTCAGCCATCGTCTCGTGGTCGCGCTGTTCGACCTTCTCGCCGGGCTTGATGAACATCGACATCCACCGGCCGATGAAGTCGCCGGGCGACAGCGGCTCGATATTGTCGATGAAGGCACGGATGCCGCCGCATTGCGCATGGCCGAGCACCACGATGTGTTTCACGTGCAACACCCGGATGGCATATTCGAGCGCCGCGGAAACGCCGTGCGCGCCGCCGTCGGGCGCATAGACCGGCACAAGATTGGCGACGTTGCGGACCACGAACAATTCGCCCGGACCAGCATCGAAGATCACCTCCGGCGAGACCCGGGAGTCGCAGCAGCCGATCACCATCACTTCCGGGGCCTGGCCGCGCTCGGACAATTCGCGGTAGCGCGATTGCTCGGTCGGCAGCCGCTGCGAGGTGAAGGTTCGGTAGCCGTCAAGCAGATGTGGCGGAAAAGGTGACATGCGCGTTGCTAACCATAGGCTGCAAGCCGGAACAAGGCTTTCGGACGAAGGGTTGAAATGTTAAAGCATGATCCGGAAAAGCGGGCACCGGTTTTTCCGAATGATCCTGCTCAAACAACAAGCTGCCGCCAGATCCGCTTCGTAAGCGTCGAACCGGGTCCACCGCGCGGGCTCGCAATTCGAAGGGAACAATCATGGTCCGACCGCGCCGCAGCCTCCTGTTCATGCCCGGATCGAACGCGCGGGCGCTCGAAAAGGCACGCATTCTTCCGGCGGACGGCATCATTCTCGACCTCGAAGACTCGGTGGCGCCGGAGGCCAAGGCGCTGGCGCGCGACCAGATCGCTAAGGCGATCGCGGCAGGGGGCTTCGGCAAGCGCGAGGTCATGATCCGCACCAATGTGCTGGATTCGCCGTGGTGGATCGATGACGTCACCATGGCCGCCAAGGCCAGGCCCGACGGCATTCTGGTTCCCAAGGTCTCCAGCGTCGAGGATCTCGCCACCATCGCCCGTTGCCTGCGCGATGCGCATGCCGATCCGTCGATCCGGGTCTGGACAATGATCGAGACGGCGCGTGCGGTGCTGCACGCCGAGGAACTCGCCGCCGCCTCACGCGATGTCGAGCCGCGGCTCGCCGGCTTTGTGTTCGGGCCGAACGATATTTCGCGCGAGACGCGGATACGCATGCAGCCGGGCCGCGCGGCGATGCTGCCGATGATCACGCACTGCATCCTCGCCACCCGCGCTTACGGCCTCGAAATCCTCGACGGACCCTACAGCGATTTCAGCAATTTCAACGGCTTTGGCCAGGAGTGCACGCAGGCGCGTGATCTTGGTTTCGACGGCAAGACGCTGATCCATCCGGGCCAGATCGAGGCCTGCAACGCCATCTTCACCCCGCCCGAGGAGGAGGTCGCCCATGCCCGCAAGATCATCGCGGCATTCGAACTTCCGGAGAACGCCTCGCGCGGCGCGATCTCGCTCGATGGCCGGATGGTGGAGCGGCTGCATGCCGACATGGCAAGGCGCACGATAGCGATCGCGGACTCGATCGCGGCGCTGGCGCATTAGCATTTCCGCAGGCTCATCGCGGCGGAGATGGCGCTTCACGTCGCTGCGAGGAGCAGCGCGACGAAGCAATCCAGCTACTTGCATCGATCAGATGGATTGCTTCGCATCGCGCGCAATGACGGTGTCAGCCCCAAACCGCTGCGCCGCCCAGGCATGAAGGCTGCCCGGAGCGGGAGAGGTGTTGCCGCGGCCTTTCGGCGAGATGTGCAACCCGATGATGTCGGGGTCGCCAATCAGCGCTGAAAAATCCTGAGGATCGAAGAACAGTTTCGGTTCGGCATGTATTGCGTAGAAGCTTTTCTTCGGCAGGGCGTAGTTGAGTTCGCCGGCGCGGCGGGCGAGCGCGGTCAGGGCCGCCGGCCCAAAGATCGCGACGCGGACATCCGAGAGCCGCTTGCGGCCGCGCCATTTGCGAAGCGCGAATATCAGGCGGTGTCGCAGCGCCAGCCAATCCGGCGTCAATTCGTCCTGCCGCATCAGGGCGGCGAATGCCGCGACGATCGGATCGCCTTGGGGCAGATAGAGCACGGAATTGCCGAGTTGCCGCGGCCGTTCCCAGGCGAAATAGGGTTTTGCCGGATCGAGCTCGACCGGCTTGAGCAGCAGCACGTCGGCGTCGAGCCAAAGACCGGCGTTCTCGGCCATCAGCCGCATCCGGAAAAAATCCGAGAACTGCAGCGTGGTCCAGTCGCGCCATACGCCGTCGGGGCCGGTCGGGCGCAGTCTCTCGGCGAAGGTATGCGGCAGGATCGCCTCGGCTTCGGCGTTGCCGACACCGTCAGGCAATTGCGCGAGCGGCTCAAAACTGTAGACGGTGACGTTATGGCCGGCGGCCACCTGCGACCTCAGGCATAGCTGTCTGAGCGCATCGAGCGGACCATGCCAGAAGGTGACGATTTCAGGGCGCAAAGTGCTGCGATCAAGCCCACGCGCGCGCGGTCTTCGCCTTGGCCTCGTAGGCATCGATCGAGGTTTTCTTCTCCATGGTGAGGCCGATATCGTCCAGCCCGTTCATCAGGCAATGCTTGCGGAACGGATCGATCTCGAATTTCACCGTGCCGCCGTCCGGCCCGCGGATTTGCTGATTGGCCAGATCGATGGTCAGCGTCGCATTGGCGCCGCGCTCGGCATCGTCGAACAATTTGTCGAGGTCGTCCTGGGTGACGCGGATCGGCAGGATGCCGTTCTTGAAGCAGTTGTTATAGAAGATGTCGCCGAATGAGGTCGAGATCACGCAGCGGATGCCGAAATCGAGCAACGCCCACGGCGCGTGTTCGCGGCTGGAGCCGCAGCCGAAATTGTCGCCGGCGACCAGGACCTTGGCGTTGCGATAGGCCGGCTTGTTGAGGATGAAATCCGGGTTCTCGCTGCCGTCGTCCTTGTAGCGCTGTTCCGAGAACAGCCCCTTACCAAGGCCGGTGCGCTTGATGGTCTTCAGATACTGCTTGGGGATGATCATGTCGGTATCGACATTGATGATCTTCAGCGGCGCCGCGACGCCTTCCAGCGTGGTGAACTTGTCCATCGATCGTACTTCTTGGTTGGAATTGACGAAAAGCGTTTCGGAGTGTGGTTTATCGCGAATGCCGCCGGCATTCAAAGGGTAAATCCCCTCAATCGGCGGTTGCCTCGATCGCTTCCATATCGGCGTCGGAGAGGCCGAAATGATGACCGATCTCGTGAATCAGCACATGGCGGACGATTCGCCCCAGCGCCTCGTCATGTTCGGCCCAGTAATCGAGAATCGGCCGCCGGTAGAGCCAGATCATGTTGGGAAGTCGCGCGATATCCGTTTCGCTGCGAAACGGCAGGCCCACGCCATGGAACAGGCCGAGCAGGTCGAATTCGCTTGCCGCGTCCATCTCGTCGAGAACTTCGTCGGTTGGAAAATCGTCAACGCGAATGATCAGGCCCTCGCAAAGGTCGCGAAAGGTCCTCGGCAGGCGCGCGAATATGTCGTGCGCCATGGTCTCCATTTCGGCAAGCGAGGGCGCCTTTGCTGATGTCCACATCGCGTCTCTTTAGCGCAGGATCAAAAAAAGTGGGAACCGGTTTTTCCGAAAAGTTCATCCGCGCGCAGAGAGATTTGGCGGGTCCCGCGGCCGTGCCTGCCGGAAATAGGTCCGCCCCGCAGTTGACGTTGTCGCGGCAATCGGAGACCGTAGGGCCGACAACGGGTTTGGATGGGCGTCAACATGCGGATCGGGACAGCGGCCTTATCGGTGGTTTTTGCAGGTGTATTTGCACTGCTTGCAGTCGGCGCGAAGGCGCAGACTGCGCCGCAGCGGACTGCACAGGCATCGCCCACAGACGAGTTCTCGACGCGGCCCCCGGTTCGAAGGCCGCCGCGGCGGATTCGCATCTATCCCCGTTACCAGGCGGAGCCCGACGACGTTTACCCGCGGTATTACCCCGGCCCCGATGCCGTGCGGGTGTGCAACGCGACCTATGTGCAGGAATACCGGCCGAGCGGCACGGTGATCGTGCCCCACATGAGCTGCACCTGGCAGCGCGGCTAGAGCGCCACGAATGTCTCACCGCATCCGCGCGACGCCGATCGGTCGCAACCGGCGCCGGTTTTGATGTCGCGCGAAATGTTGTGATGGATGCGGAACCCCGATAGCGGGCGGCGCATTCATGCGCGTGGCGCAGATAGTCACGTTCAATTGATGTCGCTCTCTCCAGCTTGCGATCTGCGCTGCGGTGGGCGGCTGATGAGATCGGCCGCATGGCGCTGGCATCGCACCCGACGAGCCAAGGGAGACATCAATGAGGATTTGGCACCGTCACCGGTGGTGAGCGCACAAATTTGAACAGGCCCGCAAGTCGCGGGCTTTTTTTGCCGGCGCGGCGCGATCCGCGACCTTCCGCCGAACAATTCCAGAGCTTGAAATCTTGCGGCTTGAATTCGCGCGAGATTGAGGCGCGTGCATTCATGGCACGTTCAGATGGTTATCCCTAATGTTCACTGGGAGCGATCACACATCGAAACATCGAAAAGGTGACGAACGCGGGCCGCTGCGCGGTGATCGCTGTTGGCTGCCTGCAACCATGGGGACTTCACACATGAAAATTGCGGATATCGGGCGTCGCGTTGCCCGTTCCTCGTCGGGTCACGCGTTGGGCTATGCATTCCTGCCGTCCTTCCGATATTCCTTCCGATACTCCGGCAGAATCCTGGGCCTAGCGGCGGCGGCGCTATTGACGCTGTCAGGTGTCGCCAGCGAGCGTGCGCAAGCGGCATCGCTGATCAATCCAGGTGCCCTGGCCACAGCCAAAGTCGCCGCCGATGGGCTGACGACGGAAGTCCGCGGTGGCGGTGGCGGGCATGGCGGCGGCGGGCATGGTGGTGGTGGGCATGGTGGTGGTGGGTACGGGGGAGGACACGGTTGGGGTGGCGGCGCCGCGGCCATTCATGGCGGTGCGTTCCGCACCGGCCCGGTGTTCAATGGCGGTGGCGTTCGCTCCAGCGGCTTCCGCCATGGCGGTCATCGGTTTGGCCACCGGCACCACAGGCGCTTCTTCGCCGGAGGCTACTTTGACGATTACCCGTACGACGATTACCCCTACTACGATTATCCCTATTATGCGAACCCCGGCTGCCGCATCGTCGTGACCGATTATGGTCCGCGCCGCGTCTGCAGCTACGGCCACTGGCGCCACCACCACTACCGGCGTCATCATCACCGCCGGCATCATCGCGTCTACCGCTGAGGTTCGAGACGGTAGATGAGATGAATCAGGCGCCCGCAAGGGCGCCTGATCCTTATCGAAGTGTTTTGTCTGCGCGGCGGGGATTGTTGCCATCCGCGGATCAAGTCCGGGGGCACGCCTCGCTAAAGCTCTAATCCCAATTTTTGAATTTCCAGGCTTTGAGCTTCCAGGACGTGAATGTTTCCAACCGCCATTGCAGCCACCGGCCCGGTGGCCAGTGGCTGAGACGTGACGTCTCCTTGACAACGGGTCGAACGACGCGAGGCATCACCCGGCGGCGCCTCTGCTGCGTCGCCTCGCTGATCAGATCTACGAATTCGGGCTTGTCGGCCATGGCTGGCTCCCCTCGCGAAACGCGCGCGCCTTCTTGAACCGACAAGTCTGCTCCCAACTGCTTAACGACTTCCTTCGCAGCTAACTCGATATTGAGGGAAGCGGGTGGCGCTTGAAGCGTTTTCAGGCGAAGTGGGTACCGGTTCGCGTAAAGAAAACGCGTCAAACAAAAAAACTACCGCCATTCCCTGATGTCGACAAAGTGCCCGGCAATCGCGGCCGCCGCCGCCATGGCGGGAGACACCAGATGCGTGCGGCCCTTAAAACCCTGGCGGCCCTCGAAGTTGCGGTTCGAGGTCGAGGCGCAGCGCTCTTCGGGCTTGAGCTTGTCGGGGTTCATCGCCAGGCACATCGAGCATCCCGGTTCGCGCCAGTCGAATCCGGCCTTGATGAAGATCTTGTCGAGGCCTTCGGCTTCCGCCTGCTCCTTCACGAGCCCCGAGCCCGGCACGATCATCGCGTTGACGCTGGCGTTGACGGTTTTGCCTTCCGCGATCTTCGCCACCGCGCGCAAATCCTCGATCCGGCCGTTGGTGCACGAGCCGATGAAGACGCGGTCGAGCTTGATGTCGGTGATTTTGGTTCCGGCCTTCAGGCCCATGTATTTCAGTGCACGATGTTTTGACAACCGCTTGGCTTCGTCCTCGATCTTGTCGGGATCGGGCACCATGCCCGAGATTGACACCACGTCTTCCGGCGAGGTGCCCCAGGTCACGATCGGCGGCAGTTTGGCCGCATCCAGCCTGATCTGGTGGTCGAAATGCGCGCCTTCGTCGCTTCGCAAGCCTTCCCAGTAGCGCATCGCGGCGTCCCAATTTTCGCCCTTCGGCGACTTCGGGCGCCCTTTCAGGAATTCAAAAGCCTTCTCGTCTGGCGCGACCAGGCCGGCGCGGGCGCCGCCTTCGATCGACATGTTGCAGACGGTCATGCGGCCTTCCATGGACAGCGCACGGATGGCGTCGCCGGCATATTCCAGCACATAGCCGGTGCCGCCTGCGGTGCCGATCTCGCCGATGATCGCGAGGATGATGTCCTTGCCGGTGACGCCTACGGGCAATTTGCCGTCGACGACCGCGCGCATGTTCTTTGCCTTCTTCTGGATCAGGGTCTGCGTCGCCAGCACATGCTCGACCTCGGAGGTGCCGATGCCATGCGCCAGCGCGCCGAACGCGCCATGGGTGGAGGTGTGGCTGTCGCCGCAGACGATGGTGGTGCCGGGCAGCGTAAAGCCCTGCTCCGGACCGATGACGTGCACGATGCCCTGACGCCGGTCGAACTCGTTGTAATATTCGATGCCGAATTCCTTCGCGTTCTCGGCCATCACCCGGATCTGCTCGGTGCTTTCCGGATCGGGATTGGGCTTGGAGCGGTCGGAGGTCGGGACGTTGTGGTCGACCACGGCCAGCGTCTTTTCCGGGGCGCGGACTTTTCTCCCGCTCGCGCGCAGGCCTTCAAACGCCTGCGGCGAAGTCACCTCATGGACCAGATGGCGGTCGATATAGAGCAGGCAGGTGCCGTCATCGGCTTCGTGAACCAGATGGTCGTTCCAGATCTTGTCGTACAGCGTGGTTGGTTTGGGCATGAGCGTCAGCTCCAAAAATCTATGCAAGGGGACGCGCGGATACGCGCGGGCAAAAGGCAAAAGTCAGCGCAGCGTTAGGCTGCGCGCATAAGCTCTGACGTTGCCGAAGTCGCAAACCGCCCGAAGAAGCGGCCGGGCAGGCGCGAATGGTCGTCGATGACTACTCGACTTACGATCCCTGAGGCGGCGCTGGTCTGATCTGGAACCATGCGCAATATATATCACGCAAAGTTCGAAGCGCGAGGGCTTTCGCCGCAATGACGGACACACAAAAAAGCGCGGTTGACCCGCGCTTTTCGTGAACCTCACTGCAAGCGGGATTACTCGCCGACGGCAGCGGCCCGCTCGGACTTCTCGACGATGCGGGCCGACTTGCCGCGCAGGTTGCGCAGGTAATATAGCTTGGCGCGGCGTACCTTGCCGCGGCGCACCACCTTGATCGAGTCGATCATCGGCGACATCACCGGGAACACGCGTTCAACGCCTTCACCGTAGGAAATCTTGCGCACGGTGAAGCTCTCGTTGAGCCCGCCGCCGGAGCGGCCGATGCAGACGCCTTCATAGGCCTGCACGCGCGAGCGATCGCCTTCGACCACCTTGACGTTGACGATCACGGTGTCGCCGGGTCCGAATTCCGGAATCTCCTTGCCGGCGGACAATTTCTCGAACTGCTCTTTTTCGAGCTCTTGAATGAGGTTCATTGTAAATCTCCATCGGCGGCGCGCCCCAGCCGCAATATGCGCGGGCTGCGCGAGTATTGGTTTATCCTGCGCGGATTTGGCGCCCGTATACGGCAAAGGCGGGCCGTTGTCACCCTTTCGTCGTGTTTTTTGGCGGTTTTTGGCCGCCGTTTTTGGCCGCCCAGAGGTCAGGCCGCCGCGCCCTGGTCAGGGCCTCGGCCTCGGCCCGCCGCCAGGCCGCGATTTTGGCGTGGTCGCCCGAAGTGAGGGTTTCCGGGATCGGCTGGCCCTCGAATTCCTGAGGGCGGGTATATTGCGGGTATTCCAATAACCCCTCCGAGAAGCTTTCATCCGCGCCGGAAGCCGGTTTCCCCATCACCCCCGGCAGCAGCCGGACGCAGGCGTCGATCAGGGCCATGGCGGCGATTTCGCCTCCCGACAGCACGTAATCGCCGATGGAAACTTCCTCCAGCCCCCGGGCGGTAATGACCCGCTGATCCACCCCCTCGAACCGGCCGCAGACGATCAGGGGGCCCGGCCCCGCGGCGAGTTCCATCACCCGCGGCTGGGTCAATGGCCGACCCCGCGGACTCATCAAGAGCCTTGGTCGGTTGTTCGGGCGGGTTTCTGGCTGGCCGGAGGCGATATCCGCAGCATCGATGGCGGCCGCCAGCACGTCGGCGCGCAGCACCATTCCGGGGCCGCCGCCGGCCGGCGTGTCGTCGACGCTGCGGTGACGGTCAGTGGCCGAATCCCGGATATCGCGGGCCTCCAGCGCCCACAAGCCCGAGGCCAGCGCCTTGCCCGCAAGGCTGGCGCCGAGCGGGCCGGGGAACATCTCCGGAAACAGCGTCAGCACGGTCGCGCGCCAAATCTTTGTTTCAGAGATGTTTGTCTCCGCAGCCATGCTCAAGCATCCGCGCTGGAGGGTTCGTCGCCCTCGATCTCCCCGGGCAATTCGATTACCACGCGTCCGCCTGCAAGATCGACCGTCGGCACCACGGCGTTGGTGAACGGCAGCAGCATGGTCGCGCCCTGCGGGGGCGCGATTTCGATGATGTCGCCGGCGCCGAAATTATGGATCGCGATGACGCGGCCGAGCGGTTGATCGGTGAGCGTCACCGCGGCGAGGCCGATCAGGTCGGCGTGGTAGTACTCGTTCTCGGCTGCGTCAGGCAGTTTTTCGCGCGCGACATAGAGCTCGACGCCGTTGAGGCGTTCGGCTTCCTCGCGCGTCGTGACGCCCTCGATCGTCGCGACCAGATAACCCTTGGCCTCGCGGGCGCTCGTCACTTCGAACTGGCGCGCGCCGTCCCCGGTCGCGAGCGGCCCATAGCGTTTCACGGCCAACGGGTCTTCCGTAAACGTCCACAGTTTTACGGCGCCACGCACGCCATGCGGCGCGCCGATGCGGGCGACGCAAATTTGTGAAGGTGACATCAGTGAGCCTCACCCTTCGAGACGCGGCCAACGGGTCCGCGCAAAGCGCGGCCCGATGATAAACTCCGTCGCCGCTCCTTTGGGCGAGGAACTGACAGCAGTTCCCCGGGATAAGGGGATAGCTCCTCATGCTGGGGAGCACGGCGAAAGCGGTGCGTCTCGAAGCACGAGGCCGACCGCATCTCTGGACCTTACGCCGACTTGGCGGCGGCTTCGGCTTGCGCCTTGCGCTCCTTGCGCGGCACGGCCTTTTGCGGATTGTTGTGCGGCTTGCGCTTGGCGACGCCGGCGGCATCGAGGAAGCGCGTGACGCGGTCCGACGGCTGCGCGCCCTTGGCGAGCCAGGCCTTGACCTTGTCCATGTCGAGCTTCAGCCGTTCGGCATTGTCCTTGGGCAGCAGCGGATTGAAATGGCCAAGACGCTCGATGAAGCGGCCGTCGCGCGGAAAGCGCGAGTCGGCGACGACGACGTGATAGACCGGACGCTTCTTGGTGCCCGCGCGAGCGAGGCGGATAACGACTGACATCTAGTTCTCCTGTTAAACGTTAGCTAGCTTTCGGTGTGTGTTGCCGTCATTGCTCGCAATGACGAAAGAAAGATCATTTCTTCTTCCCCGGTCCGGGAAAGCCGCCGAGTCCCGGCAAGGTAGGCTTGCCGCTCAGGCCGGTAAGTCCTGGTAAATTCGGCAGGCCCGAGCGCAGGCCGGCGGGAAGGTCCTTTGGCAGCGCGGGCATGCCACCTGGTCCTGCGCCGCCCGGCATTTTTTCGGCCAGCGCCTTCATCTGTTCGGGCGAGGGCATGCCGCCGCCAAAGCCCATCGCCTGCGCGATACCGGCCATCGGACCGCGCTTGCCGGACCCCATGGCCTTCATCATGTCGGCCATGTTCCGGTGCATCTTCAAAAGCTTGTTGAGGTCCTCGACCTTGCCCCCGGCGCCCGCCGCAATCCGCTTCTTGCGGCTGGCCTTGAGGATGTCGGGATTTTTCCGTTCGCCCCGCGTCATCGAATCGATCAGCGCCACCTGACGCTTGATGATCCTGTCGTCGATCCCCGCGTTGGCGATCTGGTTTTTCATCTTGGCGATGCCGGGCATCATGCCCATCAGGCCGGAGATGCCGCCCATATTCGCCATCTGCAGCAATTGCTCGCGCATGTCGGACAAATCGAACTGTCCCTTGCGCATCCGCTCGGCGGTGCGCGCGGCCTTTTCCGCGTCGATATTGGCGGCCGCCTTCTCCACCAGGGACACCACGTCGCCCATCCCGAGAATGCGGCCCGCGATCCGGCTGGGATGGAAATCTTCCAGCGCATCGGTCTTTTCGCCGGTGCCGATCAGCTTGATTGGCTTGCCGGTGACCGCGCGCATCGACAGCGCCGCGCCGCCACGGCCATCGCCGTCGACCCGGGTGAGCACGATGCCGGTCAGCCCGACGCGTTCGTCGAATGCGCGCGCGAGGTTGACCGCATCCTGGCCGGTGAGCGAATCCGCGACCAGCAGCACTTCATGCGGGTTGGCCGCGGTTTTGATCTCGGCCGCTTCCGTCATCATCTCTTCGTCGAGCGTGGTGCGGCCGGCGGTGTCGAGCAGCACCACGTCGTAGCCGCCGAGCTTCCCGGCTTCGAGCGCACGCTTGGCGATCTGCGCAGGTTTTTGGCCGGCCACGATCGGCAAGGTCTGAATCTCGAGATCGCGCCCGAGCACCGCGAGCTGCTCCATCGCCGCCGGGCGATAGATATCGAGCGACGCCATCAGCACCTTGCGCTTGTCGCGCTGGGTCAGGCGGCGGGCGAGTTTGGCGGTGGTGGTGGTTTTGCCGGAGCCCTGCAGGCCGACCATCATAATCGCGACCGGCGCCACCGCGTGGAGGTCGATGCTCTGGCCGTCGGAACCGAGCGTGGCGATCAGCTCGTCATGGACGATCTTGACCACCATCTGGCCGGGGGTGACCGACTTGACCACGGTGGCGCCGATCGCCTGCTCGCGGACCTTTTCGGTAAAACTTCGCACCACGTCGAGCGAGACGTCGGCCTCGAGCAGCGCGCGGCGCACCTCGCGCATCGCCGCATCGACGTCGGCTTCCGTCAGCGCCCCGCGCCGGGTCAGCCGGTCGAGAATGCCACCAAGCTTTTCCGACAGATTGTCGAACACTTGTTTTCTTCCTGTTGCCTCACCCTGAGGAGCAGGCGCAGCCTGCGTCTCGAAGGGTGGCGATTGTGCCCTAAACCCATCCTTCGAGACGCCGCTTCGCGGCTCCTCAGGATGAGGCCTTAACGTGTGTCCCGCTTCGTACCTCGGCAACGCCGCGAGACGGATAACCAAACACATTTGCGCCCGAGGGCGCATCGCGCTGTCGGGCGTTGACCTCCGGCCTCAGGGACCGGGCGGCGGGTCGAAAAGAACGTCTTTCCGAGGATTGCCGGCGTTAAACCCCCGGAAGTTCCAAAAGTCAAGGAAAGTCGCGGCCAAATGGCGGTTTCGTGAACCTCGATGACCGGCTTGCCCCTTGCCGAAACACGCTTTTTGAGGCCAATCGGGCCATGAATATTACCCGCCGTCGTGTTTTCGGATGGCTGGCTGGTGCAGCCGCGTTCATTGGCGTGCCGTCAATCTGGATGTCCAGAATGAAAACCTATGCCGGGCCGGTCTCCGACCATTTCGATGGCGAACGATTCTTCGATCCCGATGGCGCGCCGCCGAAATCACTTGGCGACCTGCTGCGCTGGCAGTTCGGCCCGAATCGGCAGCGGCAGGCGTGGCCCGAATGGGCGCCGAGCCCTCATGCCGATACCCCGCCGGCCCGGGTTGCCGGTGACAAGGCGCGGCTGTCGTTCGCCGGCCATGCCAGCTGGCTGATCCAGACCGCTGGGTTGAATATCCTGATCGACCCGGTGTGGTCGGAGCGCGCGTCGCCGGTCGGCTGGGCCGGACCGAAGCGTCATAACGACCCCGGCATTGCCTTCGATGCGCTGCCCCCGATCGACGTCGCGCTGGTGTCGCATGGTCACTACGACCATCTCGACATTGCGACGCTGTCGAGACTGGCGGCAAAATTCTCGCCCCGCACGATCACGCCGCTCGGCAACGATGTCACGATGCGCAGCACCGACGATGGGATCAAGGCAGAACCCTTCGACTGGCATGATCGTGTCGAACTTGGCAACGGCGTTGCGGTGACGCTGGTGCCGACCCGGCACTGGTCGGCACGCGGATTGTTCGACCGCAACAAGGCGCTATGGACCAGTTTTGTGCTGGAGACGCCCGCGGGCAAAATCTACATCGTCTGCGATTCCGGTTACGGCGAGGGCAAGCATTTCCGCCGTGTCCAGCAGGCCCATGGTCCGCTGCGGCTCGCGATCCTGCCGATCGGCGCCTATGAGCCGCGCTGGTTCATGCGGGATCAGCACATGAACCCATCCGACGCCGTCAAGGCGCTTGGCGATTGCGGCGCCGAGCAGGCGCTGGCCCATCACCACGGCACGTTCCAA
>Ga0210405_10000206_pt1 | contig 83814 bp, 57 predicted proteins | sample IncBWH11MmetaG_FD_155492 | JGI IMG/M metagenome (GOLD analysis project Ga0210405, IMG submission 155492) | Forest soil microbial communities from Barre Woods Harvard Forest LTER site, Petersham, Massachusetts, United States - Inc-BW-H-11-M | ecosystem: Environmental > Terrestrial > Soil >... | reverse complement strand
CTTGGTGATCGCCGCCGTCAGCGTCGTCTTGCCGTGATCGACGTGACCGATCGTGCCGACGTTGACGTGCGGCTTCTTCCGCTCGAACTTCTCCTTGCCCATGGTTCACCCCCCTGGCTGCAGACGACTCTTGATGGGACTAGCCATTTTCTTCGCACCCGGCCGATCTTCACCCGGCTGCTACCCTGCTGCCTTGGCCACCACCTCTTCGCTGACGCTCTTGGGCGCCTGCTCGTAGCTCGCGAACTGCATCGTGTAATTGGCCCGGCCCTGGCTGAGCGACCGCAGGTCGGTGGCATAGCCGAACATCTCGGCCAGCGGCACCCGGCAACCGATCACCTGCGAGTTGCCGCGCCGCTCCATCTGCTGCACGCGGCCGCGCCGCGAGGTGATGTCGCCGATGACCTCGCCCATGTAGTCCTCGGGGGTCACCACCTCCACCGCCATGATCGGTTCCATCAGCACCGGCCGCGCCCGCTTGCAGGCGTCCTGGAAGGCCATCGAGCCGGCGATCTTGAAGGCGATCTCCGAGGAGTCGACGTCGTGATAGCTGCCGTAGATCAGGTCCACCTCGACGCCGGTCATCGGATAGCCGGCCAGCGGTCCGGTCTCCATCGCTTCCTTGATGCCCTGCTCGATCGGCTTGATGAACTCGCGCGGGATGACGCCGCCGGTGATCTTGTTGTTGAACACGAACTCGATGTTCGAGGGGGCCGCAGCGTCGTCGTCGTCATCGCCGGCGGCGGGCAGCGGCCGCAGCTTGATCTTGGCGTGGCCGTACTGGCCGTGACCGCCGGTCTGCCGGATGTAGCGCCCTTCGCCCTCGGCCTCCTGGGTGATCGCCTCCTTGTAGGCGACCTGCGGCTTGCCGACGTTGCAGCCGACGTTGAACTCGCGCACCAGCCGGTCGGTGATGATCTCGAGGTGCAGCTCGCCCATGCCGGAGATCAGGGTCTGGCCGGTGTCCGGATCGGTATGCACGCGGAAGGTCGGATCTTCCTGCATCAGCTTGCCGAGCGCCGTGCCCAGCTTTTCCTGGTCGGACTTGGTCTTGGGCTCGATCGACACCGAGATCACCGGCTCGGGGAAGCTCATCGATTCGAGCACCACCGGCGACTTGGCGGCGCAGATGGTGTCGCCGGTGGTGACGTTGCGCAGGCCCACCGCCGCGGCGATGTCGCCGGCCCAGACCTCGGAGATCTCCTCGCGCTTGTTGGCGTGCATCTTGAGCAGACGGCCGATGCGCTCGTTGGTGCCGCGCTTGGCGTTGAGCACCGAGGTGCCCGATTCGACGTGGCCGGAATAGACGCGGAAGAAGGCGAGCTGGCCGACGAAGGGATCGGTCATGATCTTGAACACCAGGGCGGCGAACGGCTCGGAGTCGTCGGAGTGCCGGATCACCGGCTTGTCGCCTGCCAGGTCGGTGCCCTGGATCGGCGGGATGTCGAGCGGCGACGGCAGGTAATCGACGACGGCGTCGAGCAGCGGCTGCACCCCCTTGTTCTTGAAGGCGCTGCCGCAGATCACCGGTTGCAGCCGGTTGGCGAGGGTGGCGCGGCGCAGCGAGGCGCGCAGCTCGTCGACGGTGATCTCCTCGCCCGAGAGGTACTTCTCGAGCAGCTGGTCGTCGGTCTCGGCAATCGCCTCCACCATCTCCTCGCGCCGCCGGTGAGCCTCGTCGAGGTACTCCTCCGGGATGTCGGCGCGCTCGTAGTCGGCGCCCAGGGTCTCGTCCTTATAGAAGACGCCCTTCATCTCGAGCAGGTCGAGCTCGCCGCGGAAGTTCTCTTCCTTGCCCCACGGCAGCTGGATGACCACCGGGTTGGCGGCCAGGCGGCTGCGCAGCATCGAGACCGTGCGGTCGAAGTCGGCGCCGACGCGGTCCATCTTGTTGACGAAGGCGATGCGCGGCACCCGGTAGTGGTCGGCCTGGCGCCAGACGGTCTCGGACTGCGGTTCGACGCCGGCGACGGCGTCGAACACCGCCACCGCGCCGTCGAGCACCCGCAGCGACCGCTCCACCTCGGCGGTGAAGTCCACGTGGCCGGGGGTGTCGATGATGTTGATGCGGTGCTTCTGCCAGAAGCAGGTGGTGGCGGCCGAGGTGATGGTGATGCCGCGCTCCTGCTCCTGCACCATCCAATCCATGGTGGCGGTGCCCTCGTGCACCTCGCCGATCTTGTAGTTGACGCCGGTGTAGAAAAGGATGCGCTCGGTGGTCGTCGTCTTGCCGGCATCGATGTGCGCCATGATGCCGATGTTGCGCGTGTCCTTGAGTGATACTTGCCGTGCCATGACGCTTCCAGTCTCTGTCGATGAGCGGATCGGAAATCGGTTCGTTGCGGGCGGTGATTCGGTCGAGGCGGTCGAGGCTTGGCGGGGGTGGACCAGGAGGCGCGTCTACCAGCGGTAGTGCGCGAACGCCTTGTTGGCCTCCGCCATGCGGTGGGTGTCTTCCTTCTTCTTGATCGCGCCGCCGCGGCTCTCGGCGGCATCCATCAGCTCGCCGGCCAGCCGCGCCCGCATCGTCTTCTCGCCGCGCGCCTGCGCGGTGGTGATGATCCAGCGCATCGACAGCGCCAGCTTGCGGCTGGGGCGCACTTCCACCGGCACCTGGTAGGTCGAGCCGCCGACGCGGCGCGACTTCACCTCGACCGCCGGCTTGACGTTCTCGATCGCCTTCTTGAACACCTTCATCGGGTCGTCGTTGGTGCGCTGACGGATGGCTTCCAGGGCGTCGTACAGGATGCGCTCGGCCACCGACTTCTTGCCGTCCCGCATGACCACGTTGACGAACTTGGTCACCAGCTGCGAGTTGTAGAGCGGGTCCGGTAGGACCTCGCGCTTGGGGATCTCTCTGCGCCTAGGCATCTCTTAAGGTCTCCGTTGCCGCTCAGCCCTTGGGCCGCTTGGCGCCGTACTTCGAGCGCCCCTGACGTCGGTTCTGCACGCCCACCGCGTCGAGCGTGCCGCGGATCACGTGGTAGCGCACGCCGGGCAGGTCCTTGACGCGGCCGCCGCGGATCAGCACGATCGAGTGCTCCTGCAGGTTGTGGCCGACGCCCGGGATGTAGGTCGTCACCTCGATGCCGTTGGTCAGCCGCACGCGGGCCACCTTGCGCAGCGCCGAGTTCGGCTTCTTCGGCGTCTGGGTGTAGACCCGCACGCACACCCCGCGCTTCTGCGGCGACGATTGCAGCGCCGGGCTCTTGGTCTTGGCGACGATACGCGCGCGGCCTTTGCGCACCAGCTGATGGATCGTAGGCATGCTTCCCGGTTCTCCTTGTTCCTCAATCGCAGCCAGACCGCTTGCGGCTCGCCGCGCCTGCTCGCGTGGCCTTGCTCACCACGCTCGAGCTCTGAAGCGTCACCCGAAGGCGGCGCCACGGAACGGCGGCCGTGGTTCCCGTAGGGCTCACACGGAGATACGGCGGCTCCGGCGCGCCCCAGCCTCGTTCCCCATCCCTCGGCGGGAAGGTTCCTCGACAGGGGCCCACCCACTCTGTTTCGGCCGCCGGCTCATCGGGGACGTGCTTCCCACCGGAAGACACAGCCACACGCCTCGTCCTTGAAGCAGGATGAGGCTTTGAGCCCGCGTGCCGCTCCGAACGGCGTTCAGGATCAGGTCTTCCGTCGGAAGACCAATCGCCCCGGTCCCTGGCGAGACCCTCGGCGACGAAACCCGCAGATCCTAGCAGCCCTACCCTGCCGCGTCAACCCTTCCAGACTGACTACCCGGCCGGAGCGGCGCGCGGGTGCTGGCGTACCCAGTGGACGTAGGCGACCAGGGCCTCGAGCTCGTCGGGGCTGACCTGGTTGGCGTAGGCCGGCATCTGGATCGCTTCGCCTTCGAGGAAGTGGCGGGCGGCGGGGTTGGCATGCAGGCGATCGACGACACCCTTGCGGATCCACTGGCGCAGCTCGCCGTCGTCGCGCACCAGCTCGGCGTAGTCGCCCCCGTCCCACGGCGGCACGTAGCCCTTGAGCGAGCCGGGGTCGGAGATCAGGCCGCGTCCTTCCGGCCCGTGGCAGCCGAAGCAGCCGGACCGCAGGGCGACGTCGCGGCCGGCGGTCGCCCTGGGGTCGGCGGGATCGCCGAACTGCGACACGGTGAGCACGTAGACGGTCAGATCGGCGAGCTCCGCGGCGCTCAGCCGGCCGCGGTACGGCGGCATCTTGATCAGCGCGCTGGCGTCGGGCTTCCGGCCGGGAGGGTGGCCGTCGAGGATCCAGGCCCGCACGTCCGCGGGTGCGTGGTTGTACATCGTCCAGGTCCCGCCCACCCAGGCCGGCACGTCGCCCGCCTTCGATCCCGGATCGGAGATGCCGCCCATGCCGCCCTGGCCATGACAACCGAAGCATCCAAGGCGCCCGGCGACCCGCTCGCCGCGCTGCACCTGCCTGCCCGCCGCGGCCGCCTGCCACCACGCCCGGACCGTCACCACGCCCAGCGCCACCGCCTCCGCCAAGGCGATCGCCGCCAGGCACCACACGGCCAACGAATGCCGCCGGCGCCCGCCGGAGGCGACGCCCTGTCCGGCAGGGCCGCCGCCGGCCGGCTCTCCCGATGCTCGATCCGACGTCTTGCGCTGCATTCGCGCCTCTCCTTGCCATGCGAAAGGACCGCAAGAGCCTGGTCAAGAACTTCTTCGCCAGGGCTGCCGTACCTCTGGAACCTGGCGCGGCACCCGAGGTTTCGCCTCCCGCATCGTACCTCAGGGGGTAGATGGGCATGGCAGACGCGAAAGTTCGTTACAATCCCCGAGCAGTGCTCGATGAGAAGCGGGAGCAGCGGTAGGAACGCCGCCGACCGGGTCCCGGCTCCGAGGCGTCCGGAGAAGCGTCCATGGAGCGTCTCTACCTAGAGTATCTGCCGATCATCGAGCGGGCGGCGACCAGGGCCTGCCGCCGCTACGGCCTGAGCCGGGAGGACGTCGAGGACTTCACCCAGGACGTCAGGATCAAGATCTGGGAGGATGACTGCGCGGTCCTCCGCAAGCATGAGGGCCGCAGCGAGCTGGCCACCTACATCGTGGTGGTGGTGAACCATGCGCTGCAGGACCTCATCAACCATCGTTGGGGCAAGTGGCGCCCGTCCGAGGCGGCGAGGGCCCTGGGCGATCTGGCCACCAGGTTCGAGCGGTTGGTGATCCGGGATCGTCGCAGCTTTCGCGAAGCCGGTGAGACCTTGCGCATGGAGGGGTTCCAGGTCTCCGACTCACAGCTGAGCGATCTCGCGGCCCGCCTGCCGCCGCGGACCCCTCGCCCGGTCGAGACTCTCACCGATTTCGCAGGCGGCGGCATCGGCGCGATCGCGGACTCCGCTCCGGGGCGCCGGCACGAGCCGGCGGCCGGGGAGAGCGCCGACGAGGGGGTCATCAGCCAGGAGAGGGACTGCCGCCGGCGGCACGCGCTCGACGCCCTTCGTACGGCCCGCGCGGCGTTGCCCGCCGAGGATCAGCTGATCGCGAGGAGTTGGAGCGAAGGGAGCTCGTTCGCCAACGTCGCCCGCAGCCTGGATTGCGACGAGAAGGCGATCTACAAAAGGAAGGACAGGATCTTCAACCAGCTGCGCCAGGCGCTGCTGAGCGCCGGGGTCAGTGCCGAAGACGTGGCGGAGCTCCTGGACAATGCCGACTCCTGAGATGCCGACTCCTGAGCCGCCCGCGGGCGCGGTCGCCCCACGCGCGGGCGGCGACGCCGAGATCGCGGCACGCCCGCGAACGAGCCCGCGGGGGATGCCGGAGGCGGAAACCGCGCTCCCGGTCCGTCCAACGATACGGAGCCGCCGGACGAGATTGGAGGCGACGCCATCGTAAGAGCCACAGCGGCCACCGCCGAATGCCCAGACCCGGAAGACATCGCCGCATTCCTCGACGGGAGGCTCCCGGCAGGCCAGCGAGCGCGCCTGATCGAGCATCTGGCAAGCTGCGAGCAGTGCTACGAGGTCTATGCCGGCGCCGCCAGCTTCCTGGCGGATGAACCGCCACAGGCCGGCAGGCTGCCCGAGCCTCTGGCACCGCTCCGCCCCCTGGAGCGCCAGGATCGCCGGCGGGAGCCGCGGACGTCCAGACGGCGGCGCTGGTGGACCGCCGCGGCCGTCGCCGCGCTGCTGGCGCTGGCGGTCGCGGCGTGCCGCTGGCTCTGGCGCGCCGGCGGCGCGGAGCTCGAGACCGAGCACCTCGCCAGCCTGGTGGCCGGCCCGGCCGGAGCCACGGCCGACGTCTGGCCGGGCCGCGTCACACGGGGACCAAGCGAGGCCGCCGAGGTGGCTCCCGCCATCGAGTCGTTCCGGCTGGGGGTCCGGTTCCTGGACCTCCGCGTGGCCCTCGCGGCCGGCGATCGCAACGCCGCCGACAGGGTACTGGTCCGTTTTGACCAGACGTTCGGCGGGATGAATTTCCTGGGCGACATTCCCGACAAATACAAAGCGCTCCGCAAGCAGGTTGGCGACGAGCAGGTCGCGCCGCGTTCCCTGCTCGCGGGCGCCGGTGCATTGGAGACCAAGGACTTCAAGGACCTGGTCGAACCGAGCTATGTCGATCTCGGGCGCTGGACCGAGGCCTGCCGGCTGTCGGGTCAGGCCGGGAAGTCGGCTCTCTTCCGCGAACGCGCCGGGCGAAGGCTGCTCGACCAGGCGGTCAGGCCTGACGCCAAGGAGCCGAGCGACCTCCCGCAGCCGGCCATTGCCATTCTGAACGCCATGCGCGCGGAGGTTGCCGCCGACCACCCGGACGTGGCTGCCCTCGCGCAGAGCTGCAAGCAGTTGCTCGAGCAGCTCGATTACGACTGACCGAGAGACCGGCGGCGCCGCAAGGTCCGACGTCGACGACCACCGCCCTGCGCGCGGCCGTCAGCCGTGCGCGGCGCGGCGATGGATGGTGTTGACCAGGATGAGGTCGTCGCTGCGCGGTTGCCAGTCCACCTCGTCGCGGGTGCCGTAGAGGATCGGCGTCGAATAGAGCGGGACGAACACCAGGTCGTCCATCACCACGTGCATCGAGTGCTCGAGCTGGACCCGCCGGGTCAGCATGTTGAGCGTCGCCTCGCTGTCCTCGATCAGGGCGTCGAGCGCCGGGTTCCGATAGCGGGCGAAGTTGCCCGAGCCGTAGCCGTTGCGGCGCGAAGGACTGTGCGCCAGCGCGTCGAAGAAGTCGCTGGCATCGCCGGAGAGGCAGAACCACGACGCGAACGAGAGATCCACGTCGGCGGCGAAGGACTCGAGCGGCCGCTCGACGGCGTGCACGCGGATGCCGGCGCCGCGCAGCTGCCCCGCCAGGGCGTCGAGCTCGGGGCGCAGACCCGGGCGGATCTGCAGCGCGAGGTCGAGCCCGCCGGCGTGTCCCGCGGCGGCCAGGAGGGCGCGGGCCGCGGCCGGGGCGGCCGCCGGCGGCAGGATGTCCGGTGCGAAGCCGAAGACGTTGCGGGTGACCATCTGACCGATCGGCTCGCCCTCGCCGCGAAGCGCCTGCCGCACCAGAGCGCCGCGGTCCAGGGCGAGGGAGATGGCCCGCCGCGTCCGGGGATCGGCCAGCGGCTGCCGGTCGCTGCGCAGGACGAGATAGGTCACCCCGAGGCTCGTCTGCTCGGCGATGCGGCAGCCGCGAGCGGCGCGGATCCGCTCGACGTCGGCGATGCCGGGCTCCGCGACGACGTCGAGATCGCCGTCGAGGAGTCCCCGGACCCGCGCCTCGGGGTCGGGGAGGGGCAGGAACTCGACCCGCCGCACGCCGGCAGCACCTCCCCAGTAACGCTCGAAGACCCGCAAGGCGAGGCGCTTGCCGGGCTGGTCGGACACCAGGCGGTAGGGACCGGTGCCGACCGGCCGCGAGATCACCGGCGGCGAGCCCGCCGGCACGATCAACACGAAGGCGAGCTTGTTGAGCAGGATCGAATAGGGCCGCCGGGTGGTGATCTCGACCGTGTGGGCGTCAAGCGCCAGCACCTTGTCGATCGCCACCAGGTAGGTGCCGATCTCGGACGCGGGGGCCGCCCTGCGGGCGCGGTCGAAGCTGAAGAGGACGTCGCGCGCGGTGAACTCTCTGCCGTCGTGGAAAAACACGCCGCGCCGCAGATGGAAGATCCAGGTGAGCTCGTCGGGGTTCTCCCAGCTCTCGGCCAGGGCCGGACGGACACGGTTGCCGGCATCGAACGCCGTCAGCGCATCGTAGAGGTTGCGCAGCACGGAAAAGGGTAAGAGCTCGCCGGCATGCGGATCGAGGGCGAACGGGCCGCTGTCGAGGGCGATACGCAACGGCCGCTCGGCCGCTGCCGGCGGACGTCCACAGTGGACCGCGCAGCAGAGAGCGGCGACGAGAGCCGCCGCCGCCATCACGGCACGCGAGCGCCGGCGGCGGTGCTGCGGCGGCCGCGGCGGCGACCCGCGGCTCGGGGCCGACGTGCACACCGCGCGGTTCGAGCGTGACAGTGGCAAGGCTTCTGGTCCTCCGGCGGACCCGGGAAGGTGGACCCATATCTTACCAGTTGCGCGGCTACAGGGGGGCGCCGGCGACACCGGCGAGCTGCCGGTGGAGCTCCACCAGCCCGGCGACCTCGCCGGCCGCGGCGGCCCGGCGGGCGCGCAGCTCCGCGGCGATGGCACGCCGCGAGCGCAGCAGCAGGTACGCCCGCGCCTCGCGCCAGAGGCGCCCACGGCGTTCGGCGAAGGCGAGCGCGATCCAGCCGGTGGCGGGTGCGGCGACGAGGACCAGGAGAGCGGCGCCGGCGCGGGCCGCCGGCAGGGGCGCCGCGCGCCAGGCGGCGAGGGCGGCCTCGAGCGCCCAGGCCACCGGAAACAGGACGATGCCGCCAAAAACCTTGAACGAGGCCGGCATGTCCGGTTCGGAAGCGGCGCGGGCGGCGACCTCGCCGACGGCGCGATATGGCAACCAGTTGAGGACCATGCCCACCGCCGCCAGCGGCAGGTACACCAGCAGCCGCAGCGCGGTGAGGCCCACCCAGCGGGCGGCGGGCGCCGCCGGGTAGGTGGCTGCCACCTGATCGTCACGCAGGCGGAGCGCGCCGAGCATGCGGTCATAGCGATCGATCGCCGCCGCGGCGGCCGCCGTGCGCTCCGGATCGCACCGGCGAAGCTCGGCATAGCCTTCGATCAGGGCCTGGTGCAGGGAGAAGCGCTCGGCCAGCGGCGTCTCGCCGGGCAGGGCGGCGGCTCCCCCGCCGGCGCCGTCGGCAAGCCGGGAGAACAGCTCCGCCGCCCGGCCGATGCGGCGCGCCTCCTCCCAGGAGCCGTAGTTGAGCGTCACCGCCTTGAGCCCGGCGTCGATCCGCGCCGTCAGCGCCCGCACCGCTCCGGCGGCGGCGCCGCCGGCAGCGGCGTCACCGGCCGATTCACGGCCGTCGCGCGCGATCTCCGCCGCCGGATCGATCGGCTCGCCGACCTCGAGCAGGGCGCGCGAGCGGAACGTCCCCTTGGCCTCGAAGGTGAGGCCGATGGGCACGATCGCCGGCGCCAGCCCCGGAAAGCGGCGGGCCGCCTCGAGCACGATGCGGGCGGCGCCGGTCTTGAGCGGCACCAACCCGGGCTCGCTGTGGCTGGTGCCTTCCGGGAACAGCGCCACCACACCCCCGGCGGCGAGCTGCTCGTGGCAGCGCGCGAAGGCCACGGCATTCTGCGCCGGGCCGGCTCCGGGGCCGGCATCCTTGGGGCGGTAGATCGGAATGACGCCGCCGAGTTGCAGCCATGGGCGCAGCGCCGGGTTGCGCCAGAGCAGGTGGGTGGCGAGGAAGCGCGGCATGCGGCCGCCGGCGCCGCCGGCCGAGAGCGCGGCGACGATCAGCAGCGGATCGATGATGCCGTTCTGATGGTTGGCGACGACCACCAGCGGCCCGGACGCCGGCAGGCGGCCGGCACCCACCACCTCGAGCTCGCGGAAGAAGATGCGCACCATCAGGCGGGCAAGGGCGGCGACCAGCCCGTCGAGCCGCGGCCGCGCCACGGCGATGGCCGGCAGGGTCTCGGGATGGGCGGCCACGACTCGCCGGCGGTGCGCGCCGATCCCGGAGGCGGGCGCCCTACTCGGCCCCGCCGATCAGCGCTCGCAGCGGCCGCACCAGCAGGAACAGGATGATCCCGGCCACGCCGGTGACCAGCGCCACCGTGCTGAAGATCCGGTAGAGGGGGAAATCCTCGAAGTGGCCGGCGATCTCGCCGCCGATGATGTTGCCCAGCGACAGGGCCAGGAACCAGATCCCCATCATCTGGCTCACCTTGCGGTGCGGCGCCAGCTTGGTGACCGTGGACAGCCCGACCGGGGACAGGCAGAGCTCGCCGCAAGTATGGAAGAAATAGGTCAGCACCAGCCACCAGGGGCTGACCAGGCGCGGCACCAGCGAGCCGCCCACCACCGCGTGGCCGACGCTGGCCAGCGACGCCCCGACCATGATGGCGAAACCGAGCGCCATGAACAGCAGGCCGAGCGCGAACTTCGTCGGGCTGGACGGATTGCGGCGGCCCAGCCACACCCAGATCCAGGCGAACACCGGGGCGAAGGCGATGGTGAAGATCGGATTGACCGATTGCAGCATGCTCGCCGGCATCTGGAAGCCGGCGACGTTGCGGTTGGTGAGGCGCTCCGCGAACAGGTTCAGCGACGAGCCCGCCTGCTCGTAGCCGGACCAGAACAGCGCCGAGAAGACGAACAGGACGAAGATCACCAGCATGCGCCTGGTCTCGCTCCGGTCGAGGCCGCCGGCCGTGATCTGGTAGACGAAGTAGACCAGCGCCAAGCCGACGATCGCCGCGCTGGCGGGCGCCAGGATGCCGCGGACCACCAGCACCACCAGCAGGGCGATCAGGCCGCCGAGCCCGGCCAGCGGCCGCCACGGCCGGCGGCGCTCGCCGCGGTCCGCGCCGGCCGGGGTCGGCGCGCCAACGGCGGCGGCGGCGGGGTCCCCGGGGGTGGGCCGCAGGCCGGCCTTGCCCAGGTACTTGGCGCCCAGCGAGTACTGCACCACGCCCACCAGCATGCCGGCGCCGGCCGCCACGAAGGCCCAGTGCCAGTCGACCCGCTCCCCCAGCCAGCCACAGATCAGCGGCGCGAGGAAGGCGCCGAGGTTGATCCCCATGTAGAAGATCGAGAAGCCGGCGTCGCGCCGTGCGCGATCGTCGGGGTAGAGGTCGCCGACCATGGTGCTGACGTTGGGCTTGAGCAGCCCGGTGCCGCACGCCACCAGCACCAGCCCGAGGAAAAACGTCGGCAGCCCCTTGATCGCCAGCGAGAAGTTGCCGGCGGCGATGACGAGGCCGCCAAGCAGCACCGCGCGGCGCTGCCCCAGCAGGCGATCGGCGAGCCAGCCGCCGGGCAGGCACATGAGGTACGCCGCACCGGTGTAGAAGCCGTAGACGGCCCCCGCCCGTGCGGTGGTGAAGCCGAGGCCGCCGCCGACCACGCCAGCGGTCATGAACAGGATGAGCAGGCTGCGCATCCCGTAGTAGCTGAAGCGCTCCCAGAACTCGGTGAAGAACAGCGTCGCCAGGCCGCGGGGATGGCCGAAGAACGCGGTCGGGTAAGGGACCGCGGACGCGTCCGGCGAGGAGGCGTCGGCGCTCGGATCAGGGCTCATGGCGGTCGAGGTCTCGGGGCCGCGCGAGTCTAGCACGCGATCGTCGCGGCCAAGCCTGGAGCCGATCTCGTAGTATAGGGCGCCGGCGGCGCACTCGCGCCCACCTGCACCGGAGACCGCGCATTCCATGCCCCCATCCGACCCGCTGCCGCCCCTGCGTGACGCCATCGCCGAGCTGGACCGCGCGCTGCTCGAGGTGCTGCGCCGGCGCATGGCGGTCGCCGCCGAGATCGGCCGCGTCAAGGCCGAGCGCGGCGCGCCGATCGTGGTGCGCGACGTCGAGCACCAGGTGCTGGAGCGGGCGCGGCTCCAGGCCGAGAGCTGCGGCGTTTCGCCGGAGGTGCTCGAGTCCCTCTTCCGGGCCGTCATCCGGGGCGCGGTCGAGCGCCAGCACCGGGTCGGCGTCGAGCTGCGGGCGCGGCACGGCGAGCGGGTGCTGATCGCCGGCGGCGCCGGCGGCATGGGCGGCTGGTTCCATCGCTTCTTCGAGCTCGCCGGGCACCGCTGCGACCTGCTGGACCCGTCCTTCTCCGGCCTGGCGCCGGCGCCCGGACGCTTCGCCGGCCTCGCCGAGGTGCCGGATCTCGGCGCCTATGCAGCCGTCCTGGTGGCGGTGCCGCTCGCCCGCACCGCCGAGACGGTCGCGGCAGTGTCGGCGCGCATCCTGGCGGGCGGCGAGCCGCCGCCGCCGGCGCGGGCAGGGCGCCCGCCGCGGCCCCTGATCGTCGAGGTGTCCTCGATCAAGGCGCCGCTCGCACCGGTCCTCGAGCGCGCCCGCCACGACGGCGTGCGGGTGACCTGCCTGCATCCGATGTTCGGCCCCGGCAAGTCGCTCTTCGAGCCTCTCACCTTCGTGCTGGCGGCTCAGCGCGAACCGGGGATCGAGCGACAGGAGATCGAACCGTTCCTCTCCCATCCCTACACTCGCCTGGTGGAGGTCGCCTGGGCTCACCACGACCGGCTGATGGGCTGGCTGCTCGGCCTGGCCCACCTCACCAACCTGCTGTTCGGCGCCGCGATCGGCGGCAGCGGTATCTCGCCCGCGGAGCTCCGCGAGTGCGCGTCGACCACCTTCCTGCGCCAGGCGGCCACCGCCCGCTCGGTGCTCGGCGAGGATCCCGGCCTCTACGGCCGCGCGGTAGATCTCAACCCGTATCGCTCCGAGATCTACCGCGCGGCCCGCGAGTCCCTGGCGAACCTCGAAGGCCTGGTCGAAGGCAACGACCGCAGCGGCTGGCACGACGCCATGGCCGCCGCCCGCCGCGCGCTGCTCGACGAACCCTGAAACCGGACCGAGGCGCGCCCATGGCGAGCGCCATGGAGCCGTGGACTCGCTTTTGCATTGCGGCCAACGCCGAGAAGAAGAGGGAGGGTGCCGGCCGATGCGGTCCAGCGCGGCGAGCAGCGGAGACGACCACGATGACGCCGGAGGGCCGGCACCGCTGCGCACCTGGCAGCGGGCTGCCGCCGTCGCCCTGCCGCTTGCCGCCGCCGCCGCCGCCCTGGCCGTCTCCTGGCAGCGCTGGATCGACCCCCTGGTGGATTCCGGCCGCGAGATGGACGTCCCATGGCGCCTGCTGCAGGGCGAGCGCCTCTATGCCGACGTCACCTATTACTACGGGCCGCTCGGGCCGTGGACGAACGCCCTGGCCTTACGGCTGCTCGGCAGCCGCTGGCTGACGCTCGAGCTGATGTGCGCGGCGCTGTCGGCGGCGATCTTCCTGTTGCTCTTCCGGCTCACCCGCCGTGCCGGCGGCAACCTCTCGGCGACGGTCGCGACCGCCCTGGCCGCCGCGCTCTGCATGGCCGCGCCGCGGGGCGGAGCGTTCATCTTTCCCTACTCCAGCTCCGGCCTCTTCGCGCTCGCCGGCGGCCTCTTGGCGCTCGACGCCGCGGCGGCGGTCGCTTCCGGGTCGCCGTGGCGCCGCCAGCTGCTGGGAGCGCTGGGCCTCGGCATCGCCCTGGCCTCGCGCTTCGAGATCGGGGCGGCCGCCGCCGTCACCCTGGTCCTCGCCGGGCTACGATCCCGTCGCCGCCAGGAGACGCGCGCCGATCTGGCGGTGGTGGCCGGCGGTGCGGTGCTCGCCTGCGGCGCCTATGCGGTCGCTTTCGCCGGCATCTCCTGGAGCAGGTTGCTCGCCGACGGACCGCTCAGCCCCTATCTGGGCATGCCCCCGGAGTGGCGGACCCTCTACCTCGAGATCTCCGGCCTCTCGCAACCGCTCACCGCCGCCGGCAGGTTGGGTGTTTCGCTGCTGCTCGACGGCCTGCTGCTCGCCGCCGCGGCCTGGCTGGCGCTGCCCGAGCCGGGCCGCCCGCGCCGCCGCTATCTGTTCGCCGCCGGCGGCCTGCTGCTGCTCGGCGCCTACCTGTGGAGCCCCTGGAACGTCTCGCTCAAGAACCTGCCGCCGCTGCTGTCGATCCTGCCGCCGGCGGCCCTGGCCGCGGCCCTGATCCTGCTGCGCCGGCCGCTCGCGGACCGCCAGCGGGCTCGCTTCCTGCTCTTCTTTTTCAGCGCGGCGGTCGCCGCCCGGGTCTTTTTCGGTCTCGTGGTGGGGCCACGGATGGGCCCCATCTCGGCTTTGCCGCTGCCCGGCCTGCTGGCGACGGGCGCCGTTCTGGCCTTCGACGTGATGGCGCCGCGTACGCCGGCGCCCGCCAGCTTCCGGCGGCGGCTGGCCGCCATCGGCGCCGTGGTGGGTGTCCTCTTCCTCTATCGACTGGCGCGCTTCGACGATCAGCCGCGGCGGGTCAGGCTCGCCACCGCCGCGGGCTGCCTGCGCCTGGCGGCGCCCGAGGCCCGGGCGATCGCCGAGACCCTGGATTACCTCGACCTGCGCGCCCGCGACGGCGACACGCTCACCGCCTTTCCCGAGAGCGGATTCTTCAACTTCGTCACCGGCCTGCGGAGCCCGCTGCGCCAGGACCTGATCGTCCCGGGCGTGCTGCGGGGGGCGCGCGAGGAGGACGCCGCGCGCCAGCTCGCCGACGCCGGGCCGCGGTTCGTCCTGCTCTGCAACCGGCCCACCAGGGAGTTCGGTCCCGAGGCGTTCGGCCGCGACTATGCGGTCCGGCTGTGGAGCGGCGTCGCCGCCCATTACCGCCTGGCCGCGGCCTTCGGCCCGGGCGGCGGCGCCTCGCCGGTGGGCGTCAAGGACTTCTTCGTCCGCCTGTACGAGCGCAGCCCGGCGGCGGGCGCGCCAGTGCGGCTGGCCGCGCTCGGCCGGCGGCCCCCGGCCGGGCCGGACGCCTCGCTTGCCGACTCGGATCGAGGCCCCGGCAGATGAGCCGTTGGCGAAAGACCGCGGCGTCCCGCCTTTCCCGCTGGGAGTGGGCGGCGGCGATCGCCCTGACCGCGGCGGCCGCGATCCTGGCGGTGGTGCGCATGCTGCACGCGGGCGCGCTGTGGCGGGACGAAGCCGGCGCGGCGCGGCTGGCGATGCTGCCGACCCTGCACGAGGTCGTCGCCATGTTCCCGCACGAGGCGTTTCCGCCGCTCTTCCCGCTCCTGGTCCGCACCTATTCGGAGCTGGTGGGCGGCGGCGATACGGCGCTCCGCGCCTTCGGCCTGGCGATCGGCCTGCTCATCTGCGGCGTCCTCTGGTTCAACGCCCGCACCACGGCGCGCACGGTGCCGCTGCTGTCGCTCGCGCTGCTGGGCCTCGACGTGCCCTTCGTGGTCCTCGGCGACTCGCTGCGCGGTTACGGCCTGGGCAGCGCGCTCATCCTGCTCACCTACGGCTTGCTGGCGGCAGGGATTCGCGGGCAACCGGGCCGCTCGGCGGCCAGCCGATGGCTGCTTGCCGGCGCGGCGGCCGGGGCGGCCATCGCCAGCGTGCAGGTGGTGCTGGGCAATGCGGCCCTGGTCTTCGCCGTGTGCGCCGCCGCCGCCGTGGTTGCCGCCGCGCGCCGCCGCTGGCTGGCGGCGGCCTGGGCCATGGGCTGCGGTGCGGCCGCTGCCCTGTCGCTGCTGCCCTACGCGCCTGAGCTTGCCGCCGCCCGGCGACAGTGGAGCCTGATCGTCGTGCAGCCGATCCCGGCGATGAAGCTCTGGCAGGTGTTTGCCGGGACCATCGGGCCGCGTACGGCGCTGGTCGCCTGGCTGCTGCTCGTCCTCGGCGGCCTTGCAGGCATCCTGCGCCTGCTGCTCGGCAACGGCGATGGCCGGCGGCCGGCGGCGCCGGCGGCGAGCGAGGGCGCCGCCCTCGCCTCCGGCGCGGGACCACCGTCAGCAGCGGCCATGGATCCGGAGCCGTGGCGCCGCGACGTCGCCGCCTTCGCCGGTTTGACGATCGTCGGCGCGCTGCTCGCCTGCGGGATCTTCCTCGAGACCCTCAGCTATACGCCGCGCCCGTGGTATTTCGTGCCGCTGATCGCCCTGGTCGCCAGCGCCCTCGACAGCGCCTTCGGCGTGCTGAGCCACGGCGGCGGCCGGCGTTTCGCCACCGCCCGGATGGCTGCCGTGGCGCTGCTGGCCGCGGCGGAGGTGCTGCCGCTGGCGCAGCACCTCAACACCCGGCAGACCAACGCCGACCTGGTGGCGCGGGCGGTGACCAGGGCGGCGGCGCCGGCGGACCTGGTGGTGGTGGTTCCCTGGTTCTTCGGCGTCAGCTTCAATCGCTACTACCGGGGGCCTGCCCCCTGGGTGACCCTGCCCGAGATCCCGGACCATCGCGTCCATCGCTACGATCTGCTCAAGGCCAGGCTTGCGGACCCGCACCCGCTCGACGATCTGCTGGATGCCGTGGCGGCGACCCTGCGCTCCGGCCACCGGGTCTGGCTGGTCGGGAGCCCCGCCTGGCCGCGGCCCGAGGAGGCGATCGCCATCCTCCCGCCGGCGCCGCTCTCGCCGGCCGGCTGGCGCGACTTCCCCTACGTCATCGATTGGGAACGCCAGCTCGGCCGCTTCCTGCAGCGCCGCGCCATCCTCGTCACCAAGGTGCCGGTGCCGGTGGACGAGCCGGTCGACCGCCTCGAGAACCTGAGCCTGACCGTCGTGCAGGGATGGAAGCCGCCGGCGGCGGCGGAGCAAGGGGGCGACGCTCCGGGAGCACCAGGCCTACCCGCCACCTACACCGGCAACTGAGCCCGGCCGCCGCTCACTCTGCGCGGTCCGTGGTCTTGACAGTCTCCGGACCTGGATGACAGATTTCTGTCATGCAGACGACCTTGAGGCTGGACGACGAGCTCTATCGGCAAGCCAAAGCACAGGCTGCGACCCTGGGGATCAGCGTCACCCGGTTTCTGGAGGACGCCATCCGGGAGCACCTGGAGACGTCTGCGCCGCGGCCGCGTGACCGCCGGCTCACCCTGCCGGTCTCGACGGCGGCAGGAGGTTTGGCACCGGGGTTCTCGACCCTCGACGAGGCGGTGGCCGCCGCGGACCTGGCCGCGGATCGACGCCAGACGCGCTGAGCCATGCATCTGCTCGACGCCAACATCTTGATCGGAGCGTTCCGCCCGGACGACCCGGAGCATCCGCAGCTGAAGCACTGGCTGGATCAGGCCCTGCGCCAAGGCCGTCTGGTGGCGTTCCCGGCCTTGGTGGAAGTGGCCTTCCTGCGCATCGTCACCCATCCCCGGATCTTCCGCTCTCCCTCCCCGCTGGCGGAGGCCGCGGCTTTCGCGAGGCCATCCGGGCCAGCGGCCTGTTCCGGGAGCCACCATGGACCCGGCGGACGCGCGAGCGCTGGTGGAGCTGGTGCCGGGACCTCGACCTCCACGGCAACGACGTCAACGACGCGTACCTGGCAGCGGTCGCCACGGAAGCGCGGTGCCCGCTGGTGAGCCGGGACCTGGGCTTTGCTCGCTTCCACGGTCTCGACTGGCAAAATCCCGCCAGACCGTCCTGACCCTCGATCGGCCTCCCGGCTCAGCGGACCGCGCCGCGGCGGAAGAGGTTCACGATCGCCAGCAGGATCACCGATCCGAGCAGGGAGACGAGCAGGCTGGCGGCGCTGAAGTTGCCCTGGTTGATGGTGCCGGCGCCGAACACCGGCGAGAGCAGGAAACCCGCCAGCACCGCACCGACGATGCCGACCACCACGTCCATCAGGACGCCTTCCGGATGACGCATGATGATGCTGGCGATCCAGCCGATCAAGCCGCCCACGATGAGCCAGATGATGAAGTTCATGGAGGTTCTCCTTTGTCGTCGTGAGGTGTCGGCAACCTTTTGCCTACACCCGCGGCACAGAGCAATGCTCGTGCCACGGCCGCCGCTGCCGGCCTTGCCGAGCACCGCGCGGTCAGGCGGGCGGGCTGGCGACTTCGCGGGGGCCGCGAAGCATGCTGCCGCTGGCGGAGAGGTGCGACGTCAGGCTTGTAAGGCTTGCAACCAGCGCCGGTCAGCTGGTCTCGAGCACGATCTTGCCGAAGCCGCCGCCGTCGGCCAGCGCCGCGTAGGCCTGCGCCGCCTGCTCGAGCGGCAGCACCCGGTCGACCACGGGGCGCAGCCGCCCGGCCCGCAGCCGCGGCACCGCAAACGCGGCGAAGCCTGCGATCAGGCGGGCCTTCTCGTCGCGCGAGCGCGAGCGCAGGACGGAGCCGATGATGCGCAGGCGGCGGCGCAGCAGGTCCTCGAGGTCCAGCTCGGCGGTGCGGCCGGCGAGCAGGCCCATCACCACCAGCCGGCCGCCCTTCTTCAGCGCCGCGAGGTGCGCCGGCAGGCGGCTGCCGCCCACCAGATCGAAGACCAGGTCGACGCCGCGGCCGCCGGTCGCCCGGCGCACCCGCGCCGGCAGCTCGTCGTCGTCGGTCACCAACTCCTCGACGCCGAGCTCGCGCAAGCGTTCGAGGCGCCGGCCGTCGCGGGCCGCGGCGATCACCCGCGCCCCGAGCTCGCGCGCCAGCTGCGCCGCGAAGCTGCCGACGCCGCCGGAAGCGCCGGTGATCAGCACCACCTCGCCGGTCACCAGGCCGCCCTCCGCCACCAGATTGGTCCAGGCGGTGAGGCCCGCTTCGGGAAGCGCCGCACCCTCGACGAAGGAGAGGTTCTCGGGCAGCGGCAGCAGCTGTCCGGCGGGCACCGCCACCCGCGTCGCCTGGCCGCCGCCCGCCAGCAGCGCCATCACGCGCGCGCCCACCTTCCAGCGGTCCACGCCGTCGCCGACCGCGGCGATCTGGCCGGCGCATTCGAGCCCCGGCACGTCGCTCTCGCCGGCCGGCGGCGGGTAGTGCCCGGCAAGCTGCATGAGGTCGGCGCGGTTGAGCCCGGCGGCCGCCACCGCCACCAACACCTCGCCGGTGCGCGCCACGGGATCCGGCAGCTCGCCCACCCGCGGCACCGGCGGTGCGCCGGCCGCGGCGGCAGGGTCCACCGGGAGTACGGCTCTCATGCCCGCGCGGACAGGCTGAAGAGATGCATCGGGCATTGACCCTACCATGGGTCCGCAACGCCGGACGCATGCTGCCGCGACCTTCGCGTGACGGCTCGAGACCGGCCGCCGGTCTCGACCCGCGCCGCTTCGTGCGCGAAACTACCGGTCAGTTGTTACAGGTCGCTTCCGGGACGGTGATGCAGCTATAGCAGAAGGAGATCGACGGGCATGGGCAACAACACCGCAAGCGGAATGCGGCGTGCGCACCGGACCGGCCGCCGGCGGCGAGGCCGGGGCCGATCGGCCGCTGCCCTGCTGCTCTGCGCGCTGCTCGGCACCGGTTTCTCGCTCGATCGCCCGCGGCACACCGACCTCGGCAGCCTGGGATGGAGCGCCGCCTTCTCGCGCCTCTGCGAGCTGCTGGCGCGGGAGTACCCGTTCTCCGCTTGGAAAGGGCTCGATTGGGCGGCGATCGAGCGCGAGATGGGGCCGCGGGTGGCGGCGGCCGAGGCGAGCCGCGACCGCCGCGCCTGGTACCGGACGCTACGGGAGCTGGTCTGGCGGTTGCGGGACGGCCACGCGCGGCTGCTGGGCGATGACGACGGCCTGGAGCGCGCGGCGATCGGCGGCAGCTTCGGGCTCGCGGCCATCGCCCTGGACGACGGGCGGTTGCTGGCCTGCCGGGTGGACGCCGGCGGTCCGGCGGCGCGCGCCGGCATGCGCTTCGGCGCCGGGCGGGTGCGCGGGAGCGGCGCTCCGGCCGCCGCGGCGCTGGCAGCGGCGCCGGTGCTCTGGGACCAGCGGCCGCCGGCCACGCGCGAGGGCCTGCGGCTGGCTCAGGCCCGCATGCTGGGGCGGGCGCCGGTCGGAGCGCGGGCGACCGTCACCTTCCGCAACCGGGGCGAGGCGGAGCTCGCGAACCGCGAGCTGGTCGCCGCCGCCGCGCCACCCGCGGCGCCGCCCTGCCTGCGCGCCACCGACCTGCTCGCTGGCCGGACCGTCGAGGCGCGGGCGCTCGCCGCGGGTGCCGGCTACGTGCGCATCCGCTTCGAGCTGCCCACCCTGCGCACGCCGCTGCCGGGCCGCACGCTGCGCCGGGCGCTCGCCCGCTTTGCCGCCGCCGGCCTGCCGGGCATGGTCGTCGACGTGCGCGGCAACTGCGGCGGCATGGACGCGATGGTGCCGCCGCTCGTCGCGCCGCTGCTGCAGGAGGCGGAGATCTACGAGGTGCCGGGGGTGTACCGGCAGCGCGGCCGCTTCGAGCCCGACCCGCGGCAGGCGATCACCGTGCTGCCCCGCCCTCCTCTCTACCGCGGCCGCATCGCCGTGCTCATCGACGGTGACACGGTGAGCGCCGGCGAAGCCATCCCGCTGCTGCTCAAGGGACTTCCCGGCGTGGCGGTGATCGGCTGGAACGCCAGCCAGGGATCGTTCGGCATCGGCCTCAAGTCGGTGCGCCTGCCCGGCGACCTGGAGATGGTCTTTCCGCACGCTCAGTCGCTCGACGCCGACGGCAGGGTCGAGGTGGACGGCGACGCCGGCGGTCAGGGAGGCGTCGAGCCCGACCGGCGGCTGCCGCTCACCGAGGCGGCCGTCGACCGCTGGTACGGGCGGGGCGAGGACGTGGTGCTCGAAGCAGGCATCCGCTTCGTGCGCGGCGAGGAGCCGGGCACCGCCGCGCCAACTGCCGTGGTTCCGCCGCGGCCGCGGCTGGTCGGCCGGGATCCGCGACGGCTCATGGCCGGGCCTTGAGCTGGTCGAGCAGCTGCCGCACCTGAGCGGCGATGGCGGCATCGGGCGGCGCGACGGCAGCGCCGCCGCGAGCCGCGCCCGCGCGGCCCGTCAGTGGGCGGGGACCGGCCGCGGCCGGGACGGCGCCGCCGGGGCGGGCACCGGCAGCCCCGGAGGGGCCGCCGCCGGCGCCGGGACGGCCTTCGCCGCCGCCACCGCGGCTGCCGGCACCTCCTCCTCCTCATGGTCGCCGGCGCCGCCGCCGACCGCCGGCGCCGGCCCGCGGCGCATCATGCCCTCGATGTCCGCTTCCATCCAGGCGTGGCGGCCTTCGAGGATGCGCAGCGCCACCCGGTACTTGCGCGCATCGTCATTGGCCCACAGGTCGCGCAGCAGGCGCATCACCTTGCGCCGGGCGCCGCGGCAGAACAGGTCGGCCAGCTCGATCGCCTCCGCGGCGTGCGGCGCGCCGGCGGCGGCCATGGCATGAGCGCGGGCCGCCGCCGCCGTCATCGCGAACATCTCGTTGGCGATGTCGACGATGCGGAACAGGAACGCCTGCTTGTTCTGCAGCGCGCCCTGGTAAACGATCATGCCGTGGAAGATCTGGCGCGACAGGCGCCGGGTGTTGCGCTCGACGAAGCGCAGATGGGTGGCCATCGGGCCGTACTCGGAGTAGCGCGGCCACTGTCCCCAGCCCAGCCAGCGCGACGGATACCAGGCGCCGTAGAAGGCGGCGATCTGCGGCAGCGCGGCGAGCTTGTCGGCCAGCGCCTTGTCCGGATCGATCAGGCTGCCGGCCACCTGCAGATGCTTGTCCACCGCCTCGCGCGCCATGAACAGGTGCATGATCTCGCTCGAGCCCTCGAAGATCTTGTTGATGCGGTAGTCGCGCATCAGGCGCTCGACGCCGATCGGCTTCTCGCCGCGCGCCGCCAGCGAGCGCTCGGTCTCGTAGCCGCGGCCGCCGCGGATCTGCATGGTGTCGTCGACGATCTCCCAGGTGCGGTCGGTGTTCCACTCCTTGCAGGCCGCCGCCTCGAGCCGGATGTCGTAGTTGCCGCTGTCGGCCATCACCGTGGCGAGGTGGGCGATCGACTCCATGGCGAAGCCGATCGCCGCCATGTCGGCGAGCTTGTGCGACACCGCCTCGTGCTTGCCGATCGGCCGGCCCCACTGCACCCGCTCGTTGGCCCACTTGCGACAGATCTCGAGACACACCTTGACCGTGCCCACCGAACCGTTGGGGATCGACAGGCGCCCGTCGTTGAGGGTGGTCAGGGCGATCTTCAGGCCTCGCCCCGCCTTGCCGATCAGGTTCTCCGCCGGCACCCGCACGTTGGTGAAGCTGATCACCGCGTTGGCCAGCGCGTGCAGGCCCATGAAGTGGCAGCGGTGCTCGATCTTGACGCCGGGCCAGTCGGCCTCGACGACGAAGGCGCTGATCTGCTTGGTCTGGGGATCGCGCGCCATCACCACCAGCAGCTTGGCGATGGTGCCGTTGGTGCACCAGAGCTTGTGCCCGTTCAGGACGTAGGCGTCACCCGCGGGCGTCTTGACCGCCGAGGTCTCGAGTCGCGCCGGATCGGAGCCGACCTCCGGCTCGGTCAGCGCGAAGGCGGAGATCTCGCCGCGCGCGCAGCGCGGCAGGTATTTCTGCTTGAGCTCCTCGCTGCCGAACAGTTTGAGCGGCTGCGGCACGCCGATCGATTGGTGGGCGGAGAGCAGCGCGGAAAGGTTGCCGTCGAGGCTGCCGAACAGCTGCATCACCTGCTGGTACTCGACGTTGGTGAAGCCCAGGCCGCCGTACTGCTTGGGGATCTTCATGCCAAAGGCGCCGAGCTTGCGCAGGCCGTCGAGCACGCGCTCGGGGTACTCGCCGGTGGCGTCGATCTCGACCGAGTCCACCTCGTCGCGCACGAACCGCTTGAGCGCGTCGAAGAAGGCGGTGAACTCGGGCCGCTCGGGCTCCGGCAAGGGGTAAGGATCGACCAGGTCGAGCCGGAAGTTGCCCAGGAACATCTCGCGCATGAAGCTCGGCTGCTTCCACTCCGTCTCCCGGGACGCCTCGGCCACCTGCCGCGACTCCTGCTCGCTCACGTGCTCTTTGGCTGCCATCGTAGGATCTCCCTGGCGCGGCCCGGGGAGCCGCCGCTCGCCGGTTTATGCCGCAGTGCGACTTCGAGTCTAACACAACCGCTCCGGCGCGCAAGAGGCTCGACCGCCAGCCGGGGCCGTTGGCACGCCGCATTGCGGCACGAATGCCGCGGGTGGCCCAAGCCCGCCGCTCGCACCCACCCCGCCGAGTTTCAGGATCGGCGGCGGCTTGCCGCGCCTGCCGGCCTGCCGCCCCTCGCCCGCATCGCCACCGCGACGCCGCCCACCACCAGGGCGGAGCCGGCGAGGGTGCGGGCGGTGAACGACTCGCCGAGGGCGGTACCGCCGATGGTCAGGGCGACGATCGGGATGAGATAGTTGATCAGCGACAGGGAGGTCGCCGGCAGGCGGCCCAGCAGCCAGAAATAGAGGGTGAAGCTGAGCGCCGAGCCGCACAGCGCCAGATACAGCAGCGCCACCAGCGGCCAGCCGGCGAACCGCAGGGGCTGGCCGCGCTCGGCGAACCAGGCGACGCACCCCATGGCGGCGGCGGCAAGCGCCATCGGCACCGCGGCGACCGACAGCGGCGGCACGCCCGCTCCCCAGCGCTTGACGGCCACCACGCCGACGGCCGAGCAGAGCGGCGACAGCAGCAGCACGGCGGCGGCGCCCACCACCCGCGGGCCGCCCAGCGCCCGCAGGTCCTCCGAGAAGATCACCGCGACGCCGGCGAAGCCGACCAGGACGCCGGCGGCGGTGGCGGCGCGTAGCCGCTCCGCGGGCAGCGCCAGGTGCGCCGCCAGCGCCACCCAGAGCGGCGAAGTCGCAAACAGCACCGCCGCCAACCCGGAGGGCACCCACTGCTCCGCCCAGTAGAGGACCCCGTAGGGGATGAAGAACGTCATCAGGCCGTTGACCAGCCAGACCCGCCAGGGCAAGCCGGGCGCCGCCGATCCCGCCGATCCCGCCGATCCTGGCGCGCCGCCCTGCACCGGCGGCATCGCGCCGGCCGCGGGCACCGCCGCGGCGCCGCGCAGCCGCACCCCCAGGGCGGGCGCCACCGCCAGCAGGGCCGCCGCCGCGATGGCGAAACGCAACGCCACGCCGGTGAACGGCGGGATGCCGCGCAGACCCACCCGGATGGCCGCCCAGGTGGTCCCCCAGATCAGGGTCAGCAGGCCGAGGGTGGCGTAATTGGCCAGCCGGCCGCGGCGGTCCGGCACCTCAGGGGTAGATCTTGTACAGCATGCGCGGGTACGGGATGGTCTCGCGCAGGTGGCTCAGGCCGCACATCCAGGCCACGAAGCGCTCGATTCCCATGCCGAAGCCGCTGTGCGGGAAAGCGCCGTAGCGGCGCACGTCGAGGTACCACTGGAAGGCGGCGACCGGCAGCCGATGCTGCTCGATGCGCGCCAGCAGCAGGTCGTGGTCGTGGATCCGCTGGCTGCCGCCGATGATCTCGCCGTAGCCTTCGGGCGCCAGCAGGTCGAGACCCAGCACCAGCCTCGGATCCTCCGGCGCCGGCTGCATGTAGAAGGCCTTGAACGAGGCCGGGAAGTGGGTGACCAGCAGCGGTCGGTCGTAGCGGCTGGCGAGCAGGGTCTCGTCCTCGCCGCCGAAGTCGTCGCCCCAGGCGGTGGCCGCCCCGGCCTGGCGCAGCAGCTCGATGGCCTCGGTGTAGGTGACGCGGGGGAACGGCCCGACCACCTGCTCGAGCCGGGTGGTGTCGCGCTCGAGCCCCTTGAGCTCCTCGCGGCAGCGGTCCAGCACGCGCGCGGTGAGGTAGCAGACGAACTCCTCGGCCAGCCGGCAGAGCCCGTCGAACTCGAGGAAGGCGACCTCGGGCTCGACCATCCAGAATTCCATCAAATGGCGCCGCGTCTTCGACTTCTCGGCGCGGAAGGTGGGGCCGAAGCAGTACACCTTGCCGAGCGCCGCCGCCGCCGGCTCGAGGTAGAGCTGACCGGATTGCGAGAGGTAGGCCTTGTCGCCGAAGTAATCGGTCTCGAACAGCGTCGAGGTGCCCTCGCATGCCGCCGGCGTCAGGATCGGCGAATCGATCAGGGTGAAGTCGCGCTCGTAGAAGAAGTCGCGGATCCCCTGCTCGACCTCGCTGCGCACCCGCAGCGCGCTCCGCTGGCGGGTGGACCGCAGCCAGAGATGGCGGTGCTCCATGAGAAACGCGGTGCCGTGCTCCTTGGGAGTGATGGGGAATTCCTGGGTCAGGAACAGGAGGGTGAAACCCCGCAGCTGGATCTCGACGCCGCTTGGCGCCCGACGGTCCTCCTTCACCAGGCCCTGCACCCGCACCGTCGACTCCTGGGTGGCGCGCTCGATCTGCTCCCAGTCCGCCGGCGGCAGGTCGGCGCGGCTGGCCACCGCCTGCACCACCCCGCCCGCGGCGCGGACCTGCAGGAAGGCGATCTTGCCGCTCGAACGCTTGTGGTCGATCCATCCCCGCAGCTCGACGTCGTTGCCGACGTGGCGGGTCAGCGCCTGGATGGAATCGACAGCGACGGGTTCGCGCGGCTCGCCGTCGTGGCGCTCGGTGGTCTCGATGGGCTGGCTCATTGGGCGGCGATTGTAGCCGATCGGCCAGTGCCGGCGGTCACCGGCGGGCACCGGCGGGCACCGGCGGGCGCAGCGGGCCGGAGGCGGGGGCTTGGGGGCGCCGGCGCGCCGCTACTCCGCGGTCAAGCGGCCGAGGGCATCGGCCGCCGCCCGTTGCTCGGCGAGCTTCTTGCTCGAGCCCTCGCCGGCGCCGGCCTGAGTGCCGTCGAGCCAGCACTCGACGCGATAGAGGCGGTTGTGGTCGGGACCGGTGGCGCCGGTGTGGCGGTACTCGGGTAGCGAGCCGCCGCGCGCCTGCACGATCTCCTGCAGCCGGGTCTTGGCGTCGGCTCCGAGGAGCTGAGAGCGGCCCTCCGCCGCTTCGAGCATCGGCTCGAGCATGAGGTGGATGACCTTGGCGGCCGCCGTCAGGCCGGCGTCGAGGTAGACGGCGCCGAAGACCGCTTCGAGCGAGTCGGCGAGCAGCGACGCCTTGGACCTGCCGCCGGAGCGCTCCTCGCCCACTCCCAGCCGCAGCACCTCGCCCAGGGCGATCGCGGCGGCGTGGCGGGCGAGCGTGCCGCGGCTCACCAGCTGCGCCTTGAGCCGCGACAGCTCCCCTTCCGGCAGCTCCGGGTGCATGCGATACAGCCATTCGGCGGTCGCCAGCCCGAGCACCGCGTCGCCCAGATACTCCAGCCGCTCGTAGTGCTCCTCGGCGCCGCGCTCGTTGGCGTGAGATCGGTGGGTGAGCGCCAGCTCGAGCAGTTCGGGATGACGGAAGCGGTGTCCGAGCCGCTTCTCGAAGGGGGAGGTGGCCCGTAGCCCGAGCATTGTGCCTATGCTACCAGAGAATAAACCGCGGTGGATGCTCCCCAAGCAACGATCCCTCTATGCGACTGTGACAAACCGAGGAGCGTGGCGGACGCCGCTCCACAGCGCCTGGTGATCTCGGCGCGGAGCAAGACACGGAGCGCACGATCACCAAGGACGCCTCGCTACCCTCGGATAGCATGGCGCGGCCCGGGTCATCGGCAGGCGCATGGAATCCATCCCCATCGAGCGGCCAGGCCGCCAGCGATCGCACCTCGCGGTGCGCTATTCCTCTCCGGCAGAGAGCCGGCCCGCTCCCGGACGGCCGGCGCCGCCGGCGGCAGCCGCCAACCTATGCCTTCTCTACCTCCATGGCTTCGGGTCGGAGCAGAGCGGCGAGAAAGCCGATTTCTTTCGCCGCCGGGCGGTGGCCGCCGGCTTCGCCTTCTGCTCGTTCGACTTCGAAGGGCACGGCCTCTCGGGAGGCGACATGCGCGGGCTGACCATGTCGCGCAACCTCGAGAACCTGTCGATCGTCGCCGCCTGGCTGGCGGCCAGAGGGCATCCGCGCGTCTGCCTCATCGGTTCGTCGATGGGCGGCGGCACCGGCCTGTGGTTCTCCGCGCTCCATCCCGAGCAGGTGATCGCCGGCCTGCACATCGCGCCGGCGCTCGACCTCGAGGGAGCGCTGCTGGCCTGGGCGGGTCCGGAGCGGGCGCGCGCCTGGCAGGAATCGGGGGTCATCCAGTACTCGAACGATCTGGTCTCCTGCGAGCTGAGCTGGGACCTGATCGAGGACCTCCGCTCTTACCCGACCGCCGATCTGCTGCTCCGCTACCGCACGCCGGCGCTGCTGCTGCAGGGCCGCCTCGACGTCGCGGTGCCGTGGCGCGGCGTCGCCGATTTCGCGACCCGCTGCCCCTTCCGCGAGATCGAGCTGCACCTGTTCGCGGACGGCGACCATCGGCTGACCGACCGCAAGGACCGCCTCTGGGAGCTGATGCTCGAGTTCCTCCGCGGGCACCGGTTGCTGGGCGGCAGGGCCTGAGCCGGCCTACTGCACGGACCGGTACACGTGGCGATCGAGAATCCTTCCAGCCTGTTCGAGCGCGACGTGGCCGGCGGCCTCGAGCAGCCTGGCGAGGGCCATCGGCGACCTGGCCAGGATCACGGCGATCCGCAGCGCTTCGGCGAGTTCCTGGTCGAAGTCGCGCAGGTGGCCGATCGGATCGATCGGAGGAGTCGGAGCGGTCGGCGGGGCCGCGGCGCTGCCCGGGCCGCGGGCCGTGCTCGAGCCACCGGCGTCGAGCAATGGAAAACCTTGGTCGTCGGGCTCGCCGGCAAGGCGGAACGGCGGCTCGCGGCCGGTGGCGGGAAGCACGGCCGCCGCCAGCAGGGCGAGCTCGCGACGCCGGAACACCGCATAGGGAACGTCGCCGGCGTCCAGGCTCTCCCATTCCCGCAGCAGGGCAAAGCCGCCGCCGCCTCGATAGGCGACCGGCTGGACGCTCCAAGGTCCGGCAACGTCGGCCTCGTGAGCGCCGTCCGGTTCTCCGAGCTCGTCGAGGCGCGCGAGGAAGTCGGCGGCGAATGCGTTACGGGGGCCGTCATCGATCTGGCTGGACATGGCGCTGTTTCCTCGGCTTTGCCTTTCCCCTTACTTACGTCTCATTTACGCCTCGAAGCATAACAAGCAAGCCGTGCGGAGTCAACCGCTCCGGCGCCGGCCGGGACGCCGCTCCGCCAGTCGCCATCGGCCCTACCGGCCGGCCGGCGGCGACCCCGACCGGCGCAGCCACAGCCGCCAATAGACGGCCGCATTGAGCGCCAGCACGGCCGCGGCGAGAGCGGCCTGGATGGCGCGATCGAGCCCCGCGGGGTAGAGCACCGGCAGCAGGTAATGCGCGACGAAATCGCCGCCATAGGCTGCCTCGCCCCCCAGCCGCCGCAGGTGATTCTCGAGCGGCGTCAGCGGGCAGATGCCGCCGGAGAGCTCGATCCAGATCCCCCAGGCAACCGCGGGCAGATGCGCCCAGGCAGCGCGCCGCCACCGCCAGACCACCAGGCCGCCGGCGGCCACGAAGACGACGAACAGCAGGTGGACCACCACGACGGCACCGGCCAGGATGCGATAGTGCACGACCGAGCTCCCTGGTTGGCGCCACCCGCCAGGGCTAGGCGCGGAGCTCGTCTCGCCGCACCGTCAGCGCCTCGATGCGGGAGCGGTCGACGGTCACGCCGATTCCCGGGCGGCCGCGCGGCACGTCGATCCAGCCCGCGCCGTCCATCGTCCACTCCGGCTCGACGACGTCGCGGTCCCAGTAGCGCTCGCTGGGCGAGAGGTCGCCGGGGAGCGTGAAGTTGGGCAGCGACGCCAGCGCCACGTTGTGGCCCCGTCCGATGCCGCTTTCGAGCATGCCGCCGCACCAGACCGGGACGCCGGCCCGCGCGCACAGGTCGTGGATCGCGAGCGACTGGCGAAAGCCGCCCACCCGGCCGGGCTTGACGTTGACGATGCGGCCGGCGCCGAGGGCGATCATGTCGGCGGCGCGCTCGGGACTGGTGATCGATTCGTCGAGGCAGACCGGGGTGCGCAGGCGCCGTTGCAGCTCGGCGTGACGCAGCAGGTCGTCCCAGGCGAGCGGCTGCTCGATCATCAGCAGGTCGAGCTCGTCGAGCAGGGCCAGGTGCGGAGCGTCCTCGAGGCGGTAGGCACTGTTGGCGTCCGCCATCAGCGGCGCCTGCGGACCAAGCTCGCGACGCACTGCGCGCACGAAATCGACGTCGGACCCCGGCTCGATCTTGAGCTTGATCTTGCGGTAACCGCGCTCGCGGGCGGCGCTGGCCTTGGCGACGAGCGCCGCCGGACTGTCCTGGATGCCGAGCGACACCCCGACCGGGAGGCGCGCGCTCACCCCGCCCAGCAGCTCGGCCAGCGACCTGCCGGCAGCCCGCGCCGCCAGCTCCCAGGCGGCCATCTCGAGCGCTGCCTTGGCCATGTTGTGGCCGCGGACGTTGCGATCGAGCGCCGGCCACACCTCGTCGGGGCCGGCGAAGCGCTGCCCGAGCAGGCGCGGCGCCAACCACTCCCGGATCGCCAGCCATGCCGTATCGGTGCTCTCGGCGCTGTAGTTGGGCAGCTCGCCGGCAACGCATTCCCCCCACCCCTCGGCCCCCTCCCCGGCCAGGCGGACCAGCAGGATGCGGCGGTGCGACTGGATGCCGGAGGAGATCCGGAACGGCTCCTTGAGCGCCATGCGGATCTCGCGCAGCTCGATCGCTTCGATCCGCGGCAAGGGGGCGAGAGAGGGCGCGACTGCCGTGACGCCGGCGCCTGGCCCCGGGCCGGGTCCGGCGCCTGGCCCCGCGGACCCGGCGGTGAGCCCGACGGCCGCTCTGGCAGGGGCGGGCGGCGTACCGGCCGGACCGGTGTCGCCGGCCGTCGGCAGGCCTGGGCCGCTCGGCGCCTGCCCTCCGGCGGTCATCGGCCAGGCGCCTCGACACCGTACCAGCAGCGCCCGGAGGAGTCGCGCCAGAACGCGGTCACGCTGTAACCGCGGGCGAGATAGGCCTCGAACGCACGGCGGGTACCGAGGCGCCAGGCAAGCGCCCGTTCCGGCTGGCGGACCTTGAAATGCTGGATCTGCGCCGGCACCTCGATCCCGACTCTCGGAGCGTCCGGCAGTGGCGGCCCTCCCGCGTCCGGCACCGCCGGCGGCGCCGACCCTCCCTCGTTCGGCACGGCCGGCGGAGCCGACCCTCCATCGTCCGGCACGCCCGGCGGCGCCGCCCCTCCCTCGTCACGCAGCGGCGCCGGCTCGAAGCGGGGCGCGGCGGCGAAGCGCGCTGGCGGACCGGCTGCCTGCCGGGGATCGGCGCCGGCATCTGGCCGCGACAACGCCCGGCGCACATCCTCGCCGGCGATCCTCCAGGCGACGATGAAGCGGTCGGTGCCGATGCCGCGCGCCAGCTCGCTTCCCATCTCGCCTTGGTACATGTCCTCGACGTATGCGACCACCTCGGCGCCAAGGCGGTTGAGGTTGAGGTGGGCGTTGCGGGCTTCGAGCGGGTCGTAGGTCCACTCCACCACCTCGACGCCGAGCGGCAGCAGCAGCTCGCGCTGATAGAGCTTGAGGCGCCTGCCGAGCCCGAGGTCGCGGGCCTCGGGCGCCACCGCCAGCATGTGCGACCAATGGAGCAGCTCCGGCCGCCCCGGCGCCGGCCTGGCGGTCGGCCGCACCCCGGTCAGGCCGTAGACGAAGCCCAGCAGCCGGCCGTCGGCGGCGAAGGCGCCGGCCGCGATGCCGCCGACGCGCTGGCTGATCTTGAGCACGCTCGGCGGCACGCCTTCCTGGAAATCCCGTCCCCAGGTGGCCAGCTGCAGCTCGAAGCAGGCATGGTAGTCGTCGTGGCCGGCGAGCTGCCGCAGGGTGACCCCATCCGCGGCGGCGGCGGCAACCTTACCGGAGCCCGGGCGAGGTCGGCCATCGTTCATCGGGCGATCTTGCCACACGCCGGACCCGGTGTCCCGCACCCGTCCCCTCGCCATCCCTCCCGACGTTTCGAGGATGGAGACGGTCACTCCGGGGGCGATGGCCAGGTTGACGGTGCCGCGGGAGTGGGTCATCTTTGGCTGCCGTCGAGCGCCGTCGAGCGTCGCCGCGCGCCAAGCGCCAACCCCGACCCGTGAACCGCCGCGCACCAGGAGCTGCCGCCGCACCCTCGGCTGCCGCCGGTCCCGGCGCGCCGCCGGCGACGCCCACCAAGTCCGCCTCGCCGCCCGGCGCGTCGTCCCGCACCGGCGCCACCGGCCGAGAGGCGCCTGCCAGGCCACTCGAGTTCCGGCGCTATCGCAAGATGCGCCGCTTCGTCGCCCGCACCTTTCTGCAGGCGCTCTGGTGGGACGTGGTGATGGCGCTGCCCGGACTGGCGCGCTGGCGCCGGCCCGCCGGCGCGCGCTACCAGCGCATCGCCCGCCGTTATCGCGCCCTGGCGATCGAGATGGGGGGCGTGCTGATCAAGCTCGGCCAGTTCCTGAGCACCCGTGTCGATCTGCTGCCCGCCGCCGTCATCGGCGAGCTGGCCGGCCTGCAGGACGAGGTGCCGCCTCACCCGTTCGCGCCCATCGTGCGCCAGATCGAGGAAGACTTTGGGCGGCCGCTGGCTGCCGTGTTCCCGTGGTTCGAGGCGGAGCCGGTGGGAGCCGCCTCGCTCGCTCAGGTGCATCGCGCGCGCCTGCCTGGCGGCGAACAGGTGGTGGTCAAGGTGCTGCGCCCCGGCATCGAGGTGCTGGTCGAAACCGACCTGGCGGCGACCTCCTTCGCCATCCGGTTGCTCAAGCTCTGGCGCCGCCTGCGCCGGCGCGTCGACCTCGACCGCTTGGCGCAGGAGTTTCGCGCCGTCACCCGCGGCGAGCTGGACCTCCATGCCGAGGGCGAGCACGCCGAGCGCTTCGCCCGCGAGTTCGCCGGCGACGACTCGGTCTACGTGCCGCGGGTGTTCTGGGAGCAGAGCGTGGGGCGCGCGCTGACTCTCGAGGACGTCGGTTTCTTGAAGATCGCCGGCCTCGCCGCGATCGAGGATGCCGGCATCGACCGCTCGCAGGTGGCGCGGCGCCTGTACCAGGCCTACATGCGGCAGATCTTCGTGCATCATTTCGTCCACGCCGACCCGCATCCCGGCAACCTCTTCCTGCGTCCGCTACCGGTCGCCGGCGAGGCGCCCTTCGCGCCTGGCGATCCGGTGACGGCGCCGGCGGCCGGCGGCCCGCGCCCGTTCCAGATCGTCTTCGTCGACTTCGGCATGGTGGCCGAGGTGCCCGAGCGGCTGCGCGGCGCGCTGCGCGAGTACCTGATCGGCCTCGGCACCCGCGACGCCGCGCGCGTCGTGCGCTCCTACGTCCAGGCCGGGGTGCTGCTGCCCGGCGCCGACCTGCGCCGCCTCGAGGAGATGCATGCCGCGCTGTTCGACCGCTTCTGGGGGGTGAGCGTCGGCGACCTGCGGGACGTGGCGCTGGCCGAGGCGCGCGGCCTGCTGGTGGAGTTCCGCGACCTCCTCTACGAGGCGCCCTTTCAGGTGCAGGTGGAGCTGCTCTTCGTCGGCCGCGCCGTCGGCCTGCTCGCCGGGCTCAGCACCCAGCTCGACCCGGCCTTCGACCCCTGGGCCGAGACGCTGCCCTTCGCCAGGCAGCTGGCGGCCCAGCAGGTGCGGCGCAGCTGGCGCGAGCTGGCCGGCGACCTGGGCCTGCAGGCGCTGGCCCTGGCGGAGCTGCCGCGGCGGCTCGAGGCCCTGCTGGCGCGCATCGAGCAGGGCACCCTGAATCTGCAGACGACGCCGGCGCCCGAGGCGCGGCGGACCTTCGAGCGCCTCGACCGGGCGGTGCGCCGGCTGGGCTGGACGGTGGCGGCGGCGGCGCTGCTGGTGGCCGGCGCGGTCCTGCGGTCGGCGGCGCCCGCCGACTGGCTGCCGCCGCTGCTGATGGCCCTGGCGGTCCTCGTATTCCTGGCCGGCCTGGTGCTCGGGCGGTAACCTTGCGCCGCCTGCCGCCCCCCGAGGGGAAGGTCGCGAAGGGCGCGGGTGATCGGCGGGCGCCGTTTGTGGCATGCTTCGTCGGCGTCAGGCGTCCGGGCCGGCGCCAGGCGCCAGGCCTTCGATCCGGCATGGGGGGAGACATGATCCGTACACCGCTGCTGCCGCGCCCTTCCGCAACCAGGAAGGTGCTTGCGTTCCGCCTTCTCCGGGGAGCCGCGCCTGCCCTCTTGCTGGCCGGCGCCCTGCTGGCCGCTGGCTGCGGCGAGGACAACCAGAGCGTTTCCGAGCACTCCCCCCCCGGCGCCAGGCCGGCGCCGGTGCCAGCCGCCGACGTCGCGGCCGCACCGGCGGAGCTGCCGCCGGCGCCGCCCGCCGAGCCCGTGGTGCAGCCGCCGCCACCGCCGGCGAGCCCCGCGGCCGCAACCTCCGAGAAGGATCAAGGAGCGCCAGCCGAGAAGGGTCGAGCGGCAACCGCGGCGGCAGCGCCCTCCCCGCCTGGGAAACCATGACGGGACGAGCCGCCGGCGGGTTCGAGCGCCGCACCGAGCCGGCATTGCGCCAGCCTGCCTGATCCAACCGCAAGACGCCGCAAAGCGGCCGGCGCCGGCGCACAGCGGTCGTCGCGCAGGTGAAGCCCGGCGGTGCCGCTGCCGTCGGGCCAAATGCTCCGGCACTCCTTGACCCCAACCCCGCTCATCTCGTAGCGCTGGAACCTGGCGCCGTGCGGCGCCCGATCGCGCCGGGCGGTCCCGCGCCCACGCAGGCACGCTGCTCCGCCGACGGCGCGCCTGGGATCTGGTTCGCCCGCTGGCACTTTTCGCGGGTGGTTTTACGTCTAGATGAATGTGGGGCATCTCTCGAAAGGAGGAGCGAGGTGATCGACATCCAGCGGTGCGTGGCTTTCGAGGAACCGGTCTGGCAGGTGCGCGTCCGCGAGCAGGAGCCGGCGCTGGCCAGCTTCCATCCCCTGATCCTGGCGCTCTGCCGCGAGACCCGGCGCTTTCCCGGCGGCGACCCGATCGAGCTGGGGCTCGGCATCCGCGGCGCGGCGCTGGGGGCGGCGGAGGCGGTGCTGGCCGGCTGCGAGCTGCGCGGGCTGCCGGTGGGCTTCGCCACGGCGCTGGTGGAGGCGACGCGCCGCCTGCGGGAGCTGGCCTGCTGCCTCGAGATCGCGCGCCGCCTCGGCTATCTCGGCGACCGGGTGACCGCCGAGCTGCTGACGCTGCATGGCCGCGCCGCACGGGCGGTCGCCGCGATGGCCGCCCAAGCCCGGGAGGAGGCCCGGGGCGAGCGGCGCCCGCGGCCGGCAGCGCCGACGCTGCCCTGGCGCCCGGCCGGCACCACGCCGTAGACCCCGATCATGGCGCGGCGAGCCCGATCCGGAGCGCCGGCCGGCTATCGCCCGGCGACTTTGGAGCGCCGGGGAGCGCCGGCTGGCTGTCGCCAAGCGGCTAGGGGGCACCCTTCGGGAGCTCGCCGTTCTTGGCTACCGGCACACACACCTTCGCGGGCTCGCCCACCGTCACGGTCACCGGCTGCACCTTCTTGGCGACCAGCACCGGATCGAGCTGCGTCAGGGTGACCTTTGCGGCGAGGCTCTTGCCGCCCATGGCATAGCACAGGACATCCGCGGACTCGACGTACGGCAGCACGTCAGGCGGCGGGACCTGGCCGTCCTTGGCCACCGGCACGCACAGCTGAGTCGGCCCCTCCCCAAGAAAGGCTGCCTTCTCCTCCGGCAGACCGGCGAACAGGGGATTGAGGTGGTTGAGCAGCAGGGTCTTGCCGGCCACGCTCTGGGTGCCCTTCACCGCGAAGCATTCGACGTCCAGGAACTGGACCAGGTGCTGGACCTCCAGCGGCGGCGGCGGCACCTTGCTCTTCATCACCGGCACACAGAGCTGCCGCGGGTTGAGCAGCAGCACGTCGACCGGACCATCGCCGAACAGCTTGGCCAGGAGCGGATTGAGCTGCGTCACGTGCACCGGCAGGTTGACCGGCTCGCCGGTGATGCCATAGCAACTCCAATCGACATAGCGGAGAAACGGCAGCGTGTCCGGCGGCGGCGGCGTGTTGTTCTTGAACACCGGCAGGCAGAGCTGCTGCGGCGCCCCCAACACGACCTCCTGGCGCACCAGCCCGAGCTTTTCGAGCACCGGGTCGAGATGTTTCAACGTCAGGGGGAGGTTGAGCGGCGGCAGCTCTCCCAGCTGATAGCAGCGCACGTCGAGGTTGTCGACGAAGCGGCGCGGTGTTGGAGGGGGAGGGGGCGAGGGCGGCGGGCCCGCGGCCGCCGCGGTCGCGGCCGCCAGCGCCGAGAGGGGGACGAGACACGCGAGGACCAGGCCTCTTCCGATTCGGGTCATCTTCGCCTCCATGCCTGCGCACGACAACACTGCAACCAGATTAGCATGAACCCGCGCCCCAACTTTCGGGTCGTGCGGACCGGCACCGGAGCACGATCGCGGCCCCGGCGCTACGGCGGCGCGCCCCCGGCGTGGAGAGCGTAGCCGGCACCGCCGACGGTCACCAGGTAGCGTGGCTGGCGGGCGTCGAGCTCGATCTTCTGCCGCAGCCGGTGCACCAGCTGCTTGACCAGCTGGCGGTCGCCGCCGCCGCGCGAGCCCCAGACGTGCGACAGCAGGCGCTCGGCCGGCAGCGGATGGCCGGCGTTGGCGAGCAGCAGTTGCAGCAGGCGCACCTCGAGGCGGGTGAGCCGCACCGGCGTCCCCCCGCGCACGGCGACCGACTGCAACTCGAGGTCGAGGGCGAAGTCGCCCGCCCGCAGCGGCGCCGGCCGGTCCTCGCCGGCGCGCCGCAGCAGCGCCCGTACCCTCGCCAGCAGACCGCGCGGGCTGAACGGCTTGGTCAGGTAGTCGTCGGCGCCGAGGTCGAGCCCCGCCACCTCGTCCTCCTCGCTGCCCTGCACCGTCAGCATCATGATCGGCGTCGAGGAGCGCTCGCGGATGCGGCGGCAGACCTCGCGGCCGCCGAGCTTGGGCAGCTGCACGTCCAGGATCACCAGGTCCGGCGCTTCGCTCTCGAAGGCCGCGAGCGCCGCCAGGCCGTCGGCGGCTTGGACGGTGAGGTAGCCGGCCTGCCGCAGCGCATAGGCGATCAGGCCGGCAAGCTCGAGGTCGTCGTCGACCACCAGGACCTTCATGCCTGACCGGCCTCCTCGGCGCCACGGCGCGGCAGGGTGACGCGCATGCGGGTGCCCGGCTCGCGGCGCTCGGCCTCGACGCTGCCGCCGTGACGCTCGACGATGGACTGCACGATCCACAAGCCGAGCCCCATGCCGCTCTGCTCGGGCTCCGCCATCTCCTCGGGCGAGCGGACGAAGCGCCGGAACAGCTCCCGACCCGAATCGGCGGCCGGCGGCAGTCCCGGCCCCTGGTCGTCGACCCACAGCGCCACCTCGCCCTCGCTCACCTCGCCGCCCACCGCCAGCGACGAGCCAGCCGGCGCGAACTTGTGTGCGTTGGCAAGCAGGTTGACGAAGACCTGGATCAACCGCGGCGCATCGCCGAGCACCGGCGGCAGCGGGTACGGCAGCTCGACGTCCACTCGCTGCCGGCGCTGGGCCACCAACGGCGCGGTCAGCTCGATCGCCTCCTCGATCACCTCGTCGAGCGCCACCGGCCGCCGCCGCAGGCTGTCCTGGCCCGACTCGATCCGCACGCTTTCGAGCAGGTTGTCGATCAGCTGGGTCAGGCGCAGGCCGCCGCGCTCGAGCGCCAGCACCAGCTCCTGCGCCTCGGCGGCCTCCACCCGGCCCGCCGGCTCGAACAGCTTCTCGCGCAGCAGCTCGAGCGAGGCGCGCTGCGCCGCCAGCGGCGTCTTGAACTCGTGCGAGATGTTGGCGAGCACCGCGTCGCGCTGCCGCCGGGCCAGCTCGTCGTCGGTCTCGTCGCGCATCACCAGGAACTGCCGCTCCTCCACCGGTCCGGCGCTGGTGATCACCACCGACCGCCGGCCGCCGGCAAGCTGCAGGTGCTCGGTGGCGCGGGCGGTGCCGCGAAAGCGGGCGTGCACGATCGGGCAGGCATCCTCGCACGGCCGCTCGCCGGCGGCGCCGCGCGGGTTCAGCACGTCGCCGCAGAAGCGCCCCAGGGCCGCGGCCTGCCCCACGCCCAGCAGCGCCGCCGCCTGCGGGTTGAGGTAGCGGATGCGCCGGTCGCGGTCGACGCTGAACACCCCCTCTGCAATGCCGGTGAGCACCGCCTCGCCTTCGGCCTGGCGCCGCCGCAGCTCGGCGGTGAGCCGCAGCAACTGGCGCCGGGTCTCCTCCAGGGTGGCGGCCAGCGCGCCCAGCTCACGGCCGGGTGCGGCGGCGATCGGGGTGGTGAGATCGCCGCGTCCCAGCCTGGCCGCCGAGCCGGTGAGGTCGCGCACCGGCCGCCCCAGCCAGCGGCCGGCCGCCGACGACGCGGCGACGGCGAGGGCCGCCACGATCAGCGCCAGCACCAGCAGCCGCCGCACCAGGGTGGCGAGCGGCCCGTCCACCGTGGCGGTCGGCAGCCCGGCCTCGACCACCCCCACCACCTCGCCCGTCGGCCCGAAGAGCGGCCGATCGGCGACGTACCTCTCGACCGCGTCGAGGCGCGCCGCCGCGGGGGCGCCGCCGCCGGCGCTCGCCGCCAGCGCCTGCTCGCGCAGCCGTGCCGCCGGCGCCGCGGCAAGCCCTGCCTCGCGAGCGCCCAGCACCGCCACCGCCAGGCCAACCTGCTCGCCGAGGCGCTGCAGGTATTCCGCGTCGAGCACCCGCGCGGTCACCGCCTGGACCGGCGGCGCGGCGGCGGGCGGCGCCGAGCCGCCGAGCACCAGCATGCCGCCGCCGGCCGCGATCAGCGAGCGGCCGCCGGCGGGCCGCCGCAGCGCCGCCCAGGACAGCGGCGGCCCGGCCCTCGCCAGCAGCCGCTCGGCGCCGGCATTGGCGGCTCGCGGAGCGCTGCTGCCCGCGCCCCCCGGCACGCCGCCGCCGGGGGCGGCGACCAGCGCGCAGCCGGTGAGGTCGCTGGTGCGCCGGAAGCGCTCGAGCCAGGCGTCGAGGCCGGTGTGGTCGCCGGCCGACAGGATCCGCCCCACCGCCGGCCGGTCGGCCAGCAGCCGGGCCGACGCCAGCACCCGCTCGCCGGTGCGATCGATCGCCGTCGCCGCGATCTGCGCCGCCAGGTCGGCCCGCGCCAGGGCCTGGCGGTCGGCGAGCTGGCGCAGCACCCGCACCGCGCCGGCCGCCATCCCCACCACCGCGACCAGGACCAGCCCGGCGTTGAGCGCGATCAGCAGCGACGACAGGCTCAGGCGGCGCATGTGCCGGCAGTCTACCTTTCGGCCGCCGCTCCAGGGCGGCGACGGCGCGCGCTACGGCGCGTGCCTGGCAATCCAGCTCTTGATCACCAGCGTCGCCAGCGCCAGCAGCGCCAGCAGCGAGGAGACCGCGAAGGCGGCGGCGAACTGGTAGTCGTTGTAGAGGATCTCGACCTGCAACGGCATGGTGGTGGTGACGCCGCGGATGTGCCCCGACACCACCGACACCGCGCCGAACTCTCCCATCGCCCGGGCGTTGCACAGCACCACACCGTAGAGCAGCCCCCAGCGCATCTTCGGCAGGCTGACGTGCCAGAAGGTCCGCCAGCCGGAGGCGCCGAGGGTGATCGCCGCCTGCTCCTCGTCGTCGCCCTGCGCTTGCATCAGCGGGATCAGCTCGCGCGCCACCAGCGGCGAGGTGACGAACATCGTCGCCAGCACCAGGCCGGGCAGCGCGAAGATGATCTTGATGTCGTGCGCGGCCAGGAACGGTCCGAGCAGACCGCGGCCGCCGCAGAGCAGCACGAAGATCACCCCCGCGATCACCGGCGAGACGCTGAACGGCAGATCGATCAGGGTGACCAGCAGCTTCTTGCCGGCGAAGCGGAAATGGGTCACCGCCCATGCCACCGCCAGGCCGAAGAGGACGTTGATCGGCACCGCGATGCCGGCGGTGAGCAGGGTCAGCCGGATCGCCGCCAGGATGTCGGGATCGCGCACCGCTGCCGCGAACGCCGCCACGCCCTTGGCCAGCGCCTTGGCGAACACCGCCAGCAGCGGCACGAACAGGACCAGCACCAGGAAGGCCATCGCGGCGCCGATCAGCAGCCGCCGCACCGCCGGCGACTCGCCGAGGTGGCGCGAGCGGGCGGCAGGCGGCGGCGTCATGCCGGCAGCGCCGGCGCGTCGCCGCGCCGCCAGGAGAGCACGTTGACCAGCAGCAGCAGGGAGAACGAGGCGAGCAGGAACACCAGCGCGATGGCGGTGGCGCCCGCATAGTCGTATTCCTCGAGCTTGATCATGATCAGCAGGGGCGTGATCTCGGAGCGCATCGGCATGTTGCCGGCGATGAAGATCACCGAGCCGTACTCGCCCAAAGCGCGTGCCAGCGCCAGCACGAAGCCGGTCAGCGCCGCCGGCAGCAGCTCCGGCAGGATGACCCGCTGGAAGGTCAGGCGGCGGCCGGCGCCGAGCGTCGCCGCCGCCTCCTCGATCTCGGGGGAGAGCTCATGCAGCACCGGCTGCACCGTGCGCACCACGAATGGCAGGCCGACGAAGATGAGCGCCACCATCACGCCGAGCGGCGTGAACGCCACGTGGATGCCGGCCGGTTCCAGCCAGCGGCCGAGCCAGCCTTCCCGGGCGTAGATCGAGGCCAAGGCAATGCCCGCCACCGCGGTTGGCAGCGCGAACGGCAGGTCCACCAGCACGTCGACCAGCCGCTTGCCGGGGAACTCGTAACGCTCGAGCACCCAGGCCAGCAGCAGACCGAACAGCAGGTTGATCGCCGCCGCGCCCAGCGCCGCGCTGAAGCTCAAGCGGTAGGCGGCCAGCTCGCGCGGCCCGGTCGCCGTGTGCCAGAACTGCGCCCAGGTGAGGCCGGCGCTCTTCCACAGCAGGGTCGAGAGCGGCAGCAGCACGATGACGCTCAGATAGGTCAAGGTGAAGCCCATCGACAGCCCGAAGCCGGGCAGCACCCCGCGCCGTGTGCGCCCGCCAGCCATGGCTCAAAAAAGGGGAGCGGCCCGGCCGGCCAGTCGCTCGACGAGCACGGCCGGACCCGCTCCCTCCGGGAGATCGAGGATCATCGTGCCACCTGGAAAATCTGATCGAAAACCCCGCCGTCGGCGAAGTGCGTCTTCTGCGCCTTCGCCCAGCCGCCGAAGACCTGATCGACGGTGAACAGCTGCAGGTGGGGGAACTGCGCGGCATGCCTGGCCGCCACCGCCGGGTTGCGCGGGCGGTAGAAGTTGCGGGAGGCGATCTCCTGGCCTTCCGGCGAGTAGAGGTAGTCGAGGTAGGCTTTCGCCACCGCCGCGGCGCCGTGCTTGGCCGCCACCTTGTCGACCACCGCGACTGGCGGCTCCGCCAGCACGCTGATCCCCGGCGTGACGATCTCGAGCTTGCCCTTGCCGAGCCGGTCGACCGCCAGCATCGCCTCGTTTTCCCAGGTGATCAGCACGTCGCCGATGCCGCGCTCGACGAAGGTGACGGTGGCGCCGCGCGACCCGGTGTCGAGCACCGGCACCTGGCGATAGAGGCGGGTGACGAAATCCCGCGCCCTCGCCTCCTGGCCGTAGTTCCTCAGCGCGAAGCCCCAGGCGGCGAGGTAGTTCCAGCGCGCGCCGCCGGAGGTCTTGGGGTTGGCGGTGACGATCTTGATGCCCGGCCGCACCAGGTCCGGCCAGTCGTGGATCCGCTGCGGATTGCCCTTGCGCACCAGGAAGACCACCGTCGAGGTGTAAGGCGAGCTGTTGTTCGGCAGGCGAGCCTGCCAACCGACGGGCAGCAACCCGGCGGCGGCAATGGCGTCGACGTCGTAGGCCAGGGCAAGGGTCACCACGTCGGCCTCGAGGCCGTCGATGACCGACCGCGCCTGCTTGCCGGAGCCGCCGTGCGATTGTTGGACGTTCACCGCCTGGCCCGTCCTCGCCCGCCAGGAGCGGGCGAAGGCGGCATCGAAGTCCCGATAGAGCTCGCGCGTCGGGTCGTAGGAGACGTTGAGGAGAGTGATCTCCTTGGGCGCCGGGACCGGACCGGACGGAGCGGCGGCGGCGCCAGCGGCAAGCAGCGAGACGGCGGCGGCGCCCACGGCGCCGGCCAGCACCGCTCTGCCGGTCCTCCGCGCGAGGTCGCCGGCCGGGGAGCGGAGCCGAGCGCGAGCATCGTGTTCTGTCATGAGCCTTACCTCCTCGCTTGCGCCGCGGCGCTCAGGCGGCCATCTCGGGTGCGCGCACCACCAGCACCGGCACCTCGGACTCGCGCAGCAGCCTGCCCAGCAGGCCGCCCAGATCGATGCGGCCGCCGAGGCCCGGCAGCGGCGCGCCGACCACCAGCAGGTCGCTGCGCCCTTCGGCCCGTTCGAGCAGGATCTGCTCGCGCGGCGCGCCGAAACGAGTGCGGGTGCTCGCCGTCAGCCCCTGGCGCGCCAGGGTGCGGGCGCAGCTCGCCAGGAAGCGCTCGGCGCCCGCCGCGGGACGGCCGCGGTCGGCCTCGGGAAGCACCGTCAGGATCGTCACCTCGGCGCCCAGGTGGCGCGCCAGACGGCCGGCGAAGGAGACGTCCGCCTTCCCCGGTTCGCCGATGGCGACGCAGATCAGCACCCGCTCGATGGCCCGCGCGGCGCCGGCGGGAGCGAGCAGCAGGTTGCGGGCGCCGCCGCTCAACAGGCGCGACGCCAGCTCGACCCCGTCCCGCGCCGGCCGCCCCAACACCACCAGGTCGGCGGGCTGGCGCGCGTTCTCCTCGGCCACCGCGATCTCCGGCGCCTCGGCGACGCCGCGCGTCTCGAGCGCGGCCAGACCGCCGCCGAGAGTCTCCCGCGCCTGTTGCAGGAGCGCCTCGAGATCCGCCAGCGCCGGCCCACCGGCCGGCGGTCGCGAAACCGGCCGGCGCACGCCGGCGCCGCCGCCCGCCGCCGGCGCCGGGCGGTGGCCGAGGACGGTGACCCGGGCGTGCACCAGGCGGGCGAGCTGGCCGCCGAGCGCGACCGCCGCCAGCGACGGCGGCGAGCCGTCGGCGAGCAGCAGCAGACGCAGACCGGGATGGGCCAGGGCGTGGACCCGGCGGACCCCCACCCAGGCCGTGTCGCCGGCCTGCAACCGGTAGGCGCGCGCCTCGCCCTGCGCGCGCGTCGCCTCGATCACGATCTCGTCGCTGCCGAAAGGCACCGGCGGCGCGATCGGCCGCACTCCCGGCAGCGGCGGCAGGCGCAGCCGCAGGCGCTCGTAGGAGCCGACGAAGGCGCGCTGCTCGACCACCGCGCGGCCGAGCGGCGGGCAGGAGAGCCGGGCGAGGGCCTCGGCCGATTCCCGCAGCGCCACATCCTCGGGGCGGAAGAGCACCTGGACGCGGCGCGGCTCGCCCGGCGTCTCGCCGCCGCTGGTGCCGAGCGGGAAGCGCACCGGCCCGAGGCGCACGCCGTCGGCGGCGCACTCCCCCACCATCAGGTTGGCGGTGCCGAGGAAGGTGGCCACGAACTCGGTCGCCGGCCGCAGGTAGAGCTCCTCGGGCGGGCCCTCTTCGAGCAGCCTGCCGAAGTTCATCACCGCCACCCGGTCGGCGAGCTCGAACGCCTCCTCCTGATCGTGGGTGACGAACAGCGTGGTGATGCGCAGCTCGCGCTGGATGGTGCGGACGGTGCGCCGCAGGTCCTGGCGCACCCGGGCGTCGAGGGCGCCGAACGGCTCGTCGAGCAGCAGCACCTCCGGCTGGTGGGCGAGGGCGCGGGCCAGCGCGACGCGCTGCTGCTGGCCGCCCGAGAGCTGCCGCGGCGTGCGCCCACCCAGGCCGGTCAGGCCGACCATCTCGAGCAGCTCGTCGCGCCGGCGGCGGCGGTCGCTTGCCTTGACGCCGCGGATGCGCAGCGCGAACTCGACGTTCTCGGCCGCGGTCATGCCGCGGAACAGGGCGTAGCTCTGGAACACGAAGCCGACCCCGCGCCGAGCCGGCGGCAGGTCGGAGACGTCGCGCCCGTGCAGCAGCACCCGCCCGGCGTCCATGTCGGCGAGGCCGGCGATCATCCGCAGCAAGGTGCTCTTGCCGCTGCCCGAGGGGCCGAGCAGGACGTAGAGCTCGCCCTCGCCGGCCTGCAGCGACACGCCGTTGACCACCGGCAGGCCGGCGAAGCGCTTGGTGAGGTGCTCGACGACGATCGACATGGCCAGGAGAGCGGCAAAGACCCCGGAAGACCGCAGGATAGAGACGGCCGGTGACATTTGCAGTCGCGGGCCGGTTCCAAATCGGCTCCGCTTTGGAACCGGTTGTCAGTGCGGGCGCACGCCATGAGGCCGGCGAGATCCCGCTGTAAGATGCCGCGATGCCCGCCCCGCGCACCGCCGCCGACGACTGCCGGCGGCGGCGCGGCCGGCAGGCGCGGCTGGCGGCGGCGCTGGCGCTCCTGGCTCCCCTGGCGCTGCCGGCGTCCGGCTGCGTGTCGCTGCGGCCGTTCGCGGAGGTGCGGCGCGAGCAACCGGCCGCGCGTTTCGTGGCGGTCGACGGCCGGCAGGTCTACGTCGAGCAGCAGGGCGCCGGCGACGCGGTCGTGCTGCTGCACGGCTTCGGCGAGTCGAGCTACACCTGGCGGCGGCTGATCCCGGAGCTGGCGCGATCGTTCCGGGTGGTGGCGATCGACCTCAACGGCTTCGGCTGGACGGAGCGGCCGCGCGACCCGCTGAGCTACACCCGTGAAGGCCAGGAGCGCCTGATCCTGGGGGTGCTCGGAGCGCTGGGCATCGAGCGCGCACAGTTCGTCGGCCACTCCTATGGCGGCGGCCTGCTCCTCTTCCTGGCGTCTCGCCACCCGGAGCGGCTGCGCTCCATGGTCCTGGTCGACACCTCGGCGCCGAGCTATCCGGAGGACAGGCGGACCCGACTGGCCTCGTGGCGCCCGCTCGACTCGCTGGCCGTGCAGCTCGCGCTGCGCCCCCGGCACGTGCGGCAGTCGCTGCTCGCCAGCTTCGAGGACCCCGCGCTGGTGACCCCCGAGCTGGTGCGTGCCTACCTCGATCGCCTGCGCGTCGAGGGCGAGGTGGACGCCTTCTACGGTCTCACCGCGCGCCGGCGCCTGCCGGCGACGGAGCGGCCGGCGTCGCCGCCAACGGCCGGCGCCGCGGCGGGTTCTCGCACTCCAGGAAGGCCGGGGACCTCCGGCAGTCCCGGAACCCCGGGCAGCCCCGGTACCCCGGGAACCCCCGGAACCCCCGGCGACATCGAGCTGGAGAAGATCGTCGTTCCCGCGCTGGTGGTGTGGGGCGCCGAGGACCAGATCATCCTGCCGGAGGCGGGGCGGCGCGGGGCCAGGCGGCTGCCCAACTCCGAGTTCGTCACCATTGCAGGGAGCGGACACCTGCCGATGGAAGAGCGCCCGGCGGAGCTGCTGGCCCTGCTGCTGCCCTTCCTGGAGCGGCACGGTGCTGGCGCCGCCGCGGCAGCGCCGCCGGTGCCGGGTGACGGGCGTGACAGGCGTGACGGCGGCTGAGCCCCTGGCGCTGGTCGCGACCTGCGCTGCCGGCCTCGAGGAGCTGCTCGACGGCGAGCTCGAGGAGCTGGGAGCGACGGCGCGCCAGCGCCAGCGCGGCGCCGTCCGCTTCGCCGGCGGCTGGCGCGACTGCTGGCGCGCCAACTGGCGCCTGCGCACCGCCAATCGCGTGCTGGTCGAGCTCGCCAGTTGGCCGGCGGCCGACGGCGCGGCGCTTGCCGCCGGGGCACGCGCCCTCGCCGGCGGCGGGCCATCCGGCAGCGGTGCCAGCGGCGGGCCATCCGGCGGCGGTGCCGGCGCCGGGCCATCTGGCAGCGCCACCGGCGGCGGGCCTGGCAGCATCGCGGGCAGCGGGCCGCCTGGCGGCGCCGGCCTCGAGCTGGCGGTTCCCGCTATCGACCTCGGCGCCCTGCTCCATCCCGACCGCAGCTTCGCCATCCAGGCAACCGCCACCGCGTCGCGGATCCGCGACACCCGCTGGGCGGCACTCTCGGTCAAGGACGGACTGGTGGACGGCCAGCGCGACCGCTGGAGCCGCCGGGCCGACGTCGATCGCGAGTCGCCGGACCAGCAGCTGCGCCTGCACCTGCGCGAGGACCGGGCGACCCTGCTGCTCGACACCTCCGGCGAGCCGCTCGACCGGCGCGGCTATCGCGTCCTGTCGACCACGGCGCCAGTGCGCGAGTCGCTCGCCGCCGCCTGCATCCTGGCCGCCGGCTGGGACGGACGCGGCGCGGTGGTCGATCCGATGTGCGGTTCGGCGACGCTGCTGGCGGAGGCCGGGTGGCTGGCGCTCGGCATCGCGCCGGGACATCTCCGCCAGCTCGATCGGCCCGGCAAGGCATGGGCCTTCGAGCGCCTGCCCGGCTTCGATCCGGAGGCCTTCGCGACGGTGCGCGCCGAGCCCCTCGCGGCGCCGGGCTCGGGGGTGCGGCTGGTGGGCAACGACCGCTCGGCCGAAGCGCTGCGCGCCGCGCGCGCCAACCTCGAGCGCGCCGGCCTGGGCCAGCGCGCGCAGCTGAGCCGCGGCGAGGCCGCCGCCTGCCGGCCGCCGGCAGACCGCGGCCTGTCGCCCGGCCTGGTGGTGGTCAATCCGCCCTACGGCGAGCGCGCCGCCGGCGACGCCGGCCACTGGCGCGGCCTGGGCGACCTGCTCAAGAAGCACTTTCAGGGCTGGCGCGCGGTGGTCCTGGCCGGCGGCGAAGGCCTGGGCAAGCACATCGGCCTGCGGCCACGGCGGCGGCTGCCGGTCAAGAACGGCCCGCTCGACGCGCGCATCCTGGTCTTCGATCTGTTCTGACGCTGGGAATCAAAGGCTGCGCTTGCGCGCGCGCAGTCCGCGGCGGCTGCCGCCGTCCTTGCGCGGCTTCGGTCCACCGGGGCCGCGGAAGCCGCTGAAGCTGCCGCCGCCGCCAAAGCCGCCGCCGCCGTCGAAGCCGCCGGCGTCGCGGCCGCCGCCGCCGAAGTCGCCGCGCGGGCTGAAGGCGCGGGGGGGACCCGGGGTGCGCTCGCGGGCTTCGTTCACGTTCAGGTTGCGGCCCTGGAAGCTCTTGCCGTTGAGCTCCTCGATAGCCTTCTGGGCCTCGCTATCGGTGCTCATCTCGACGAACCCGAAGCCACGCGACCTGCCGGTCGCACGATCGGTCATCACCTGCGCCGAATCGCAGGTACCGGCCTGCGCAAACAGCTCCTTCAGGTCGTCGCTGGTGGTGTCGAAATTGAGGTTGCCGACAAAAAGCTTCCTACCCATCCTCGCTCCTTGGCCAGAGGCCCACGTCACCGGCCCGGCATGGGCGGCGACACGTCGCTTTGCATGGCGGAATGGTGGTGGCCGCCTCGAACCGAGAGGGACACTTCACAGACCGGTGGTATGAGAATATAGCACATTATCCATGCGCGCCGGCGCATGCGCGGAGTCCTGGGACGGGCGCCGGCTCAGGGGCAAACCGCCAGCGCGCCGGTGTCGGTCAGCGAGACCGCCGGGCTGTCGAGCGGATGGTAGTACACCTTGGCCTGACCGGTGGTCGAATCGGTCACCGAGACCTCGTAGCCGACGTTGCTGGCGGCGGCCAGGAACACCCAGTAGCTGTCGTCGATGGCACAGCCGTTCAGCACCTTGAGCAGCAGCTCCCAATCGTCCGGAGAGAAGAACCAGAGCAGGCCCGAGTCGGGCGAGCTCGCCGGCGCCACCATGCCGCTGCCGCTGCCGGTGCCGGTCTGCCAGGCCACGGCGACCCGGAAGCGCCCGCCGGCGAGGCATAGCGTCCTGGCGTCGGCGACGCAGGGGCCGACGGTGCCGAGCGTCGCCGCGGCTGCCTGGTTGGAGTACGCGGAATCGCCGCCGGCGGCGCTGACCCTGGCGCGGAAGAGGTAGCCGGCCGCCGGCACCAGGCCCTGCGCCACCGTGGTGACGGCCTGTGGCGGGAGCACCGCGATCTCGGCGAAGGCGCCGCCGAGGGGCGCCATCTCGATGCGGACTGCCGTGGCCGCGGCACCGCTCGTCGCGTGCAGCGTCCAGGCGAGTTGGATGGAGGAGCTGCCGAGAGCGACGGCGGTCAGGTTGGTCGGCGCGGCAGGCGCGGCCCCCTGGGATGCCCTCGCCGTCCGGCTCCCGGACCCGCGCTCGCCGGTCGGGATCGTCATCTCCCGCGGTGCCGCGGCCGGCGGCAGCCAGACCACCGAGCTCGCGGCAAGCGGCCCACCGGCCAAGGCCGCCAGCAAGCCTGCCGTCAGACACCGCCGGGCGCTGGCAAGCCGGACCGCTCCGAAACACCTGGTGCATCGCATCATCCAGCTCCATCCGGGAGCGGCGACCGGCGCCTGCAACACCGCCGCGCCCCGCCGCCCGCGACCGCTCGTTCGCCGGCGATTCTACAGGATGCGGCAGGATGCCGCCGCCGGCGCCGCCACGGCGGCGTGATAACCTTTTTAGTGGACGCATTTAGTGGACGCAGCGCGAGGGATGGGACGTGAGCAGCCGGAAGCCGCAACAGCGTAGCGCGGTCGATGCCCCGACGCCGACGGCACCCGCCGCCACCGCCGGAGCGGCCCTGCTGCTGGCGGCGCTCCTGCTCGCGCCGCTCGCCATGGCGGCCGACGCCGCCACGGACCTCGCCGCCGACGGCCGCAGATCACGCCATGGCGCCGCACCGGCCGGCACCGCCGCGTCGCCTGCCGGCGGCGCCCTGAAGAAGAGTGCAGGCACCGGTCCCGAGCCCTGGGAGGGAACGCCCTTCGCGGCCGATCCGGCAAGCATGGCCCGCGCCGCCGCCCTCTTCACCGGCGAGGACGGCGAGCCGGTCGCGGTGCTGCTCTCCGATCAGCGCTTCAGCCTGGACGCGGCCGGGCGGGAGACCTATACCCAGCGCCTGGTCTACCGCATCCTCACCGCCGGCGCGGACGGCAGCTGGTCGACGGTCGAGAGGAGCTGGGAGCCCTGGCACCAGGCGCGCCCCGAGGTGCGAGCGCGGGTGATCACGCCCGAGGGCGTCGCCCACTCGCTCGATCCCGGCGTCCTCACCGAGGGCGGCGAGGTGCAGGACGGACCCGACATGTTCGGCGACGGCCGCGTGCTGCGCGGGCCGCTGCCGGCGACCGGCCCGGGAGCGGTGGTCGAGCAGGAGGTGACGGTGCGGGACACCGCTCCCTTCTTCGACGCCGGCATCGTGGAGGTGGCCGACGTCGCCGCCGCCGTCTCGGTGCATCACGCCCGGCTGGTGATCGAAGCGCCGGCCGCGACGCCGCTGCGCTATGTCACGCGCCTGTTGCCGGCGACGCCGCCGCGCGACGAGACCTTCGCCGGCGGCGCGGAGCCGCAGAGCCCGGGGATCCACCGTTTGACCTTCGACTTCCACGACCTGCCGGCCGTGGACGACGCCGAGCCGGGCCTGCCTCCCGACGTGCCGCGCAGCCCCTACCTGGCGTTCTCGACCGGCCGCTCCTGGGGCGACGTCGCGCGACGCTATGCCGCGATCGTCGACCAGGCCATTCACGGCGCCGACCTCTCACCGCTGATCCGCGCCGCCGGCGGCCCGGCGGCTTCCCAGCTCGAGACCATGAACCGGCTGCTCGAGCGCCTCGGCGAGGTCCGCTACACCGGCGTCGAGCTCGGGCAGGGAGGCATCGTGCCGCGCACGCCGGCCGAGACGCTGCGGCGCAAGTTCGGCGACTGCAAGGACAAGGCGGTGCTGCTGATCGCCGCGCTACGGGCCCTCGACATCCCGGCCTACGTGGCGTTGCTCAACGCCGGCGACGATCAGGAGGACGTCGAGCAGGAGCTGCCCGGCTTCGGCGCCTTCAACCACGCCATCGTGGTGGTTCCGGGCTCGCCCTCGATCTGGATCGATCCCACGGACCGCTTTGCCCGCGCCGGCGAGCTGCCCACCGACGACCAGGGCCGCCTGGCGCTGATCGCCAGTCCCACCGCCAGCGGTCTCACCCGCACTCCCGAAGCCGCCGCGGCCGAGAACCGCGCGGTCAAGACCCGCGAGTTCTTCCTTGCGGACCTGGGGACGGCGCGCGCGGTCGAGACCGACGAGTACTGGGGGGCCGCCGAGCGCGACCTGCGTGCCTTCTACACCACCGAGGACCCGGACGCCCTGCGCGACGCCGTCTCCGAGTATATGCGCAAGTCTTACCTTGCCAAGGAGGTCACCAGCTACGACCACGGCAACCCGTTCGACCTGTCGCGGCCCTTCCGGCTGCGCTTCGAGACGCGGGACGCCAGGCGCGCGGTCACCGACGAGAAGGCCGCATCGGTAACCATCCTGCCCTCGGCGCTGCTCGACCAGCTCCCCGAGGAAGTGACCGGCCCGGAGCGCGACAAGACGGCCAGGCAGCGCATGGCCGACTACTACTTCAGCCGGCCCTTCATCGCCGAAGCGAACTACCGGATCGTGCCGCCGCCGGGCTTCGCGCCACAACCGTTGCCCGCCAACCAGGTGCTCCGCCTCGGCACCGCCACCCTCGCGGAGGACTTCGCCGCCGGCGCCGGCGGCGTGGTGACCGCCACCCTGCGGCTCGCCAGCGGCAAGCGGCGCATCGCCGCCGCCGACTTCGAGCAGCTGCGCGCCGCCGTCCGCGAGGTCGCCGAGGCCAAGCCGATCCTGGTCCAGTTCGCGCAACAGGGCGAGGTGGACCTGGCGGCCGGCCGGGTGCGGGAGGCGATCGCGGAGTTCCGGCGCGAGGCTGCGGCGGCGCCCAGGAAAGCCCTCCCCCGCTGCCGTCTGGCCCGCGCCCTGCTCGCCGGCGGCCTGGGCGAGGCGGCGCGTCAGGAGGCCGCCGGCGCCGCCCGCCTCGAGCCGCGCTCGGCGGTCGCCCAACGCACCCTCGCCTGGGTGCTGCAGCACGACAGCCTGGGACGTCGCTTCGGCGCCGGCTTCGATCGCGCCGGCGCCCTGGCCGCCTATCGCCAGGCCGAGAGCCTCGACCCCGAGGACGAGGCGACGCGCGCCGATCTCGCGATCCTGCTCGAACACGACCCCGAGGGGCGTCGCTATGCGGCGGGGGCCGACCTCGCGGCGGCGATCGCGCAGTACCAGGCGCTGCGCCGCGACCTCAAGAGCAGGGCGATGGCCGACAACCTGCTGATCGACCTGCTGCGCGCCGGGCGCTTCGCCGAGGCGCAGGCGCTGGCCGCCGAGCTCGAGGAGACGGCCGACCGCGATGCCCTGCTGCTGGCCGCGGCCGCGGCGACCACCGGACCGGAGGCGGCGGTGCGCGAAGCGGAGCGCCGGATCTGGGATCCCGCGCGGCTGGTGGCGGCGCTCGATGCCGCGGCGCAGGAGCTGGTGGCGATGCGCCGCTACGGAGATGCCGCGGCCCTGCTGGCGCGGGCGGCCCGCCAGGCGCCCAATGCCGCCGCCTTCCTGGCGCGCGCCGAGGTGCTCGGGCGGGCGCGCCGTCACGAGCAGGTGGAGCTGGCGGCCGGCGACCCGGCGAGCGTCGCCAAGCGCTTCCTGCTCGCCATGCTCGACGACACCACCGCGCCGCCGACGGCCGGCGGCAAGCAGGAGCTGCTCAGCCGCGGCCTCGCCGAGAGCCTGACCCCGGCCACCCGGGTCGAGCTGGTCGAGGCGCCGGGACGCGAGGCGCGCGCCCGACGCGCGTCGTCACCGGGCGAGGCGCTGACGGCCGACGTGCGCCAGGATCTGGCGCTGGCGGCCTGGCGCGCCGCGGTGCAGGGCGACGACCAGGCGGGCTACCGCGTCGAGCTGACCGCGGCGGTGGGCGAGAGCCCCGGGCGCATTGCCTGCTTCGTCGTCCGCGAGGGCGGCGAATACCGCATCGCCGGCGTCGGCGACGCCCCGGCCACCCTGGGCTTCGAGGCGCTGCGGCGGCTCGCGGCGCACGACCTGCGCGGCGCCGCGCAATGGCTCGATTGGGCGAGCGCGGAGTTGCAGGATCTCCTGCCGGCAGCGCCGGAAAGCGCGGACCCGGCCGGCGCCGCGGCCGAGCTGCCGAGCGTACCGCTGCTGGCGCTGTGGAGCCAACCGGCGCATCGCGGAGACCAGGCGGTGCTTGCGAGGGGTGCGAGCGGGACGAGCGAGGCGGACGGGGCGAGCGGGACGGGCGGAGCGGGCGAGGAGATCCGCTGCGCCGCGGCCAGCCTGGCGGCGACCGGCACCGGCCTCTCCGGCGCGGCCGCAGGCGCGGCGACGTTGACGGTCCTGCGCTCCTGCCGCGACGGCGCCGCCGGCGGCCGCCGGCTGGCCATCGAGGTCGCGCTGGCCGGCGCCTATGGCGGCCTGGGCCGCTTCCAGGAGATGCTCGCCAGCGCTCGCGAGCTGACCGCCGCCCGCCCCGACTCGCCGGTCGCCTTCGCCCTGCAGGCCCGGGCGCTGGCGGGCCTGGCGCGATGGGAGGAGCTGGCGGCGCTGGCGGAGGGGCGGCTGCGGACCCATCCAGAGGACGCCGCGGCGCTGCGCGTCGCCGCCCACGCCGCCTCCCGGCGCGGCGACCTCGACGGCGCGGCCGCGCGCCTGCGCCGGATCGTCGACGGCGGCCGCGAGAGCGCCGGCGACCTCAACCAGCTGGCCTGGCTGGCCCTGGTGCGCGGCCGGCCCGACGACCAGGCGGTCGAGGACGCGCAGCGCGCCGCGGCGCTCTCCGGGTACCGCGACGCGGCGGCCCTGCACACCCTGGCGTCGCTCTACGTCGAGCGCGGCAAGCCGGCCGAGGCCTACCGCATCATCTTGCAATCGATCGCGGCCAGGCCCGCCGGCGCCGCCGCGCAGCCTGCCGAGCCGGAAGCCGCCGACTGGTACGTCTTCGGGCACCTCGCCGAGAGCTACGGGCTGCCGGAGGTGGCGCGGCGGCTCTACGCCCGCGTCCGTCCCGGCAAGCTCGAGGAGCTCGATCCGCTGTCGACCTTCCGGCTGGCGCAGGCCCGCCTCGCCGCACTCGGCGGGGTCAGGGAGGCGGCGACGGTCAAGGGCGGCCGCGACGTCCAGTAGATCGGCGCGCCCGGCCTCCGCCCGCGCTCGCGGACCTCGCGTCTGCCGGCGGCGATGAACGTCGTCGGCGTCTCGGCTTTCTTTCATGAGGCGGCATGCTGCCTGTTGCAGGACGGCCGCCTGGTGGCGGCGGCCGAGGAAGAGCGCTTCTCGCGCGTCAAGCACGACCCCCGGCTGCCGGTCGCCGCTTTCCGTCACTGCCTCGCGGCGGGCGGCATCGGCCCGCATGAGATCGATTGCCTGGCCTATTACGAGCAGCCGCGCGAGAAGCTCGCCCGGCAGCTCTGGGCGGGGGTGCCGGCGGACGCCGCGCCGGACCTCCCCTGGCTCGATCCTCGCCGCCCGGAGCGGGCGCTGCGCGAGGGGCTCGGCTACGACGGGCCGCTGCGCACCTATCCGCATCACGCCTCGCACGCCGCCAGCGCCTTCCTGTACTCCGGTTTCCCGGAAGCGGCGGTGCTCACCGTCGACGGCGTCGGCGAGTGGGCGACCACCACCTACGGCCACGGCCGCGGCGACCGGCTGAACATCTTCGAGCAGGTCGAGTTCCCGCATTCGCTGGGGTTGCTCTACTCCACGATCACCGCCTATCTGGGTTTCCGCGTCAACGACGGCGAGTACAAGGTGATGGGGCTCGCGCCCTACGGCCGGCCCCGCCGCGTCGCCGAGCTCTCGCGGCTGATCCGGACGCTGCCGGCAGGGCAGTTCCGGCTGGACCTCCGCTACTTCGACTTCGTGCGCGGCCGGCGGATGGATTCGCCAGCCCTCGCCGAGCTGCTGGGCGGGCCGCGCCGCCGGCCCGGCGAGCCGCTCACCGAGCACCACTGCGACGTCGCGCGGAGCCTGCAGGCGGTGCTCGAAGAGGTGCTGCTCGAGAAGGTCCGCCACCTGCACGCGCAGACCGGCGCCGCCGACCTCTGCATGGCGGGCGGGGTGGCGCTCAACTGCGTCGCCAACGGCCGCATCCGGCGCGAGGGGCCCTTCGCCCGGCTGTTCGTGCAGCCGGCGGCGGGCGACGCCGGCGGCTGCCTCGGGGCGGCGGCGCTGGCCCATGCCGATCTCCTCGGGGAGAAGGCGGGCGACGCCGCGCCGGCGGCCGGCGGCGCCTGGCGGCCGGAGCCCCTGCGGCACGTCTTCCTGGGGCCGCGCTGGAGCGCCGGCGAGATCGCCGCCCTGCTCGCCGCGGCCGAGCTGCCGGCGATCGATTTCCGCGGCCGCGAGGCCGAGCTGCTGGCGGCGGTGGCCGAGCGCCTCGCCCGGCGGCAGGTCGTCGGTTGGTTTCACGGCGCGCTCGAGCTGGGGCCGCGGGCGCTCGGCGGCCGCAGCCTGCTCGCCAACCCGCAGGACCCGGAGGCCCGCCCGCGGCTCAACCGCCTGATCAAGCAGCGCGAGGCCTTCCGGCCCTTCGCGCCCAGCGTGCTCGCCGAGCATGCCGCCGAGCATTTCGAGCTCGACCATCCATCGCCCTTCATGCTGGAGACCTGCCGCGTCCGCTCGCCGTTCGCGCTGCCCGCCGTCACCCACGTGGACGGCTCGGCGCGGCCGCAGACCGTGGACGCCGCCGACGCGCCGCGCTTCGCGGCGCTGCTGCGCGAGGTCGGGCGCCGCACCGGCTGCCCGATCCTCGTCAACACCTCCTTCAACACTCGCGGCGAGCCGATCGTCGCCTCGCCGGTCGACGCGCTGATCGCCATGGCGCGTTCCGGCATCGACGCCCTGGTGCTCGAGGACTTCCTGATCGACCGCGCGGCGCTGCCGGCCCATTGGGCCGAGCTGCTGCCCGCCTGGGAGGAGCGCCGCGCCAGCGGTTTCGCGGCCGGCGGCGGCGAGGCGTGGGCGGGCGAAGACGGCGCGGGCGGCGCGGTCCCCGCGGACCTCTACACGCTGGTCTGAACTCCGACCGCAAGCCGCCATGGCCGAGCGTTCCAATCAGAGCGACTCACCGCCGCCTGCTGATCAGGGCGACTTGCCGCCGCCCGCCCATCCGGGCGACTTGCCGCCGCTCGCCTCGCTGGGCGGATCGGCGCCGGATGCCGCCGAACAGGCCAAGCAGGCCTGCCGCGAGCTGGCACGGCGGCTGGCGACGCCCGAGGGGGCGCGGGCGGCCCGCGCGCTGCAGCGGGCCGGCGAGCTGCGACTACCAGCCCCGGTGCTGGCCCTGCCCGGAGAACCCGGCGCTGGGGACGACGCGGCCCTTGCAAGCGTTCTCCCGGACTCCGCTGCCCCCCGCCGGGCGCGCCCGATCAGCATCTGGCAGCCGCGCGGCGCCGGGTCGGAGCTGGTCTTCATGCGGCCGGAGCCGCTGCCGCTGGGCGATCACTTCGCGGCGCGGCGCGAGATCCGGCCGAAGCGCACGCCGCTGCCGTTGCGGGTGTGCCTGTTCGGGGAGTCGGCGGCGGCCGGCTATCTCTACGCTCCCCAGCTGACGCCGGCCGGCGTCCTCGAAGCCCAGCTGCGGGCGGTGGCCGGCGAGGGTGCCGCCGAGGTGATCGACTTGGCGCGCACCAACGAGACGCTGGGTTCGCTGGCGGCCACGGTCGAGGCCGCGGTGCAGATCCAGCCCGACGTGCTGGTCATCTTCGCCGGCAACAACTGGAACCTGCTGGAGACGCCGGAGGTTTCGCCCTACGCCCCGTCGGTCGCGGCGCGGCAGCGCTATGCCGAGGCCTGGCGGGAACCCGGAGGCCCGGTGGCGCTCGCGGCCGGACGCCTGCGCGACGTCGTGGCGGCGACGTTTGAGCGCATCGCCCTGATCGCGCGCGCCATCGGCGTGCCGGTGGTGGTGGTGGTGCCGGAGGTGAGCCTGGCCGGCTGGGAGAGCCGGCAGCCCGTCCTCTGGCTTCCCGGCGGCGAGACCGCGGGCCGCCCGGGCCGCCCGCAGGGTTCGGCAGTGGTCCGCTGGTATCGCCACCTGGCCGGCGGCAGGCGTCATCTCGAGCGCCGCGCCTGGGCGGCGGCGGCGCGCAGCGCCCGGCAGATGCTCGACCTGGACGGCGGCGCCAATCCCAGCTCCTGGCGCCTGCTGGCACGCGCCCGCCTGGGCGCCGGCGACGAGGCCGCCGCCGCCGCTGCCGCGCGCTCGGAGATCGACGCCGCCGCCTACCCCACCCTCGCCTTTCTGGGTGCGCCGCAGGCCACCAGCCTGGCCAAGGAGCTGCTGCGCGAGGCGGCCCACCGCCACGACTTTGCGCTGGTGGACCTGCCCGCGGCGTTCGCCGCTCACACCGGCTCGCCGCTGCCCGGCAGGCGCCTGTTCCTCGACTACTGCCACCTGACGGCGGAGGGCATCGAGGTGGCGATGGCGGCCGTGGCCTGCGAGGTGCTGCGCCTCTCCGGCATCGCCGAGACCGCAGGGGAAGGCTCCGGTCCGGGCGCCTGCGCCTCACGGTTAAAGGCTGCTGCCGATCGTGGCGCCAGCGCGTCCAGCTTGGAGGGAGCCGAGCGTCTCAGAAGAACCGCCGCGGCCGCCGGCGAGCTGGGCTGGCGCGAGCTGCTGCGGCGCCTGCCGCGGCTGCGTGTGCCCGCCGCGGTGGAGGCCGTGGCGCGCCTCGGCGCCGCCGTCCACGGCGCCCACCGCCTGCTCGCCGTCGGCCCCAAGGCCGAGCTCCTGGAAGCCTGGTGCGACGCGGCGCTGGACGCTTCGCCCGGCGTCGAGTCGGCGATGCTCGACGTCATCGCCGCCCGCGCCGCGCCGCTGCCGGCGGTGCTCACGCCGGCGCAGGCGCGCAATCTCGGCTCGGGCTACCGCCTCGGCCTGCCGCACGGCTGGCGCTGGGAGCACGCCGACGCCGAGGTGGTGGCGGCGATCGTCGCGAGCCTCGAACGCCATGGCCGCCCGCAGGCCCGCGCCGAAGCCGACACGCTCTTTCTGGCCGGACGCGGCATCGCCAGCTCGGGCACCGAGCTGCTCGCTCCGCCCTACTACCTCTGGGAGCCATTGGAAAGGTTTTTCCCCGACGTGATGAGCCTTACCGACCAGCCCCGACCGGCTACCCTGCGCAGCCCCTGGCCCGAGACCTCGCTCTGCCTGATCTGTGACGGCGAGCGCGACGTCGCGCTCGACGTCACCGCCCGCCTGCCCCTGCCGCCGTCACCCACTCCGGGCCAGCCGTGGCCAACGCCGGGCGGCGCCCGGCGGCGGGGTACGCTGCGCCTCTCGATCGCCGGCCAAGCCGCGGCCACCCTGCCGTTGCGCGAGGCCTGGAGCCGTCACCAGGTCCGTCTCCCGCGCCATCTCCTGCGGCGCGGGCGCAACCGCCTCGTCCTCCACTGGCCCATGCCCGCTGCCGCCGGAGAGGCCGCGCTGCAAGCGGCGCTGGCCCGGCTCGACGAGGGCATCGCCGCGGACCTCCACCCGGTCTTCGGCGAGCTCTACTCCGCAGTCGCCCGGCCGGCTTGAACCGGTTTCACCGGAATCTGCCCACCGATTTACTAAGCAAATAGCTGCGTCCGAATGTCTCTATCGACATTCAAATGGCGTTATTGACAATCGAGATGGCTCATACGTACACTGCCTTGTGATCTAGACCGACCAGCCGAAGGGCGTTGGACACACGGCCGCCGCGGCGGCTCTGGCCTCCACTCACAAGGGGTGCGCAATGGCACGAGACCGGAACCAGGCGCAGGACCGGACGCGGCAAGCGGCTGGCACCGGGACGAAGTTGGGGCGCCGGACCTGGCTCGGTCTCGCCTTGGTGGTCGGGTTGGCCGCCAGGCTGCCCGCCCAGACCGTTACCCTTCAGGACGTCGCGGACACCGGCATCAAGCAGGACAGCCCGAACAAGAACTTCGGCGCCCAGGCGTCGCTGACCTTGAACCAGGGCGCCGGGCGCGTCCTGGTCCGCTTCGACACGGCGGCGATCAGCGCCGCGGTGGGCTCCGGCAGCCTGGCGTCGGCGCAGCTGCAACTCTATATCGGCAGCAACGCCGCCAATTGGGGAGCCACCGGCCGCACCGTTGACGTGTACCGCGTCGTGACCGCCTGGACGGAGAGCGGCGCCACCTGGAACTGCGCCCAGGACACCAACCCGGCCAACCGCGCCGCCGATTGCGCGACGCAGTGGAACGGCGGCACGACCGCCGACGACGCCAGCGACACGGTGGTCGTCACCAACGCCAGCAGCGCCTGGATCCAGTTCGACGTCACGGCCGACGTGCAGGCTTTCCTTGCCGGGACGACGAATGACGGCTGGCTGCTGCAGAAGACCGACGAGGGGCAAGCCGGCCGGGTGGACCTGGTCTCGAAGGAGGGGGCCGCCGGGCAGGCGCCGCGCCTCGTCCTGACCAGCGAGAGCGCCGCGGTCGACATGGTGCCGCCATCGCTCGCCATCGTCGCGCCGTCGCCGCCGGTCGTCGTCAACGTCCCCTCGCCGCAGATCGCCGTCACCTATCGCGACGGCGGCTCCGGCGTCGACACCGGCAGCTTGCGCATCCTGCTCGACGGGCAGGACCTGACGGCCCGTTGCACGATCGGCGGGCAGGGCGCCGCCTGCACGCCGCCGCCGCTCGCCGCCGGCACTCACGGCATCGTCGCCAGTCTCAGCGATCACGCCGGCAACTCCACCACCACGACCGCCAGCTTCCGGCTGTTGCTCGGCCCGGGCATCGGCATGGTGACGCTTCCGGTCGCCGCCGACACCTACCTGACCGGCGCCGAGCCGGACCGCGAGCACGGACGCACCGCGACCCTGCGCCTGGCCGCCAGGAGCGGCCCCCGGCGTGCCCTGGTGCAGTTCGACCAGGGGCCCCTCGCCGCGGCGCTGGCGGGGAGCCAGCTGGTCTCCGCCCAGCTCGAGCTGTCGATCGCCGCCAACGGCAACAACTGGGGAGCGAGCGGCCGCACGGTGGGCGCCTATCCGGCGACGGCGGCGTGGTCCGAGTCCGCCGCGACCTGGGACTGCCCGGCCGACACCAACCTCGACAACGACCAGCCCGACTGCGCCGCACCCTGGAACGGCGGCGCCTTCGCGGCAACTCCCACGGCGACCGCGCTCCTTACCCGCGGTCTCGCCGGCACCGTCGGCTTCGACGTCACCGCCGACGTCGCGGCGTTTCTCGCCGGCACGGCCAACGACGGCTGGCTGCTCAAGGACACCGACGAGACCAAGAGCGGGCGGGTCGACTTCGTGTCGCGGGAAAGCGCCAGCGGCCAGGCGGCGCAGCTCGTCGTCGTGTTCCAGATCCCCTCGGCCGACACCACCCCGCCCACCATCGTCTTCGTCTCGCCCGCCGCCAGCGGCGCCGTGCTCGCCACCGCGACGCCCACGCTGAGCGCCACCTTGAGCGACGACCTTTCGGGCGTGGACCCGGGATCGGTCACCGTGAAGCTCGACGGCAGCGACGTCACCGCCGGCGCCCAGCGGAGCGCCACCGGCGTCGCCTATACGCCGCCGGCACCGCTCGCCGACGGCCTGCACGTCGTGCTCGTCGGGGCCAGCGACCGCGCGGGGAACCATGCCACGGCGTCGGCGCCGTTCACCATCGACACCTCGCCGCCGACGATCGCCTTCAACAGCCCGACGGGCGACCTGATCTCGCCCAACGGCGCGGTCCCGGTCTCGCTGAGCTTCGCCGACGCCGGCGCCGGCGTCGACGAGGCGTCGCTGGCCCTTTCCCTGGATGGGGCCGACGTCACCAGCACCTGCACCGTCGGCCTGACGTCGGCGCTCTGTCAGGCGCAGGTCGCGGCCTCGGGCAGCCACACTCTCCTCGCCAGCGTCCTCGATCTCGCCGGCAATCGCGGCAGCGCGACGCTGGCGATCAGGGTCACCCTCGACGTCCTGCCGCCGGCGATCGCGATCACCAGCCCGGCCGACGGGACCGTCACCAGGAACAGCACGATGACGATCGCCGGCACCGCCACGGACGACGGGCAGGTGGCGGGGGTGACCGTCAATGGCCAGAACGTGACGCTGGCGGGCGGCGCCTTCGCGACCAGCGTGGCGCTGGTCGAAGGCCCCAACCGGATCGTCGCCAACGCCATCGACACCACCGGCAAGACCGGCGCGGCCGCCATCACCGTCACCCTGGACACCACGGCGCCGGTCATCGCGATCGCGACGCCGAGCCCCGGCCAGGTCACCAATCAGTCCCAGCTGCAGGTCACCGGCACGGTGGCCGACGCCTCGGCCGTGGCCCTGGTGACGGTCGACGGCACGCCGGCGACCCTCAGCGGCAACCAGTTCTCGGGCACCGTCGCGCTCGTCGAAGGCGCCAATACGATCGCCGTGCACGCCGAGGACGCCGCCGGCAACCCCGCGGACGCCGGGGCCGCCGTGACCCTCTACAGCCTGCCGGCGGTGACGATCACCGCACCCGTCGACCTGAGCTTCCTCGCCGCCACCACCGTGGACGTCGCGGGGACGGTGAGCGATCCTGCCAGCCAGGTGCAGGTCAACGGCGTCGCGGCGACCGTCTCGGGGACCGGCTTCGTGGCGTCGGGGGTGCCGCTGGTGGAAGGCGGCAACCTGCTCACCGCCGTCGCCACGGACCGGCTTGGCCACCCGGGCTCGGCGACGATCAACGTCGTTCGCGATCTGACGCCACCGCACCTCTCTCTCGACCTGCCGGCCAACGGCACGGTGCTGGCGACGGCCACCACCCACGTCAGCGGCCTGGTCAACGACATCGTCCCCGGCACCGTCAACGCGCCGCAGGTCGGCGTCACGGTGAACGGCATCGCCGCCACCGTGATGAACCGCTCCTTCGACGTCCAGGTGCCGCTGCAGCCCGGCGCCAACACCCTGCTGGCGGTGGCGACCGACGCCGCCGGCAACGTCGCGCAGGCGCAGGTCACCGTCACCAGGGCGGCGCCGGCCGGAGCGCATCTCGAGCTCGTCTCGGGCGACGGCCAGAGCGCCGTGATCGGGTCGCCGCTGGGAGCGCCGCTGGTGGTCAAGGTGGTCGACGGCTCCGGCGCGCCGGTCCAGGGCGTGCCGGTGACCTTCCGGCTGCTGGGCGGCGACGGCAGCGTCACCGGCGGCCGGCGCGACACCGTCGTCGCCTCGCAAGCGGGCGGCACGGCGCAGGTCGCCTTCACGCTGGGCAACCACGCCGGCGTGGGCAATCAGCGGGTCGAGGCATCGGCCCCCCTCTACGGCGCGCCGATCACCTTCGCCGAGACGGCGCTGCCGGGGGCGCCGGCGTTCGTGGCAGCCGACTCCGGCGGCAACCAGTACGGCGTCGCGGGTCAGCAGCTGCCGCGGCCGCTGGTCGCGGTGGTGACCGACTCCGGGTTCAATCGCCTGGCGGGCGTTCCGGTCTCCTGGAGCGTCGTGCAGGGGGCCGGGACGCTGCCCAACGGCACGCAGCAGCAGGTGATCCCGACCGACAGCGATGGGCGGGCGATCACGCTCGCGGTTCTCGACCCGGCGGAAGGCGAGGCCAACACGGTGGTGGTGGCCAGCGTCCAGGGCCTGAGCACGTCGCCGGTCGCCGCCTTCTCGGAATCGGGGCGCGTCGCCGGGGACCCGGCCGGCACCGCCGTCAGCGGCGTGGTCCTCGACAACTCGAACCTGCCGATCGCCGGCGTCACCGTGCGGGTGAAGGATGCGGTGCTGGCGGCGGTCACCGATGCCAACGGATACTTCAGGATCGCCGGCGCGCCCGTGGGATCGTTCTATCTGATCGTCGACGGCTCGACGGCGGCGCGGCCCGGCTCCTGGCCGGACCTGGAGTTCGTGGTGACCACCATCCCCGGACGCGAGACCACGCTGGGGATGCCCATCTTCCTGCTGCCGCTCGACCAGTTGCACGGCCTCTTCGTGGACGAGCTGCACGGGGGTACGCTGACGCTCGCGGCATTGCCGGGGTTCGCCCTGCAGATCGCTCCCGGCTCGGTGACGTTCCCGGGCGGCGCCAAGAGCGGCACCGTCAGCGTCACCACGGTGCACAGCGACAAGGTGCCGATGGTGCCCAACTTCGGCCAGCAACCGCGCCTGATCGTGACCATTCAGCCGGCGGGCGCGCGCTTCGATCCGCCGGCGCGGCTGACGCTGCCCAACGTCGAGGGCCTGGCGCCGGGACGGGTCACGGACTTCTATTCCTTCGATCACGACCTCGGCTATTTCGTGAGCATCGGCCCGGCGACGGTATCCGACGACGGCATGACCATCGTCTCCAACCCCGGCGTCGGCATCGTCAAGGCCGGCTGGCACTGTGGCGGCGACCCGGACGCCTCGGGCACGGTGCACAACTGCCCGGTTTGCCAGCAGTGCGCCGGCCCCAACTGCGTCGCGGACAATACGCAGGTGCCGCCGCAGACCTCGACCAACCAGTGCGTCAAGGAAGTCTGCGCCGGCGGCAGTCCGGTGGATCGGCCGCTGCCGGACCTCACGCCGCTGCCCGACACCGACCCTCACGACTGCAAGAAGGACGTGTGCCTGGGCGGGCAACCGGGCAAGATCGCCACCCAGGACGAAGAACCGGTGCAGATTCCCGGCAACTGCTTCCACGAGACCTGCCCGCCGCACCTCTTCCCGAACTGGCCCGGGACGCCGGATCTGAGCGATGCGCCGCCGGGCTTCGCCTGCTGCCAGGCGCCCGGCCCGCAACTTTTTCCTGACGGGCCGCAGACCTATTCGGTGGCCAGCCAGTGTTGCTCGCTGTCCGGTCAGGTCATCGCCAAGGGACCGCCGATCGCCGACCTCTCGCAGTGTCCGAACCGGCACGCCGCGGTGCCGACGGTGCCGCACTTCTTCGACGGCTGCTCGCTGCCGACCGCGGCAGTCTTCTCGCTCAGCGTCGTCTTTCCGCCGGGCTTCGACGGCGACCCGGACAACCCCGGCTTCAGCGGCGACCCCGACAACCCCGCCGGTGCTCCGGACACCCTGTTCTCCCAGTTCAACCAGCCGGCGAACACTCCCGGCGGTCCGCCGACGGGCCCCTGCGATCTCCACGACGCCTGCTACCAGACCTGCGACGACGGCACGGACAACGAGCAGCGGTGCAATACCATCATGATGAACGCGATGGTCGCGGTGTGCCAGGCGAGCAAGGCGAGCGACGTCATCAAGAGCAACTGCATGATGTTCGCGCAGCTCTATTACACCGTGTTGGTGGGCGCCGGCTTCCCCGCCTACGACGAGGACCAGAGCAAGTGGTGTCAATGTTGCTGAACGCGCAGGTGGCGACGCGGTCGCCGGATCTGGTGGAACGGATCGAGCTGCAGCTGGGATGGTCGATCGGCCTGTTCGCCCTCGCGCTGCTCGGGATCGTGCTCATCGCCCGGCGGTTGCGCCGGCGGTTCAGCACGCTGGCGGCGATCGCCCTGATTGCGAACCTCATCTCGGCGCTGGCCTGGGGATTCCACGGCTGGGGGGTCTATGAGGTCCCTCAGACCAGGGCGCAGACCTTCAGCGCCTGCGACGTCTTTCCGCTCGTGACGCTGACCTGTGCCGCCGTCATCCTGCTGATCTTCACGCTCACCGAGAGCCACGACAAGGGGTGGCGCTAGTGTCCCGGGGTCGCGGCCGGACAGGGAGATCGCAGCTGCCGAGATCGCGGCAGTGGCGCCCGTGGCTCGCCGGCATCGGTCTCGGCGCCGCCGCGCTGGCGGCTGCCGCGGCGCCGCCGGGCCTGCAGGTGGCGGAGCGCTGGGAGCTGGCCGCGCCCGGCGTCCTGGCCACGCCGTGCGGGCCGGGCATCGTCGCCAACGGCATGCTCGCCGTGGTCACCGCCTGGTCGCTGTCGCCAACCGGCGCCAAGGCGCTAGAGCCGCATCTGTGGCTGGTGCGCCAGGGCGATCCCGGCGCGCTGCACGTCGAGCCGCGCCTCGACGGCGATGCGCGCCTGCGGCACGCACTCCTGCTCGCGGCCTGGCCGGTGCGCGCGGACCGCATCCTGGCGCTCTTCGCGCTCCGGGACAGCTTCGGCATCGTGGAGGTCTCCGGCGGCGGCGCCGTGCGGGTGATCGCGACCGTGAAGCGGCCGGCGGGCGACATCGAAGTGCGGCGCCTGGCGCGCACCCGCGACGGCAGCTACGTCGCGGCCGGACGAGCGCAGGCCGCGCCTTTCGCCATGCGCCTCCGGGACGACGGCGAGGTCCTCTGGTCGCAAGTGCGGCGGGACGTGGCCAGCGGCGTCTGGACGGACGTCGAGGAACGGCAGGACGGCGGCCTGGTGCTGGTCGGTCAGGTGAGCGACGCCAAGGGCGGCGCGGGCGGCATGACGGCGAGCGTGCTGGCCCGGCTGAACGCCCAGGGAAACGTGGTGCAAGAGACGCGGCAGGCGGCCGAGCAAGCGATCGCCGTCGGACCGCCGGAGCGGCCGATGCTCCTCGCCCGCGATCCGCAGGCGAGGACCTGGGGGCTGCGGCCGTTCACCGCCGGCGCCGACCGGAGCGCCGCGGTGCAGCTCTCCGGAGAGCTGCTGGCAGGCGGTTGGTTGGCACGGTCGGCGCGCCTCGACGACGATTCGGCGGCGATCTCGGAGCTCCTGCCGGGTCTGCGGGCGGACGTCGCCGTGATCCGCGCCGATGGCGTCATCCGCCGGTCGGAGCCCATCGGCGGGGTCATCGCGGCGCCGTCCGCGCTGCTGGCAGCGGGTGCCGAAGGGAGCGTCCTGGCCCTCTTTCCAGGGGTGCCGCGGCAGCGGGCGGGCGGCGGCGTCGAAGGCGGCCCGGTCCTGGTCCGGCTGACCCAGGGGCAATGAGGCAGTAAGGCAGTGACTGAGCGAGGCCGGCTTCGGCAATCCTGTCCGCCGGCGCACAGGAAGCGAGGGCCCATGAGCGTCGAGCCCGCAGTTCTTGCCCCGGTCCGCGCCCTGCCCACGGTCCGCCGGGAGCCCCGCGTGTCACGGATCGGCCTCCTGCTGCCGGCGGTCCTGCTCTGCGCACTGCCGGCCGCGGCCCAGCTCGACAGCTCCTGCACGGTGAGCGCCCTGAACCGCACCGCGGCGGTGAACGCCGCCGGCGTCTGGGTGCTGCCGAACGTCCCCGCCAACCTCGGTCTCTTCCGGGTCCGCGCCACCTGCGTCGCGGCCGACGGCACCCTGCGCTCCGGCGCTTCGAGCTTCGTCACCCTGCCCACCAACGGCATCATCGGCGTGCCGGACATCTCCTTTCAGGCGGTCGCGCCAATCCCCTCGTCGCTCGGCCTGACGGCCTCGGCCACGACGCTCAACGGGCAGGGGCAGACCGCCCAGATCACCGCCACCGCGACCTATCCCGACGGCTCGACGGCCGACGTGACCGTCGGCGACGGCACCGATTACCGCACCAGCAACGCCGCGGTGGCGACGGTGGACGCCAACGGGCTGGTGACCGCGGTGGCCAGCGGCGGCGTCATCATCAGCGCCGCCGACCAGGGGACGCTCGCCATCCTGCAATTGCAGGTGGTGTTGAGCGGCAGCACGGTCGGCGACGGCATCCCGGATGCCTGGAAAGTGGCGCACGGCCTCGACCCGAACGACCCCAACGTCGCCCTCGAGGACCCCGACCACGACGGCCTCACCAATCTCGAGGAGTACCAGAACGGCACCGACCCCCAGAACCCGGACACCGACGGCGACGGCTTGAGCGACGGCGACGAGGTGCACGTCTACCACACCAACCCGCTGCTCTGGGACACCGACGGCGACGGCATCTCCGACGGCGTCGAGGTGCAGACCGGCAGCGATCCGCTCGACATCCACAGCTTCAACCTGGCGGCGGCGCTCGCCTCGATCACCGTGTCCCCCGCGGCGGTGCGGCTGGTCTTCAACACCGTCGAAGGAGAGGCGTCGCGGCAGCTGCAGGCGGTGGGGACGGTGATCGACGGCCGCACCATCGACCTGTTCAATCCGCTCTACCAGACGCAGGTCAGCTCCAGCGATCTCACCGTGGCGGGCTTCGGCGCCGATCCGGGGCGGATCTACGCCGGCCAGAGCGGCAGCGCCACGGTGACCGTCGCCAACGCCGGCCACGCCGGCACGACCGCCGTGACGGTGCAGACATTTTCGCCGGTCGCGCTGGCGTTCCTGCCGCTGACCGGCTTCGCCAATGCGGTCGAGGTGGCCGGCACGTACGCCTTCGTGGCGTCGGGCGCGGCGGGGCTCTACGTGGTGGACGTGACCAACCTGTCGGAGCCGCAGATCGTCACCGACCTGCCCTTGCCGGGCAACGCCAACGACGTCCGGATCGCGGGAACGGTCGCCTACGTCGCCGGCGGCAGCGCGGTGCTGACCGTGGACGTCACCGATCCGTCCCACCCGGCGCGGCTGGGCAACCTGCCGGTGCAGGGGGACGCGGTGCGCCTCGCGGTGAGCGGCAACCTCGTCTACGTCGCGGACATGGCCTTCGGCTTGCGGGTGATCGACGTCAGCAACCCGGCCCAGCCGAACGAGGTCGGCGACCTCCCCCTGCCCGGCGAGCCGCGTGCGGTGAGCCTGAGCGGACCCGGCGCCCTTGCCGTGGTGGCCTGCGGCGACGCCGGGCTGAGCGTCGTCGACGTCAGCAACCCGAGCGCGCCGGTCCTGGTCGGCTCGACACCCGCGGGCTCGCTGGTCGCCGGCAGCGTCAACGTCCGCGACCACTATGCCTACGTCGCGACCGGCGAGGCCGGGATCTACGGCGAGCTGCACGTCATCGAGCTGGCGGATCCCACCAATCCGATCGAGATCGGCGCCAACCCGGAGACGCTGGGGGTGACGAGGCTGGCGCTCGACGACCACTTCGCCCTGGGATCGCAGTTCTTCCTCTCCGACCAGGTGCCCATCTTCGACATCGGCGCGGTGCCGCCGATCTTCTCGTCGATCATCAACCTGGCAGCGGTGAACGGCGGCGTGGCGCGCGGCACGGACATCGTGGTGCGCCAGGGGGCGGTCTTCGGGACGGTCAACAGCCAGGTGGAGGACTTTGGATCCTCCGGCGTCTTCCCCTATGGCAGCGGCTTCTTCGGCCAACCTTACGCCGGCCTGTACACCGCCCTCTACCGGCTGCCGGTCGATTTCGGCACCGATCCGCCGACCGTGACGCTCACCGCGCCGGTCGCCGGGACCACGGTGCCGGAGCGGGTGCCGGTGACCCTGACCGCCGTCGCCAAGGACGAGGTCTCCGTCAGCTCGGTCGCCTTCCTGGTCAACGGCAAGGTCGTCGACACGGTCTACAAGCCGCCCTACCGGACCACCGTGGCGGTGCCCTCGGGCCAACCGACGGTGACCTTCACCGCCGTGGCGACCGCGGTCAGCGGCCTGCAGGCGACGGCCCCCGCGGTGGTGCTCGACGTCCAGCCCTACCCGCTGCCGGTGGTGACGCTACTGTCACCGCTCGACGGTACGAGCGTGGTGACGGGACAGTCTCTGTTCATGGCGGCGGCGGCGAGCGACGCCGTCGCCTTGACCAAGGTCGAGTTCTACGTCGACGGGCAGCTGCTCGTCGCGGAAACCAAGTCGCCCTTCATCGCCGGCTATCAGCCGCGGGCCGGAGAGACCTCGATCGCGGTGACCGCGATTGCCTATGACTCCGGAGGCCCCGGCATCCCGGCCGCGGTGGTGGTGCCGGTGGTGCCGGATCAGCCGCCGACCGCCGAGATCTTCTCGCCGCTCGACGGGGCGCAGGTCGTCGAGGGAGTCTCGGTGCCCATCGTGGCCGACGCCGCCGATTTGAGCGGCATCGCCAACGTCGAGTTCTTCGCCAACGGCACCACGATCGGCAGCACCCCCTTCCGGCCGTACGGCGGCGCTTTCATCGCGCCTCCCGCCGGCCAGACGGTGCAGCTCCACATGACGGCCATCGACTCCCTGGGAATGCAGACCACGACTCCCGACCTGACGGTGACCAGCATCCCCGATCCCGGCACCACGGTGATCGGGCGGGTGGTGGACCCCGGCGGCGCACCGGTTGCCGGCGCAACGGTGAGCGTCACCACCGCGGGGAGCGCCACGGGCACCGCGACCTCCGCCGGCGACGGCTCGTTCTCGGTGGCCGGCCTGCCGACCAACCAGGGCGACTTCTCCATCGTCGTCAATGCAACCCTCGGCGGCTGCCCGGCGCAGGCCAGCACCACGGCCCCGGCGCCGCCGGCGGGAGACAACGTGGATGCCGGCAACCTCATGGTGGCCTCCTCCACGGTGGGGCAGACGACCACGGTCGGCGGGATCGTATCGGGCCCTGACGGCCAGGGCCTCGCCGGCGTGACCATCACCGTTTCCAGCTCCGACCTGGCCGACACCAGGACCGTGACCAGCGCCGCCGGCGGCATCTTCGTGGTGCCCGGGTTCCCGGCGCGGCGGTGGCAGGTGCGGGCGGAAGCGACGATCACCGTCGGTGGCGTCATGCTTGCCGGCGCGAGCGGCAGTGCGACGCCGCTGGCGGGCAACATCACGGACCTCGGCTCCTTCGCGTTGCAGCCGTATCCCTTGACCGGCCCCGACCCGTTGACCACGCTTTCGGGCCAGGTGTTGAACGCCGACGGCTCGGCGGCCGCGGGCGCCCAGGTGGTCGTCGATCTCGGCTACGCCCAGCTGGTCACCACCGCCGCGGGTGACGGCAGCTGGAGCGTCGGCGGCGTGCCGACGCTCGCCGGCTTCGTCTACGTGGCCGCCTCGGTCACCGAGCAGTGCGCGCTCTATGCCGCGGGGCCGATCTTCGTCGGCAACCTCGATCCCGGCGGCGTCACCGACGTGGGACCGATCACCGTCCTGCCGGATCACGGTCCGGTCTTCGACTGAGGGGGCGGGCGATGAAGGAGCGGCCACCCCGGGAGGGCGTCGGCGCCCGGCTGGTGCGCGAGCTGATCTGGCGCCGCATCGACGTGCCCGGCCTCGAGCACTTCCAGCTCTGGGACACCGCGGCCGGCCCTCGCCTGGCCGGCACGGTCATCCTGGCCCAGGACGGCGTACCGGTCCGGCTGAAGTATGCCGTCGCCTGCGCGCCCGACTGGACCAGCCGCGGCGTCCACGTCGCCCTGGCGCAGGGGGCGGGCACCCGCCACGTCAAGCTCACCGCCGACGCCGGCCAGCGCTGGTGGCGCACCGTCGAGGAGGTGCCCAGGTCCGGCGACCGGACGCCGCGCCAACCGCCGCCGCCGGTCGAGGTGCCGGAGGTCGCCGGCTGCTTCGACCTCGATCTCGCCTTCACCCCGGCCACCAACATCCTGCCGCTGCGCCGGCTCGCGCTCGCGCCCGGCGGGAGCCGCGATCTCACCGCCGTCTGGCTGCGGTTCCCGGGCCTCGCCGTCGAGCCGCTGCCCCAGCGCTACACCCTCCTGGCCGAGCGCCGGCTGCGCTACGAGAGCCGCGGCGGCAGCTTCACCGCCGACCTGGAAGTCGACGAGCTGGGCCTGGTGGTGCGCTACCCGCCGCTCTGGGAGCGGGTGGCGCTGGCTCCGCCGCAGTGACGAAGGTCACAGAGCGGGCGCCGGCCGCCGGTCTAGACTGGCCTGAATCGACCGCGCACGGCCCGCTCCGGGCGACCCCAGGCCGGCCCGAGCCAGGAGGCTCCGCAGTGCCCGCTCACCACCCCACCGTCCTCGCCGCCATGCGCCGCTCCCGGTGCGCCGCGCCCGCCATCGCCCCGGCAGCGTTCCTGCTCGCCGCCCTGCTGGCGCTGGCCGGCGCCACCGCCACCGCCGGCGTCGCCGCCGCCCAGACCGTCGGCGGGGCCCTGCCCCAGCCGCTGCCGCTGTTCCCCCGTGACAACTGGTGGAACGTCGATGTCACCAGCGCACCGGTGGATGCGAACAGCACCAACTTCATCAACTGGATCGGCACCTCGCGCGGCATGCACCCGGACTTCGGCGGCGACGTCGATCCCACCGATCCCACCAATCCCAACATCTATGGCTTTCCCTACGTCACCGTCCCCGGCACCCAGGCGCTGGTGCCGGTGACCTTCGTCCTCTCGCCCGACCAGAGCGACGACGGCGCGGCCGGCCACCCTGCCGGCTATCCCATCCCCTCCCAGGCGGAGACCCAGGCGAAATGGATCGAGGGCGGCACTCCCGGCGGCGGCACCAGCCAGGATTACCACATGCTGATCGTCGACACCGACAACCGCATCCTCTACGAGCTCTATCAGGCGCACTGGAACGTCGATCACTGGGAGGCGGGCTCGGGCGCCATCTTCCAGCTCGACAGCGACGCTCGCCGGCCCGAGGGCTGGACCAGCGCCGACGCCGCCGGTCTCGCCATCCTCCCCGGCCTGGTTCGCTACGACGAGGCGTTCGGCAGCGGCCCGATCCTGCACGCCTTCCGCTTCACCCTCCGCGACAGCAACGGCTACGTCTACCCGGGCTCCCACGTCGCCGGCTCGAACACCTCGGCGCCGCCGCTGGGCGCCCGCCTGCGGCTCAGGGCGTCGGTGGACCTCTCGCCCTACACCCCGGAGGTGCAGCGCATCTTCCAGGCGATGAAGACCTACGGCCTGATCCTCGCCGACAACGGCAGCGACATGTACGTCCAGGGCACCTACGACACCCGCTGGAACAACGACGTGCTGAACCCGGCCTTCGCCAGCCTCACCGCCAGCGATTTCGACGTCGTCGAGCTCGGCTGGCAGCCGCCGACGGCGCCCTCGGGCGGCCCGTACCGCTTCTTCACCCTGCCGCCCTGCCGGCTGCTCGACACCCGCCTTGCCGACGGCCCCCACGGCGGCCCGGCGGTGCCGCCCAACAGCCAGCGGGTGGTCGTCGTCGCCGGGCAGTGCGGCATCCCGGCCACGGCCCGGGCCGTGGCCGCCAACGTCACCGTGGTGGCGGCGCCGGCCGCCGGCTTCCTCGCCTTCTTCCCCGGCGACGCGCAGGTGCCGCCCACCAGCACGATCAACTTCCGGTCCGGCCGCGTGCTCGCCAACAACGCGGTCCTCGGCCTCGCCTCCTCGGGCTCCGGCACGCTGGCGCTGAGCGCCTCGACCCCCAATCCGGTGCACCTGCTGATCGACGTCAGCGGCTACTTCGAGTAGCCTGCCGCTGCAAATCGGTAGTGATATCTTCAACGCCCCGTGGCCGCTCCGAACCGCCCCTCGATCGCTCTCGACTTCGCACCCTCCGGGTTCTTCGTCTTCCGCACGCCGCTGCTGCCGTTCGAGGAGATCGAAGCCTGGAGCGCCGACCTCACCGCTCCCGCCGCCACTGCCGCTGACACCGCCGCTGACAACGCCGCCGCCACCGCCGACCCCGAGCGGCTGGAGGCCGCGCTGGCGGCGGACCGGGCCCTGCTGCGCGCCCGCCTGGATGCGCTGGCAACCCGCCCCGAGGTCCTCGAAGCCGTGTTCGTGGCTTCGCCGTCGCTGGCCGACGCTCTCGAGATCTGGCGCCGCGAGCCTGACGGCAAGAAGGGGCAGCGCGCCGAACGCGCCCTGGTGCGCTACTTCCTGCGCATGGCCTCGCGGGCCACCCCGTTCGGCATGTTCTCCGGCACCTCGACCGTCCTGCTCGCGCCCGCCGTCGGCCAGGAAGGCGTCGCACCGCCAACCCTCCTCACCCTGGAGCCGCGCGCCGCCTACCGCCGCCACACCCGGCTGGACATGGACTACCTCTTCGCTCTCTGCGAGGAGCTGGAGCGCGACCCGGCGATGCGCCGCGAGCTGCGCTACCGGCCGAACTCGAGCCTCTACCGCGCCGCCGGCCGCCTGCGCTACGCCGAGGCCCGGCTCGAAGACAAGGTGCGCTCCCATCATCTGGTCGCCGTCGAGTCCGCGGACTATCTGGAGGCCACGCTCGAGCGCGCCCGCGGCGGCGCCCGCGCCGCCGACCTCGCGGCGGCGCTGGTGACCACCGCGGCTGCCACCGATCCCGCCGATACCGCGGCTGCCGATGGCGACTTCGAGATCTCGCGGGAGGACGCCGACGCTTTCCTGGGCGAGCTGATCGACAGCCAGGTGCTGGTCTCGGACCTGTCGCCGCCGGTCACCGGCCCGGAGGCCATCCACGACCTGGTCGATCACCTGTCGGGTCTCGCCGCCGGCCAGGAGGCGGCGCGGCGCCTGGCGGCGGCCCGTGACGCCCTGGCCGAGCTCGACGCCGGCGGCCCCGGCGCGCCGCCGGAGCGCTACCGCGCCATCGCCGCCGATCTCGAGTCGCTGCCGACGCCGGTGGAGATGGCGCGCCTCTTCCAGGTGGACATGGTGAAGCCGCCGGCCGCGGCGAGCCTGGGGCCGGCGGTGATGGCCGAGATCGTGCGCGGCGTCGACGTCCTGCGCCGCCTCTCGGGCCGCATGCGCCAGGAGAGCCTGGATCGCTTCCGCAAGGAGTTCCAGGAGCGCTACGGCGACCAGCGCGAGGCGCCCCTGGTCGAGGTGCTCGACGAGGAGATCGGCATCGGCTTCGAGCGCTCCTCCGAGGTCGGCGCCGAGGCCTCGCCGCTGCTGCGCGGCCTGGCCCTGGGGGCGCCTCCCGCCGAGCCTTCCTACGCCTGGGGCGCGCACCAGGCGGTGCTGCTCGCCAAGCTGCACGAGGCGCAGAGCGCCGGCGCGCAGCAGATCGAGCTGACCGCCGCGGAGCTCGACCGCATGGCTCCCCCGAGCACCGCCGAACCGCAGCCCTTCCCGGATGCCTTTCAGGCGCTGGCGACCGTCGCCGCCACCTCGCCGGAGGCGCTCGAGCGCGGCGAGTTCAAGCTCCTGCTGGGCGGCGCTTCCGGTCCGTCCGGCGCTCGCCTGCTGGGCCGCTTCTGCCATGGCGACGAGCTACTCTGCAGCCAGACGATGGAGCATCTGCGGGCCGAGGAGGCGCTGCACCCCGGGGCGGTATTTGCCGAGATCGTCCACCTGCCGCAGGGGCGGATCGGCAACATCCTGTCGCGGCCGGTCCTGCGCGAGCACGAGATCCCCTTCCTGGGCCGCTCCGGCGCTCCCGAAGAGCGGCAGATCCCGATCACCGACCTGCTGGTCTCGGTGCGCGGCAATCAGATCGTGCTGCGCTCGCGGCGGCTCGGCAAGGAGGTCATCCCGCGGCTCACCAGCGCCCACAACTTCGCCATGCGCAGCCTGGGCATCTACCGCTTCCTCTGCACCGTGCAGAGCCAGCAGGTGCTCGGCGGCGTCGGCTTCAGCTGGGGCCCTCTCGACTCGGCTCCGTTCCTGCCGCGCCTCACCCACGGCCGGCTGGTGCTGGCGCGCGCCTCCTGGTGGATGACCGAGGAAGAGATCAAGCGGCTGGCCAAGACCGTCGGGGCGAGCCGCTACGCCGCGGTGCAGGAGTGGCGGCAGCGGCGGCGCCTGCCCCGCCTGGTGACGCTGGCCGACGGCGACAACGAGCTGCTGGTGGACCTCGACAACCCGCTCGCCATCGACGCCTTCCTCGACGTCGTGGAGGAGCGCGACCGGGCGCGGCTGCACGAGCTCTTCCCGGGGCCCGAGGAGCTGGTCGCCCGCGGCCCCGAAGGGCGCTTCGTGCACGAGCTGGTGGTGCCGTTCCATCGCCTGCCGCGGCCGGCCCCGACCGAGAGCGCCGCCGCCGCCGGCGCCCCCACCGGCCCCGCCCCTGCCGCCGGCAACGGCTTCGCGATCCGCCGCTCCTTCGCCCCCGGCTCGGAGTGGCTGTACGCCAAGCTCTACACCGGCACCGCCACCGCCGACCGCGCACTGCGCGAGGTGCTGGCGCCGCTGGTCCGCGAGGCGCTCGCGGCGGGCTGGGCCGACGGCTGGTTCTTCATCCGCTATGGCGATCCCGAGTGGCACGTGCGGGTGCGCTTCCATGGCGACCCGGCCGCGCTCGCCGGCCGGCTGCTGCCCGCCCTGCACGCCGGCGCGGCGCCGCTGCTCGACGACGGCCGGCTGTGGAAGCTACAGCTCGACACCTATGAGCGCGAGGTCGAGCGCTATGGCGGGCCGCTCGGCATCGGCCTGGTCGAGCGCCTCTTCCAGGTGGACAGCGACGCGGTGCTCGAGGTCCTCGACATGCTCGAGGGCGACGAGGGGGCCGACGTGCGCTGGCGGCTCGCCTTCTATGGCGTCGATACGCTGCTCAACGACCTCGGCCTCGACGCCGAGGCCAAGCTTGCCACCCTGGGCCGCATGCGCCAGGGCTTCGCCCAGGAGTTCGCGGGCCCGGCCGATCGCGACACCGACGGCAAGAGCGCCAAGGCGCTACAGGTGCAGCTGGACCAGAAGTTCCGCACCGAGCGGCCGAAGCTCGAGCCGCTGCTCGACGCCGGCGCCGACCCCGAGAACGCCTTCGCCCCGGCGCTCGCGGTCTTCGCTCGCCGCTCGCTGGCGACGGCCCCGATCATCGACGAGCTGCGCCGGCTGGAACGGGAGGGCAGGCTGCGGGATACCCTTGCCGAGATGGCACCGAGCCTCGCTCACATGCACGTCAACCGCTTCATTCGCTCGGCCGCCCGCGCCCACGAGATGGTGCTCTACGATTTCCTCTTCCAGACCCATCGCTCCCGCGCCGCCCGCGCCCGGAAGCGCGCCGCACCTGCCGGCTGACGCGCCGCGCCGGCTTATCTCGCCGGGCGCGGCGGCACCGCGGACAGCAGGACGCGGTCCCAGGCCGGCTCGACCGGGCTGACCGCGCCGAGCAGGGCGAGGCCGATGCCGGCCGCGCCGGTCAGGAAGCCCGGGTCGGCCACCCAACCCAGCTCGGGCTCGGGTCCGGTGATGTCGCCGATCGGACGCCAGGACCGCCAACCGGCGATCCCCTCGCCGGGTCGGCGCTGGGCCATCAGGCTGTCGATCCAGGCCCGGGCTTCGGTCAGGAACAGCGGCTCGCCGGTAGCCTGGTAGAGCCGGTTGTAGAGATGGGCGACGCCGGCGGCGCCGTGGCAGATGCTGCCGTCCACCACGCCGCTGTCGGCATGGGGCCGCGCGGCGGCGGCGCGCGCGGTGGCGATGGCCTCGCGCTCCCACTCCGGCTCGCCGGCGGCGCGCGCCGCGCCGAGCAGCGCCAGCGAGATCCCGGGATCGCCGTAGCACCAGGCCAGGCGCGACGGCAGCGACGCAACGCCGGGCGCCACCGAGTACGGGTACCGCGACGGCGATCCCGGCGGCAGGGCCTGCCCCACGACCCAGGCGACTCCCCCGGCCAGCAGCTCCTCCGCCTGCCCTCGCGCGAGGCCGGCGGCCACCATCTCGGCGAGCAGACCGACCACCCCCGGCACGCCGTGAGCGACGCCGAGGTTGAAGTTGCCCGCGGGGAACTTCTCCACCTCGCTCGGCAGCATGCGCTCCGGCGGCGTGCGCCAGGTGATGCCGCCGTCGCGGCGCTCGGCCAGCTCGCCCAGCCGCCGCGCGATGGTGGCTGCCGCCTCCTCGCCCAGCGGGCGAGGCGCGCGCTCGACCGCCCAGACGCCGTAACCCACCAGGCCGGAGATGAGGTCGTAGTCGTCCAGCCAGGGAGTGTGCTGGAGATAGCCCGCCAGCGCTTCGGCCACCTCCTGGCCGGGGTCTTCCTCGCCGGGCGCCGGCGGCTCGAGCAGCCTGCCGGTGAGGTGCTCGAGCACCCAGGCGACGCCCGAGAAGCCGGCGTACAACCCGGGCACGCTCATCTCCGCCGCGGTCGCCGCGATGGCCGCCTCGAGGTGCGCCAGGGCGACCTCGTCGTGACCCTGCCCGGGCCTTGCCTGGTCGAGATAGTGGAAGAACAGCGCCCGCCCGGCGGAGCCGTCGGAAAAGGCCACGGAACGCACGACGCCGGCATCCGGACCGGCTTCCCCGCCGCCGGTCGCGGCGGTCTCGGTGGTCTCGGGCAGCGGCGCCAGGGCGGCGGCGATCTCGTCGAGCGCCTGACCGATGCCGTCCACGCCGGGAGCGTCGGGTAGGATCGGGAGCCACGGGCCCCGGGGAGTTGAGTCGACCATGGTGCGGCGCTCCTGGTGGGCGTGCGGAAAGCGCCCAAGCGAACCGGCGCCGGCCTTCGGCGGCCGCGCCAGCTGCCGAAGTCTAGTGGCACACCCGCTTATTCGCCATACCACTCCCCCGTCCCGCCGCCTGATATCCTGCCTGCCACTTCCAGCGGAGGACCAAGCGCCCCATGAGCGATAGCCCGGCAAGACAGCGTGCGCACCTTCAGGCCATCGCCCGCCAGGCGATGATCGATCGCGGGCTGGAGCCCGACTTCCCGCCCGCCGCGCTGGCCGAGCTGGCGCACATCGCGGGACCGGCGCCAGTGGCCGGCGCGGCGATCCGCGACCTGCGCGGCCTCGCCTGGTGCTCGATCGACAATGACGACTCGCGCGACCTCGATCAGCTGTCGGTCGCCAGGGAGCCCGGCGCCGGCGCCGCGGCAGCGGCCGGAGGCAAGAGCAGCGGCGCGCCGGCCGCCATCGCCGGCGCCATCCCGGTGCTGGTGGCGATCGCCGACGTCGACGCCCTGGTCGTCCGGGGCTCGGCGCTCGACGGCCACGCCCGGCACAACACCACCAGCGTCTATACCGCGGCCGAGATCTTCCCCATGCTGCCGACGCGGCTGTCCACCGACCTGACCTCGCTCGGCGAGGGCGAGGACCGCCTGTCCATCGTGGTCGAGATGGTCGTCGAGGAGGACGGCTCGGTGTCGCGCTTCGAGCACTACCGCGCCGTGGTGCGCAACCAGGCCAAGCTGGCCTACAACGGCGTCGGCGCCTGGATCGAGGGCAAGGGCCCGGCGCCCCAGCGCCTGGCGGCGGTCGCCGGCATGGACCGCCAGCTGCGCCTGCAGGACGCCGCCGCCCAGCGCCTGCGCGCCCTGCGCCACCAGCACGGCGCGCTCGAGCTGCAAACGCTGGAGAGCCGGCCGGTCTTTACCGGCGACCAGATCACCGGCCTCGAAGAGGAGGTCCCGAACCGGGCCAAGCAGCTGATCGAGGACTTCATGATCGCCGCCAACGGCGCCACCGCGCAGTACCTGGCCGCCAAGGGGCTGCCCTCGGTGCGCCGCGTCGTGCGCACCCCGAAGCGCTGGCCACGCATCGTCGAGCTGGCCGCCGGCCACGGCGAGACGCTGCCCGCCGACCCCGACGCCGTGGCGCTCTCGGGCTTCCTGGACCGCCAGCGCCGCAAGGACCCGTTGCGCTTCCCGGATCTGTCGCTCGCCGTGGTCAAGCTGCTCGGCGCCGGCGAGTACGTGGCCGAGCCGCCCGGGCACGAGGCGCCCGGCCACTTCGGCCTGGCGGTGCGCGACTACGCCCACTCGACCGCCCCCAACCGGCGCTTCCCCGACGTCATCACCCAGCGCCTGCTCAAGGCGGCGCTCGCCGGCCAGCCGTCGCCCTACGCGCTCGACGAGCTGGCGGCGCTCGCCACCCACTGCACCGAGCAGGAGGACGCCGCCGAGAAGGTCGAGCGGCGGGTCCACAAGTCGGCGGCGGCGATGCTGCTCGCCTCGCACATCGGCCAGTCCTACGACGGCGTCGTCACCGGCGCCTCCGACAAGGGCACCTGGGTGCGCATCTTCCAGCCGCCGGTCGAGGGGCGCGTGGTGCACGGCGCCGAGGGCTTGGACGTCGGCGACAAGGCCCGCGTCCGGCTGGTGGGCGCCGACGTCGATCGCGGCTTCATCGATTTCGCGCGCTGACCCGCCATGCGCCGCCTGCGCCTGACGACGGGAGGAGAGAGCCACGGCCCGGGGCTCACCGCCACCCTGTTGGGGCTGCCGGCGGGCCTCGCCGTCGACGCCGCGCTGCTCGCCCGCGATCTCGCCAGGCGCCAGCACGGCTTCGGCCGCGGCCGGCGGATGCAGATCGAGACCGACGCCGCCGAGATCCGCGGCGGCGTGCGCGGCGGCGTCACCCTGGGGTCGCCGCTGGTGCTGTGGATCGCCAACCGCGACTATGCCAATTGGGAGAAGGTGATGGGGCCGGGCGGCGGGGACCTGGACCCGCGCCTCGTCGAGCTGCGCCGCCTGAAGGCGCCGCGGCCGGGCCATGCCGATCTCGCCGGCGGCCTCAAGTACCTGCGCCGCGACCTGCGCGACGTGCTCGAACGCGCCTCGGCCCGCGAGACCGCGGCGCGGGTCGCGGCGGGCGCCTTCGCCAAGATGCTGCTCGCCGAGCTTGGCGGCATCGAGCTGCGCAGCGGCGTGCGCTCGCTCGGCCCGATCGGCGCCGACGCGCCGCCGCCCACCTGGGACGACCTGCTGCGCATGGACGACGGGTCGCCGCTGCGCGCCGTCGACCCGGCGCTCGAGCCGGAGATGGTGCGGCTGGTCGAGCGCGCCGGCGACGACGGCGACACGCTCGGCGGCGCGGTGACGGTGATCGCCCACCGCGTGCCCGCCGGCCTCGGCTCGCACACCCATTGGGACGAGAAGCTCGACGGCCTCCTGGCGCAGGCGGTGATGTCGGTGCCGGCGGTCAAGGCGGTCGAGATCGGCGCCGCGCTCGCCGCCAGCCGCGGCTTCGGCAGCGCCGCCCACGACCCGATCCTGCCGGCGACGGCGGAGGACGCCGCCAGCCGCTTCACCCGCGCCAGCAACCGCGCCGGCGGCGTGGAAGGCGGCATCACCAACGGCGAGGACGTGGTGGTGACCGCCTACAAGAAGCCGATCGCCACCTTGCGCAAGGGCCTCCCCAGCGTCGATCTCGACACGCTCACCCCTCATGCCTCGCAGTACGAGCGCAGCGACGTCACCGCGCTGCCGGCGGCAGGAGTCATCGCCGAAGCCATGGTGGCGCTGGTCCTGGCCGACGCCCTGCTCGAAAAGCTGGGAGGAGACTCGCTGCCCGAGCTCAAGGCCCACTTCGCCGCCACCCTGGCCCAGCAAAGGGCCTGGCCGGCCGAGGCGCACCAGGGATGACCGCGGCGCTGTGACGTTTCGGCTCGGCTTACGTATACCAGAGCGAGCAGATCCTCGCGAGCTCTGTCTCCGTCCCCAGGCTCTGCTTCTCCCGACGGCTCCGGTATTGGGCCGTCGGGGGGCTATCTCCCGCTATAATGCCGCCATTGTCCCGCTCGCGCCGGCCAAGTACCGCCTGCCGGAAAGACGCTGACCTCCGGCCGCCGATCCAGCCGCGCCCGGCCCCGGCCGGCGGCCGCGCCGGCGGCGCCGGCACGGTTGGCCTGTTGCTGTGGCTGGCGGCCGCCGCCGCGGCACCGGCTGCGGGCCGCGAGGTCGAGAGCGGCCCTCCCGCCGCCCTCCCGGCTCCGGTCGAGCGGCTGATCGACCGCCAGGACCTGGACGCGGCCGCCGCCGGCAGGAAGATCGGCGCCGTCCATATCGTCACCGAGAACATCTTCGACCCCTCTCGCCCTGACGAGCGCCGGCGCGTCTTCCGGCTGGTCAACCGGCTGCATCGCACCACCCGCGCCGAGGTGATCCGGCACCAGCTGCTGTTCCAACCGGGAGACACCTACTCGCCCGAGACCATCCACGAGACCGAGCGGCTGCTGCGCGCCAACCGCTATCTGTACGACGTCTCGATCCACCCGGCCCCTGCGGCCGCCGCGGCCACCGCGGCCGCCGGGGACGACCCCGCGCCGGTCGATCTCGAGGTGGTGACCCGCGACGTCTGGACCCTGCAGGCCGGGATCGACTTCCGCCGCGCCGGCGGCAGCAACAGCACCGCCTTCGACGTCGAGGACGAGAACTTCCTCGGCAGCGGCAAGGACCTGCAGGTGGCCCGGCTCGAGGACGTCGACCGCACCTCGAAGCTGGTGCGCTACCGCGACCCCAGCCTCGACGGCACCCACGCCCTGGCCGACCTCATCTTCGCGGACAACAGCGACGGCGACACCCGGGCCGTCGACCTGGAGCGCCCCTTCTATGCCCTCGACACCCGCTGGGCCCTGGGGGTGTCGGCGCTGCACGACGTCCGCACCGATCCGCTCTACGACGGCGGCGACGAGGTGGATCGCTTCCGCCAGCGCCACGATTTCCTCGAAGTCTACGGCGGCCTGTCGCCCGGCCTGCTCGACGGCATCACCCAGCGTTTCCGCTTCGGCTTCACCTACGATCGCGACACTTTCGCCCCGGTCCCCGGTTTCGCGCCGCCCGACGCGGTGGCCGCCAACCGCACCCTCGCCTATCCCTGGATCGGCTACGAGCTGGTCGAGGACGGCTTCGTCACGGTGCGCGACTTCGAGCAGATCCAGCGCACCGAGGACCTCAACCTCGGGCGGGTGCTCGCGACCCGCCTGGGCTGGTCGTCGCCGCTCTTCGGCGGCGACCGCGGCCGGCTCGTCCTGACCAGCACCGCCACCGACGGCTGGGCCTTCGGAGCGCGCCAGATCCTGCTCCTGGGCGCCAACCTCTCCGGCCGGCTGAGCGAGGGCAGGATCGAGAACGGCGTCGCCGGCGCCAATCTGCGCTACTACGTGCGGACCTTCGGCAACGGCCTGCTGGTCGCCAAGCTCGGCGGCGATCTGGCCGAGAACCTCGACCTCGAGAACCAGCTGCTGCTCGGCGGCGACAACGGCCTGCGCGGCTATCCGCTGCGCTATCAGGCGGGGGACCGCCGCTTCCTGGCCAGCCTCGAGCAGCGCTTCTACGGCAGCCGCGAGTACTTCCACCTGTTCAACCTGGGCGCCGCCGCGTTCTTCGACACCGGCCGCGCCTGGTTCGTCGAGGCGACGCCGGCGTACCTGGCCCTTGCGGCCGTGCAGCGGCAGACGCTGAAGGACGTCGGCGCCGGCCTCCGCCTGGGATCGAGCCGCTCCTCGCGCGGCGCGGTGGTCCACCTCGACGTCGCCTACCCCATCGACCGCGACCGCTCCATCAAGGCCCTGCAGTACCTGGTCACCACCAGCCAGACGTTCTGAGCTCACCCCGACACGAGGTCCGCGCACCATGAGCCACCAGGAGAAGCTCCGCTACGCCGCCGCCGCCTGCCAGGTCGATTTCGGCAACCCCGCCGACCGCACCGGCATCAGGGCCCACACCGACCGCATGCTGGCGATGATCGAGCATGCGGTGGAGGGCTATTCGCCGTTCCTGCCGGTCAAGCTGGTGGTCTTTCCCGAGTTCGCGCACGCCGCGCCGGTCTACCCCACCGCCCGTGAGCTGCTGGCGAAGCTGGCCATCCCGATTCCCAACGAGCACACCGAGCGGTATGCCGCCAAGGCCCGCGAATACGGTATCTGGATCCAAACCGGCAGCTTCCTCGAAAGCGACGACCGCTATCCGGGGGTGGTGTTCAACGCCACCTGCCTGATCGGCCCCGACGGCCTGCTCAGCAGGTACCGGAAGGTCAACCCGTGGATCCCGTGGGAGGTCCATGCCAGCCCCCACGACCTGCCCGGGTACACGGACGACCTCTTTCCGGTGACCGCCACGCCGATCGGCAACCTCGGGGTGGCGATCTGCTACGACTGGCTGTTCCCGGAGACGCTGCGCCAGCTCACCGCCAACGGCGCCGAGGTGCTGATCCGCGTCTCGGCGTACATGGATCCCTGGGGCGCCACCGCGCCGATGGATTGGTGGACGGTGGTCAACCGCTGCCGCGCGCTCGAGAACGTCGCCTACGTGGTGGCCGCGAACCAGGGCGCCAGCCTGACGCACTACCCGCCCTTCTCCTGGCCGGGCGGCAGCATGGTGGTCGACTTCGAGGGGCGGGTGCTGGCGCAGGCCGATCCCGGGCCGGGCGAGAAGATCGTGGTCGCCACGATCGACGTCGACGCGCTGCGCCACGAGCGCGCCACCCGCCGCGGCCACCAGACCTTCGGCCATCTCCGCAGCGAGTGCTACCCGCTGTACCGGCAGAGCTGGTATCCACCGGGCCGTGGCGCCGACCGCGAGCAGCTGGCGATCGAACCGATCGACGCCGCGATCGCCGAGACCAAGCGCCGCCTCGGCTATTCGTGAGCCGGTGGCGAGCCCGCGGCGGGACCGCCGCGCGGGCGGGCGGCACCGTTGCGTGCCGCCCCCCGGGGTTCAGGCTAGGGGCAGTGGATCCTGGTGCAGAGGGCCGTGGGGCAGCCGACCCAGGTCGGCTCGCAGCCCGGCGTCTTGGTCAGCGGGCAGCAGGGGCTCGAAGCGGTGTCGGTCGCCGCGCCGATGGCGGTGTGGAGCGCGCCGCTATCGAGGTTGACCAGGGTCTCGCGGCCGAGCGTCAGCTTCCGGTGCTGTCTCTTCATTCTCTTCCTCCCTTCGTCAGGCGAGGAAGCTTACATCAAGACACTGCACTCCAATCGGCCGGCGGCGAGCACGGCCTCGGCGGGACCGCTGACGTGGCGCCGCCAGAGACCGGCAAGCTCGCCGCCCGCGGGCTGCGCCGGCTGGCCTCGCCAAGCTGCCAGGCAGGGGTCGTCCGGCGCGCAGTCGTGGCAGACCAGGAGCGCCGAGCCGACGCCGTGAGCGAACCCGGGCGCCGCGGCGAGATCGGCGGCGTTGCGCCGCAGGATCTCCGCCATCACCTGCGGATGGCGCAGGTTGACCATGGTCGCGGCCCACGCCAAACCGGCGAGCGCATGATCGCGCGCCTCGCCTTGCGGCACCTCTCGCGTCAGCGCCGCGATCGCCCGCCAGGGCGTCGACGTCCAGGACGCCGTCCGCCCAGGCACGAAGTACAGACCGCGACCGATGCCGTGCCAGAAACAGGCGTGGGCATCCCGGTCGAGCCGCGCCAGCTCGCCGGCCAACTCGCCGGCCCGACGCGGGTGCTGCAGGCGCGCGATGAAGCCCAGGGCCTCGATCAGGGCCGCGGCATACGTGGGAGCGATCTCGCGACACGCCGTCAGGTAGGCGGCCAGCTCGCGCCGCAGCGCGGCGTCCGCGACGCCGGCCGTCGCGGCGAGCCGGCGGCGGGCCAGCGACAGGCCGACACCGCAATGCAGGGCGATCAGGCTGGACGCCGGCAGGCCGGCGGCGGCGGCGAGCCACTCTCCCGGACCGGCGCGGTGGTCGGCGCGCAGCTCGGCGCCGCGGTCGGCGCGCAGCTCGGCGTGGCCGTAGCCGAGACCCTCGATGGTCCACAGCGTCTGGCAGGTCCCCGGCAGCCTCGCGTGCTCGACCAGCGCCGCAAGAGGCTGCTCGCCGCCACCCGCGGGCGCCCGCCGCACCGCCAGGGCCGCGCGCCGGAAGATCTCGAAGGCCTCCAGCCGGTTGCCCAGCTCGCGCCAGCGCAGCCGGCCTCCCGGCCGCGGGACGACGGCGGCGAGCGCGCCGACCGAACGCCGCAGGGCGCTCACCGCGACGATCGACGCTCGCGAACCGGCGCGATCTCTCATGGCTCCCCCGCGGGAGCGAGCACGGTGCCGAGCGGCCGATGGCGCGCGAAGCTCGCCAGCTCCCCGCGGGCGCGCAACAGGGGATAGGCGCGGTCCATCGCGGCGGTGGCGGGCATCCTGACCGCGCCGTCCCAGAGAGCGGCCAGGCGCGCACCCAGCTCCCCGGGCCAGGGTGCGGCGACAGGGCGCAGGAAATCACGGACCTCCGTCGCCTCCGGCCGGGTGTGATAGCGGGTCATGAGGGCGCCGGCGACACCGCTCGCCACCGCCTCGATCTCCTCCGGCTCGACGTGCAGCAGGAGTCGGGCCACCAGCTCCGGCTGCCGCAGGTTGATCATCGTCGAGGCAAAGGCGAAGCCGGCGATGGCGTCGAGCCGCAGGCCCGGCAGCGGCGGCTCGCGGCGGCAGATCGCCAGGCCGCGGCGGGCGGTGCCGGGGAAGGGATGGCAGAGGCTCGCCAGGAAGTAGATCCCCCGGCCGGCGCCGTGCCAGTAACCGGCCGCCGCACCCGGCTCACGGACCCGCAGCCGCTCCTCGACGGCGACGTGGAGATGCGGCATGAAGCGGCGCACCATCAAGCCGAGCGATTCGAAGCAGACCGGCGCGTATTCCGGCCGGGCGTTGGCGGCGACCAGCGCGGCGAAGCGGTCCAGGGCGCCGTCGACCGCCGCGGCCTGGCCGCGCGGGCGCAGCGGGCGGATCAGCACCTCGGTGAGCGCCATGCCCAGGCCCACGTGCAGCAGGATCAGGCTGCGCTCGGGGAGCGCCGCCGCGGCCTCGCCGTCGAGCAGGTGGACCAGCTGCCGGCGGGCGCGCAACGCCCGCCGGACGTACTCGTAGCACAGGCCTTCCAGCAGGAACGCCGCGTGCTCCGGATCGCGGCGGCAGGTCGCGGCGACCAGCGCCGTCAGCTCGCCGCGGCCACTGGCCGCGCGCCAATGCGGACGGAGGCGCACCAGGTAATAGGCGACGAACTTGGCGGCGAGCTCCCGGCAGCCGGCGGCCAGCTCGGCGCCAAAGGGCGGTGATTGCCTGGACGTGGTCATCGTAAGGTTGAACGAGAAAACTCCGCTCCCCGAGATCGTGGCGCGCGAGCGTCGCCAGCCGTTACCGAGTGTAAACCCCAAAATTCTTGGGCGGCGATCACCAGAGACCCTCGGCGCGGGCGCGGAAGCGCCGGCTCCAGGTAAGCACCGCGCCGTCATGGAGCACGATGCGGGCGTCGCCGTGGAACCAGGGCTGCAATTCGCGGATGGCCTCGAGGCGAACGATCTCGGAGCGGTTGATGCGCAGGAAGCGGGCGGGGTCGAGGCGGCTCGCGAAATCGCGCAGCGTGCCGCGGCGGCGGTATTCGACCCCCGCGGCGAAGCAGCGCAGGTAGTTGCCGTCGGCGCGCACCAGGTCGATCTGGTCGACCGCGAGCAGCGCCTGCCGGCCCTCGCCGCGCTCCACCAGCACCTGCCGCGGCAGCTCGGCGGCGGGGCGCATGGCGGCGAGCAGGCGCTCGATGCCCTGGACGTCGCGGGGCGGCGCCGGCGGGGCGAGCTGGCGGCGCAGGCGGTCGAGCAGGCGCCGCAGCCGGGAAGGGGCGAACGGCTTGAGCAGGTAGTCGAGAGCGTGGACCTCGAAGGCTCGCAGCGCGTGCTCGTCGAAGGCGGTGACGAAGACCACCAGCGGCATGGCCTCGACGCCCACCTCGGCGATGACGCCGAAGCCGTCGAGCCGCGGCATCTGGACGTCGAGGAAGACGACGTCGGGGCCGGCGGCGCGGATGGCCGCCACCGCCTCGACGCCGTCCACCGCCTCGCCGACCACCTCGAAATCGGCCTCGCGCGAGAGCAGCTGGCGCAGCTTGTGGCGTGCCGGCCGTTCGTCGTCGGCGATCAACGCCCGGATGGTCACGGCGCTCCAGCGTCGGCAGGCCGCGGCGGCAGGGTGACGCGGACCAGATACCCCCCCGCCGGGCCGTTGCCGGCATGGAAGCTCTGGGCCTCGCCGTACAGCAGCTGCAGGCGCTCGGCGGTGGCCGCGAGGCCCAGGCCCGACGCCGCGGCGGCGCCGGCGGGCCGGGCGGCGGCGCCGGCCGGCATGCTTGCGCCCGGCCCGTCGTCCTCGACCTCGAGCACCAGGCGGCCGTCCTCCCGCCGGGCGCGCACCGCGATCGCGCCGCGGCCGGCGCGCTCGGCGCTGCCGTGGCGGATGGCATTCTCGACCAGGGGTTGCAGCAGC